>Ga0307471_100001383_pt1 | contig 13198 bp, 16 predicted proteins | sample atmos_gasesAM3C__2_FD_204566 | JGI IMG/M metagenome (GOLD analysis project Ga0307471, IMG submission 204566) | Hardwood forest soil microbial communities from Morgan-Monroe State Forest, Indiana, United States - atmos_gasesAM3C_515 | ecosystem: Environmental > Terrestrial > Soil > Temperate... | reverse complement strand
AGCCTCTAACTCGGCCTATTCTGCCTTCGCTTTCACACGAACCACTTGCGGGAGTGACCCATCCGGCTTCTCCGCGGTACGAGCGGACGCGAACGACGGTCTTCGAGAGTTCGGCTTCGCTCGAGACGTCTCTCGATCGCCGGAGACAAGCCCCTTTCCCTGTGGGGGTCATTAGACATCGCGAGCCGGGCATAACTTGTACTACTGCCCTCGGCCGAGGGCAAGTGTTTTAACGCTGATTTCTCGGGCAACTCGCGATTATTCATAACGCAGCGCCACCATCGGATCCACCCGCATCGCGCGCCGAGCTGGGATATAGCAGGCGCACAGCGCCACGGCGGAGAGCAAAACAGCCACTCCCGCAAACGTAAGCGGATCAGTCGCGCCCACGCCATAAATCATTTTCGTGATCAGCCGCGTCAGTCCGAATGCTGCGGCGATGCCGATGGCGACTCCAATCAATGTCATCCGCATGCCCTGCCCGAGAACCATGCGCAACACGTCTTCCCGCGAAGCGCCCAGCACGACGCGCACTCCGATCTCGTGCGTACGCTGGCCAGTCAGGTAGGAAATCACTCCGTAGATTCCGATGGCGGAAAGCACCAGCGCCAGTCCGGAAAACACGCTTAGGAGAAGCATGGTGAGCCGCTGCGCGGAGATGGAACGCGCGACGATCTCTTCCATGGGACGAACCTCGTAGACGACCGCGCTTGAGTCCACCTTTTCCACCGCCTGACGAATGGACGTGGCGAGACCAGCAGGTGACCCAGAGGTGCGAGCAACATACTGACCCCCGCCTGCAAGGAGCGTCCAGAACCTGTCCGGGATCTGCCAAACAGGAAGATAGAGTTGTGCGTCCAGGTTTTCATGCTCGCGAGCGCCCAGCCCCCAGTGCCGGACGTGCCCAACCACGCCCACGATTTCCGCCTGTATCTCGACCAGGCCGACATCAATCCGTTTGCCGATGGGATCTTCATTTGGAAAGAACTTGCGCGCAAAATTCGCATCAATTAAAGCGACGGCAGGTGCGTGTTCATTGTCCTGGTCGGTGAAAGAACGCCCGCGCGACACCGGAATGCGCATGGTGCGGTGATAGTCCGGGTTCACCAGATAGAATAGGGCGAAGGTCATTTCGTTTTCATGCTGCGGACGCGGCTGTCCTTCACGCCAGAACGGCACCTCGGAATCCCCCGTCATGGGCAACGAGCCGCCAAGGAGAGACACGGATGCAACGCCGGGAACGCCTTCCAGTTGCCGCAGCGTCGCGCGGTATTTTGCGCGGAGCTGGTCCGCCGTGACGGATGGATCGGAAGTGGAAGAAATCTCAAACGTAAGAACATTGCTCGCATCAAAGCCGGGATTGACGTTCCATAGCGCCACGAGCGTGCGGATCATGAGCCCTGCGCCGATGAGCAATACCACGGCCATAGCCATCTCGACGGCAACAAACACGCTTTGCGTGCGGTGACGCGCGCCACTGGCACCTCGCCCGCCTTCCTTTAGGGTTTCGTGCAGGTCGGGCCGCAAGGCTTTAAGGGCGGGGACCAGCCCGAAAGCGATTCCGGTAAGAAGCGAAATGCCAAACGTGTACAGCACCACATGCGAGTCGAGGGAGATTTCTTCGGTCCGCGGCAGAGTGCCCGGCAATGCGGCAAGAATCACTTTTGTCCCCAATTTGGCCAGAGCAAGCCCGATCGAGCCGCCGGCAATGCCGAGCAACGCGCTCTCTATCAGCAGCTGGCGAACCACGCGGACGGGGCCGGCTCCCAGCGCGGAACGGATGGCGAACTCGCGGGCCCGACCGGTGGAGCGCGCAAGAAGCAGGTTGGCCACGTTGGCACAAGCGATCAGCAAGACAAAACTGACTGCGCCGAGCAGGACCAGCAGGATTCCGCGCACATCGCCGACCACATCCGTTTTGAGCGGAACCAGCGTAACGCCGGAGCCTTTATCGGCTTCGGGATAAGCGGCCGCGAGGTTTTCCGCAACGCGCGACATATCCGCGCTCGCTTGTTCGATGCTAACGCCTGATTTGAGCCGCCCGATGGAGTTCATGCCCATGCTTATGCGCCGGTCGCGAAACGTAGGATCGCTCCACTGGCCGATGGGCACGTAGACGTCGCTGGGGCTCAACCCCGTGATGTGGCCGGGCGCAACGCCGATGACGGTGTAGACTTTGCCGTTCAGCGTGATGCTCCTTCCCAGGGCTTCGGGCGACGAGCTAAATTTGCGCTTCCAGATTCCGTCGCTGAGAATAGCCACCGGTCCGGCGCCCGCCCGGTCCTCCTCAGGGCGAAAATTGCGGCCGAGCAGCGGTTGGAGGCCCAGTGCCGGGAAAAATTCTGCGGAAATCATGTGCGCGTGCAGGCGCAGAGGTTCTCCCACGCCGGTCATATTGAAATCGTCCGACCGAAACGCGCTCAAGTAGGCAAAGGAATGATTGTCTTTTTGCCAGTCGAGAAAGTTCGGATAAGAGATCGAGCTTTCCTGGAAGGTCCCCGTTCGCGAATAGACGGCCACAAGTTCACCGGGATTCGGAAACGGCAGGGGATTCAAGAGCACGCCGTTGACCACAGAAAACAGGGCGCTGTTCGCGCCGATGCCCAGGGCAAGTGTCAGGACCGCAACCGCGGTGAATCCCGGGTTTTTCCGTAGCACGCGAAGCCCGTAGCGCACGTCTTGGCCAAAGCTGGTCATGATGAACCCCCGGATGGATGCACCTGTAAAAACAGGCTTTCACTCAAGAAATACGAAGGTTCTGCCTGTTATGTTCCTTGAGTGGCCAGGGGCGGAAAGGCGTTTTTCGACAAAAGGCGGGCAGCAAACCAGGAAAGCATCCGGCGAACAGAGGGAGATGAAATACATCCCGTGAGAACGAGCAAAATGTCGCCGTTCTCCTTTATTCTCTTCTCATGCGCTACGTCCTCGGATTTGATGGCGGCGGCACAAAGACGGAATGCGTGCTGATGGACGAAACCGGTGCGATTCTGGCTCGCTCGCGCTCCGGCGCATCCAACGCCGTCAACGTGGGAGTGGAAGCTTCCGCTGCGGCCCTCGCGGAGGCCGGCAAAGAGGCGCTCGGTTCGGCTGCGAAGTCGCCCTTCGATGTCGCTTGCCTTTTGGCTGGCATTTCTGGCGCAGGCGAGCCCTCGGTTCGCGCGGAGATTCAGGCGCATCTCAAAGTCGTCTTTCCCACGGCTACCCTTGTCGTTACCAGCGACTTAGTTCTTTCTCTCGCCGCCACCGCGGAAATTCCGAGCGTCGTAGTGATCGCCGGCACAGGCTCTGCCGTGCTCGGCCGAACGTCCCCACTCAAGGTTGCTCGCGCGGGCGGATTTGGACCCGTCATTGGCGATACGGGAAGTGCCAACGACATCGGCCGAACAGCCGTGGCGCGGTGCTTCCAGAAGTTCCTCAACAAAGAAACGTTTCTGCTGACCGACGAGATCTGCCGTACTTTCCATTGCACGTGGCCGCAATTCGTCGATCTCGCGCGCCAGCAACCCACGGTCATCTTCCCGAAAGTGTTTCCTATCGTGGCGAAGGCCGCAGAATCGGGCGACTTTTCTGCGCGGGCGATCCTTTCTATGGCCGCGGCAAATCTAATAGAACAGGTCCGCGAAGTCGTCGGCCATCTCGAGTTGCGGAACACAAACTTCTTCCTTGCCAAGACGGGAGGGGTTTTCGAGGGCAGTCCCTTTCTAGGTGAACAGTTCGACCTTCTGCTTGGGCAAATGGTCCACAACGCCCGTCCCGGCCCGCTCCCGCGGCCAGTTGCCGAATCGGCAGCGATGCTCGCGCGCGACGCCTTGACGAGCCCGCTCGAAATCCCGGAAAGTTAATTCATGCCCGAGTTTGTCGCCCCCGAACCTGTGGCCCAAGATCGCGAACGCGCGCGCGTCGCCACCGGCGATGAGCTGGCCGCGCTTCTGCATCATCCTTCCGCAGACGTGCTCCTGGCGCTGCTCGACAATCCCGCGCTCGACGAACCTCAGCTTTGTTTGCTGCTGGAACGAAAAGATCTTCCCGGCGAAGTTCTCGAAGAAGCGGGCAAGCGCAAGCCGCTCCTCAAAAGCTATCGGGTCAAGCGCGCTCTTTGTTTTCATCCCCGCGGACCGCGCCTGGCTACTCTCCGGCTGATTCGTGACCTCTATCTGATGGATCTCGTTCAACTGGCGCTTTCGCCCGCCGTCCCTGCGGAACTGAAGCGCAACGCCGAAGAACAACTGCTCATGCGCCTTCCGCAGATTCCGCTGGGTCAGAAGATCACGCTCGCGCGACGCGGTCCCGGTCGCGTTGCCGGCGCGCTGTTGACGGAAGGCCATCCTCAAGTGCTCGCGGTGGTCCTCGACAATCCTTATTTGAGCGAAGCGCAAGTCCTGAAAGCTCTTTCCCGTCAGAAACTCCCGCCCGGGGTGGTCCCGGCGATCATTCATCACCGCAAGTGGTCCATCTCCTACAACATTCGAATCGCCGTGCTTCGACAGCCTAATGCGCCCCTGAACGCGATTCTTTCTTATCTGCCTCAGCTCACCGTCTCCGACCTACGCGAGCTGGCGGCCCCCGGTATTGTTCCCGAAACCCTGCGTCGCTATATCCAGGCCGAAGTCCAGCGCCGCCTCGGGGCCGCTGTTTCCAAAGGGCCTCCCGCATCCAGGGACCAATGAACGCGGAGTCCGTTTGTCGGATTCTTAAGGCTTGACGGGCCGAATCCAGCCGCTTTGCCGTTTCGTTCGAATGACTTGACACTCTCGATAAGATTGACGGGAACAAAACGCCGCCTTTCGGCGTCGTATTCCCCGTGGCGATACTTAGCGTATTCTTGAACCATTCGTGCGGCGAGCGGGCTTGGGCGCCTTGGGATCTTAACCCTGGCAGGGGGTCGCAACCAGAAAATGGGCTTGGGGGATTATTTATCCCGGCGCCTGGAACGCCGCTGGGCGCCGCGTTACCCGTTCCGCACCGGTCTCGAGATCGAGTGGGGCTCCGCCGTCCTGCGCGGCAATACCAGGGACATCAGTTCGAACGGAATGTTCATCGAAGTACCCGACACGTTGTGGGTCGGCGCCGGCTTTACCGTGCGCTTGCATCTGCCTCAGCCCGTCAAACTCGATTGTCGGGTGAAGCGCGTCGAACCCGGCCGCGGCATGGGTGTCTCCGTAGCCCTCTCCGAGAACGAAAGTCAGAAGGCCTATCACCAACTTTTGTCATCGCTCGCTCCCCCCGGAAATTGACGGCGGCTTATACTAGGGGGGGCCCTTACAGCCGGGTCCCGTGTGGGGAAGAATGACTCGCTGTCTGGATTGCGGTTCACCGCGAACCGCGGATCAGTGTCCCTCTTGCGGGCTCACTTCCGCGGCCGCCGAGGTGATGTTTCGCCGCAGATTCCTGAAGCGCACTGGGATATTTCTTGCCGGGTCGCTGGCATTTCCCTACGTCAGCCAGATTTATCCGCCGCTCGATGTGGATCTCATGCTGGTCGTATTCGGCGTGATTTTCTTTGTCGCTTTGGCCATCGCCGTGATTCTCGACCGGCGCGCGCGCAGGCACCAAGAACTCGAAGTGCTGAAGCACGTGTATGCGGGCTTCATCTTGTTGCCGTGGATTTTCGCGGCCTTTCTTTTTGTGAACGGCAGACTGGATTCCCCCAAAAACGTTGTGTATCACGCCGAGACCATTGCTGGACGCTACAACATGCCGGGCATCGTGCGCGGGTCGCGGCGGCTAATCGTGAACTCCTGGCGCGAAGGGCAAAAATACGAGCGCCTCGCCGTCGATGCAGACGACTTTGACCGCTTTAAGCCCGGGGACCAGGTCAATGTCGGCGTCGAGCCCGGCGCGCTCTGGATTCCCTGGTATTACGGCATCTACCGTCGGTGAAAAGAGTTGTTCAGTCCCAAAAAAGCCAAGACTTAAGACGGCTTGTCAGTACGCGGGCTGGCCGTTGGCCTTCAGCGGGATTTGTAGTTGCAGGACGTAGCCGTTCTTGCCAAGGCGAAACGACACTTGCTCCATGGGGCCGACGTCGCGCGCCTTCCAATCGGGAGTTTCAAGGGGTTCGCTGGGTTTCTCAGAAAGCGACCACTCGACGTTGCCGCCAGCCGGCTTTACGGTCTGCGGATCGATTTCGTAGACCTCTTGGTCCTTCACGTTCACCAGCAAATAGCGCTTCCAAATTCGCACCAGCAACAGCCCCTTTTTCTCCGTGTGATACATGCTCCAGGATTTCGGCGCCTCGTCATTGAATTTCACGATTGCAAATTCCACCGATTTCCAAGTGATTTTCTTCTCGCTGGGCTGCTGCGCCTGGACCGGACATGCCCAAGCCGCAAACACAATTCCAACAATGAAAGCTAATCCTAAGAACTTCATTCGCTTGATGCCGCCATAAACCATAGGAAGACCATCAAAGACGAAAGTTCGCACGCAGGCCACCGCAGCTTTCCTTTGGCGCCAAAACTGACGAGAAGTCCGGCCAAGCCTGTTAAGAGACCCCAACGATAAAAACGCAAAAGCACTCGATCGTAAAAGGGAAATCCACCGGTGACTCGTGCGCCGAAGAAGTCGAGATACCTGTTGCCGTCGAGGTCCCAGAGGTACTGCATTTCGCCGCGGTCGGCTACCAGCGGCTGCTGGAAGTAATTGGCGACCGAAGGCCAGAGGTATTTCTTGTGCTTGGCGACGATTTCGTCGCCGCGCGCGCTGCGGGCGGGATTGCCAGCCAGAACGGAATGAGCGGGAGTGGTCATGGACGAATCCTTGCGTAAATTGGATACGTCGAGTGTACGACAGAGAGGAGGAAGTGGCGAGTGACGAGCGGCGAGAGAGGAGGCAAAGAAAGTAAAGGAGATAAAGGAGGTAGAAGATCGGACGCAGCACAAGAAACCGCATGAATGGGACGGGAAAATGGAACAGTGAAAATGGAAAATGGGAGAAGCCCCCCGCGCGCCGCATTCACCAAAGCGGTTCTAAACGGGTTAGAAGCGGGTTTAGGAAGAAACGGGAGGGCGACGAGATGAGCTGACCTCATCTCCTTTCGATCTCCTCGGATTCGTCTTACTTGTGGGTATCTGCCCACATCTTATGGAAATTCGCAGCAACTGGACCCATCCCAGCCAGTCTGCTGGTTAATCCTGGGCTGCTGCCTATCAGTGTCTTCGATGCCAGCGCAAACCAATTTTCGACCGATTCCTTGACTTTCACTGTTACTTCCGCCGCCCCAACCAACGGTACACAGCTCAAGGCGATCGATCTAGCCGGCCTTGCAATGGCTTGGGATGCCAGCAGCGGACTGCTTTGCAAGGGGACCGCGGATTACGATGGCGCCTATCCAAACTCGATCGTCGCGATAGATGGAAATACTGGGTCCGTGGTGAAGGTGCAGACCGTGAGCCCTGATCCTGATTTAGTGAACGTGAGCGCGAATGGTCAGTATCTCTATGCAGCATAAGTAGAAGGAACGGCAGGATTGTTCCGTGCGCCCGTCTGCGACTGGTAGCGTGATAATGGGCTACCGAGTTGCGGTGCTCTCCTTACGCGAACATGGCGAGGGCGGGTTTCTCCCGCTTAGAGACGAAGGACGCGGTGAGAAATTTCATGAAGGGAGCCATAACGCGGAAGCGGTCGACGATACCTTTGTAGAGCCCGGGCGAAGTGGCAAGGCTCGGCGAAAGTTCCTTGTACAGAATGTAGTACTTGTAGCGGAGCAAGCCGGCGGCGGGATGATCGGCAGGGAAGCCGCGAGGGACGCGCGAGAGCTGCTCGCCTTCTAAAGCGCCGAGGAGCTTGCGAACCGGCGGCGCCGCGAGGATGCGGCGGAACTCTTCGTGGCGCTCGGCGATGCGCTGGCGGATGGCGAGCAATTGCGGCGGCTCGGGCATGTACACGCCGCCACCGACGGCAACCGACTTGTGCGAGATGGCGACGTAGTAGCCGCCCTGGCCATGGCTCATGCTTCCATGCCGATGAAACGTGGCGGCGATTTGCTCTTTGTAAGGTTTTTTGTCCTTGCTGAAGCGAACGTCGCGGTAAATGCGAAAGATGGCCTTGTCCGGATCGGTTTCGTACTCGGGAGCGAAATCGTGCAAGGCGGCATTCAAGGCGTCGACTAATTGGCGCATGGGCTCTTTGACTTTCTCTTCGAAGAGCGGCTTGCGAGGCAAGAACCATTCGCGGCGGTTGTTGCGCGAGAGTCCACGAAAAAATTGAAGGGCTTCCGGTGGAAAGCCGCGGAACGGCGAGCTCATGAGGCGACTCCTTGACCGGTTTCTTTCTTAAACCTGGCAACAAGAGATTGAACGGGCTGCCACGTCCACAACATCACTCCAACGCCAGTTCCGAGCGTATTCGTGATGATATCCGTCATCCCCGACCTCCTGGTGATCAGATATTCCTGGAGGATTTCGATGGTGAGGCTGAGCAATCCGCCCAATATGACGGTGGAGAGTGCGGCTCGATCCCATCGGCGATTCCAGGTTAGGTAGCCGAAGTGGAAGAATCCAAAGGGCACGAATCCTGCAATGTTGATAAGCAGATCCGAAGCGTAGCTTAGATCGGGCGAAAACTCTTCCCAGGGCGGCGTCAGCATTTTCTTGCGGGGAACCCGAAAAATGCGCGGGATGTACAGGTCAGGCGAGGATGCGACACGATTGTGAACGACGCTGCCTGCGCGCTCGGAAAAGGAATAGAAGGCGAGCGGGTGATCGTTCGCAAAACCTTCGGGCGGGGCATTGTGAGTCCACATCGCGAAGTGTTGCGAGACCTGTTCGGAGGTGAGTTCCTGTCCGTAGATCGCGAGTCCCAGCAGCTTTCCGGGCCAACTGCGCGGCGAGGTAAGCGTGCCTCCCAAAATGAGTTCCCCCGAGAAATCCTTGCAGGACAAGCCGAAGCCGGGAAAGACTTTCTTCACTGAAGCGCCATCCTTGTAGGCCAAAATATCTTTTGGCCCTGTTGTGATGGTGAAGAACGTCGGCTGATCCTGACGCAAAGAATATTCAACATCGGCGGACAAGGTTTGCAGATGGTTCTGCTGATCGCGGGCATCTCGCCTTAGAAGCAGAATATCCAGGCTTTGCCTTACCCGGAATTGCAGCGGATTGTCCGGGGCGGTAAACAAAAGAATGGTCGCAGGGGACCCGCCATCGGGCTGTAGCCACAGCTCGAGGCTGCAAAACGAATCTTCCTTTGAGTCGGGGACCTCGAGATTTCGTGAACTGTACACCCTGGCCCTATCGCCAAACTGGAGGCCGTTTGAATTTTTCAGCCAAGCCACATCATTTCTCGGGAAGAAGTTAAAGGGCCAAAGTCCGGCAATGAGCATGCCGCATAGCACTAAGAGGCTGACGGCACCGAGGATTTTCTTCATTCTGCTGGGGTTTCTCCGCCGGTCTGGGTTGATGCTGAACGCCCTAGGTATTACCTCATCTATAGTCTACAGGAATCGCGTAACACGATTCGTGCTTGTATTTATCGTTGCCAATGTACCTAAATCAGGGTTAGCCGTTTATCGTACATCCCGCACGGGAGTAACGGCATCGGTAGAGACAGGTTGGTTGAATCGAGTGGCAAGTTCGCGGTTCGAGTGGCAACCTACTGGGTTCAACTCACCAGCAGATCCATCAAGCACATGGATGAGGGCATGAGGAGCGTCCTATGAGAGTGAGAACGGCCAAGCTGGCCGGTCAGCGCCGCAGTCCTAATGGTCGTTTCTTTGCTCGCTCCCTGTTTGCGAGCGCAGGAGAGCGAGGCCACGCTGTCAGGCAGAGTCACGGACTCGTCGGGAGCCGGCGTGGCCAACGCAAAGGTTTCGGTAAGGAATTTGGCCACGAGCCAGTCGATGGAGGCGCAGACCGGTGCGGCGGGAACGTACAGCTTGGCAAAGCTGGCTCCGGGCGAATATGAAGTTACGGTTTCGGCCGAAGGCCTTGCGCCCAAAAAACAGAACGTCATTCTGGCGGCAGGAGCTTCGCTGACCTTCAATGCAGAGCTGTCGCTGCTGCCTTCAGCTCCTCAAGCGCAACCGCAAGCTCCTGCGAATCCCAATGCGCCACCCGGCAACAAGGCTCCCTCTCTCGGGGACCTGGGCTTTTCTCCCGCCGAAACCAAAAGCAATCCCAAGGAACAGGCGCTGCTGGATAAACGGACGCACATGCTGAAAATCCATCAACGCTTGGGCTTGATTACAACGATCCCCATGATCGCTTCGGTGGACGTCGATTAATGCAGGCGGCAGGAACACCAGCAACACGGACCGCACCGTGCACATGATTCTGGGTTCCGCCACCGCGGGTTTATACTTTACGACCGCCTACTTTGCGATCCGCGCGCCGCGTGTGGAGAAAAATCCCGCGGACCGATTCGCTTTCACAAAGCCATGGCATGGATTCACAGCCAGGGATGATTCTCACACCGATTCTGGGAGCGTTGGCGTATTCGCAGAAGAACAACGGGGAAAGAGTCCACGGCATCGCCAAAGCGCACGGGCCGGTGGCTATCGTGACGGCGGGGGCTTTTGGAGCCGCGCTGCTGTCGGTATCGCTGAAGTTCTGAAGGTTTCCATGAACGGCAAATTTATGAATGCAAATCGGAGTGCGAAACCATTAGCGTGCATCTTCGCTTTGCTGCTTTTGATGCTGCCGCAGTGTGTGTACGCTGCGGATGAAGAATGGGTGCTTGACCAATCCACGCTGACCTACCACGTTTCTCATCCCCTTCATCAAACGGAAGGCGTGAGCCACGCCGCCCGAGGCAAAGGCGTTTGTCACGAAGGGCAGCGTGATTTCCTGATTGCGGTGCCGGTGAAGTCGTTCGATTCAGGCGACAGCAACCGCGATCTGCACATGCTTCAGGTCACGAAAGGCGCGGAGTTTCCCATGGTCGCCGTGCGCACGCGATTGCCGGAAAGCGACTCGAAGTCGGCGACCATCTACGCCGATCTGGAGATCCAATTCGCGGGCCAGACGGCGCATTACAAACAGGTGCCCTTCGAACTGACGGTCGAGGGAAGCAAAAGCAAAATCATGGGAACGGTTCCGGCCACGCTATCTGATTTCAAGATCGAGCCTCCGACGCTTTTGACGCTGCCGGTAAAGAATGAACTCCCGATTCGCGTGGAAATGACCTGGCATCGCCAGTGAGCGCGCCGTTTTGACTACGAACTAATTGCTTCTGTGTAGCCCGTAATCTGGGCGGCTGCAGTCAGGCGGGTGCAATTGATCCAGACTTCGGCGGCGATGGTTTGCAGGGTAAAGCCGATCCAGAACGCGGTGCCGAAGAATTGATGCGGGTCCGGAGCATGCCCGCGAATCACCGCGGCGGCGAAAAAGGTTCCCATGATCGGGCGGATGGTGGCGACAGCCAGCCCGATGGCGTAGCCGCGAATCATCCACTCGCGATGTTGCGCAAATTCGCGCCGCAGCGCGTGCCAAAGCGCCTTCGCAAGCGAAATCAAGAAGAAACTCCCGAACAGCGCAATGGCGGCCTTTTCATCGATGCCCCCGATGGTTTTTCCAAAGGCCAATCTCAATCCAGTGATTCCCACGACGGCGCTGGCGGCGAGAAAAACTCGTCCCGACCAGCGGTGAACTTGCGGAGAGCGCGAGCGCAAGCCGCGCACGAATTGCAGCGGGCCCAGCACCATGAAGAGCATCGCGGGCAAGATGTGCGTCAACACCAGCGCGCGTTCGCCCGCGAAATGCGCGTCCAAGTCGGCCGCTGGATTCCTCGACGAGCTCAGAGCGCCGGGTTTCAGCAGAACGATGGTTCGCCGCGTGGCGACCGCCTGCCCGATCAAAGCGAGAAAAATGACCGCGGTCCAAAGGAATCGCACGAACGGGCGATTCGGCTTCTTGGCTTGCGAAGTAGCCTGTGACACTGCCCGCGTTGCCTCCTCTTAGGCATACGCAAGCGCATGGCGATTTATAACCGCCTCGGGTTTTCTCTGGAATGTCCTTGGCTGCGCCTAAAGCCAGGAACTTGTGTTACTCTTCGTCAATTATTCCCGCCGATACCAGTTACTAAGAGTCCCAGATGGGCAGACTACTCGACAAGAAGGAAGCTGTCCTCTACGGGCAGTTTGTCCAGCGGCGTACAACATGTTCAAACGCGATCCCACGCAACTGCGCCCGCAACCCGCGACCGGCGACATTCCGGATCCGTACGAGCTAGTGGCTTGGCTCAACATGTCGGATTATTTTTCCTGGTGGCGCGAGAAACCCAAGTTCTACGGATTCATCGCGCGGCACCGGGAACAGAAGCACAACACCATGTGGAGGTACATGCCTGCAGCGAATGCCTACTGGAAACTTCCCCGGCGCATCTCGATCTGCCGAAGCCAGGGCGAGTGGAATGTCTGGCGGCGCCAATCCGTTGCAGGAGTACAAAAACATCACCAGGGGTGTAAAAGGGGGCCAAGATCCTCCGCAGCGAGAAAGTCCACGCCAACGATACGGATGCGGACTGCTGGGTGGTTTCTTTGGAATACCGACCTTTGGGAAGCGAGGCAAGCGCTCCCACGCAGGCGGCGGGTTTTGCGTTCAGCGATTTCGCTCACACCGAAACCCTCTGGGTGGACAAGAACCGCACCTGGTGTATCGAGAGGATTCCACCACAAAAATGACCATGCCGAACACAAACACTCCAATAAATATGACGCAGGCAAGGAGGGTCGAAACCTTCACCGTGAATGAACCTGTTTCACCGGATGTGTTCACCTTCACGCCGCCGCCGGGGGCGAGAGAAATAGACGAATCCAAATTCCTGCGCAAGACCGCCGAAGTGCCACAAAAGAAAAACGAATCAACCAAATAGAAGGGCGGACCGCGAAGAGCGGCCCCCAATAGGCGCCAACGGAATTAAAACCATCCAAGGTTTTGCCGGACGCGGTGGTGTGCGTGAAAGAGGTCTGGTTGGCGGGTTTACCACAACCGGACCTGCTGCACTGTCCTCACTGACCCACCGGAGGATTCGTGGGATCCGAGCTGATGGGATCGTCATCCAGGTTCGAGAAGACAGTGGCATTGTGTGGCCGCGTGGGAATGATGCAATTTTGCGTGCGGGGGCCGCGCGGAGATGTCTTCTTAAGGCGCGGTGCTGACCGTGTCAAGGCGTTCTTGTGTGTGAAAAATTTGCATGGAACGCGGGAACAGGACAACGGCTGGCCGTTTCTTGGACTTCGTGCCAGTTTTCCCGCAAATAACAC
>Ga0307471_100001382_pt1 | contig 13199 bp, 10 predicted proteins | sample atmos_gasesAM3C__2_FD_204566 | JGI IMG/M metagenome (GOLD analysis project Ga0307471, IMG submission 204566) | Hardwood forest soil microbial communities from Morgan-Monroe State Forest, Indiana, United States - atmos_gasesAM3C_515 | ecosystem: Environmental > Terrestrial > Soil > Temperate... | reverse complement strand
CTGTGCGGCGAGTACCAGCTCGCCGATGGGGCGCGTGGCGCTGCGACCGAGCACCGCGCCGATGACGGCGGCGAGCAGCAGCGCCACGCCGTCGATGAGCAGCATGGCATCGCGCAGCTCCCGGTACGGCGCCAGCACGTCCTCGAGAGGCTTCAGCAGGATCACATCGACCGAATCGCCGCGCACGTCCAGGCGCCGCGCAAAGCTCAGATAGTCCGCGGCACCGAGCCGGCTGATGTGCGGCAGCTCGCTCGCCGCCGGGAACACCGCCGTACTGTCGAGGTGCAGGGTCGCGGCGACGCGCGTCAGGCCGGCCGCGCCATGGGTGACGATGGCGACCTCCGAGCCGACCAGGTCGCGGATGCGCGCGGCGAGCGCCTCGTCGGCGACGAATCCCATGGCCACCCAGGCGATGGTCTCCGGAGTGCGCACCGGCGCCAGGAAGAACTGATAGGAGTGCGCGCCGAACACGTGGAAGTTCGGCTGCTCGCGCAACCCGGCGGCATCGTCCAGTAGCCCCGCGAGAGAGCCCTGGGCGTCCTGCGCCGCCGCGGCCGTCGAGGCGAGCACGCGCCCGTGAGTATCGAGCACCAGCACCATGTCGGCACCGATGCGCTGCGCGTGGTTGCGGGCCGCGGAGAGGATGGTTGGAGTGTGGCCGCTCGCGACGGCCTCGCGAAAGCCGAAGTCCGCGGCGAGGACCGCCAACCCGTTTGCCAGCTGGCCGGCGCGAAAGCCGATCAGGTTGTCGGCGAGCGCTCCCCCGGCGCGCAGCTCCTCGGCGGCCCGGGCCTCGACCGTCCGCCGGGTGCTGATCAGCACTGCGGCAAGCGTCACAGTTTGAGTGACGATCACCAGGCCGATGATCAGCACGAGAAGCCGGTTGCGGAAACTGCCCATGAATGCCGCTCGAATAGGCCGCCCATCGTAAGAGCGTCACCGGGATTACCGCGAGGATTCGAGTGCAGGAATGAGACCTCCGGCACGAGTCAGCTGCAGTCGATCGGCCACCTTGGTAGGCCGGGCACTCCTCCCGCTCTCAGCGCTCCTCGCCGCGGCGCTGCCTGCCGTGGCCGCCACCCTGGTGGTGCGCGTGCAGACTCCCGACGGCCACGCGCTGCCCGGAGCGGTGGTCACGGTGCACCCGCTCGAGGGGCCTCCCCGGCACGCCACACCGGTGCGCGCGGTGATGGACCAGGTGAACCGCAGCTTCGCGCCCGACCTGCTGGTCATCCCGGCGGGTTCCACCGTGGAGTTTCCCAACAGCGATTCCGTCAGCCATCAGATCTACTCGTTCTCGCCCGCCAAGCGCTTTCAGCTGCCGCTCTACCGCGGCAAGCCCTATCCGCCGGTGCACTTCGAGCAGCCCGGCGTGGTCACCCTCGGCTGCAACATCCACGATGAGATGCTCGCGTACCTGCTGGTGACCGACGCACCCTGGTACGGCCGTACGGGCGACGGTGGCAGCTGGTCGGCGGAAGTGCCGCACGGGCACTACCGCGTCGAACTGTGGCATCCACGGCTGCGCGAGGACGAGTCGGACCTGAGGCGTGAGCTGACGGTCGGCGATGCCGACCGCGCGGAGCTGACGGTGCGGCTGTCGCGGTCACCACAGCCGGCGCCGCTCACCGGCCGGCCGCATTCCTGGGACTACTGACGCCGTTCGCCATGGAGCGCCGCTTGTACCGATTCGCATCGCTACTGATCCTGCTCGCGGCCGCCGGCGCGAGCCGCGCGACGGACTGGGAGGTAAGTCTCGACACCCGTCTCGTGACCTCCGATGCGTACCCGTCGTTCATGGATGGCGGCCTCGGCACGGTGCGCTTCGGCAGCGATGATTCGGGGTTGCGGCTCGGGCGCGCACGCTTTGCCGTGACGCAGCCGCTCGGGGAAGTCTTCAGCGCACACCTCGACGCCTCGGTGTTCGATGACAAGGATCGCAGCGCGCTCGGGGTCACCGAGGCGTATCTGCTCTTCCGGCCCTATCCGCGCGGCGGCTACCGCTTCCGGCTGAAAGCCGGCGGGTTCTATCCGCCGGTGTCGCTCGAGAACCGCTCATCGGGATGGGAGTCGCCCTACACCCTGTCCTACTCGGCGATCAACAGCTGGCTCGCGGTCGAGGTGCGAACGCTCGGAGTCGAGGGCACGCTCGACTGGCTCGGTACCCGGACCGGGCACGCTTTCGACCTGGGAGTCACCGGCGGGGTGTTCGGCTGGAACGACCGCGCCGGCGTCATGGTCGCGAGCAATGGCTTCGTGGTGACCGACCGGCAGACACCGCTTTTCGGACGCCTCGGGCAGCCGGGCGTACGGCCACTGAACGGCGCGGAGCCCTTCATGGAGATCGATCACCGCGCCGGCGTGTACGGCGGGCTCGAGGCGCGTTACCTCGATCGTGCGGTGCTGCGGGTGCTGCGTTACGACAACCGCGCCGATCCCACGGCGGCCGACAGCGTCTCGCACGTCCTCGCGTGGGAAACGCGCTTCACGAGCGCCGGGCTGCGTGTCGAGGCCGACCACGGCTGGACGGCCATCGTCCAGTGGCTCGGGGGCGACACCACGATCGCCCCGCCGTCGCTGACGCTCAACTGGCCATTCCAGTCGACGTTCGCGCTGCTCTCGAAGCGCATCGGCCGCAGCACGCTGAGTGCGCGTTACGACCGTTTTGCCGTGCAGACCAACGCCCCGGAAGTCTACGGCGCGCAGGACGGGCACGCGTGGACTGCGGCGTACATATTCGATGCCAACGCGCACTGGCGGTTCACGCTCGAGTGGGTGCGCGTCACGAGCAGCTCGGAGAATCGCGAGGAGCAGGGCGGCCCGCCGCTCGCCTCCGAGACCCAGTGGCAGCTGGCGATTCGTTACGCGCTCGGCTCGGCCATCCGCTGAGATTGCCCGGCAGGAGCCGGCCTCCCAACGCCAGCGTTCGTAACGCCGGCGGCTCAGCCGTCAGCGATAGCGCGCCAGCACCTTCTCGAGGCCTTTCGAGCCCGGCGACAGCAGTTCGTACGGCAGGCTGTTGAGCGGCGCGTCCGGGGTGCTGTTTACCCGGTGGAACTCGTTCTGCGACGGCTCGAGGTAGAGCAACCCGGTGAGGTACTCCCCCGCCTTCATGCGCTCCTGGATCTGCGCGGCGGCGAGCGTACGGTCGGTCGGATCGTACGCGGAATCGAGCTTGCGCAGCACGATGCGGCTGCCATCGTGCAGCACCACCGGCAGTACCTCACCCTCCTTGTAGTCGACGGTGATCTCACGCTCGAGCGGGATGAAGTCCGCGTGCACCGCCGGCTCGTAGTGCTCGCGCGTGTAGGCGTAGCTCTTGGTGGACCCCTCGTGGTCGTTGAAAGTGACACAGGGCGAGAGCACGTCGATCAGCGCGAAGCCCTCGTGCTTGAAGCCCGCCTGGATGAGCGGCACGAGCTGCTGCTTGTCACCCGAGAAGCTCCGTGCCACGAACGAGGCGCCGAGTGTCATCGCGAGCAGCACCGGGTCGATCGGCGGCTGGAAGTTGGTCTCGCCCTTCTTCGCCCGGGTACCGATGTCCGCCGAGGCCGAGAACTGACCCTTGGTGAGCCCGTACACGCCGTTGTTCTCGACGATGTACAACATGTTGAGATTGCGGCGGATGGCATGGCAGAACTGCCCGAGGCCGATCGACAGCGTATCGCCGTCTCCGGAGACACCGATGTAGGTCAGCTTGCGGTTGGCGGCGTTTGCGCCCATGGCGATGGCCGGCATGCGGCCGTGCACGGAGTTGAAGCCGTGGCCGCCGCTCACGAAGTAGGCGGTGGTCTTCGAAGAGCAGCCGATGCCCGAGAGCTTCACCAGGTTCTGCGGCTCGAGCCCGACTCCCCAGCACGCCTCGACGATGGCGGCGGTGATCGAGTCGTGCCCGCAGCCGGCACAGAGCGTCGACAGCGCGCCCTCGTAGTCGCGCCGGGTGAGACCGAGCGCGTTCTTCGGCAGCGAGGGGTGGGCAACTTTCGGCTTGGCGATGAAGGTCATGTCAGCTCCCGCAGGCTTCAGCCGTGGGCAGCATCGCGGGAGGCGATGCGCCCGCCGGGCTGCAGCTCGGCGAGCACTCCCTCGACGATGAATTGTGATGAGATGGGCAGGCCGTTGTAGTGCAGCAGTGAGCGCAGCTTCGCCTTGTCCACCGCCGTCTCGAGGGTGAGCAGCGCGCGCAACTGCGCATCGCGATTCTGCTCCACGACGAACAGCAGCTCGTGCGCCGCCAGGAACTTCTCCACGTCCTCGCTGAAGGGAAAGGCGCGCACGCGCATGTAATCGAGCGCGACGCCGCGCTGTTTCAGCACATCGAGCGCCTCGCGGATCGCGCCGTCGCAGCTGCCGAGCGACACGATGCCGAGCGGTGAGCCGGCGGTGGCATCGATCAGCGCCCGCGGTACCAGGCGCCCGGCCGTGGCCCACTTCTTCAGCAGGCGGTCGAGCACCAACTGGTAGTCGGCCGCGTCCTCGGTGTAGGCGCCGTACTGGGTGTGGCCCGAGCCGCGCGTGAAGTACGCGGCCTTCGGGTGCACGCCGGGGAGGGTGCGGTAGCCGATTCCGTCGCCGTCATTGTCGAGAAAGCGGTAGAACCTCTCGAGCTTGAGCACCTCCTCCTTGCCGAGCATCTTGCCGCGATCGGGTCGGTAGTTGTCGTCCCACTTCAGGTCGCGGCACATCCAGTCGTTCATGCCGATGTCCAGATCCGACAGGACGAGTACCGGGGTCTGCAACCGCTCGGCGAGATCGAAGGCCTGCACCGCCATGTAGAAGCACTCTTCGGGAGTCGCCGGGTACAGGCATACGTGGCGCGTATCCCCGTGCGAGGCGTAGGCGCAGAGCAGCAGGTCACCCTGCTGAGTGCGGGTCGGCATGCCGGTGGAGGGGCCGACACGCTGGATGTCGAAGATCACTACCGGGACTTCCGCGTAGTAGGCGAGCCCGAGAAACTCGTTCATGAGCGAGATGCCCGGCCCCGAGGTCGCGGTGAAGGCGCGCGCCCCGTTCCACATGGCACCGATCGCCATGCCGACCGCCGCGAGCTCGTCCTCCGCCTGAATGAAGGCGAAGTTGCGCCGCCCGGTCGCCGGGTCGACGCGCATACGGTCGGCGAACATCTTGAAGGCGTCCATGAGAGATGTGGAAGGGGTGATCGGGTACCAGGCGGCTACCGTGGCGCCGGCGAACAGACACCCGAGCGCCGCCGCGGTGTTACCGTCGATCATGACGTGGCCGGCAGTCTGCGCCATCCTCGACACGTGCAGCGGCAGCGGACACTGGAAGTTCGCGCGCGCGTAGTCGTAGCCGAGCTGAATGGCCTTCATGTTGCTCTCGACCAGCTGCGGCTTCTTGGCGTAGGTCTCGGCGAGCAGCTGGCGGATGTGCGCGAGATCCAGATCGAGCAGCGCGGCGAGCACCCCCGCATAACAGATGTTCTTCATCAGGATGCGCGTGCGCACGCCGTTGAAGTTCTCGTTGCACAGCCGCGCGAGCGGCACACCGAGCACGCTGATGTCCTCGCGCTTCAGCAGCGAAGGGCGCGGCCAGGTGGAGTCGTACACCAGGTAGCCGCCCGGCTCGACCTCCTTCACATCGCGCGCGTAGGTCTCGGCGTTCATGGCCACCATGATGTCGACGCGGCCGGAGCGGGCGACATAGCCGTCCTTGGTGACGCGGATCTCGTACCAGGTCGGCAAACCCTGGATGTTCGACGGAAAGTAGTTCTTGCCGACCACCGGGATGCCGCTGCGGAAAATCGACTTCATCAGCAGCGCGTTGGCACTCGCCGAGCCGGTGCCGTTCACCGTGGCGATCTTGATGGTGAAGTCGTTGACGCGTGTCAGGTCTGCTTTCGACATAGTGAGCTCGGCGAACTGAGGCTCAGGCAATCTTCGGCTTGCGCGCCTCGAGCGCGCCCGCCTCGTCGGTGGCGTGCGGCCAGTGCAGCTCGGATTTCTGCATGTCCCAGGCCGCGGTCGGGCAGCGCTCGGCGCACAGCCCGCAGTGCACGCACAGGTCCTCGTCCTTCACCATCACGCGCCCGGTCTGCGGCAGCGCCGCCGAAACGTACAGCGGCTGGCTGAGGTTCTTCGCCGGCGCCTTCAGGCGCGTGCGCAGCTCCGCTTCCTCGCCGTTGTGCGCGATGGTGAGACAGTCGACCGGGCAGATGTCGATGCAGGCGTCGCACTCGATGCACAGCTTGGCGGTGAACACCGTCTGCATGTCGCAGTTGAGACAGCGCTGCACCTCCTGCTCCACCTGCTCCGCGGTGAAGCCGAGCTCGACCTCGATGTTGAGCTTCTTGAAGCGCTCCTTGAGCGAGACGTGCGGCATCAGCCGCCGTTCGACCGGGGTGTAGTCGTTGGCATACGACCACTCGTGCATTCCCATCTTGCGGCTCTGCAGGTTCATGCCGGGCGGCAGCCGCTCGTGCACCGACTCGTCCTGGCAGTGGCGATGGATCGAGATCGCCGCCTGGTGCCCGTGCTCGACCGCCCAGATGATGTTCTTCGGGCCGAACGCCGCATCACCGCCGAAGAACACCGCCGGCAGGGTCGACTGAAAGGTGGTCTTGTCGACCACCGGCACGTCCCACTTGCCGAACTCGATGCCGAGATCGCGCTCGACCCACGGGAAGGCGTTCTCCTGGCCGATGGCGAGGATCACATCGTCCGCGGGCAGAAACTCTTCCGCGACGATGCGCTCGGCGGTGATGTTGCCGTGCGCGTCGAGCTCGTATTCCATCTGATCGAAGCGCATGCCGGTGAGGCGGCCGTTGTCGATGACGAACGCCTTGGGCGAGCGGTTCACGACGATCTGCACGCTCTCCTCCTCGGCATCCTCGAGCTCCCACTCCGAGGCCTTGAAGAAGCCGCGCGGCTTGCGCGCCATGACCTTGACGCTCTCGGCTCCGAGCCGCAGGCTCGTGCGGCAGCAGTCCATGGCGGTGTTGCCGACCCCGATGATCAGCACACGCCTGCCGACTTTATCGATGTGTCCGAAGGCGACCGACTCGAGCCAGGCGATGCCGATGTGGATGTTGGCGGCGCCTTCCTCGCGCCCGGGCAGCTTCAGCTCCTTGCCCTTTGGTGCGCCCGAGCCCACGAACACGGCATCGAAGCCGCCCTGGGTGAGGAGCTCGCGCATGCTGTTCACGGGGGTGTTGAGTCTCAGGTCAACTCCCATGTCGACGATCATCGCGATCTCCTCGTTCAGCACCGAGGCCGGGAGCCGAAACGAGGGGATGTTGGTGCGCATCAGCCCGCCAGGCTCGCCGTACTGCTCGAAGATCGTCACCTCGTAGCCGAGCGGCAGCAGGTCGTTCGCCACCGTGAGTGAAGCGCAGCCGGCACCGATGCAGGCGATGCGCTTGCCGTTCTTCAGCCGCGGGATTTTCGGCAGCCGCGCGCTCACATCCTCGCGATGGTCGGCGGCGACGCGCTTCAGCCGGCAGATCGCCACGGGCTTGCTCTCGATGCGGCCGCGGCGGCAGGCCGGCTCGCACGGCCGATCGCATACCCGCCCGAGAATGCCCGGAAATACGTTGGAGTGCCGGTTCACCATGTAGGCATCGGTGAAGCGGCCCTGCGCGATCAGTCGGATGTACTCGGGAACATCGGTGTGAGCCGGGCAGGCCCACTGGCAATCCACAACTCGATGGTAATAGTCCGGATGGGAGGTATCGGTCGGTTCCATTCAGTGCTCGGGCCTTGAGCCCCTCGAGCCCTCGGGCGGTAAAAAGGGATGACGAGTATAGGGTCGCGCGGCGGTTTGTCATCGGCGTTAATGCGCGGAACGTGCGCCGAATGCCACCACACGCACCGCTGACCGTTTCCGTATATTGCGCTGCAACAATCGGCCCGTCCAGTGGGGCCTATACTGCCGCAACGTTATGCCCGAGCCGCTAGCCACCGAGATCCGCCTGCGACGCGCCTCGCGGCTGCTCGAGGTCAGCTTCAGCGACGGCAGCCGCTTCGAGCTGCCGTTCGAGTATCTGCGCGTGCACTCGCCGTCCGCCGAAGTCAAAGGTCACGGCCCGGGCCAGGAGGTGCTGGTGCTCGGCAAGGAGAACGTCGGCATCACCACGATCGAGCCGGTGGGGCAGTACGCGGTGAAGCTGGTATTCGACGACGGCCACGACACCGGCCTCTACACGTGGAAGTACCTGCACGAGCTCGGGCGCGACCGCGCCGAGAAGTGGGCGCGCTACCTCGCGCGCAAGGCGCGCGGCAGCGCCTGAGCAGCGTGCGGCTCAAGTGTTGCGCGCGTCGCGTCGTGTTGGACCCTGGCGGCTACCCGCAGGCACGCGATGAAGCGCATCTCTGCGGATAGTTGGGCGGACCTAACTATTGCACACAGAGTCATTGCAACTGGCGCATTGCCGTCGCTGCATGGCGATCGGCGCCTGCGACTACGGCTGCGCCGCCGATGTCGCAGCGCCGCGCTGTGCGAACACCGCACAAAATGTGCGGCCACAAAAACACGCCACACGAGCCCCAAAAAGCAAAACGGACCGGACATCGCTGTCCGGCCCGCTTCGCCATGCAAGACCCCCCGTAACGGCCGCGATTCTGCGCGTGACTGCGGAAAAAAATCAACAGTGATCGCAACGGCTCGGCGGGTGCGATCGTCTAGAATGCGTCTGAATCGAGCGTAGCCCGACGAGCCTCTCGACGATGGCCATGGCAGAGCAGCGTCCCACCACGGATTTCGGCTTCGAACGCGTGCCACTAGCGGAGAAGGCGCGCCGTGTCCGCAACGTGTTCGACTCGGTCGCCGGGCACTACGACCTGATGAACGATCTGATGTCCGCGGGCACGCATCGGCTGTGGAAGCGCTTCACGCTGGCACTCGCGAATCTGCGCCCCGGACAGCGCGCGCTCGATGTCGCCGCAGGCAGCGGCGACCTCGCCGCGGGGCTGGCACGGCAGGTCGGCGCGCGCGGCCTCGTCGTGCTCTCCGACGTCAACGCTGCGATGCTCGCGCGCGGGCGCGATCGCCTGATCGATGAGGGCATCGTCGCCAACGTCGCCTTCGTACAAGCGGACGCGGAGCGCTTGCCGTTTTCCGACGGCACCTTCGACTGCATCACCATCGGCTTCGGCCTGCGCAATGTCACCGACAAGCCTGCGGCACTCGCCGCGATGCGCCGCGCACTCAAGCCGGGGGGCCAGCTGCTGGTGCTCGAGTTCTCACAGCCGCGCCTCCCGGGCCTCAAGCCGCTCTACGACGCTTACTCCTTTCGCGTACTCCCGTGGCTCGGCCGGCTGGTGGCGCGCGATGAAGCGAGCTACCGCTACCTCGCCGAGTCGATCCGCGTGCACCCCGACGCGGAGACTCTCCTCGGGATGTTGCAGGAGGCGGGCCTCGAAGGCTGCCGCTACCACTCCCTCGCCGGCGGCATCGTGGCCGTGCACCGCGGCTACCGCGCCTGAGACAGCGGACCGCAGGCCATGCTGATCGCAACCCTCGAGAACCTGCTGAACCGCGGCCTGCCGCGCTCGCCGCGTGCCCGGCAGCTGTGCGCGGCGCTCACCGGGCGCAGCGTGGCGCTCGTCGTGCCGGATGTCGCGCGGTTGCGCGTCGCCTCGACCGGCGAGACTCTCACCGTCACGCGCGACGACGCGCCGGCGGATGCCACCCTGCGCGGCGGGCTCCTCAGCCTGCTCGCGCTCGCCGGGGAAGCCGCCCAGGCGGTCATCCAGCGCGGCGACGTCGTCATTTCCGGCGACAGCGATGTGGCCGAGCGCTTCCGAGAGCTCGCGCAGCTGCTGCGGCCGGATCCCGAGGAGGAGCTGGCGCTGCTGATTGGTGATGTCCCGGCGCACCAGCTGGGACGGCTCGCGCGGCTCGGCGCCTCGTTCGGCACCCGCGCGGCGGGCACGACGCTGCGCAACCTCGCCGAGTACCTCGCGCACGAGCGCGGTGATCTCGTGTCGCGCAACGAAGGCGAGCAGTTCCTGCGCGGCGTGGATGCGCTGCGCGAAGGTGTCGATCGGCTGCAGGCGCGCCTCGAGCTGCTCGCGCAGCGACGCGGCGGTTCGTGAGGCGGGGCCGGCCGCCGTGAAGCCGCGGGTTCTGCTGCGGCTCCTCGAGATCCAGCGCGTGCTGCTGCGGCATCGCCTGGACGACTACGTGCGTGCGACGCACCTGTACCGCCCGCTGCGCTTCCTGTTCTTTCTCTCGCCGCTCGTGTGGTTCGAGCGCCGCCGCCAGGTGAGCCGCGGCGCACGCTTGCGGCTCGCACTGGAGGAGCTGGGTCCGATCTTCGTGAAGTTCGGGCAGGCGGTTTCCACGCGGCGCGATCTGCTGCCGCCCGATATCGCCGATGAGCTGGCGCAGCTGCAGGACCGGGTGCCGCCGTTTCCCGGGGCAGTGGCGCGCGCACTGATCGAGCAGGCCTACGCTCAGCCGCTCTCGCAGGTGTTCGAGAGCTTCGATGAGACACCGCTCGCGGCGGCGTCCATCGCGCAGGTGCACGCCGCGCACCTGCCGGGCGGCCAGCAGGTGGTGGTGAAGGTGCTGCGGCCGGGGATGCGCGCGATGATCGAGCGCGATCTCGAGGTGCTGCACGCGCTCGCCGATCTCGCGCATCACTACTCGCGCGAGGGCCGGCGGCTGCGGCCGCGCGAGATCGTGGACGAGTACCAGAAGACCGTGCTCGATGAGCTCGACCTGATGCGCGAAGCCGCCAACGCCTCGCAGCTCAAGCGCAATTTCGCCGGCTCCGAGCTGCTGTACGTGCCGGAGGTGTACTGGGACTACTGCCGCAACGACGTCATGGTGATGGAACGTATCCACGGCGTGCCGATCAGCGACCTGGAGCGCCTGCGGGCCGCCGGCACCAACATCCGCCAGCTCGCCGAGAACGGCGTGCGCATCTTCTTCACGCAGGTGTTCCGCCACAACTTCTTCCACGCCGACATGCATCCCGGGAACATCTTCGTGCTGGTGGACGACCCGCAGCGGCCGCGCTACGCGGCGGTGGATTTCGGCATCGTCGGCACGCTCGACCCGCGCGATCAGCACTACCTGGCCGAGAACTTCATGGCGGTGTTCGAGCGCAACTACCGGCGCGTGGCACAGCTGCACCTGGAGTCGGGCTGGGTGCCGCCCGGGACGCGCATCGACGAGATGGAATCGGCGGTGCGCACCGTGTGCGAGCCGATCTTCGACCGGCCGCTGAAGGACATTTCCTTCGGGCGCATCCTGCTGCGGCTTTTCGAGATCTCGCGCCGTTTCAACATGCAGATCCAGCCGCAGCTGCTGCTGCTGCAGAAGACGCTGCTGAATGTGGAAGGCCTGGGGCGCGATCTGTACCCGGATCTGGACGTCTGGTCCACGGCCACTCCCATCCTGCGTGAATGGATGCGCGAGCGCAGCAGCGTGCGTGCGCTGGCGCGCGAGCTGCGCGCCCGCCTGCCGGGGCTCATCGAAGCGGCGCGCGCCCTGCCGGAGCTCCTCGGCAGGCTCGCGGACCGCGAGCTGCCGGGGTTGCGGCAGCCCCGTGCGGGCGCGGAAAGCGCCGAGTTGCGCACGAAGCTGCGCGCCGAGCTCGCGCGCGCCGCACGGCGGCGCGACGCGGTGACGCTCGGCGCGGCGCTGCTGCTCGGCGGGCTGGTATGGCTCGCCGTCGCGCATCCCCCGGCCGCGGTCGGGTGGGCGTTGCTCGTCGCCGGGGCGGCCGGGGTTCTCTACGGGCTGTGGCGCTCTAGTTAAGTGCAACGCTCGCTCACCGAAGGCTCGATACCGGCCGGCCTGTTCCGCTTCGCCCTGCCGATCCTCTTTGCCAACATCCTGCAGTCGCTGAATGGCTCGGTGAATTCCATCTGGGTGGGCCGCTTCCTGGGCGAAGCCGCGCTGACGGCGACCTCCAACGCCAACACCGTGATGTTTCTGCTGATCGGCGCGGCCTTCGGCATCGCGATGGCAGCCACCATCCTCATCGGTCAGTGCATCGGCGCCAACAACCTGCACGAGACCAAGCGTGTGGTAGGCACCAGCGCGACCTTCTTCGCCGGCATCTCGGTTGCGATGGCCATCGCGGGCCTCGTGCTGTGCCGGCCGCTGCTCATCGCCATGAGCACACCCGCGGATTCACTGCCGCTCGCAGTCGCCTACATGCGCGTGATCTTCCTGGCGCTGCCCTGGCTCTACATGTACGCCTTCGTCATGGCCGTGCTGCGTGGCGCAGGCGACTCGAAGACTCCCTTCTATTTCATGCTGCTGTCGGTGGGCATCGACATCGCGCTGAACCCGGTGTTCATCTTCGGGCTGGGTCCCTTTCCGCGCCTCGGGATCGCCGGCTCGGCTCTCGCGACCTTCGTCGCCCAGGCGGTGAGCCTCATCGCCCTGATCCGCCACCTCTACCGCCGCCATCACATACTCTGCCTGCACCGCCGCGAGCTGCACTTCCTCAGGCTGGACGGCGCGCTGGTCGGCACTCTGGTGAAGAAGGGAATTCCGATGAGTGCGCAGATGCTGGTCATGTCGCTCAGCGGCGTGCTCATGATCACGCTCGTCAACCGCTTCGGCGTCGACACCACCGCGGCATTCGGCGCAGCGTTGCAGATCTGGAACTACATCCTGATGCCCGCCTTCGCCGTCGGCATGGCGGTCTCCGCCATGACCGCGCAGAACGTCGGCGCCGGCAAGTGGCATCGCGTGACGGCGATCGCCCGCGTGGGTGTGCTGTACAGCGTGCTGCTCACCGGCTCGGTGGTGCTGGCGATCGAGCTGCTCAACATCCGGGTGTTCGGACTCTTCCTGCCCTCCGAGTCCAGCGCACTGGCGATCGCGAGTCACATGAACCGCATCGTGACTCCCTCGTTCATCTTCTTCGGGATTTCGCTGACGCTGTTCGGCGTGGTGCGTGCCACCGGAGCGGTCATGGCGCCGCTGATCATTCTCACGGTCGCGCTCCTCGGGGTGCGCTTCCCGTTCGCCGAGGCGCTCCTTACCCGCTACCAGGTGGATGCGGTGTGGTGGAGCTTCCCGGTATCCTCGCTCCTCGCGGCGGCGCTGGCGGTGCTGTACTACCGCTACGGCGACTGGCGCCACGCACAAATGGCCCTGCCGGCGCGCTCCTGAGGCAAGACGGCAGCGCAGCCGCTGCCGTGGATGCTGTCTCCCCCGGCCTGACCCCTCACTTCGGCGAGAGCGTGCTGACCGTCGCCTCACGCGGCTCGATCCAC
>Ga0307471_100001381_pt1 | contig 13202 bp, 8 predicted proteins | sample atmos_gasesAM3C__2_FD_204566 | JGI IMG/M metagenome (GOLD analysis project Ga0307471, IMG submission 204566) | Hardwood forest soil microbial communities from Morgan-Monroe State Forest, Indiana, United States - atmos_gasesAM3C_515 | ecosystem: Environmental > Terrestrial > Soil > Temperate... | reverse complement strand
TTTCAGCTATGTCTCCAGACGGAACCGGCTCTCCGCCAGCCGGTACATTCGTCGCCAGAGTAACCGGTTCACTGTCACCACAGCCGCGGCCATCAAAATCGTCGCCGCAAGTAGTTCATGAAAATTCCCGCTGTCGGTGGCCTTGCTGATAATCGCACCCAGACCGGTGGTGGTGTAAATCTGGCCCTTGAAGTGAAAGTACTCCGCGACGATGCTGGCGTTCCAGGCTCCTCCCGAAGCCGTGACCATCCCGGTCACCAGATAGGGAAAAATTCCCGGCAGGATCAGTTTCTTCCACCTTTCCCACCCGCCGATCCCGAACACGGAACAACACTCCTTCAAATCCGTCGGAATCGCCATCGCGCCGGCAATGACGTTGAACAGGATGTACCACTGCGTGCCGAGGAGCAACAGCACGATCGATCCCAAGCCTAGTCCACCGCCGATTTTGATGAGCAGGAGCAGCACCACTGGAAACAGCGCCGTCGCCGGAACCGACGCGGCAATTTGCGCGAGGGGCTGCGCGATCCTCGCCAGCTTGGGACTGAAGCCGATCGCCACCCCGGCCGGAATTGTCCACGCCGCTCCGATCAGCAGGGCCACCGTTACACGCAAGAAGGTCGCCACCAGTCCCTGGCCGAGTTCCTGCAGTTCGGGACGTTGCAGTCCAACCAGGATCATCGCCACCCGCGCGATCGCGTAGGCAATCAATCCCAGAGCGATTAGCGCAATGATACGAGCCGCCCAGAGCCTCCAAGGTTTGCTCTCGTCCGTCACGGCTGCTTCAAAATGCCGACGTGAGAAATACATTAGCAGGCGCTCGCGCAGGGGCCGAACCGCCTTGCTCTTGATCCGAGCCAGCGCTCGCGAGTGCTCGAACATTTCCAGCACCCACGAACGGGGTACATTCGTGCTTTCCACCTGCTCGACCTTGAACTTCTCCGCCCACGCGATCACCGGACGCCACACGAATTGGTCGAGCAGCACGATGACTGCGATCATGGTCGCCACGCCCCACAGGATTGACCTGGTGTCCCCTTCGCTGGCTGCCGTCTGCAAGTACGATCCCAATCCTGGCAAGCGGAAGTCGCGCGAGCCGAGCACAAACATCTCGCACGCCATCAGGAAGAACCAGCCGCCCGCGACCGACATCATGGAGTTCCAGACCAGCCCGATCGCGGCAAAGGGTAACTCCATCTCCGTGAAGCGCAGCCACCAGCTGAAACGGTAGATTCTGGCCGTCTCCCGCATCTCGCGCGGAATGCTTTTGAGAGATGCGTAGAAGCTGAACGCCATATTCCAAACCTGGCCGGTGAAGATCAGCAAAATCGCGCCCAGCTCCACGCCCAGCTGCCGTCCCGGGAACAGCGCCACCATCGCCAGCATCACGCCCGGCAGAAAACTCAACACCGGGATCGATTGCAGAACATCGAGCAGGGGCACCATGAACTTTTCCGCGCGCGGGTTGTCGGCGGCGATGTACCCGTAGACCAAAGTGAAAATCAGGCTTAGCAAATAGGCGACGGAGATGCGCAACAACGAATATCCGGCGTACACAGGAAGTGCCAGTGGACTGCGCGAGATCTCGACTTGGGGAGTGAAGGGCCCGAACCAACTCCGCCCGACTACGAGCAAACCGTAGAAGATGGCCAGGCCGCTGGCGAACATCAGCAGGTCGGGGAGATAGGATACTTCGAAGCGCGGAAGCAGCGACCACAAACGGTAGGGCGAGAAGGCCCCGAGTCCTTGTGGCTTCTTCATGGCTTCGCGACGGTCGCCGGTTGGGCTTCCGGAGACGGCTCGGCCAGTATCAGGCGGCCGGTCTCGGAATCGTAATCGAAGATCTCCGCGTATCGGCCCCAGTTCATGGCCGTTTCCAACTGGCGCTGCACCTCATCCTGGCTGAAGTGCTCGTCCAGGATGTCGTGAAAGAACTCTTCCGGAATCGAGTGATCCGTTTTCGCCTTCAGGATGCTGGCGATCTGCTGGAGAATCATGACGTGCTTGACGGCCGCTTCGCGGAACAAGACTTTCCGCGTCTGGATGTCCGCATCCGCAAACGCGATCCCCTCGAGAGTGATCTTAACCTCGCCCTCGGTCAAAGTGGCGAACCCGAGCAGCACACTTGCCTCGACGATCGGCAGCAGGTCTTCGACGTCCATCCCCAGGTTTTCCGAAAGCTGTGACAGGTCTTCACGACCATCCCGATCCTGCAGAAGTTCCATCAAGCCGGCCACTCCACCTACGCGAGCATGCGGCAGCATCTGATACTTCTGGCGAGTGCGCGAGGCCAGGCCGAGGGGAGCCGGGGTGCCGGGTAGAGCGTGCTCCACCTCTGGTTGTGTCATGACCTTGTAGATGTAGTCGACCAGTTCCGCAAAGCGCGGATCTTTACGGTCCCGGTAGTGGGGGAGCCTCACTTCGAAGTCGGAGCGGATGCGGGCCGGATTCCTGCCCAACACGATGATCCGATCCGCCAACAGAACCGCTTCTTCAATGTTGTGAGTCACGATGAAGATCGCGCTGGTCGGCATCTTCTTGCTGATCCACAGCTCGAGGAGTTCGTTGCGGAGGTTCTCGGCCGTGAGCACATCCAGCGCGGAGAATGGCTCATCCATGAACAGCACTTCCGGTTCGACCACCAGTGCGCGTGCAAATCCCACCCGCTGCTTCATCCCACCGGAAAGTTCTTTGGGATACGCCGTCTCAAATCCATCCAGTCCCACGGTATCGAGCGTCTTCAAGGCGCGCTTCCTGCGTTCGACTGCCGCGATACCACGCGCCTCGAGTGGAGCTTCGACGTTCTCCAGAACGGTTAACCACGGAAACAGGGCAAAACTCTGGAAAACGATTCCTACGTTGGGAGTTTGACCGTCGAGAGGCTTTGAATGCCAGAGAACTTCCCCGGAAGAGGGCCTGGATAGGCCGCTCAAGATTCTTAGCAGTGTGGATTTTCCGCAGCCCGACGGTCCGAGAAGCGCGATGATCTTACCCGGTTCGATCGACAGGTCCGTAGGCGCCACCACCTGGATGCGGTTGCCCTCCGGCTGCAGATAGAACTTCTCGACGCCACGAGCCTGGATGATCGCTTCGTTCACGGAATAGATCCCTAATAGTCGTATACATGAATTGAGCCAGCGGTCGAAAGCTTCTTTGCGAGTTGTAACCGGATGTTCACAATCCGCCGAGTGCAGCTCAGGCAGCGAAGTCTTCAGCGGGCGGGTCCGGAAGCGGCTGCGGGAGCCGATCGGTCACTTCCGCCAAGAGCGCCAGCTTCGCCGCGAGCTCTGGCGTCAGCGCGCCTGGCTGCAACCGCCAACGCCAGTTCCCGCCATGCAAGCTGGGCGTATTCATGCGCGCCTCGCTGCCCAACCCCAGAACATCCTGTACCGGAACCACCGACAGGCTTGCCACCGAGCCCTGGGCTGCGCGCACGAACGACCAGTGGATGCCGTCGTCGGCCCGACCGAAATAGGCTTCCGCGTTCCGACGTTCCTCGTCCGATGCCCCCGTAGCCCACCAGCCGGCCAGCGTGTCGTTGTCGTGCGTTCCGGTATAGACCACCGTATCGGGCGTCAGCTGCTGCGGTAGATACATGTGCGCTCCGGTATCTCCGAAGCCGAACTGCAGCACTGCCATTCCAGGAATCTGCAGACGTTTCCGCAGCGCGTGTACGTCTGGCGTGATGTATCCGAGATCCTCGGCAAAGAAAGGCAATCCGCCGAGCGCCTCTCGCACCTTTGTGAATAGGTCATCTTTCGGCCCGTCCACCCAATGGCCGTGAATGGCGGTCGGTTCGCTGGCAGCGATCTCCCAGAACTGTGCAAACCCGCGAAAGTGATCGAGCCGGATGTAGTCGCATTGCTGGGTTACCGCGCGTAGACGCGCCACCCACCAAGCGTATCCTTGCTGCTTCATCACGTCCCAGCGATACAGCGGATTGCCCCAACGCTGTCCAGTGGCACTGAAGAAATCCGGCGGCACCCCTGAGACCACTTCCGGATTTCGATTCTCATCCAGGCGAAACAACTCGGGATGCATCCACACGTCGGCGCTGTCATAGTTCACAAAGATGGCGATATCCCCCACCACCCGGACTGAGCGCTTCGCGCAATATTGCCGCAGGGCTCGCCATTGCTCCGCGAAAGCGAACTGCAGCACGCGCCTCATCACCAGGTCGTCGGCCATTTTCCGCCGAGCCTGCTCCAGCTCGGCCGGCTCGCGATGCGCCAGTCCGTGCGGCCACTCGTTCCAGTTAGTGAGCTTGTAGTGGGCACGCAGCGCGTCGAAGAGCACGAAGTCGTCGAGCCACTCCGCGTTCTCCTGGCAGAACCGCTCGAACCGGGCGCGGGCATTTCCCTGCATGCCCGTCGCGAAGTTTCGGGCCGCCTGCGCCAACAAAGGCATCTTGCGTGGAAACACCGCCTCGTAGCCCACTGGCCCGTTGGACTCCGGAAGGTGGGTGATCCGCGATCGGTCGATCCAACCACGGTCTGCCAGACGCTCGAGACTGATTAAGAGTGGATTGCCGGCGAACGCCGACGTTGCGGAATAGGGCGAGTTCCCATAGCCCAGCGGCCCCAGGGGCAGCACTTGCCACAAGCCTTGGCGAGCCGAAGCCAGAAAATCGACAAACTCGTAAGCGGAAGGACCGAAATCGCCAATGCCGCCGGGCGCCGGCAGAGAGGTTGGATGCAGAAGAATACCTGTGGCGCGAGGAAAAGGCATGCGTCTTTACATGGAGTACGATGGATTCTTACGCCGAGGAATCTCCTCGCAGAACACCGCAGACCCGCTGCAAGCCATACCGGAGGTCCGTCTTTAGAAGCCCGCTTCGCCACCCTGGCCCTTGGTAAGGTTCTTCATTTCCTGCTCGTTCACTTTGATCTTCCCCGTCTTTTCCATCTGCTGACGTAGATTGGAGAGGAACATGCCGAAGAGATCCTGTTGTTTGTTGCGCAGCAACCCGTCACGAATCTGGTCTTTCTTCGCGGCGAAGTCCTGATCGGTGGGCTCCTGTTTCTCCAACAGTGAAAGCACCACCCCGTTCGCTCCCGAGGTAATGGGTCCGCTGATTTCGCCGGGCTTCAACGAAAACGCCACTGCCGCCTGGCCTGTCATGCTGCCGATATCGGGAACCTGTCCGTCGGGCAGCACGAAATCGCTGGTCTTGATCGCAGCCCCCAGCTCCTTCGCGGCCTTCTTCAGATCGTGCCCGGTCTTGGCCCGGTCTGACAATTCCTGAGTTTTTTGGTTCAGCAGGATACTGGCACGTTCGTTCTTGAACTCATTCTCGACCTTTGACCGGATTTCCTCGAAGGTAGGAGTCGCGGGCGGGCGAATCGCAAGAAGCTGAAACACCGCCGCGCCCTGGCCGAGTTGCGCCATGTCGGGCGGCGCCTTTTCGCGCTCGCTGAATACCGCGTCCATGAACTGCGGGGAGGATCCAATTCCGGGCAACACGTCGGTACGGCTCACGAAATCGGTCGTGACCACGTTGAGGCCCTTCGCCGCAGCCGCTTTCTCCAATCCCTGGCTGCGCGCCTGATCCAGCAATGCGTTGCCGGCGTTCTCTAACATGCGCGAGGCCTTCTGCTGCCGGATCAGCGGCTCGATCTGGTCCTTCACTTCGTCCAGCGTCTTCAGGTGGGCATCATGCTTGTCTTCCGTGCGGATGATGTGGAAGCCGTAGCTGCTCTTCACCAAGTCGCTGATCTGCCCCTTGCCCAGCGAGAAGGCAGCTTTTTCGAACTCCGGCACCGTGCGTCCGCGCCCGATCCAACCGAGCTCGCCGCCTTGCTTCGCGCTGCCGGGGTCGTCCGAGTACTTTTTGGCCAGATCCTCCAGCTTGGCGCCGCCCTTCACCTGTTTCAGAACGTCTTCCGCTTTTTTGCGCGCTTCTTCCACACCCTTTTCGTCAACCTTGCCGTCCGCTCCGGCGACCGGGGTCTTGATCAGAATGTGGCTGACCTTCACCTCGTCCTGCACACGGTACTCGTTCTGGTGCTGGTTGTAGTAGGCCCGCAACTCCTCAAGCGATACCTGCACCTGGGCCATCACCTTGCTCTTGTCCAGGAAGGCGTATGCGATCTTCCGCTTTTCCGGGATGGAGTCCTTGTACCGGGTCTGGTTGCGCGCGTAGAACGCCTTCAATTCTTCGTCGGTCGGATGCAGTCCTTTACGAATGTCGTCTTGCGACAGGACCGCATATTCGAACTTCACTTTCGTGTTGCGTTTCTGGAATTCCTGCCGGATATCGGCATCGGAAACCGACGCGCTGCCGGTGATTAGCGTGGCCAGCTTCTGTTCCAGGATTTCGTTTTTTACGTCCTGCTCGAATGTCGCGACGGTCAGGTTATTCTGCGCGAGCAGACTTTCGTACGCCTGTTCGCCAATAAATTTTCCACCCGGGAACAAAGTCGCGCCATAACGACCGTGCTGCAGTTCGTCGCGTACGTCCTCCGGCGTGGCCTTGAGGCCCATACGTTCCGCTTCCGCGACGATCGCCCGACCTGTAATCAGCTGCTCCACGGACTGGGAGATCGCTCGCGGCATGATCATGGGTAATAATTGCTTGCCCATGGGCCCGTACTGCGCGACCTGTTGCTCGGCGATCGCCCGGGCACGGTCCCGAACCTCCTGGGTGGTGATGTCTTGCCCGGCCACCTTGGCGAGGACGCCCTGGCTAGGCTGGCCGAGCAGGTCTGAACCCAACCCGCCGGGGATCAGCGTGATGACCATGCCACCGCAGATAATCAGCAGAAGGGCGCTAAGGATGATCTTCTTCAACGGGCCAGGGGTTTGCAAAAATCGAATCATGTTCTGTTATCACTCCAGATTTGGGGGGCGGAATTGTTGATTATAAACTAAGGGATGCGGACAAAGCTGCCGTCCTCGGGACCCGGCGTCCTGGCCGGATCTTCGCTTTTGAGCGCAATTCGCAGGAAAACAGCTATTGAAACGAATCAATAAAACGTGTTATCCAACTCCACAGCTTATTTTCTTGCTTTTTACACTTCCGCAAAACCTGCGGCTGTGACCTTTTTGCTGGTAAGAGGCAAACTTCATGAACATTCGCAGCCTAGCCTGGGTGGGTTTTTTGCTGCTTGCCCCTTTGTCCTTGGCGCAGCACGCACAGGTGCGGCCCACCGAGACCACTTCAAAGTTTCCCCTGACTGATGGCTGGACCCTGCAGTCCTCCAGCAAGGTTGACCAATCCGGCGAGGTCTTGTCCAAGCCAGGATTCCAGCTAAAAGGCTGGTACGCGGCCAGCGTGCCCACCACGGTGGTCAGCGCTCTCGTTAAGCACAAGGTCCTTCCCGACCCCTTCTTCGGAATGAATCTCCGCGGGTTTCCGGGAGTGGGCTATCCGATCGGTGCTAATTTTTCGAACCTGACCATGCCGCCGGACAGCCCCTACCTGGTTCCGTGGTGGTATCGCAAGACTTTCACGTTGCCCGGCAGCTACAAGGGCAAGGCGGTCTGGCTGGACTTTCGCGGCATCAATTACCGCGCCAACATCTGGCTGAACGGGAAACAGATTGCGAATGCCGGTGACGTTGCCGGCGCCTGGCGTAGTTACGAATTTAACGTGACCGGGACAGCGAAGCCCGGTGCGGAAAACGTGCTTGCCGTCCAAGTCTTCGCACCCACCGACACCGACCTCGCGATCACGTTCGTCGACTGGAATCCGGCGCCGCCTGACAAGAACATGGGCCTCTGGCGGGAAGTCTTCCTGCTGGCGAGCGGTCCGGTGGCGCTGCGCTACCCGACGGTCGTCTCCCATGTCGATGCCGCAAGCAATGCCCAACTGACGGTAACCGTACTGCTGAAGAACTCCACCAACCAGCCGGTGAAGGGAACGCTGAAGGGCACGATCGACAAGATCGAGTTCTCCCAGGACGTCGATCTCGGCCCCGGCGAGAACAAAGACTTCACCTTCGCGCCCGAGAAGTTCTCTCAACTCAACCTGAACCACCCGCGACTGTGGTGGCCTGCGCAGATGGGCAAACCGGAACTCTACTCGCTGAAAATGGAGTTGGTCGTGAACGGCCGGGACTCGGACCGTAGCGAGACCAAATTCGGGATTCGCGAAGTTACCTCTGAACTCAACGCGGACCAGCGCCGCGTCTTCAGCATCAACGGCAAGAGAATCCTGATCCGCGGCGGCGGCTGGACACCCGATATGATGCTTCGCGAAAACTCCCAGCGCCTGGCCGACGAGTTTCGCTATGTGCGCGACATGGGACTGAACACCATCCGCCTCGAGGGCAAGCTTGAAACGGAGGAGTTCTTCGAGCGCGCCGACCGCGAAGGCATCCTCGTTATGGCTGGGTGGTGCTGTTGCGACCATTGGGAACGATGGGGAACGTGGAAACCGCAGGATTTCGACATCGCGAAAGCTTCCCTTCAGGACCAGATTTACCGCCTCCGCAGCCATCCCAGCGTAGTGATGTGGCTGAATGGCAGCGATAATCCGCCGCCCCCGGACGTCGAAGAGATGTACCTCGCGGTCGAAAAGCAACTGCACTTTCCCAATCCGATGATCTCGTCAGCAACGGCGAAACCCACCAGCGTTAGCGGCGACAGCGGCGTGAAGATGACCGGCCCCTATGAATACGTTGCGCCCTCCTATTGGACCGAAGACAAGATTGACGGTAGTCACCACTGCAATCCGGGCGGATGCGGCGGCGCCTACGGCTTCAACACTGAAACCAGCCCCGGCCCTGCCGTTCCGCCCATAGAAAGCCTGCGCGCCATGCTGCCCAACGAGCACCTCTGGCCCATCGACGATTGGTGGAACTTCCACGCGGGCGGAGGCCAGTTCAAGGACATCCACGTCTACACCGACGCTCTCACCGCGCGCTATGGGAAAGCGGACACGCTCGAGGACTACGCCCTGAAGGCCCAGCTCATGAACTACGAAGGCATGCGGGCAATGTTCGAGGCGTACAGCCACAACAAGTACACCTCGACCGGCGTGATCCAATGGATGCTGAACAACGCTTGGCCATCGATGATCTGGCACCTTTACGATTACTACTTGCGGCCCGGAGGCGGATACTTTGGCGCCAAGCTGGCAATGGAGCCACTGCACCCTTTGTATGCGTATGACGATCGCTCCGTCTGGGTCGTCAGCAGCCGGTACGACGATGTCAAAGGTCTGAAGCTGAAGACGAAAATCTACAACCTCGACATGACCGAGAAGTTCTCGCAGGAGTCCTCCGTGGATGCAGCCGGCGACAGCAGCAACAAGGTGCTGACTCTGCCCGCGTTGCCGGAGGCAAGTTCGGTCTACTTTCTGGTGCTGCGTCTCCAGGACAGCGCCGGCAAAGTGGTTGGCTCGAATTTCTACTGGCTGTCGACGAAATCCGAGACTCTCGATTGGGAGAAGTCAAACTGGTTCACGACTCCGACCTCGGCTTTCGCCGACTACACCGTGCTCAGCCAGTTGCCCAAAGTGACCTTGAAGATCGGCGCCCACACCGAACACTTGGCAGGCGAATCCATCACCCATGTAACCGTGGAGAATCCGAGCAAGACTCTGGCCTTCTTCATTCGTCTCAAAGTCAACAAGGGCGCACGTGGCGAGGAGATTTTGCCGGTGATTTGGGAGGACAACTATTTTTCCCTGCTGCCTGGAGAAAAGCGCGAGGTCACCGCGACCTATCGCGGCACTGCGCTCGGCGGGGCGAAACCGGACGTGGAAGTCAGCGGCTGGAATGTACACTGAGGGGCACTGTTCTGATGTCGATCGGGTGCTGTGCCGGCGGAACGGCTCAGCAAAACGGTTCAGGTGTGGGCCTGTTGCGTGCGAGACAAATCCGTAAGGAGTTCAATGGCAACTAACACGACCACGGTGACGGCCAGCACCCCTCGACTGCGGCGCACTCTGACCCTGTGGGATTTGATCCTCTACGGAGTAATCGTGATTCAGCCGGTCGCGCCCATGTCTTCGTTTGGGGCGCTTAGCGACCGCGGTCACGGCCACGTGGTCACGGCCATCCTGATTGCCATGGTCGCGATGCTCTTCACCGGCATCAGTTATGGCCGCATGGCTCGAGCCTATCCTAGCGCGGGTTCCGCTTTCACTTACGTGGCCCAGGAAATTCATCCCGGGGTGGGCTATGTCACGGGCTGGAGCATGGTCATGGATTACATGCTTAATCCCCTGATCTGTACGGTATGGTGCGCCCAGCAGGCACACGAGTTCGCCCCCGGTCTTCCGGTTTGGGGATGGAAGGTGGTCTTCGCAGCGGTCTTCACCTGGCTCAACCTGCGAGGCATCAAGACCTCGGCCCGTGTCAACGCCGGCATGGCCGCGGTCATGAGCGCTGTAATTGTGGTGATATTCGTCACCGCGATCCGCTACATTTTTGGCCATCCTCATAGCGACCCATTGTTCTTCACCAGGCCGTTTTACGATCCGCAGACCTTCAGGTACGGCAATCTCTTTGGCTGCACTTCGATCGCGGTGCTCACCTACATCGGCTTCGACGGGATTTCGACGCTCTCGGAAGAAGCGGAGAATCCGCGCCGCAATATTCTTCTCGCGACGGTGCTAACTTGCCTGGTCATCGGCATTCTCTCCGCCGCGGAAGTCTACGTCGCGCAACTGGTGTGGCCGGCATCCGAGCCATTCTCGAATCCTGACACCGCCTATGTGTTTGCCGCTGCCCGGACCTGGGGCCCGCTGTTCGGGATCGTCGGCTTCACCTTGCTGGTCGCTAATTTCGGGTCCGGATTCGGCTCTCAGATTGGCGCCGCCCGCCTGCTCTACGGTATGGGACGAAGCAATGCCTTGCCCAAGTCGTTCTTTGGCGCCGTGGACGCGAAAAATCGCATCCCGCGCAACAATGTCCTGTTCGTCGGAGCCATCGCCCTGCTGGGATCGTTCTTTATCAGCTATGGACGCGGCATCGAACTGCTCAACTTCGGAGCCCTGATCGCATTCATGGGCGTCAATGCGGCCGCTTTCATGCGTTACTTTGTGCGCGAACCGGAGAAAAAAATCTCCAACTTCGTTCCGCCGGTATTGGGCTTCCTGATTTGCCTGGGTCTTTGGTGGAGCCTCAGTCACGACGCGTGGATCGTCGGCGGCATCTGGATGCTGCTCGGCATTGCTTTCGGCGCCTGGAAGACGAAGGGCTTCCGCACCGGCATGATCAGCTTCGAACTGCCTCCGGAAGAAGCTTAGTTCGGAAGTGGCCACGATGCTTGTCGAGTGCACGGCTAATACAGGAGAGAATTTGCGCACTCTTAATGCATTACCACGTTGTCTATTCCGACTTTCGTTGCTCGCGCTCGCCATTCCCGCCTGTGCGCAGATCCAAACGCCCGTTAGATCGGTCCAGGAACGCCTCGGCTACCCCGCGACTGCGCGCCTGCTGATCCTGCATGCCGACGACTTCGGCATGAACCACTCCGTCAACCGAGCCATCTTCGAGGCCCTCGACAAGCGCTGGATCACTTCTGCCAGCATCCTCGTGCCCTGCCCCTGGTTCCTCGAGGCGGCGGCTTACGCCAAGGCGCATCCCGATGCCGACCTTGGTATTCACCAGGCTCTTAACAGTGAATGGACCAGCTTCCGCTGGGGTCCGGTCGCTTCGAAAGACAAGGTTCCGAGCCTGCTCGATGCTCAGGGCTATCTCCCGCTCGATACTCCCGAGATCGCAAAGAACGCGAAGTCCGATGAGGTCGAGACCGAACTCCGGGCCCAGATCGACCGGGCACAAAAACTCGTTGTCCACATCACGCATCTTGACAGTCACATGGCCGCGCTCTTCCAGACCCCGGTGCTGTTTTCGAGTTATCGGATGATGGGCGAAGATTTCCAACTCCCAATCCTGGCCGCGCGGACGGGGACAACGCACGTCGTTCCCGCTTTCGCCCGAATGCCGGGGGACCACATCCTGATCGACCAGGTGATCGAAATGTCTCCTGGAATCGAGTCCAGACTCTGGACCGCCTGGTACGAAAAGCAACTCGCTCCGCTCGGCCCCGGAGTCTACGAAGTGATCCTCCACCTTGCCTACGACGACGATGAAATGCGGGGCGCGACTGCTGATCATCCCGACTGGGGGGCTGCCTGGCGGCAGCGCGACCTCGACATGGTCAAGAGTCCCGAGTTCCAGAAGTTTCTCAAAGATCAGGGATTCATCCTGGTGGGATGGAGAGAATTGGCCAAGGCACTGCCGAAGAATTACGGCAGCGCACGGTAGAGCTGCGAGCTTCGCTAGGAGGGGACCCGAGGCCACCGGCTGCGAGCGACTGCACAGTATGTCTACCTCGTAATGTCTACTCGTAGCTCGTAGCGCGCAGCTTCCTCGCGGTACAGTAAAATGCAAAGATCTTCCTGGAGAGAGCCGTTATTATGCAGTGCGCATTTGGACTCAACATTCCGCAAACACTCGAGGATGTTTGCGACCCGGCGTCGTTGGCGCTGATCGTCTACGACATGCAGGTCGGAATTGTGAAGCAGATCCAGAACGGCCGTGAGATCACGGACCGCGTGCGCCAGGTGCTCGAGGCGGCTCGCGGAGCGGGAATTCGCGTTCTCTTTACGCGCCATCTGTCATTGCCGAAGGAATTGATGGGCGCCTTCCAATTCCGCACCGCGATGGCCTGGCAAAGGGTGAAATCGCCGGAAGAAGTCAAGCCCTGGTTCCTGCGCGACTCGCCCGGATTCCAGCTTGTTCCGGAGATGAAGCCGCAGCCCAACGAAGCCATCTTCGACAAAATCACCATGTCGGCCTTCGAAGGGACCCCTTTGAACATCGCGCTGCGCGATTGCGGCATCCGCGCATTTGCAATTGCCGGCATCGCCATGGAGATCGGCATTGAGCCGACGGCGCGGCATGGCGCGGATCTTGGGTATGTTCCGGTCGTCATTCGAGACGCCTGTGGTTTCGGCCATCGGGAGGCAGCAGAACGTTCCCTTGCGGGCCTGGAATTCGCGGGCGACACTTTGCTGACCAATGTCGAGGCCTTCTGTGCTCAGGTCGGAGCGAAACGCACGACGCCGGTCAGGTAGCGGCGGCCTCCGGGGAACGCGGACTCGTGCTCCCGTATGCTGTTCTTGATGTTCCTTAGTGTGCCTTCGTGTCCGCTGTGCTGACCGCCTTTGACTTTGCCGGGTACCGATAGGAGTATCTGCGCTCCTCATTCCCTGAGACATGGCGGGTGTTGTACTCGAGCACATA
>Ga0307471_100001379_pt1 | contig 13208 bp, 11 predicted proteins | sample atmos_gasesAM3C__2_FD_204566 | JGI IMG/M metagenome (GOLD analysis project Ga0307471, IMG submission 204566) | Hardwood forest soil microbial communities from Morgan-Monroe State Forest, Indiana, United States - atmos_gasesAM3C_515 | ecosystem: Environmental > Terrestrial > Soil > Temperate... | reverse complement strand
AAAAATGGAACCTTCTCCTACGATCCGCTTTTTCGACAGTAAACCACTCGACGATGTTTCGATCAGGTCGGCTCGCGGCGACGTCGGATTATATTTTATATATGTAGCAAAGGGATATATAGAATATCCTTTTAGATCTTCCCGGCTTGTATACGTCGGAATGAGTGAGTCGACCCAAAACAGCGTCGGGAATAGGCTTCGCGATCATGCGTCGGGTCAATCAGGGAATCCGGGTTTGACAAACTATATCGCGACGAAAGGCGCATTCTTTGCCTACTTGGCGTTCGATTTACTAAGCGTGTTGCAGGTTCGTTCTATCGCAGAATTTGAGGGCCTCTTCCTGCGATCTTTCCTAAAAGACTTTGGTTGCCAGCCGATTTGCAACAATCAGTCTGGAATAGAATTGCGAGGAGACCAGGCATCGCCTGAATTCCAAGTTGAATGGCACGCGTTCGATTAAATCAGCGTGGTCTTTTCCAATGCTTGACGCGAACTCAGCACAGCTATATCGTCCCGGGCGGGCGAAGAGCAAGAACCGAAGGGCAACGTCGAAAGAGCCGGCAGGATGCCGGCGCTACATAAGACGAGGCGAACTGATGGCGTCACCTGCACCGATACGGGCACCGAAGGCTGCGCCGCTGCAGCGGGCTGACTGGATACGGGCGGCGTTTGCGCGGTTGGCGCAGGATGGCATTGATGCGGTGCGCGTTGAGGTGCTGGCGCGGGATTTGCATGTGAGCAAGGGGAGCTTTTACTGGCATTTTCGCGATCGCGATGAGCTGGCGGGGGCGATGCTGGAGCAGTGGGACGAGGACGAGCGAGCGTGGCTGGCGGCGGCTGTGGCGGATGAGCGTAGCGCGGCGGCGCGTTGGGCGGAGCTGGTGAAGCATTTGACTGATGAGGCGCATAGCCGGCTCGAAGCGGCGTTGCGGGACTGGGCGCGTCGTGACCCGCGGGCGGCGGAGCGGGCGCGCGGGATCGAACGGAAGAGGCGCGGATATATTGCCGAGGTGCTCGAGGACGTGGGATTTACGGCGCGGGCGGCGGAGGCGTGGTCGGAGATGGGGTTGCTGGTCTGTTTGGGCTGGGTGGACCGGGCGAGCCGCGACCCGGAATTTCGTAGCGCCCCGAAGCGCGGCCTCGGCGATTTCCTGTCGGAGCTGGTGCTGGCGGCGTCGGCTAGGTCGGGCGGGGGGCGGTAGGCTTCATTGCCACGGAGGCACCGAGGCACGGAGATAGGAATTCGGGAACCAATTTGGGCATCTCTCCGCTGTAGCACTGGCTTCCAGCCGGCGTTTTTGACTTTCTTGCGATAGGGCGATTTCCCGTGGTGGCGTCGTGCGGGGCGTCAGGTAAGGCGCACAGGCCCTTCGGTTCTCAGGGTAAACAAGAGTGCCTGTGCCACTGGAACTGCTTTTTGCTGCAACCTTTTTGCTGCAGTTGCGGCGCCAATTTTTGTCAGAAATGGCCGCGTTGTGTTTTCTTCAGTAGGGGCACGGCATGCCGTGCCCGCTGTCGCTATAATCACAACGACGCTATGCGTGCGCTGCGTTAGACGCGAAGGGCAACGGCAACCCTGCTGGTCTGAAGACCCTTCGCGGCTCAGGACAAGCCAGCGCTACAGAGGCACGGGCTTCGAGAGGAGATGCATGAAAATTATTGGGCCAATTTTTAGCGGTGTTGCGGCTGTGACGGCGACGCTGGCGATCCTTGCACTTCATAACATCCTGCCGACGGCTTCGGCTCAGGCTACGCGCGTCGTCACGATTACGGATCCGATTTTGAATATGCAGGCTTACTCGCTTTCGATTCCGGCGAACTGGATTTTTGATGGGGCTGTGATTCCGGGAACGAGTTGCAATGACGGGCCGTTTCCCGTGTTTCGGATGATGAGTCCGGACGGGCTCACAGGCGTCAAGCAGCTGCCGCGGCTCGACTGGACTTGGGCCGACAATAATGGAAAGCCCCTGAAGAGCGGCGAAGAATGTCTGCCGTATAAGCGAGAGGTGCCGGCTGAGGAAGTGCTGAAATATATGGGCGTGCTGGAGGTGGAATACGTGCGGGAAGAGCCGGCCGCCGACCTGGAGCAAACGCGCAGAAACGCTGCGGCGCAGAGTTCGAATATGTTTGCAGTGTCGGCGGATAAGGCGCGAGCTGTGGTGCGGTATCACATCAACAAAATTGTGATCGAAGAGAAGCTGAACGTGTTTGTGTGGTGCAGATATTTTCGAACCATCGGACAGCATGGCTGCAGTGCGAGCGTGTCACGCGCATGGGCGCCGGAAACGAGCTTCTCGGATGCCACCTTTCAGCCGATTGTGAAATCATTTACGGTGAACCAGCAGTGGACCGACGCGCGGACCAAGATCTACGTTCAAAAAATCAACGACATGTCTGAGGCTTCAATGCGCGCGATCCGGCAGATGGGCGACGAGGCTATGCGGCGGAGCAAGGCGCAGTTCAATGCGTTCAATCAGGCGCAGGAGATGCGGCAGCGGCAGCACGAGCAGTTTCTGGCGTCGATGCAGCGCGGGACGGATATGTCGATGGCGCGGGCGAGCGAAAGCGCGAATGCGCGGCATCAGGCGGCGGATGATTGGTGCGATTATTCGCTCGACCAGCAGAAACGGCTCGATCCGAGGACGGGTGAAATTACGAAGGATTCGAGCGCGTACAGCTATACGTGGGTGAATGAGCAGGGGAAGCGGGTTCAGACGAATGACGTGAATGCGAATCCGAATGGAAATGGCACCGGGAATTGGACGCTGCAGGAGAATGTGCGTTAGCCCTTGCCAACGGCGGTATAATCACATTATACGAATGAGAGTTGATACCTCCAGGGTTCGGCCGCAGGATACTGCCTCCGCATGAAAACACCGCAAGAGTTGGATAATCGCGAACGAGTTTTGCTTGTCGGCGTGGGGCTGAAGAAATCTCCCCGCGGACGAATGGGTGATCCTACGTCTGCTGGGCGCGATTCGCTCGAAGAGCTGACGGAACTGGCCGAGAGCGCTGGGGCGAAAATCGAAGGCTCGCTGCTGCAGGTGCGCGAGGCGCTCGATCCCGCGACGCTTGTGGGGCGCGGTAAACTCGACGAAATTCGCATGGAAGCCGAGATGCGGCATGTGCCGCTGGTGATTGTCGACCACAACCTGACGCCCGTGCAGCTGCGCAACATGGAGAAGGGAATCGGGCGGCGAGTGATTGACCGCACGCAGCTGATCCTGGATATTTTCGCGACGCATGCGCGGACGCGCGAAGGCCAGTTGCAAGTGGAGCTGGCGCAACTGAATTATCTGCTGCCGCGGCTGGCCGGCAAGGGGGCAGAGCTTTCGCGGCTCGGCGGTGGTATCGGGACGCGGGGGCCTGGCGAACAGAAACTCGAGACCGACCGGCGGCGGATTCGCGATCGCGTGGGGAAAATCAAAGAGGCGATTGAGACCGTGCGACGCCAGCGCACCACGCGGCGGCGCGCGCGGCAGGCGGTGCCGCTGGGCATGATAGCGCTCGTCGGCTACACGAACGCGGGTAAGTCGACGCTCTTCAACGCGCTGACGCACGCTAAAGTGCTGACGTCGCCGCAAATGTTCGCGACGCTCGATCCTACGATTCGAGCGGTGCGGCTGCCGTCGCGGCGGCGAGTGCTGTTGAGCGACACAGTGGGATTCTTGCGCGACTTGCCGCCCGACTTGATCGCTGCGTTTCGCGCGACGCTCGAAGAAGTGCAGGAGGCGGCGCTGATCCTGCATGTGACGGATATTTCGAATCCGCATCACGCCGAGCAGGACGCCGAAGTTGAAAAAGTGCTCGACGATCTTGGCGTGAAGAATACGCCGCGCGTACACGTTTTCAACAAAATCGACCAGCTCGACCCCGAGCAGCTCGCAATTCTGCAGAGCGCGAACGGCCACAACGAACAAAAAGCATTCACCTCCGCCGCCACAGGCGCCGGCCTGGAAGATTTACTCTCCCGCATCGACGCCGTGCTACCCGGCGACCCTCTGGTTCGGTTGCAACTGAACGTCCCCCTCGCCAATGGTCGCGACCTCGCCATAATCCACGCCTGCGGTCGCGTGCTGAGCTCTGAGGTCCAGGACGGGCATATGCACGTTGACGCGGAACTTCCCGAGTCTGTTGCGCGGCAGCTCCAGGAGTTCGTGGCAGAGGGCGCGGCGGCGACTGGGCGGAAAAGTCCTATTACTAGCACCTCTTAGCGACGGTTGGTGGATGCGAACTGTGGAAATCGTTGTGGAAAAGGGCCTGCCGAAATCGCAAAAACCTTTTTAATCGAGAGAGTTATACGAAATCGCATATTTCGATATGCACCTCTAAGTCATTCCCTTTCTATCGCTTAGTGGCGTAACGGCGACTCTCGGCGGTAGAATACTCACAGGCGCGGTCCGTTTTTCTTCGCACACGAATTTGCACAGCATTGCAGCAGGGTTGTTAGCTAACAGTCACTAGATACAGGGTTTGCTGTAGCATTGCTGTAAGGATTTTTTCGCCCGTTTATCACTGCCGCCCGCGCTTCGTGCGTACCGTTGACTCACTCGATATCGAAGTTTATAGTGAATCGGCATGCACGGCAGCCGCGTTGCAGGCGTCTGCCAATTGAGACCAATCTCGTGAGCGCGATGAATCTGCCGAACAGCCTTACCGTGCTCCGGATTTTTTTCGTTCCGCTTCTTGTTGTTGTCCTGCTTACTCGCCAGCCGAATTTTGACTTCTGGGGTTTGCCAATCCATTTCGAAGTGTGGGGTGTGCTGATTCTGCTGATGGCCGCCGCCACGGATGTGATGGACGGCTACATCGCTCGAAAACGGGGCGAGATTACGACGCTGGGAATTCTGCTCGATCCGATTGCGGACAAGCTGCTGATTTCAGCTGCGTTTATTTCGCTGGTGCAGATGGGGCTCGTGCCGGCGTGGATGGTGGTGATCATTATCGGGCGCGAGTTTATTGTGGTAGGGCTGCGCGAGATTGCGTCGGTGGAAGGATTGGTGATTCCCGCGTCGCCATTGGGCAAGACGAAAATGATTTTGCAGGTGCTGGCCGGCTGCGCTGTGATTCTGACGGCGAAGTATACTTCGCTGAAACTGCTCGGCATCGTATTGATGTGGCTCGTGGTATTGAGCGCCGTGGCATCGGCGATTCACTACTTCCAGATGTTCTGGAGCCAGATTGATAGTCGCGTGCAGGAGCGGCGACGCGCGGTAATCATCGTCAAGCCCGAAGAGAAGCACCAGGATGCTCCCACTCGCTGATTCAGCGAAGCAAGCCCTCCTTAATGTGGCAAGGCGAGCAGTGATTCTCGCCGTCGAACGCCGCGAAATATTGCAAGACCTTCCTGATGATGAAACGCTGCAGCAACCTGGCAACGCTTTCGTTACATTGCACCGAATGGGACGCTTGCGGGGATGCGTCGGGCAGGTGGCGTCGAAGGAGCCGCTGGTTTCGGTGGTTGCCTACTGCGCGATGGCAGCGGCTCTGGACGACCCGCGCTTCGCTCCTTTGACCCCACCCGAGATCGACGGCCTTGCAATTGAGGTTTCTGTGCTTTCACCGCTCGTGGAGATTTCCAGCGAGCAGGTGGAGCCCGGAAAGCACGGTTTGATGGTGTCGCGAGGGGTAAAACGCGGCGTTTTACTGCCTCAGGTAGCCCAGCAATTCGGCTGGACAGCGGAGCGCTTTCTGGAAGAGACGTGCCTGAAGGCCGATCTCGATCGCGACGATTGGAAGCAGCCTGGAACGCGCGTACAAGGATTTACCGCCGAAATCTTCAGCGAAGCAGGATTCGACGTAGCTGTGCGGCGCGACGAACCTGACGTGCGAACAAAATCAAACTATTCGACTTCGATGTAGTCGCCCGCGTAAATCTGGTGAAGGCTGAACGTGATTAGAACGCTCGAAGAATTGGGCGCAGCGCGAACCACCACTCCCTCGCCGATCACTTCGCGAGGCACGTTGTCCCATTGGTATTTTGCAGGCGCGCTTCCGTAGCCGTAAATGTCAAAGGCAGCCCGCTTGGTTTGATACACGGTTTCGTGCTCGGTTCCCTGATAGCGGAAAACTCGGAAGTAGTCGCCGACTTTAACCCCTTGTGAAGTGCCCAAATTAACGTAGATGATGTCGTTGATGCCGTCAAGGATGGCGAACTGCTTTCCCGAAACCACCATAGCAACGGGCTTGCCGCTAGGCGGCGCGAAGCGGTCAAAATTGGCTTCGGACTTCAAGGGTGGCGCCGGACGCTCGTTGAAGGGCAGTACGATGTCGCCGCGTTGCATGTAGTTGCAGGAATTCACGATTTGAGCGATGGAGACATTCGGCTGCGCCACGACCACGCGCAAGCGGCCCTCGTCTTCCCACATGGTTCCAATCTTCTTCAAGATGGAAAACTGCCACTTGGTCCACTCGATGTCGGTTGGGTCGGTGGTGGCGCGAATCACTGAGAATTGGTCGCCTACCTTGACGCCCTGGCTGGAGCCCTTGTTAATGTAAATGTAGTCGCCTTGCTGGAAGGTATTCTTATAGTTCGACTCTTCGCCGGTAATCACGTAGGTGTCGCGCGGGACGGACTCACTCGTGATGGTTCCCGAGCAGTAGATGTCGTCCTGAGTAGTGGAAGCGCCTCTATCCTGCGCGGCAACCGCGCCCCCGGATAGGGCCAAAATGAGACCAGCAAGGACAATTTTCCCGCGCATAATGCATGCTCCTTTGATTGCTGTGCGCCGACACAGGGCGCCACCCGATGATTCGACCGTAACAAACGGGTATGGGAGCGTCAAGGCAAGGTGTGATGCGCTTTACACATTAAGTAACCGCATGATAGAAGCCAGAACCCCTGTACGGACGGACAGGTCGCGCGTGAGCGGCGGGTCGATGCCGAGCGCGATAGGATTCAGAGGTAAGCAGACGGAATTTGGCGCGTGGATAGACGGGAAATGATTGGCGAGTCGAAAATTTGCGCGGTCGTAGCGGCGGAAAGTGCTGCGGCGATGTGGCGGCAGCTCGATCGGGCGCTTGCGGAGACAAGGACGATCGAATTGCGCCTGGATTGGCTCGCGAATGACGGCGAGATAGATCGGTTTCTCGCCCGGCTGGCGGCGAACGGCCGGGGAGGAGCGGTGCGCGGCGCAGGCGCGACATTTATCGCGACTTGCCGGCGGCGCGAAGCGGGAGGCCGCTATCGCGGAACGATTGCCAAACAGCTTATCTGTCTTGGCGCTGCGCTGAGGGCCGGATGCGAATGGTACGACCTCGAAATTGAATCAGCGTCGCGTTGCCCCGGCGAGCTTCTCGATGTTTTGCTTGGTGAAGGTCAGCAAATCTGTTCCGCTCACTTTTTTCAGCGCGCGCCAAAAGATTTCAAGCGGGTGGTTGCCATGCTGTCGAGTGTGCGGCCGGATGCGATCAAGATCGCAGCGCAGTGTGAATCGCTTTCGGAGGCGCGGCGCTTGGTGGCGATTGCGCGCGGCCGGCGCGATGCGATTGCGGTGCCGATGGGTGACGTTGCGCTTCCGATGCGCGTCCTCGCATTACGCGAAGGGAGGAACTTTGTTTACGCGTCCGTTGAAAACGCCACGGCTCCCGGTCAGGTATCGCTCAATGAGATGGTGAATCTCTATCGCGCAGAGAGTATCAATCGGCGGACTCGCGTTTACGGCGTGATCGGCAACCCTATTGGCCACTCGCTTTCGCCGCAGCTTCAAAATGCCGGCTTTGAGGCGCGAGGAATCGATGCTGTCTATTTGCCGTTTCTCGTGCGCGATTTAAAGGATTTTCGCGATTCGATTGTGCCGCTAAGGATGAAGGGATTCAGCGTTACGCTGCCGCATAAGGAGGCGATTCTTCGCTATCTCGATGATTGTGACGAACTCGCCGCCTCGATCGGTGCGGTGAACACGGTTTCGGTGCGAGCAAATGGAAACCTTTTCGGCTACAACTCCGACTACGTAGGTGTGCTGCGAGCGCTCGAACGCCGCATGCCTCTGCGAGGCAGCCGCGTGCTGATTTTTGGAGCGGGAGGAGTGGCGCGCGCGGTCGCATTTGCGCTTTCTCAAGCTGGAGCCTCGGTTGGCATTTGTGCGCGACGGGCTGCGCGGGCAGCCGCTCTTGCTCGAGCGGCAGGAGGGGAAGCAATCGCCCGTAAGCACTTAAAATCTGAATTTTTCGACGCGATCATAAACGCCACGCCGGTGGGCATGTACCCCGCAATTGGGCGCGCGCCACTCAATGCGAGCGAACTGAATTGCCGGCTGCTTTTTGACACGATTTACCGCCCGCGCGTGACGAAGCTGATGCAACTTGCGACCCATCGTGGCATCGAAACAGTTTCTGGAGTGGACATGTTTGTTGCGCAGGGAACCGCGCAGTGGGAGATCTGGACGGGCCAGCGCGCTCCGGAGAAGGCGATGCGCGCGGCCGTTCTTGCGGCATTGGAACGCGAAGAGAAAAAACAGCGCGGAAGACGCTCCGCCTGACGGGCAACACCTTGCGGGCGACAATATGGCACAGCCTCATTTCAAAACATTCTCGAAACTTGCGCGACAGGGAAACCTGATCCCGGTCTACGAGACATTTACAGCCGACTTGCTGACGCCCGTCGGGGCTTATCTGCGAATTGCGCACGGCGCGAAATATTCGTTTCTGCTCGAAAGCGTGGAGGGCGGCGAGACCATCGCGCGTTATACCTTCGCGGGCGCGAATCCAGAGGAAGTATTTCGGGCGCGCGGGCGAATCTGCACGCTCGAGACCGGCGGCCGCGAAATCCATTTCAACGATCATCCCATCGAGCAATTGCGGCGACTGACTGCGCGCTACCATCCCGTGCGGGTGCCCGGACTTCCGCCATTGATCGGCGGCGCAATCGGCTATTTCGCTTACGATATGGTGCGGCTGATCGAAAAAATTCCCGCGACTGGACGCGACGATCTCGCGCTCGACGATTGCGTGATGATGTTTTTTCATGGCGTGATCGCCTTCGATCACGTGCAGCATCGCATCTGGGTGATTCGCAACGTATTCGCGGAATGGAAGGGAAGCCTCCGCGAGAAATACGATGCGGCGGTGCGAGAAATTGCGATAGCGCGGCGGAAACTGGAAGGGCCGCTCCCGAAGCAGCGCCTTACGGTGCGGAATAGCAAACCGCGGCTTCAATCGAATATGACGCGGCCGCAATACTTAGCCGCGGTTCGAAAGGCCAAGGCTTACATCCGCGCGGGAGATATTTTTCAAGTGGTGCCGAGCCAGCGATTTTCGGCGCCAACGAATGCCGATCCATTTGAGATCTATCGCGCCGTGCGGGTGGTGAATCCCTCGCCGTACCTTTATTTTCTCAAGCTCGACGATGTTTCGGTGGTGGGTAGTTCGCCGGAAATGCTGGTGAAGGTGCAGGGCCGCGACGTGTTTTATCGACCGATTGCGGGGACAGTTCCGCGCGGGCGCGACGAGAAAGAAGATCGTGAGCTTGAAGCGAAACTGCTCGCCGATCCCAAGGAGCGCGCTGAGCACATCATGCTCGTCGATTTGGGACGCAACGATCTCGGGCGCGTTTGCGAGTACGGAACGGTAAAACCGGAGCGGCTGATGTTCGTCGAGCGCTACTCGCACGTGATGCACTTGGTGTCGAGCTTGCGCGGACAGCTTCGGCGCGACATGGATTGCTTCGACGCGCTGATGTCCTGCTTTCCAGCCGGTACAGTTTCCGGCGCGCCGAAAATTCGCGCGATGGAAATTATTGACGAGCTTGAGCCAACGCGTCGGGGCATCTATGCGGGTGCGGTGATGTATCTCGATTTCTCCGGCAACATCGATTCGTGCATCGCGCTACGCACGCTGGTGGCGAAGAAGGGGCGAGTTTACATTCAAGCGGGAGGAGGGGTCGTCGCGGATTCGGTGCCTGAGCGCGAATATCAGGAAACGGTGAACAAAGCGCGCGCGCTGGTGAAGGCGCTCGAAATCGCGCATGAAAAGGGCGGAAAGAAATAAATCGCAGACTACGGTATTCTTGAATTGCGTCGCTAGATTGCAACGATGCTACTGCTACTCGACAACTACGATTCATTTACTTACAACCTCGCGCAGTATCTGGGCGAAATGGGGCAGCAGCTCGAAGTGCGTCGCAACGATCGCATCACGCTCGACGAAATCGCGAAAATGCGTCCGGAGCGCATCGTGGTTTCTCCCGGGCCGTGCACGCCTCAGGAAGCGGGAATCAGCATCCCGTTGATCCAGCGCTTCGCGGGCAAAATTCCGATTCTTGGCGTGTGCCTGGGCCATCAGGCGATTGGGGCGGCGTTTGGCGGGCGAGTGATTCGAGCGCGCAAACTGATGCACGGCAAAACGAGCCGCATCGACCACGACGGCAAAACTATTTTTCGTGGCTTGCCGCAGAAATTTCAGGCCACGCGCTATCATTCGCTGATCATCGAGCGGAAATCTCTGCCGCGCGAACTCGAGATTTCCGCCGAGACGGACGATGGCACGATCATGGGCCTGCGGCATCGCAAACTGCGGGTCGAGGGCGTGCAATTTCATCCGGAGTCGGTTCTTACCGAGGCGGGTTTCCGGCTTCTCGAAAATTTCCTCAGCGTCTAGAATAAAAATTAACGTTCTTGCGAGATGCTCAATGAATCCGCGTTCGCATAACCTTATTTACCGGGCCGTATCTTTCTGCTGCGTTCTAATTTTCGTGGCGACGCTGGGGTATGCTTCGCCAACCTCCTACCTCGGCTTCGACGCGAACGACTATCCGGGCGACGCTGCGCTGGCGGCGATGAGGCGCACGTTCTCGTTCGCCGGATACTGGCTGAATAATCCGCCGGGTGCGAATACAAATGATTGGGTGGGGAAGCGCGCGGCGCTTTTGAAAAACGGCTTCGGTTTTCTTGTGCTCTTCAACGGGCGCACGATTAGTGAACTAAAATCTCGTGGAAACGCAGCCGAAGCGGGCAAGAAGGACGGGCAATCGGCCGCTTTGCTCGCGCAACAGGAAGGTTTTCATTCCGGCACCGTGATTTTTCTGGACCAGGAAGAGGGCGGGCGGATGACGGAGGATCAGAACGCGTACATTCTTGCGTGGGTGGACGCGGTGATCGCGGGCGGATTCCGAGTAGGAATTTATTGTTCCGGTATGCCCGCGAAAGAAGGCAGGGGACAAACGATTGTCACCGCGGACGACATTCGGGCACACGCGGGAACGCGGGAGATTTCGTATTTTGTCTACAACGATGCTTGCCCACCCGCACCTGGTTGTGTGTATCCAAAAAATCCGCCACCACCGTCCGCCAGCGGTGTGCCGTACGCTTCGGTGTGGCAGTTCGCGCAATCGCCGCGGCGGCGTGAATTCTCGAAGCGCTGCGCTGCCACTTACAATCGCGACGGGAATTGCTATGCGCCGGGAGCGGGGCCCGGCTCAGTCAATCTGGATCTAAGCTCGGCACTTTCGCCCGATCCGTCGGACGGACGCCAATGAGCGGGGGCGCGCCGAACGCTCTCGAAGTCGACAACATTGTGAAAATGTATCCGGCGCGGCGCAATGGACTGTTCGGGGCGCGCGGCGAGCCGGTGCGCGCGATTGACGGGCTTAGTTTTAATGTTCCGCGCGGCTCGATCTTCGGAATGCTGGGGCCGAACGGCGCAGGCAAGACGACGCTGCTGAAGATTTTCGCGACACTTCTGCAACCTTCGAGCGGACAGGCGCGCATTGAGGGCTTTGATGTAGTCGAGCAGCCGCTGGAAGTTCGCCGAAGGATGTCGATGGTGCTGCAGGAAACCGCGGGCGAGATGTTTCTTTCGGTACGCGACAATTTGCTGACTTACGCGGGGTTTCACGGGCTCGCTAGGGTTGAGGCGGAACGCGGGGCTGCCGAGATCATGCAGCTTTTCGATCTTACGGCCGAGGCCGACCGCAAAGTGCAGGATCTTAGCGGCGGTTTTCGACGGCGCGTGCAGGTGGCGAAAGTTTTTCTGGTGAATACGCCGGTGCTGTTTCTGGATGAGTTTTCGACTGGTATGGACCCGATTCTGAAACGCGCGGTGATGGACGCACTGCGGAAGGAATCGGCGCGGGGGCGCACGATTGTTCTAACGACGCAGATTTTGAGCGAGGCTGAAGAATTGTGCGACGACATTTTAATTTTGAATAAGGGCCGGCAAATCGCGCGCGGCGATCTGCATGCTTTGAAGCTGCTGTCGCAGGATGTATACGAAGTGGCGATTACGTTTGAGTCGTTGCCCGCTGGAATCGAGGGGGAGATTGCGGCGCTGCATCCGATTCGCTCGCAAGTGAACGGCAATACGCTCGAATTCTGCATGAAGGCCCAGGAGGCGGAGGCGCTGGAGCTTGTCGCGGCGCTGGCGAAGAAGGGGCGCGTGCTCCGAGTGGAAATTGGCGGGGCGAGTCTGGAAGATATTTTCGTTGAGCTGACGCAGAAGGCAGGCGAGGGAGCGCGCTAGTCGGCTAGTGCTTAGCAGGAGCAATCGTGTCGTCGATTTCCGCCATGCTGTATCGCGAGACAAAGATTCGCGCGACGAACATCACGTTCGTCTTCTGGGATCTTTTTTATCCACTCTGCTATCTGCTCGTGTTCGGCGTGGGTGTTACGGCTTCTCTGGGCACCCCGCTTTCTGCGCCGGGAGTGACGTACAACTCGTTTTTTCTCGCTGGTGTGCTGGGCATGGCGAGCTTCGGCATTGCGTCGAACAGTTCGTGGTCGTTCTTCATGGATCGCGACAACGGCATTTTCTACGAAATGCTGACGTATCCGATGAGCCGGTCGGAATATTTGCTCGGCAAGGTGCTATTTAACGTGTTCATCGCGATCGTGCAGATGGTGATCACGCTCGGGCTGGGCACCTGGCTGCTCGGAATCAGACTGCGCGTGGATCTTCTGCCGCTTCTCGTCGTGACGGTGATCTTCGGCACAGCCGGATGGTTTTTCTTCTATACGATTTTCGCACTGAAGATTCGGCGCAACGATATTTTCAACAGCGTGACATCCGTTTTCTATTTTGTGTTCCTCTTTGCAAGTTCTATGTTTTATCCGCTTGAACCACTGCCGCGCTGGTTTCGCGTGATCGGACTCGCGAATCCGATTACGTGGCAGGTGGATTTGCTGCGGTACACATCGATCGGGCTTGGCACTCCACACCAGCTCGGAATGGAAGCGGTGGCGTTCGGGATTTTTGTTCTGGCCTGTTTCGGCTAT
>Ga0307471_100001378_pt1 | contig 13218 bp, 7 predicted proteins | sample atmos_gasesAM3C__2_FD_204566 | JGI IMG/M metagenome (GOLD analysis project Ga0307471, IMG submission 204566) | Hardwood forest soil microbial communities from Morgan-Monroe State Forest, Indiana, United States - atmos_gasesAM3C_515 | ecosystem: Environmental > Terrestrial > Soil > Temperate... | reverse complement strand
TCACGATTGCAAGGGTTGAAATGGGCGATCTGCCGCGCGGAACGCGGTCTTTGGGCCAAAGTCTGTTGCGGGCTATACGCGTGTAATTGGTTCCACTCAGCGGGACCGGATCGGCACTTTTGTCCTAATGTATTTACCTTAGACATCTCTAAGGACCTGAGGTCGCCCTAGCTTCCCAGTTCTGGGCGTAAGGCGCCAATGTTGCGGCAGCCTGGCCTGCGTTCTACAAACCGATCTGCGCAGTTCGGTTGCGAGGCGCCTCCTTCCAAAACCCCGTGTTGCGATCTCCGGCCGTACGATAACTTAATTATTAACAAGGCCTTACAAATGTCGCCGCGCTCGATTAAGGATCCGAACACCTCCCACGAATCCGGAGCTTCCCTCGGTGGTAGCCGAAGGGCCTTGCGCGCTCAAGTTGATCGATCCTCTGTGGAAAACTAGGGTGAAAGCCCGTAGCAAGAAAGTGCAGAAAATTGGAACTGTGAGTGCTATGGGATTTGGTAAGGACGCTCGTTTCAATCAATTGCAGTGGACGGCCTGGCCGGGGTTGCGTGAGCTTACGCGCTGAGCGCACGGCGAGCCAGTTTCGCTCACTTCACAAAAAATAGTCAGGGGGTATTGAATGAGCGAAAGACCTGTCCGTCTGGGGCAGCGCGAACAGCAGATCGTCGAACTGCTCTTGCAAGGTTGCGACAACGACGAAATCGCTCGACAACTCAATATGGCTCGTCGAACGGTGAAGGCCCATTTCAACCGTTTGTTCTTGCGATTCGGAATCACCAGCGGTATCAAGCGAGTAAAACTCGCGACACTCTTGTACCGGAGGCAGTTATGTTTGGAGGCGAACGCTACGGAAAACGGATACCCAGCGAACGAGAGAGCAGAGTTATCGAGCTTGTTGCCCAGGGACTCAAGAATAAAGAAGTCGCCGACGAAATCGGAACCACTGAACACGTCGTCAAGAACTACCTCCGAGTCATCTACGACAAACTCGGACTCTGGAATCGAGTCGAACTCGCCCTCTGGTACGAGGCGCGACGGTTCGAGCAAACCGCCCGAGCTTGAGCCGCTGGAGGCTTGGGAACACGGCGTCGTGGGCCTGACCCCAGTTTCTCCTTCGGGGACACCGCACCGCTGATTACCCTTTGCTGGGCGACTGAACTCAGGGCTGAGCGCAAAATCTCTGGTGAACGGCGGCAAGGTCGCGGTTCGACTCGTTGTTCCCGATCCGCGCGTGCGTGCGATCAGTTTCGTCGGCTCGCCATCCGCCGCGCCTTGACATCTACGCGCGGGCTGGAGCGTACGGGAAGCGTGCGCGTGCCCGCGCGCTCAGAACGTTCTCTTGCGTGACGAGCACCCACTCTCCTCAAGGGCATGATTCGACAGGATAGAACCCCGTCTTCACCCTAATTTTTGCCTCACGCCAAGAGCGCGCGGCGCGGACGTCGGCCTCCCGAATCCCGAAACCATGGGAACTAACAGACACGGTTCCCCGCGGTTGACCGTTACTCATACCGAAACCCAAACGATGCTTCAAGGCTACTTCTTCGCCTGGTTTCCCCGCACTCCAACAAACCTTCTCGTCGGCTTCTCTCGAGGTCGATATGGCTAGCTCTGAGCGCGCTCGCCTCTAATCCGGGCAATCTTTGCGCCGGCTGGCGTTGCCGCATGGAATCGAGAACCGGCCCTGAGAGTCCTTGCTGCTACCCGCTGCTGAGGACCGCAGCACGCCTGCAACATGCCCACCTTACTTACCTCTGACCCGGCAGCGATTCGGAGTCGATCCGTGCTCGATCGCGGCTACTGCCGTTACCGACACAGTAGAACAGTAACAACGGAGCCGATTACAATGGCGGAAGCAGGAGAGATGTTGCACAGGTGACGGAATTAAGAGCAATTGCACGTTTGGCCTTAATTAGGGAAAGGTGAATGAAATCAAGCGTAATAGGGCAACGGGACCGAACCTCCTCGCCCAGTCAAGGAGTGCTGTCCGTCTCTCAGCAGCGACTCTGGGTACTAGAGCGATTACATCCTGGTAATCCCGCTCACAACGTCTCATGCGGTCTGCGCTTCAGGGGAGCGCTCGACAGTGAAAAATTCGGGCGGGCGTGGTGCGAAGTAGTTCAACAGTACGACATTCTTCGAACTGAATTCCACGTCGTTGACGGCGTACCTCGGCCAGTCGTTCTTGCTCCTCTTTCACCGCAATTGGGTGCTCTGGACTTGGAATGCGTTGAGCCGGAAGAACGCGAGGTTCGGCTATCGCTACTCGCACGAGAGGAGTCGCGACGACCGTTTGATCTGTCCCAGGGCTCCCTCCTCCGAGCTTCGCTTTGGCGCTTGGCGCCCTTGGACCATGTGTTTCTGCTGGTTGCCCATCGCATCGGGTGCGACGAAGCTTCACTAGAGGTTCTCTTGCGCGAGATGGCGTTGCGATACGGGACTTCTCAAAAAGGCGACGCGTGGACAGCTGTGCCCGCGCCCATGCAGTACAGCGAGTCTATTTCTTGTCCTGTCGGGGCTTCGGAGGAACAGATCTCGTATTGGACGCAGCGGCTCGCCGGAGCGCCCTCTGGCCTCGATCTGCCCACCGACCGCCCGCGCCCACCAGAGCAAACTTTTTCCGGCGCCTCACAGTGTTTCTCCATTGGGAAGTCGGTCCTGGAGCAGCTTCGGCACCTGGCGAGCAGTCATGGGGCAACCCTGTTCATGACGTTGCTCGCAGTCTTTGAGGTTCTTTTGTCCCGGTACAGCCGACAGGATGATCTGGTCGTGGGTACCGCGATCTCGGGGCGAGACGATCCCAAACTGGAAAACCTGGTGGGCCCGTTAGAAAACATGATTGCTCTTCGCACCGACCTGTCGGGTAACCCGAGCTTCCGACAACTGCTTAGCAGGGTGCGCGGTATTATGGAGGGAGCACTCTCCCATCAGGATGTCCCCTTTGAGGTCCTGCTGGAGCGGTTGCCGCTGGAACGGGATTTGAGCCGCCATCCGTTGTTCCAAGTTGCATTCCGCCTCCGTCAACCCCGCATGGATGGCAGCTGGGCGGACGGAGTTCGTGCCACCGCGTTTGAGGTGGAGAGTGGAACGGAAAGATTCGATCTGTCTCTTGACCTGATCGAGTCCCCCGATTCAATCGCGGGGAAGCTGAGTTACAACAGCGATCTTTTTGAAGCAGCCACGCCCGCCCGGATGGTTGAACAGTTCTGCACACTGCTGGCCGGCATGGCGGCTGATTCGGACCGTCGAATTTCCGATGTTTCGCTTTTAGCCGAGTCTGAACGACACAAGATCCTGATCGAGTTCAACGCGACCGTCACAGACTACTGCGGCGACTTGCGCATTCACGACTTCTTCGAAGAACAAGTGGCACGCACCCCGCAGGCGACCGCGCTGATTTGCGATCGTGAGCGTCTGACTTACGGGGAACTGAACGCGCGCGCGAACCAACTGGCTCACTATCTACGAAAGCAAGGCGTAGGTCCGGAAATTCTGGTTGGACTCTGTGTCGAGCGGTCGCTTGAAATGCTCGTCGGAATTCTGGGAATCCTCAAGGTTGGCGGAGCTTACGTGCCGCTGGATCCCGCATACCCGAAGGATCGGCTTGCGGCCATTCTGGAGGACGCCAAAGCCCCTATCTTGCTTACCCAGCGGAAGGTGGCCAGTGTAGTCCCTCACCATGCGACCCGCGTCATACGCCTGGACGCCGACTGGCCTGAGATGGCTACTTGTCCGACCACCAATCCCGGCGCCAATGTTGTTTCGAGCAACTTGAGTTATGTTCTGTTTACGTCAGGCTCGACGGGCCGGCCAAAGGGAGTCGCTCTCGAACACCGCAGCGCTGTGATCTTTCTTCAATGGGCGCGGGAACTGTTTCTGCCGGAAGAGGTTGCGGGAACTCTGCTGGCTACATCGATTTGCTTCGACCTTTCTGTCTTCGAGATGTTTGTGCCGCTCAGCATGGGAGGCAAGGTCATCATTGCGCAGAACGCGTTGGCGCTCGCTAAATTACCGGCAGCGCATGAAGTAACACTCATTAACACCGTGCCGTCCGCGCTTGCCGAGTTGCTGCGGATGGGGGCAATTCCGCCGTCCGTGCAAGTGGTCAACTTGGCGGGCGAAGCCCTGCCCACCAGTTTGGCACAGCAGATCTATCAAGAAACCAGGGTAAACAAAGTCTATAACCTCTACGGCCCCACTGAAGACACTACCTACTCAACTTACACTCTGGTGCCGCGTGGGGGTGAGGTCACCATCGGGCGACCCCTTCCCAATACCCAGGTCTACATTCTGGATGAAAGCCATCAGCCACTTCCGATCGGCGTGCCCGGCGAGTTGTATTTGGCTGGCGATGGATTGGCGAGGGGTTATTTTGGGCGGGACGATCTCACAGGTGAGCGCTTTGTCCCTAATCCATTTGCGAAACAATCGGGCGCACGCATGTATCGCACGGGCGACCTCGCCCGGTTCCTTGCGGATGGCGACATTCAATACCTGGGACGAATCGACAATCAGGTCAAACTGCACGGCTTTCGCATCGAACTGGGAGAGATTGAGGCGGTGCTCGCGAAACATCCCCTGGTTCAGTCTGCGGTAGTGATTGTGCGGGAAGATATTCCTGGCGATAAGCGCCTGGTGGCCTACGTCGTAGCATCCGCCATGTCGCTTTCCGGCGCGCTCCTGAAGGATCTGGTCCGACAACGATTGCCCGAATACATGGTTCCGAGCGCCTTTGTCCTAATGGACGCGCTTCCCCTGAGTCCCAACGGAAAGATCAACCGCCGCCTGCTGCCGGTCCCGGATTGTTCGACAACGGACGGGGAGGATGTTATGGCGCCCAGGGATGAACTGGAGTCGGCGCTGGTCAAAGTCTGGCAGAGCGTGCTGGGTGTTCCAAACATTGGTGTTCGGGATAATTTCTTTGATCTTGGCGGACATTCCCTGACGGCCGCTCGCGTACTAACGGAGGTGGAAAAGGTAATTGGGAAGGAAATCCCACTTTCCACGCTCTTTCGCGGAGCAACGGTGGAGTCGTTGGCGCGCTTTATTCGTGAGCGCGCGGAAGCCAGAGATCCGGTCGCGCTGGAAATTCAGCGCGGAGGGAGCAGCCGCCTGTCTTTTTTTGCCATTGTTCCGCCCGGTGAAGAATGCTTGGGATATGCCATGCTGGCCCGGCACATGGGCCCACAACAAACGGTTTACAAGATCCAGGGGCACGCTCCGATCGTTGGCAGCGAGCGCCCCTATTCCGCGCAGGAAATGCAAGCCATCACCGATGAGTACGTCGCAGCCATGCGAAGGGTCCAGCCACGTGGACCATATTGCCTAGGAGGTCTGTGTGACGGAACCCACATCGCGGAGCAGATCGTGTTGAGTCTGGAAGCGCACGGGGAAGAGGTCGGATTGTTCGCCATTTTCGACACCTGGGTCTTGCAGCACAGTCAGAGACGTTGGTTGTGGAAACTCGACTATTATCACCAGCGCCTGCGAAAGTTCAAGGGCTTGAACCTTAGGCAACGACTTGCTTCCTATAAGCGCGAGGCGGAGAACAAGGTCCAAAATCTGCGCAACCAGAAACCTCCGCGAACGGATTGGCAGCAGGCCTACTGGCCCGAGAATTTCGTTCTCAAGCGCTTCCGCTCTCCCGTCGTTCTGTTTAAGCGACCGAAACAGCCCTTTTATTACATCAATGATCGCCGGATGGGGTGGGGCAGAAGGACTGAGAGTGGAGTTGAGGTCCACGAGGTTGATTTCCACCATGGGGAGATTTTGCGGGAGCCTCACATCCGCATCTTTGGGGAAAAGCTGGCGGAGTGCATAGCGCAAGTCAGCCGGCGCACTGTCAGACTGGAAGCGACCGCGGACAACCAACAGCTGTCGTCGTCGGGCTAACCTAGCAGGAAATAGCAAAGGCGAGTGCCAATCCGGAGAGATAAATTGAAACAGCTAAGTCGTATTGGGACATATCTGAAGGCAGTTACACTGGTTGCTCTGGGCCGCAATCCGGCGGGTCGAGGGTTGACCGTATTTCCCGACGACATTTTCGTGGTCAGCTATTTCCGGTCCGGCAGTACATGGTCTCGTTTCCTGCTCGGTAACTTCATCCATCAGCACGAGCCTGTCGTGTTCACCAACATGGAACGGCTTCTGCCTTCTATTTACAGTTTGCCCGATCGCATTCTCCGGACCTTGCCTCGTGTGATTAAGAGCCATGAGTGTTTTGATCCACGCTATCCTCGAGTGATTTACCTCGTCCGCGATCCGCGAGACGTCGCGGTTTCGTTTTACTTCTACAACTTGAAGGTTCGAGTCATCCCGGATGGGTATCTTATGGATGAATTCGTCACCCGGTTTGTAGCCGCCAATGTGGTTCCATATGCGGACCGGGTCGGCTGCTGGCAGGATCACGTTCTCAGTTGGATTCGCCTGAGAGAGGGCAAGCCCGGATTCAGGGTCGTTCGCTACGAAGATCTTCTGGCCGATCCCGCGAAGGAACTCACGAAGCTAGCTCCAATGCTGGGAATCGATCCCACACCGGCTCGGGTGCAGCGCGCCGTGCAGTTGAGCTCTGCCGGCCACATGCAGTCTCTCGAGAAGCAACAGTCGAAACAATGGGAAACCACGAAAGATACCCGGCAGGATATACCGTTTGTGCGCGAAGGTAAATCCGGCGGATGGAGGAATAAGCTCTCCGAGGGCGCGGTCAGGACTATCGAGCAGGCTTGGGGAGCGACGATGAAGGAACTAGGCTACGATCTGGCCACAGATGCCTTTCCGGATCGCGAACTCGTGACTGGCGCAGATAGGAAGTCAGGCGGAGCACCACTCGGCCCCATTCCCCCGATGTAGTGCGGCTCCCGTCCAAGTAGGTTCGACTGTTTTCTGGAACTCACCTCTCACGCTGGCGGAGGTTCGAATTTCAACCGCTGCACCCCAGGGGTGCGTCCCTCTATCGCGAGCGCCGCAGCCATACCTTCCTCACCGACGTCCACTAATGTCCATCGGTCGCAGCGTTCCCCGTCGACTGGCACAAGTCGCGCAGGTTCATCCGTCCGCACTACCTGGAATCGATCAAGCGGTTCGGACAGGCCGCTGCCCAGCGCCTTAAGGATTGCTTCTTTGCGGGTCCAGCACGTGAAGAACGCGGCCAAGCGCGACCCGCACGGCAGCGCCAAGATCTCATCAGCCTCGGCGGCGGTAAAAAAACGCCGGCTTAGACTCTCAACTTCGATCCCTGAGCGCACTATTTCCGCATCTATGCCTATCCGTTCGCCCGCGGCAACCGCTACGAGTGCTAAACCGTAAGTGTGAGTCAGACTAAAGGAAATATCCTGAACCGGGGGGCACAATTCGGGTTTGCCATTTGGCCCCACCGTGAACAGCAGAGAACTTGGCTCTGTTCTCACATATTTTGCGAGAATGTACCGCAACGCGCCGTGCGCAGCAGTCCAGCGCTCGCGTAGCCGGAGCGACTGAAAACGCGCTGCTCTTTCCTCTTCTGCTGGTGACAGGCTGGCCGCTAGGACGGCCAAGCCTGTCTTGGCACAGTCCAATTCAACGCGCCAGACGTGAACCTCGCCAGAGGCGCACCTCCCTTCCACCAACTCACCACTACGGATCGGCTCCGACACCCCGCCAATGATAACGTCTTTCTGTTTAGCGTGCGTTATGCGCCGAACTACTTCAGTGGTTTACGGGCAGCCTGAGGCTTGCAGGTCACGGAGCTTCGTGACCGCTTCGGGAACTTGCTTGCGCGCCGCCGCCGTCAATAATATCCGGGCCTGATCGCAATTCTTGGGCACGCCATCCCCCGCCAGATACAACTCCGACAGCAAGAGCACCGCGGTGGTGTTTTCTTTCCGCACCGCTGCCCACAAAAATGTTGCCGCTGCCGTACTGTCACGTGGCCGGTTCTTGCCCGTCAGGTAATCCTGCGCGGTTGCGAGTTCAAGCGACCCGCTCGCCGTCCGAGGAATCGCGGGCGAGGGCACAGGCGTTTCCGGTTTGCGAGGAACCGCCGTTACAACCACACTGTTTGGGCGTGATGCGGTGACCGCCGGACGAGGTGTTGTGGCCGCGGCCGAGCTCGAAACCGGCGGATCTGTCGCCACCACCACTGAGCTCGGCATCGGTTGATTCGCAGCTCGCGCCGGCACGGGACCTGGGGCCGACACCCGCGCGGGCTTTTCCGCGACGATAGTGGCGGCCGGAACCGTTTGAGGCGGCGCCTGGCTCGGGTTCGAACGTCGCGAATTGGCGTAATAGAGAAGCCCCAGGAACACCACGCCCACCAATGCGACTCCATACTTGGCCCGGTTCCACTGACGCCCATGTGCTGCCTTGAAGGCGAGATTCCTGTCGCGCAACCACTGGACTTCAGAAGTGCCGTTGCCGTTCGACGGCCGCGACGACCTTTCCTCAAGTACCTCCGCGAACAGCGAAAGCGTGGGGAAAACGGGCTCGGGAACACTCTTGGCCGGACCGGCCTCTGGGGTGAGCGGAGGCTCTTCGGCATCGGCGGTGCCGCTTTGTTGCTCAGACAGCAGAGGCGATCCGCACATCCCGCAAAAGCGTTGGCCGGGACTACTTGGATGTCCGCACTCTGCGCAGTCTCCAGGCTCGAGTGCGACTGGCCGCTTCGGAACCTCGTAAATCGCCCCCGGTGTCGGCGAAGGCGGGAGGGGTCCAGCCTCTGCCTCGAGTTCGCGCAGTAATTCGACGACAGCCTGCTCGCGCTTTTCCAGGGGAGTGGTGAAATAGACCTGCGCCCAGCGGCCCAGATTGCGGCCCAAGGTGGGGTTCAGCATGGGGTTCAACTCAGGATTCGGCAGGGCGGAGACGCGATCGTGGCTCTCTTCCTGAGGTTGTGCCAATTATGGATCTCCCGAAGCGACGCTTTAATTATTGCACTCCCGTGGCCGCAGGTTGTCAATCGGGAGAACAGTGGAAAACCCGTGGGAAACCAGCGCATTCCGTGGCTTTTTGCCGCCGGATATCAGTCGCAAACCTTGCGCGACGCGGGTTCGAACTGGTCCATTTGCGCGTCATGCTGGCTCGCAATTCTTCCTTGTGGGGTCTTCCCGTACAGATCGGAACCCGGGCAGTAGTACTGGGCGGTGTGGACGTCAACCCAGACGGGTATGTTGGGGTTCCCACTGTTTGACGGAGCCGGAGGCGGCTCGGCCAAGCCCACGCTGACGAGGAATTGGTCAAACCAACTCAACTGGGGCTGGGCCGGAGCTGGTTTGCGCTTCGGTTTGACCGGGGCGTTGGCGGCGGGGGTTTGCGGATTCCCGGAATCTGCTGAAGTCGTGGGGTGGTTGGACGAAATGGCCCAGATGATCGTGATCGCAAACAAGATCGCGGCGGCGATCAGGGCCAGGTCGCCGGGATGCTTGCGTAGGAGACCGCGATGCTTCTCCAGGAATCCCTTGAGTTGTACGGCAGGCGGCGAGACCGCGATCGAGTGAAACCAGACCCGCGGCTCGGGTTTCTTCTCAGGGACCGGAATCGGTTCGGGTGGCTCTTCCACCGGGTGGACGGCAAGATCCTCTGGAGGAGCAGGGGCAGCGAAACTCGCTTCGGACTCGGGAGCGGATAACCGTTCGGAAGACGTCGGAAGCTGCTCGCTGGAAGCAGGCTTCTCGGGAAGAATAAAACTGTCCCGCTCTGAACTTGGCGGCTCGAGAGAGCCGACGCCCTTGATCACGGACTCAGCCAGGTCCCGCTCATCCTCGGACGCGGTGCTCAACTGACCGCCGATCTTCTTGAGGTTCCAGAGTGTCGCCCACTTACCCTGCAGATCGCTCCGGGGTGTGGCGCCGCGCGAGGTGCCGCAAGCCCCGCAAAAGACTTCTCCGGGTGCGAGTTCATGTCCGCAGTACTGGCAGCTCGAGGCCTCCAGCAGACTCTCGGGGTGCGCAGTCGCGCTTTCGGGCGCAGGGCCCGCGTTCGGGTCCTGCGCCAAACGCGCCAACTGCGGCTTGATTTTCTCCAGAACCTGCAGCATGGAGGCCCTCTCGGCGGCGACGCCTTTGCGCCACTGTTCTTCGGCCGCGTGGGTGAGAGCCTCCGTCACGAGGCCGGCCATGAGCTGGCAGGTGCGTACGTCGTTTTCGTGAAAGGCGTTGGGCTTGGCAAATACCAGCTCGAGCGTGCCGGAGGTCTTGCCGTCATGAAACACGGGCACGGCAATCAGCGAACCGATCCCAAGTCTTCGAGTGATTTCGGGGTTGACCAGAAAGTCGGTGGCCGCGTCGGCACAGCGCAGAATCGCGTTGTGCACTAGCGTGGCGGCGGAAAGTGTAGCCTCGGGCCGGAGGGTGGCCCCGACTTGCGGGGACAGCGATCCGCTGCCGGCGCGATACACGATCTTGTCCTGATCGAGAATCCCGATTGCGGAGCCCTGCGCGCCGGTGATCTTGCGAATGCGTTCGACCACCAGATTCATCGCGCCTGCCAGATCCAGATGACTGCTGTGAATCTGGTGCTGGGTTTCGACAATCTCCGCGAGCGTGGTGGTGGAGTCGGAGTCGGTGCCAGGTTGAGATTTTGTGTCCGACGACGGCTCACCGTCGTGCCGATCCTGATGCTCCTGTACGACATAGGCGGCAGCCAGCAACTTCTGGAAAGTTGCCTCGTCTAGGATGGGCGCGCCATCTTTGTTGGGGGTTGAGAACATCGTGCTCACCAGCGTCCCTCCCCGGAGCGCAGAGGGGGTAATCAGCGCTTATTGTAGTGCAATTGCCAGGCCAAACAGAATGGCACGGCTCGGCATAGCCGGCAGTCGCCGGACCACAGTTGCCGGCGAGGACCGGCTGCGCGAGAGCGGGACCTAGTCTGAATCAATTAGCTTGGAGATAATGAAACGCGCTGGAATGGTCCAGGAGGCGCGGCAGTGTGCTGGACGACCCCAGACCTCAGCCCGACTCTCAAACGTCTCTCTACGGGCTCCTGCGCGCAAATAACAGGAATTCTACGCGACACCCTAGACCGGACTTCCGGCCGGAAAGGGCCGCTCTACGGGTTTTCAGTAACTTAGCTTGTAGTGAACAAGAATCGTAGGCTTGACAGCACGCTTTTTCATCGTGCCCAAGACAAAACGATCTCCACGGGCATGCGCAGAGGTGTCGCGTCGGACGAGATTGGGTTTTTAACCGCAAAATTCGCAAAGGGGGCGCAAAGATCGCGAAGGAAACGCAGAACTCGCAAGGTCCCGTTCGCGTCCCTTACCTGCCGGAGGCTTGCGGGGTGGGGGTGAGTTCGGCCTGCTCCACAGTTTCGCGGCTCAGGTAGTAGTGCACCGCGGGGGTGATGACGAGCGACAGCACCATCGAGATCAGGATGCCGCCGATGACGGCAATGGCGAGCGGTTGCAGCATTTGGGAACCGGCGCCGATGGCGAAGGCGAGTGGCAACATGCCGGCCATCGTTGCAAGGGCGGTCATGACAATGGGGCGGAGCCGGCGTCGGGCCGACTGGAGCATGGCGTCGTTCGCGGTCATTCCCAGGCGCCGGAATTTCTGATCGGCGTCGAGCAGCAGGATGCCGTTTTTGGCGACGATGCCCACGACCATGATCATGCCCATGAACGACGACACGTTGAACGTAATGCGGGTGACCAGCAGGGCGATGAAGACTCCGGATGTCGAGAGCAACGCCGAGGCGAGGATGGCCAGGGGCGCCGCGAAGGTTCCGAATTCAAACAGCAGAACGATAAACACCAGCAGGATGGCGAGGATGAAGACCATCACCAAATCGTGAAACGATTTTTGCTGTTCTGCGTAGCGGCCGCCGTACTCCACGCGAATGCTGGCCGGTAAGTGCAGCTGGGTAACGGTCTTCTGCACGGCGTCCATGGCGCTACCCAGATCGACTCCCTCGAGGCGCGCGGTCACGGCGACGTCGCGCTGCAGGTTCTCGCGGCGGATTTCGTTCTGACCCGGAAGTTCGGAGATCGTGGCCAGCGCGCCCAGGGTTGCGGTTCTGCCCGTGCTGCTGGTGAGTAGGGTATCGCGCATGGCTTCGAGCGAGGCGCGGTTGCTCTGCGGAAAACGCACGCGCAGGGTGTAGGCGCGGTCGTTGGCTACGACGGGGGTGGGCGCGGGTTCGCCTTCGAGGATCGCGGCGGCGTCGGTGGCAACTTCCTCGGCGGAGAATCCGGCGCGCGCGGCCACGCTCGGGTCCACCTGGAAAACGACCGCGGGTCCACTGATGGTATTGTCGATTCCATTCAAGACGTCGACCACGCCTTTGATTTTGCTTTCTCCCGTCTTCGGATCAGGACCGATGGCGTCGGCGACCTTGGGAGCCCACTCCTCCAGAACCTTTGGGTCCGGCGAGAAGAGCTTGATCTGAATCGGCTCGGGAGCGCTGGTCAGGTCGTCGATCATGTCCTGCAGCACCTGGGTAAATTCGACGTCTACCGCGGGTTCTTTCTGCTTAATCTCGGCCCGCACGTCGGCGATGATCTCATCGATGGCGCGGTCGCGCTTGTCCCTGAGTTTCACGGAAATGTCGCCGGTATTGGCTTCCGTCACGGCGGCCAGGCCCAGCTGCATCCCTGTGCGCCGCGAGGTGCTTTCGACCTCCGGGATTGCATGCAGCATTTGCTCGATATGGGTGATAACCCGGTTGGTTTCCGCGAGGGAACTGCCGGCGGGCATGATGTAGTCGAGGATGAAGCCACCTTCATCCATTTCGGGCAGGAGATCGGAACCGGAGAAGCGATAGCAGACGTAGGAACCTGCGATCAGGACGAAGCTCAGGATCGCCAGCCACACCGGACGGGCAACCGCTCTCCGCAGCCAGCGCTCGTGGAACGAGACGACTCTTTGGAAAAAGCCGCTCAGGTGGGCGTCTTCGGCCGCGAGCAGTCGGGAGATGGATTCTTCCTCGGGTTCGTTGGGGGTTTCGTCGAAATGTTTCCCGCGTTTTCCGATGAAGTACAGGCTGAGGTTCGGAGTCCAGGTGAGGGCCAGCGCGAGCGAGGTCAGCAGCGACACGGTCATCGTGATGGCCAGCGCCCGAAAGAAGGTGCCGGTTACACCGGTGATCGAAATCAGGGGCAGGAAGACCACCACGGGCGTGACGGTCGACCCGATCAGGGGAACGGTGATTTCCTGCAAAGCACTGTGAATGGCCTGAGTACGACTTTGCCCGGCGTCGCGGTGCAGGACGATGTTTTCGACCACCACGATGGCGTCGTCGATAACG
>Ga0307471_100001377_pt1 | contig 13222 bp, 11 predicted proteins | sample atmos_gasesAM3C__2_FD_204566 | JGI IMG/M metagenome (GOLD analysis project Ga0307471, IMG submission 204566) | Hardwood forest soil microbial communities from Morgan-Monroe State Forest, Indiana, United States - atmos_gasesAM3C_515 | ecosystem: Environmental > Terrestrial > Soil > Temperate... | reverse complement strand
GTTATCCAGGCTCCGCTGCGAGATCTCGGGTCACAAGTCGGAACACTTAAAGCGCTTGGCATCACAGATTCAATCGTCATTTCGTTTCATCTGGCGTTTTACACCGGGATCGTTCTCAGCTTCCCATTGCTGCTCTATTTTCTCGCGGAATTCGTTCTGCCGGCGCTCACCGCGGTGGAGAAACGGTTTTTATTTCCAGCGATCGGCGTCAGCTTTGCGCTCTTCCTGGTGGGCGTGCTGGTTTGCTATTTTTGGTTGCTGCCGAAAACGATTCTTTTTTTCTTTCGCGACACCGAATCGCTCGGCTGGGCGCCGACGTGGACGGTGCAGCAGTATTACTCGTTCGTGACGCGATTCACCCTTGGATTTGGTCTCGCGTTTGAACTGCCGGTCGTCGTGCTGGCGCTGGTCCGATTCGGACTGATCACGTACCGATTTATGGGACGCACCCGCCCCTATGCCATCGTGCTCATTTTCGTTCTGGCAACCATCATCACCCCGACGCCTGATATTCTCACTTTAGTCGCCATGGCGCTCCCGATGTGCCTGCTCTATGAAAGCTGCATCTGGATCGCATGGCTGATGGAGCGGCGCGCATCGAAACGGATCGCCAGTTAATCGCGTGCAGCATTCGACTCAGAATTTTCTCTTCAGCGGGTTTGCGTTTGTGCTGGGCGCGGCGGTGGGCTCGTTTTTGAACGTTTGCATCTACCGCTGGCCGGCCGATCTCTCCATCAATCGGCCGCGTCGCTCGTTTTGTCCGCAGTGCAAACAACCGATTTCATGGCATCACAATCTTCCGTTGATTAGTTGGATCGCGCTTGGCGGCCGATGCGCGAATTGCGGCGCAAAAATTGCGTTCCGCTATTTCGCGGTGGAACTCGTTACCGCACTTCTTTTCCTGGCGATCTGGCAAAGGTTTCCGTGGCAGGTTTCGATTACGTACTGGATTTTCGTTTCGTTTTTGATCATCGGAACCTTTATCGATTTTGAGCATTTCATTATTCCGGATCGCGTAACAATAGGCGGAACAATCGCAGGTGTGGCTTGCAGCGTCGTCGTTCCAGGTTTGATGCAGACAGATTCGCGCGTGGCAGCCGGTGTTCGCTCCGCGCTGGCCGCTGCGCTCGGCTACGTAATTCTGTGGATCGTGCTCGAAGTGGGTAAGATCGCTTTTGGCAGAAAACGCATCGAGTTCGACGCGCCAACGACGTTCACATGGACAAAACGGAGCGACGACGCCGATTTCGTTGTGGGCACTGAAGAAAGTCTCTGGAGTGAATATTTTGCCCGCGAAAAAGATCGCCTGCTGCTCCACTGCGATGAAGTTCGGATCGATGATCGGGAATACGGAAACGTGACACTGAGTTTTCGCTACGATCGCGTCAATGCCGACGGCCAGGTGCTGATGCTCGATGATGTAACCCATATTTCCGGTGTTACGCGCGAACTGATCATCCCGCGCGAAGCAATGGGCCGCGGTGACCTGAAATTTCTCGCCGCGATCGGCGCATTCCTTGGGTGGCGTGCGGTGTTGTTCAGCTTGTTCGCGGGCTCACTTCTCGGTTCGGTGATCGGCTTGGTCACGCTTATCATCGGAAAACCTGTATGGTCAGCCAAATTACCTTTCGGTCCTTATCTGGCATTCGGCGCGCTGACCTGGATGCTCTTTGGCGAAATCGTTCTGGGCTGGTACGGAACGCTGTTCAATCCGTGATCCAATTGCATCTCCAGCCGTATATGGAATGGGTCGCGCGCAGTGGTTGACGAGAGCGAATCGCGGACAAGTACTGTTAGAAAATGGATTTCCCTTCAGGGCCGTGGACTGGTTTTTACAATTACGGTCGGAGCACGCGTAAACATCGGATGGATCTCGTATTGACTTTCGCGGATCACACAGTTTCGGGTGACGGAAGCGACGACATCGGCCAGTTCGTTGTTGCCGGGCGGTTCGACGGCAAAAACCGTGAATGTTATTGGACCAAGACTTACATCGGCGGACACGATGTTTACTATCGCGGGTTTCGCGACGGCAGGGGAATTTGGGGGTTATGGGAACTGCCAAGCAAATCAGGCGGCTTTCACATCTGGCCACTCGGCCAGGAAGAAGGCGACCATGATCACGAGAGCGCGGAAGAGCCCGCGCCAGTTGAAGCAGTTGCGGCGGAAACCTGACTGTGAACCGTCGCTGATCCCTGCTCTGCGGGAATAACAGGCCGCCGCAGAGTCAACGCGAGATTAACTAGCTCGCACTTCAACCAGCGACGCAGTCCGCGTGAAATTTGTTTGCGAAGCCGCGTGTCGGGAACGAATCCGTCGTAAAGTTCGCGCCAGCCGCCATTTCTTTTTCCGTAGTAGCCAGTCGCCCATCTGCGGTTCGCCATAGTTGTCAGCCGGCGACCGTAAAAACTCATTATTTGTCGCACCACCTTTCCGCCGGTCCCGCTGAAAGGGAGGTGGAGAAATTCGCGTTCCGGGTCGCGATAGACTGCTCTCACCAGGCCCGTGTAGTAGCTGCTCACATCGAGCAGCAACGCCGCGGACATCAGCTCGGCGTCGCCCATGTAGTAGTATTTATCCTTGTACAAGCTCCTGAACCAGGAACGGTAAGTGACGGGATATTGTTCGTTGTAATGATGTAGCTGCGTGGTGACGTCTTCGCCGGCCAAACTGCGCGCCACAAAGTCCGCCACGTAATATGAAGTGTAAGAACAAAAATCGAGACCCGGACTGTAAAGCGGATCGATGAACCCGGCGGCATCGCCTGCCATGGCCCAACCGTCACCGCAAACTTTTTCGCTGTGATACGGCAACATCGATAGCGCGTGCACGTCGCCTTCGATCACGTTTGCTTGGCCAAAGATTTCGCGACCGACTGGATTGTTCAGAATGTGCGCGTGCAATCGTTGCCCCAGACTCGGTCCCTCTGGAAATTTGAAAATGCGACTGTCGTAAACGATCCCGGCGCTGACATCGCCGCCCTGCAAGGGAATGATCCAGACCCACCAGCCGCGCCCGAAAAGATGATTCGTGGCCCATTCGCGCGCGGTGCGACAATGGTTCGCGTAATCGGGAAAACGTTCGCGCCATTCGTAGCTGTCCCATTCTTTAACGCCGCTGAACCGTGCCCAGACCGCGTTGATAGGGTGCTCTGTATTCGGGCGAAAATATCCGAGCTTTCGCGCGAACATGGCCGCTCGGCCTGTGGCATCAATGATCCAGCGACATGTAGCGGTGCACTCCCCGCCGTTAACAACAGCGTTCACCGTTTGTCCATTGCCGTCATTTAGGTCAAAACTTGTGACTTTCGCGGGACGCCATAAATCGCAACCGGACCGGCACGCGAGCTCGAGTATGTGCGAATCGAGTTTCGCACGGTCGACTTGAAAACCGGGCAGCCTGCTCTGGTAGCGTGTGCCGATCTCGACGCAATCATCAAACGGTTGATCGGGGCGGTTTGAAAACCAGAGGCGCAATCCCTGTTTCGGCAACTGATGATGTCCGAGATAATGGGTCAGACCCAAAATCCGCGTCATGTAGCAACTGCTCACCTCGGTCGTCGATTCGCCCACCTTGCGATCGAATGCGGTTGTCTTTTCGATGATCAGGACGCGCGCTTCGGGACGTTTGCGTTTCAGCATGAGCGCGGTCGCCGCACCGGAAAACGCGCCCCCGATGATCACGACGTCGTAATCGACATTCATCGCTCGAAGAGAATGGCCTTTATACCGGTCCGGAGCAAGCGCGTCCAGTGACGCGGACAATGCTGTGCGAGCATTGCCATCACGCCAGCGACTATTTCCATTGAGCCTCGATCACCGTGCAGGCAGGATTGCCTGCATCACGAGATGATCTTTACCAACGCGCGTTTGATTTTTCCCGACGGCATTCGCGACGGGCTTGACATTGTCGTGGAAGAGAAAAAAATCGCCGCGATCCATCCGTCTACGCCGAGACTACGGCGGTCCGGCGAGCGGCTACGCGAGGAAGAGGTCATTGATCTCAATGGAAATTACCTGGCGCCCGGCTTCATCGATCTTCATGTGCACGGCGCGCTCGGCCGCGACACGATGGATGCGTCACCAGAAGCGTTTCGCGCCATTTGCGATTTCCATGCGAGTGGCGGCACCACGTCGCTTCTGCTCACGACAACGACAGCGCTCCTCGACAAAATCGTCGAGGTCTTGAGGGCGGTTCGCGATTGTCGGCCGGCGATCAGCGCGATTGCCGGTGTTCATGTCGAAGGGCCATTCATTTCGAAAGCGCAAGCCGGAGCCCAACGCGCCGAGTTCATTCAGGACCCATCACCGGCTGCTCTGCGGCAGTTGCTCGAACACCCGGACGTGCTGAAGCGGGTAACGCTCGCGCCTGAAGTGCCGGGAGGGCTCGAGGCGATAGAAGCTTTTCACGCGCGTGGAATCAGCGTGAGCGGCGGACATAGCGATGCTTGGGATGAAGACGCCCGGGCGGCATTCGATCGCGGTATGCGCAGCGTGACGCACACATTTAACTGCATGTCGAGAGCGCGCCGTCGCGGCGTTTATCGGGTTGCCGGTTTGCTCGAGTTTGCATTGAGCGAACCAGACATCAGTTGTGAGCTGATCGCCGACCGTCATCACGTTTCACCCACGCTGATGAAAATGTTGTATCGCGCGAAAGGCCCACACGGAATCTGTCTGGTGACCGATGCAACCGCTGGTGCCGGATTACCAGAAGGATCGCAGTTCGCACTCTTCGGTAAGGATTGCGTCGTGGAAAACGGGGTCTGTCTTTTGGCTGATCATTCTGCGCTCGCGGGCAGCGCGGCACGCATGGTCCAGCTCGTGCGCATGATGGTATGCGAGGTGAACGCCACCCTGAACGAAGCCATCGCGATGGCGACAGAAAATCCCGCCCGCGCTATCGCTCTCGAGACGAAAGGTCGCCTGGTCGTCGGAGCGGACGCCGATTTAGTTGTGCTTTCGCCGCAAATAGAACTGCTGCAGACTTTCGTCGCTGGCCGAGAGGTCTGGTCTGTTAACACCGCGGCTTGAGCCCGGTGTTTGCGATCGGCATCCTTCCGCTGATCGTGCACCGGCCTGAAACCACGGTGTTACTGACATGTCATAGCGACATCAGAAATTCCGCGATATCGAGCGCTGCACGTGGGCGGCTGAGCTTGCTGATGTTGCCGGCCCACTCCCGCCACTGTTTTGCGCCGTCATCGAACGCGCGCTGCACCTGCGCGGCAACTTCTCGCGGCGACTGGGCGATCACGCCTGACTTCGTTTCGACGATCAACCGGGCATTGCCTTCCTCCTGACCGGCGACGACGTGGTTGATGATCATCGGACATTTTGCGGCAATCGTTTCCTGCACTGTCGCGCCTCCGGCTTTGCCGATGAGCAAATGGTTCTCGTGCATCATGCGCGGGAGTTCATTCGTCCAGCCAACGATCTTTATTCGGTGACGATCTGCGGCCGTGTCAATGTCGGGCCGGAGTTCATCATTGCGACCAATCGTGACGGTAAGATCCAGATCAAGTTTCGCGAGCGTACGCACCAGTTCCGCCGCGCCACGCTTGGCGGCATGAATCATGTACAAAACCCGCCGATTGGAATTAGTGGAAGGTAATGGCCGATCGTCAGCGAAATCTGCAAACTTCGGACTGACCGGAAATCCAAATATCCTGATTTTTTCGGGCGCGACGCCGCCGCTCCGCACCACGCCCGCGCTTTGCTCGTTTGCAACGAGGAAGTAATCCGCCGGGCTCCGGTACCAGGATGCGTTGATAGTGATCGAGTCCGTGACAATCACCACACATTTGCAGACTTTGTCGGCTCCCAAAATCTCCTGGAGCACATTGGCGTAGGCGGGAAAAGAGCAGACGACGATGTCCGGCTGAAAACGGTCGAGCACGGGAGCAAACTGCGCCTTCAGCCGAATCAATCGCCGAAATTCCGTGTTGTAATCTGTCTTGCGATCGAGCCACCGATAAACGACTCCCCAGGCACGTGGCGCAGAATTCACCAGCGCCAGATAGCTTCGGCGCACCAGTTCGTTGATCGGCCCGTAGGCTTCGGCAAACAGATCCCGCAATTCCACTGTAGTCTCATCCAAAGCGACGCGAGCCAGCCCGTCGCGGACTCCTCTTGCGGCGCTATTGTGGCCCTCTCCGAAACCGGCGGTCAGGATCAATATTCTCTTTTTCACTGGTCGTCAGGCGACAGGATTACAAGGGGGAACACACGCGGAGGGTACTCACTCGCGGAAGCATTCGGACTTTAATGGATATTTGTGCCCGGCAAAGTAAACTCCCGCGGAGATGAAATATCTCAGATTGATTTGGCGCGTTGTGCACCGGCTGGTTTGGGAAACAGCGACGGACAACACCACCGGCCTGGCTGCACAGATGGCGTATTTACTTCTTTTCGCGCTGGCTCCCGGCACACTGTTCTTCTGGCACTTGCTGGGCCTGTTCGGCACTGACCCCACCAAGTTGCATCGGATGTTTCTTCTCTTGAAAAGCTTCATGCCCCCGGACCCGAAAGTGCAGGACATTCTGGACTCTGCAATGGCAAGTGTCGTGGTAACAGGCACGAGCGGCCTGCTCGCGAATGCGGGCATCATCCTTGGAATTTATTTCGGCACCATTTTTATCGCGACGGTGTCACGCGCACTCAGCCAGATGCACGGAGTCCGGGAAGATCGCCATTGGTGGTCCAAATACATCATCTCATTTTTTATGCTTTTCTGGTTTGGGATTGTGATCGTGTTTAGCTTCAATGCCGTCGTTTTCGGCGAAAAGCTGGCCGGCATTGCAGAGGTAAATTGGCAACTCTCATTCCCGCTCCAGGCGTGGATCGCTAGGTTGAATCTGCCATTGACAGGCATGGCGCTGGTCGGGCTGGCCCTTGCGCTTTACCTTTTCACGCCGGAAAACTATTTGACCGTTCGTCAGGCGTCGCCGGGCGCAATCTTTTTTGCGGTCGGCTGGATCGTCGCGACGAAACTTTTCCAGCTGTACGTGGCACGATATGATCGGTATAACCCGACTTATCTGGCGCTGGCGTCGATCATCGTGCTGCTCACGTGGATGTATCTGACTTGTCTGCTGCTGCTACTCGGAGGCAAATTGAACGCCATCATCCGGCGCGAGCGTGAGAAGATGCGCGTCGCGGAGCCTCTCGTCACTGCTCCTGCGGTGCCACTGACCTGATCGCCGAATAGGTATAAGTTAACCGATTACAACGGTAAAAGGCGCAGTTCTTTCAATGTTTTGTAACTTTTTACAGTCACTGCTGTAAGGGTTGACCCGAAAGCGTTCGGAGTTGATCGCATCGCGCGCTCTGTTACGCTCCGTCGCAGTGGTGCGCTTTCGCATTTGGCTCGCAACTGCGCTTGCATTTGGCGCATTGGTCGCGGGTCTCCTTCGCGCGCAGGTCAATGTAGAAAAACGAAGCGATCAATCCGAAGAAACCGAGACAGGCGCCGCGTCCACTCCGAAACCAAAGAAATCTCCAACGCCGAAAACCAAGCGACGTCACACCCCGACGCCGAAACCAAAAACAGCGAAGAAGAAATCCGGCGCGAAAAAAACGTCCGACAAAACGAACAAAAGTGCGACATCGACGTCGGCGCAAAAAGAGGAGACGCCCAGGCCACGAAAAACGCCGGCGCCGCAAATAGAAAAAGCGCGCGCTGCGTCCGAAACCTCACCGCCGCCGCCACGCGCGATTGCGGTGCCAACGCAAGCGCCTCCGCCGCAGTCCAAGCCTGCGGGTGCCGTTTCAGCGAGCGGACAGGCTCAGGTTGTGATCGAAAAATCAGGCATCGAGGAGGACCAGGGGTTCGAGCCGCCGCCGTCGCCACCGCCGCGCCGATTCGGTTTCTGGCCGTGGAGTCGTCCAATCAGCTACCGTTACCTGACCAGTTCGGTCATCGAAGCGATCCGGCGCGCGCCGGTGAAACGGCGTCGCTGGCAGTTCATTGTTGTGCACAACAGCGGCACCCGGCAGGGCAACGCGCGCGTCTTCGATTATTACCATCGGCATGTTCGCCGGATGCAGAACGGTCTCGCCTATCACTTCGTTATTGGAAACGGCACATCGACCGGCAACGGCCAAATCGAAGTCGGCGATCGATGGCGTCGTCAGATCAACGGCGGTCATGTGCACAGCGATTATCTGAACAACATCTCGCTCGGAATTTGTCTCGTAGGCGATTTCAATCGGGACCAGCCGACGCGGGCACAACTCGAGGCCTGTGAGGAACTCATTCGCTACCTGCGAGACCGTTGCGGAAAAACCGAGAGAGGCACGATACCGGTGAAGCCCCATCGCGAAATGAACCCGCCGCGCTGGCCCACGGATTGCCCGGGCGACGATTTTCCTTACTCGTGGTTCCGCAGGTTTTAAAGATGCGCTGTCACTTGCGCGTGGCGACGATCAGATTCGCTTCCTTGTAATTCCATCGGTAACCGAATCCGAAGTCGAGCGGCGGCGGATTGGTTTGTTGGTAAAGTTCGCGCAGCCGGGGCTGATAATGTTGTTTGAAAAGTTCGATGGGCCCGAGATAAACCCCGAAGAAACGGAGGGTCCATTTGTTAGGGTCGAAGTTGGCCAGAGGAATTCCTGAATCGTCCTGTACAATCACGTTGCTGTGGTCGAGAATGAAATTTCGGATCGTGGCGAAACCGTTCTCGAACATCAAATACGACGACGACTTCAGAAGACTCGCGCCGGGGCCGAGGTGCTGGCAAAACTTTAGGAAACCGGGACTTGCCTTGATGCCGCCGTCAGAAATATCCGTCGTGAAATAATACAGCGTCTGCGCATTGCCTGACTGATTGTCGGTGTAACGGATTCGCACGCCGGGACTGCCGCCACGCGCACCCTCCTGAAAACCGCCTCCACTATTAAGCGAGCCAAACGTGACGTTGGTAATCGATTTGTTTGCGCGAGCGATAAACGCGTAAAGAATCGGCAGCACACCGTTGAGGTTCTGCTCGTGCAGATCGACTTTCATATCTTTGGTGATGAAGTACGTGGTGTTGAGCGAGGACTTCATCGCGTTTTCCAGATTTCCCAGCGCGCCGGACAAGTTCGCGATGCGCAACGGGTCCGGCGGCGGGCCGAGGCCTTCTTTTCCGCAGAGGACATATACGGCAGCCCTTGGAAAGAATTGATCGACGTACAAAAAATCGGGCCCGCTGAACATGTAAAATACCACGGGGTTTGGTTGCAGTGATTCAGGGAGATATGTCGGTTGCCATCCCTGCAATTTTTGAAGCTGTCTGAGATTTAGTTTTGAGAATTGCTCTTCAAAGAATGCAGCATGCGACTGCCACACCGGATCGCGCATCAGCGGTGCGAGCGGTGAATTCTCCGGCACGGGCATTCCTGCGAGAAAGCGCGCGACATCATTTGGACCGGTGTTCACCGAAATTGCGCGCGGCGCGACTTCCGGATTTTGCTGCGCAGAAAACGTCAGCGCATTCACAAGCCCGAGAACCATTGATAAAGCGGTGCAATTTGCTTTCATCGCGAGCGATCACGGCGTTTTCGGGCACAGAAATAGAGCAGCAAGCCCAACAGCGCCGTTGCCAGACTGGCCAGCGATTCCGCAGTGTGCGAGAGCAATAGATAAAACATCATCCAAATCGTGATTACCGAAAACACAACAGGAGGAACAGGGTAAAGCCAAACCCGGTATGGTCGCGTAATTTCGGGATGTGTGAAGCGAAGCACAATCACGCCCAGCACAGCGAGCAACGAGCAAAGCAGCAAACTGAATTGCGTGTAGCGGACTACGTCCTGAAAGCTTTGGGTCAGCAGAAGGAGATTCACGAAGAGCAGTTGAACGAAAATGGCATTTGTGGGGATACCATGTTCATTTTTGCCGCCAAGCCACCGCAGCAACCAATGATCTTCGCCCATCGACATCGTCACGCGTGGCCCAATCCATGTCATCGAACTGATGGCAGCAACCAAACCGAGACAAATGACCGCGCCGGCAAATCGCCCGCCGTTTTCGCCAAAAATGTGCTTACCTGCGATCAATGCGACTTCGAGCTGGCCTTTCAGTTCCTCAGCAGGTGTGGTTGCGAGAAAGATGGCGTTGAGCAGCACATAAATCACGATCACCAGGCAGGTGCCGGAGAGCAATGAGCGCGGTACGTTTTTCTCAGGTCGCTTGACCTCGCTGGTGATATACGCCGACGCATTCCAGCCGGAGTATGAATACATTACGTAAACCAGTGCGACCGCGAATGCTCCGCTTAGAATCGAGACGTCGTCGCCAGATGCCGGCAAGAAACTGATCGGCTGTCTTGATGGCACAAAGAAGCCTGCCCCGATCAGCGTGCCGATAAGAAGCAATTTCACGAGCGTCGAAACATTCTGGAACGCGCTCCCGACTTGCAGATTCCTCAGATGAAACACCGTGACTACCCAAACAACTACAAACGACAGAACAACCGGCGAACCCACGCTGAAGACTCCATTGAAATATCTCCCAAACGCCATCGCGGCGAGTGCAATGGGCGCTGCAAATCCAACCGTAGCAGACACGAATCCGGCCATGAACCCGAGCGCGGGATGATAAATCTTCGAGAGAAAATGGTATTCGCCCCCGGAACGCGGCAGCGTAGCGGCGAGTTCACCGTAACAGAGCGCGCCACAGAGCGCGGCAATTCCACCGATGACCCAGAGCATCAGCAACGCGAATCCGGACTGAATATCATTTAATTGAAAGCCAAGACTCGTGAAGATTCCGGTGCCGATGATGTTGGCGATCACGATCGAGCAAGCAGTTACGAAGCCGACAGTGCGCCTGGGTGGTGCAGACTTAACGGAAGCAGGCTGCGTAAGTGTGGTCATCCGTCGGTAAATCTATTCAATTTCTTACTCCAGAACGCTGAACATCCAAGATTCAACGCCGAAGATCGAACGAAAGGGGCGAGTCCATTCCAGTCAGTGTTTCATTGTCATATGCTTTGCTAGACCGCTTTCGTCAGTTGTCAGGAGCGCTTCCAGGCATCAGTTTGCAGCAGCATGAACGCACATCCCAAGCTCTCCGTCGAAACAGCCACGCAGTTGGCGGTTTTCCTTGCTAATCGTCCCGGCGCCCTTGCGCGCGTGTGTGACGCGCTGGCCAACGCCGGGATCAATATCTACGCGCTGGCCACCTCCGATACCGTCGATCACACCGTTGTGCGGATGGTCGTAAGCGATCCCACCAAGGCGCTCATGATTCTGGGCGAAGCGGGCGTTCTCGCGCTTGAGACCGACGTGCTCACGATCGAAACCGCGAATCAACCCGGTATTTTGGCCAAAATCGCTGAGAGCCTCGCCGAAGCTGAGGTGAACATTGAATACACTTATCTTGCCGCCGGTCGCGAAGCGGAAAGAGGTCTGATTATTCTGCGGCCATCGGATGTCGAAAAAGCGCGACGCGCGCTCGAGGAGCTTTAGGGACGAATCTCAATCGTAGTGCCGTCCGGTGTAACGCGCCACAGTTCGTCGATTTCTTCGTCGGTAACTGCGATGCAGCCGGCGGTCCAATCGTTCCAGCGATGAAACGCGCCGATCCAACCGCGTCCATTTTGAATTCCGTGGATCATGATGTCAGAACCAGCCGAGACTCCGTGTGCAGCCGCGCGCTTGTTGTCCTCATCTGAGGGATAAGAAATGTGCAGGGCGAGATGGAAACTGCTTTGCGGATTTCGGCCATCGATCTTGTAGATCCCTTCCGGCGTCTTCATGTCGCCTTCTTCCCGCTTCGCGCCTACCGGGCTCGCACCCAAGGCGATTCGGTAGGTCTTTATCTGATTACCACCCTGAAACATCGATAATCGCCTCGCGGATTTTTCCACGACGATGCGATCAATCGTGGTTCCGGGTGGCAACGAATTCGAATTGTGATGCGCATAAATCGCGAAAGCACAAATCAGAATTAACACGGCGAAAACTATCGTGCGTTTCACATGGTGAGGTTTCCACCGGGTTTCAATCAAACGCAACTGCGTCAGGATTTATTCCGCCATTCCTCATTGCTAACATGGACTCAATGCCGGATAAATGCGCGGCGCGCCTATGACCCAGGTAAAAGCTTTTCTCGGTCAGCCTAATCCGCTAGGCGCGACATGGATGGGTAACGGCGTCAACTTTGCGATCTTTTCGGAGCATGCGACCGGCGTTGAGCTTTGTCTGTTCGACAGCGTCGAAGCAACCGAAGAAAACGTCCGCATCCCGGTGAAAGAGCAGACTGATCAAGTTTGGCATGTCTTTCTGCCCGATGCGCGGCCGGGACAATTGTACGGGTTCCGCGTCTCCGGTCCATACGATCCGCAGCGCGGGATGCGCTTCAACAGTTCGAAACTCCTCCTTGATCCGTACGCGAAAGCGATCGTCGGAGCGGTGAGCTGGGCGAATGAAATGTTCGGTTATGTCATCGGCGGTCAGACGGAAGATCTGACTCAGGATTTTCGAGACGACGCGTGGGGCGTCCCGAAATCCGTCGTGATCGATTCCGGATTCAACTGGCATGATGACAAGAGGCCGGCGATTCCACTGCACGAATCCGTGATCTATGAGGTGCACGTGAAAGGTTTCAGTAAACTTTGGCGCGAATTGCCTGAGGAATTGCGCGGCACCTTTGCGGCCCTCGGTAGCCCGGCTGCGATCGACTATTTCAAAAAACTTGGTGTGACCACGGTGGAATTACTTCCCGTGCATGCGCACACCGACGACAAATCTTTGGTCGATAACGGCCTAACGAATTACTGGGGCTACAACACGATCGGCTTTTTCGCACCGCATGGAGAATATTCCAGCGGTGGACAAATGGGCCAACAGGTCGCCGAGTTCAAAGCGATGGTGCGCAGCCTGCACGCTGCCGGCATCGAAGTGATTCTCGACGTGGTTTACAATCACACCGGGGAAGGAAATCATCTTGGCCCAACGCTCTGTTTCCGCGGGATCGATAATCTCTCCTACTACCGGCTGCATCCTGAAAATCCCCGGTTCTATCTCGATTTCACCGGCACTGGGAACAGCTTGAATCTGCTTCATCCACGAACGCTGCAATTGGTGACCGACAGTTTGCGGTACTGGGTGAAGGAGATGCACGTTGACGGATTTCGATTCGATCTCGCAACCGAACTAGCGCGCAATCATTCGGGATTCAATACACTGCATCCATTCTTCCAGGTAATTCAGCAGGACCCGGTCCTCTCGCAGGT
>Ga0307471_100001376_pt1 | contig 13223 bp, 14 predicted proteins | sample atmos_gasesAM3C__2_FD_204566 | JGI IMG/M metagenome (GOLD analysis project Ga0307471, IMG submission 204566) | Hardwood forest soil microbial communities from Morgan-Monroe State Forest, Indiana, United States - atmos_gasesAM3C_515 | ecosystem: Environmental > Terrestrial > Soil > Temperate... | reverse complement strand
GGACTCCGCAGTCGGTGCGGCAGCTGCCGGAGACGCGGGCGGAATGCCCCTAGCCTCGAGTTCGGCAACGCGCTTCTCGAGCTGCTCCATGCGGTCTAGCATCCAGCGTTCGCGCTCCGTCAGGGGAGCCGGAGAATCGAGCTTTGCTGGCGCGGCTTTCGCGGGTGGCTTGCTGGTTTCTTTGCCATCCGCGAGCAAACGCAGAGGAATAAAAGCGGTGCAAGACAATACCAAGATAAACAGGAGGGATTTTCTTCCGTTGAGTGTGAACGCGCGCATTTCTCTCTCCTCAAAAAAAGCAGGCAACGGATTTTCGATGGAATTGGGCTGCGTCTTTGTCGGCGCAGGATACTGTTTCGTTGCCTCGGAATGCTAGCGTTTGGAATGTAAGAAAATCATAAGTGCAGCATAAGGATGGAATTAGTGGGCAAAAACGAATCTTTTCAAGGGCTTGCGAGACGTAGCACAACTCTCGCGTGTGAAAGGTTATGGAGCGCGGCGGGAGATTTGGCAAGCCATCGCGCGCATCTCTTCGTGGATCAAGCCGTTGGTCGCGAGAATTACAGGCCCGCCTAGTTGATATGGCATTCCTTCGAAGTCACTAACTCTGCCGCCTGCTTCTTCCACTAGGAGGGCGCCCGCGGCGGTATCCCACTTTTGCAGATTGAACTCCCAGAAACCATCGAAGCGGCCGGCGGCCACGCAAGCCAGGTCCAGCGCGGCAGAGCCATCACGGCGCACTCCATGAGAGTGTTGGGTGAAGTCGCCGTAGAACTGTAGATTCGGGCTGGCCTTACGATTGCGAACGGGGAAGCCGGTGCAAAGCAGGCTGGTGGAAAGAGTGGCAACCTTGGAGACATGGATTTTTTTGCCATTGAAGGCGGCTCCTTCGCCGCGCGCAGCGGTATAGAGCTCGTTGTAGAACGGATTGAAGACGACGGCGGCCAGAAGCGTGTCGCGCTGCGCGAGAGCAATGGAAACGCAGAAGCAAGGATACCCATGAGCAAAATTGGTCGTGCCGTCGAGCGGATCGACATGCCAGCGAAATTCGGAAGACGTTTCCTTGCCTGTGCCTTCCTCGGCGGCGACAGCATGGTCCGGGAAGTATTTGTTGAGCCGCGCGACGATGAGTTGTTCAGAGCGCTTGTCGGCTTGCGTGACGAGATCAACTTCGTCGCCCTTGTAACGGATATCCAGCGGGCGCGACAGTTCTTCGATGAGGATCTTGCCAGCTTCTTGTGCGATTTCGACGGCAGCTTCGAGATAGTTTTTAGGCATGAACTCAATTTTAGAGCAGTTGGAGCAGCGCGGCGAGTGACGAGTGGGAGATGGGGTCAATACGAAAAGGTCGGCGCGAATGCTGAGGCTACCTGAAGGACTACTGCGGACCAGTGAGGTAGGACTTGCGGTGGCGCACCTGGAAGGTGGACGGGGAGACTTTGACTTCGATGGAGCGGTAGGTATTGGCGGGGCCGCGCGGAATGGGATAGTAGGCGAGGCGGTATTGCGTGCGCAGTTCGCGGTCAATGCGGTCGAAGATGGCGCCCAATTCCTGGGGCGTGTCGGGATAGAACATGGCGCCGCCGGTGGTGTCGGTCATTGTGGAGAGCGCGTGTTCGCCGGCAGTGTTGCGGCCGCTTTCGCTTTTCACGGGACGGATGACAATGGTGTAGAGGAGCGCGTTGGAACGGACGGCTTCCTTGCGTGCGGAATCGAAATCGGCGCGGCTGGTCGTTTCTCCTGCATCGGTAACGAGGATGATCACGCGGCGGCGGTCTTCGCCGCGGCGTTCGAGCGCTCGTGAACCGAGTAGCACCGCGTCATAGATGGAAGTGCCAGCTCCGTCGGGAATCTTGCGAACGGCAGCCTGCAGAGCAGGAACGTCGTTCGAGAAAGCGGCGCGCTGCGTGACATCTTCATCGAAAGAAAAAATCGAGAGGCGATCTCCGGCACGCAGCACTTGACGGATAAAGTGGGCGGCAGCTTCCTGCTCGAAGGTGATTTCCTTGTGCGCGCTCAGGCTGGCGTCAATCATCAGGGCAAGGTCGAGCGGCTGAGACGTTTCCGATTCAAAGATGTCGATTTTTTGTTCGACGCCTTCTTCAAAGAGTTGAAAGGCCTCGCGAGGAAGGTCCGGCGCAGGACGATTTTTCTCGTCGAGGACGCTGACAAGGACATTGACGAGATTGACGTTGACGCGGATGCGGTTTCGCTGCGCGGCGGGCTCTTGTGAATCAGTTTTCTGTGCCCCGGGCGTAGGTTGAACGATTTTTCCCGGCTCGCCAACAGGCGACGATGCGGAGGAAGCAGTGGCGGGCTTGGACTTCTGCGCCCAGGGCGGACGGTCGGGCTTGTCCTGTGTGAATGCGAGTCCGGCGGTGAAGAGCAAGAGAGCAGCCAGGCGCAGGATGCGGTGAGAGCGAAGGGGTGTCATCAGCATTAGAAGTTAAGATGCAGGTTTTGCGCGCGGTGTCGCCGCGGGAGCGGGAGGTAGTTCCCCATCCGCCCAGACGGCGCCGTCTTCAAAGTATTCTTTCTTCCAGATGGGCACGGTGCGCTTGAGAGTATCAATGGCGAAGCGGCAGGCGTCAAAGGCGGCGCCGCGATGGGGTGCGCTGACAGCGATGAACACGCTGGTTTCTCCGATTTCCAGGCGGCCAAGGCGGTGAACCATGGCCACGCGATGGATGACAAATCTCTCGTGTAACTGCGCACCGATTTCGCGCATTTTCCCGAGAGCCATCGATTCGTAAGCTTCGTAGTCGAGGTAAAGAGTCGGGCGATTGTGAGATTGGTTGCGGACAAAGCCGTCGAAAGTGACGGCTGCGCCATCTTCGGGTGCGCGAACATGGCCCGCGAGTGCGGCCACGTCAATGGGCTCTCGCACCAACTGGTAGATGTCATCATGAAGTGAGGTTGCCATGAGGATGCGTCAGCCACCGCTCACGGGCGGGAGAAACGCGACTTCATCGCCGGAACCGAGCGGTGTATCCCAGGCGGCGAATTCCTGGTTGCGGGAAGCGACGAGAGACGAACGATATTTTGCGAGTTCGGGATGGCGCGCGACGTAAGGGGCAAAGACTTGTTCGATCGTCGAAGTTTCAGCTATTTCGAGGGAGTCCTCGGAATGGCCGACAACATCTTTCAGGCGGCCAAAGAAGAGAACTTTAACGCGAATTGTTTGGGAGATGGGTGTCACATTGGAATTGTAACCCGCGATGCGTGAGCGGGCTAGTGGCACAGGCTTTAGCCTGTGCCAGCCGGGAAACTTGGCAAGGGTGACCCGTTTAGGACAACAGAAGATTCAGCATCTTCGCCAGATAGAAATGATTTGAAACTTTCGAATGCTTGACCTCCGGCTGGGGGTTGCGTAGCGTTCAAGTGGTTGTTCACGGGTCAATGCTACAGAGGAAGAATTGAAAATTCTGGTCGCAGGTTCGACGGGGCTGCTGGGAACCGCGCTGGTGAGCGCTTTGGCCCGGGCTGGGCACACCGTGTGCCGGTTGGTGCGGCCGCAAAGTACTGTGGGCAGCGGAACGAAGGAAGGATTTGATGTGGCTTGGAACCCGGAGACAGGAGAGCTGGGAGGGGCCGGCGTTGGCGCAGACGCGGTCGTAAATTTGGCGGGCGCTTCGATCGCGGATGGGCGGTGGACAGCGGACCGGAAAAAGCTGCTGCGCACGAGCAGGATTGACACGACACGCGCGCTGGTGGAAGCGCTGGCAAAGATGAATGCGCGGCCCAGTGTAATAGTGTCGGCATCGGCGATTGGGGTTTACGGTGATCGCGGTGACGAAACGCTGACCGAGGAAAGCAAGCCGGGAAAGGATTTTCTTGCAGGCCTTACGCAGGAGTGGGAAGCGGAAGCGTTGAAGGCAGAGGCGTTGGGAATTCGCGTAGTGCTGGCGCGGTTTGGAATTATTTTGGCGCCGGCGGGCGGAGCGCTGCCGAAAATGATGTTGCCGTTCAAGTTTGGTGCCGGCGGTCGCATCGGCAACGGGCAGCAGTGGATGTCCTGGGTGACCATCGATGATGTAGTTGGAATTTTACGATTCGCGCTGGAAAAAACTTCGGTGAAAAGAGCAATTAACACCGTAGCTCCTCAGCCGGTGCAGAACGCAGAGTTCACGAAAATGCTTTCAGCTGCGATGCACCGTCCGGCGCTCTTCCCTGCCCCGGCATTTGCTCTGCGCCTGCTGCTGGGTGAAATGGCGGACGCGCTGCTGTTGTCCAGCCAGCGCGTTGCACCGCAAGCATTGGAAAAACTTGGTTACCGGTTTTTGCACGCGGATTTAAGTTCTGCGCTTGCAACTGTTCTTGCGAAGACCTAAAACAGAATCCCGTTACTTCTGCACGTTGATGGTGACGGAGACGCGCAGCGAGTGGCCGTTTAGCGGATCCGTGGATAAGAGATTCTCCGAGGATTGTCCATCTCTCAAAATCAGATTCTGCGAGCCCCGAAATGTCCGAACGAGCGGATTTCCACCCGGATTGGTCACCAGTTTCTCACCTTCGCCGGATTTGTTGGGATAGAGTGCGGAACGCTCGAAGGTCAGGTAGACATGAAAGCGCCCATCGTCTCCGGTCTCGATGCCGCAATCGATGTTTGAGCCGATGTCCAGGTAGGTAGTTTTCTGGTCCTTGCCGTCCGTCTCGATGGGCACGCGGATGCCCGTTCGGAGACTCGTCGTATACCTACCGCCCACCCTTTCATCGGAAATCACTGTGAACGAATACGGCATGCTGGAAACTTTTTTGTCGCCGTCATATTCGGTATAGACAACCTGCACCTTGATGGGAGTCGAAACTTTCAGATCGGTCTTGGGTTTTTCCTGCGCGCGCATTTGGACTATGGGCAGACACAGCGCGCCGAGCAAGAGCAAATAGGACAATTTCTTCATTGTGTTCCTCCTGGTTGATGCGAATGGTGCTGATGACTTATTGTTTCCGCGGAATTCATTGCTCCTTCTCTTCCGCTAAGAGCTTGACGCCAAGCTCGTCAATTTGGATCGGAGCAACTTGCAAGAGCGCCATGATGGTCGTGTCGGAATCTTGAGCGACGAGCGGGCCGCGCTTGCGAAGATTCCACTGCGCGGCGTATTCGGCTAGCAAGATTTCCTGATCCAGGGGAACGAGCACTTCCGGCTCGGTCCTTCCACTGACCAACGTTCCGGGAGCCGGACGGTTCTTGGCGATAGCGAATTGACGCGGCGGGATATGATTTTTCTCCACCGGTGGCACGCCGACGGAGTTTTGCTTCTGTGGTGGCGGCGTCACCTGCGGGGGAACACTTGTTTTCACTGTCGTCTCGACCGGCCCGTGGCCGACGTTTGTTTGCAAGAGGGCGCGGCCTGCAAAGAGAGCAACAATCACGACCGCGGCACTCGCTAGGACGAACCCGTTGGTGACCCAGCTGCGTCCAGGTGCGCCAGCTTCATCGAGACGGGAACGGACACGGGGCAGAAGCGAGGGAGGGATCTGCGCGTTGACTGTCGCTTGAAGCCCCGCATCGATGGAGGCGAAAAGGGCTTGTTCTTCCGTGAAGACGGCGAGGCAGGAATCGCAGACTTCGAGATGCGTGCGCAATTCGCCCCGCGGTTCCGCGCCGGTGGCGGCGGCTTCGATTAACGCGTCTTTATAGTGTTCGAATGGCATCGCAACTTCTCCGCTAACTGCTTTCGAGCATAAAAAATTCTGGACTTCACCGTGCCGGTGGAAATGCCGACCAGAGCCGCAATTTCTTCGATAGTGTGGCCTTCCATGGCCGCTAGCAAAAGAACCAGTCGCAATTTCTCCGGCAACTCGGCGAGAGCGTTATCGAGATGCACCTGAAACTCGCTCGAAGCGGCGAGGTCTTCCGCAGTGGCCGCAGGCGGCCGATGCTCTGGTTGTGACCAGACCGTGTCGCGCTCTTCGCGACGTTTTCTCGAGCGCATGCGGTCAATTGCGAGGCGAAAGGCAATTCGAACGAGCCAGCCACGAAAGCGGTTGCGGTCCCGCAACCGATCGAAGTTGCGGTAGGCGCGCAGCAGGGCTTCCTGAGCAACATCCTCCGCGTCCGCGGTATTCCGCAGAACACCACGGGCCACGCGGTAAGCGAGCGATCCGCACTCCGCGAGGCGCTCCTCAAACTCGCGCCTCCCGTCGGCTTCCACCACATCGCCCACCGACTCACCCCGCGCCATGCCACCTGGCTGAATCAGAACCAACTCCTGCATCCCTGTATTCCTATACGAGTGCCAAGCACTCGACGATGTGCGCGAGCCTCGAACACCCGCTCTCCCCATACACCTAACCAGACGCCGCGCCCCGGGAAATGGTTCACTGAGGTGGAGCGGCCCTTGCCCGGGCCATACTAAATACCCAGCTGGCCGAGGAGCGCTTCAAGGTTGGATTCGTCGACCAGCACTTCTGCAGGCGGCTGGCCGTCCGTCGGGGCCTGCACGGAATCTTCGTCGAAAGCCTGAAAGAGGCGCATCTTAGCGACGGCGTATTCCTCGCTGCTCGAAAGGGGACGCCCATTCTGCTTCTCCCAGGCCTCAAGGGCAGAGCGCTTGACGAAGATCTTGAACGGGAACGCAGAGCGTCGGTCCACCGAGATTACGTAAGTAAACTCTCCGCCGGGGCCGCCCCTGCGCTCTGCGCGGTTCCCTTCGAAAAAGTAATACTGATAGACATAGCCATTGGCGGCTGAATAGCTTTTGACGCGGCGCACAACATCGGGACGAGCCATGCGCGGATTATTAGAGTGCGGGCCGCGGAAGTCAACGTAGGAATTGGCGCGCAAGCGGTTCCATAACGAAACAGCAAGCTCGAAATCGGGTTCTAATTCAGGACGAAGCTGGACTTGGATAAAGTTCGGCATGACTTCATAACACCTAAACAAATTGCACAGATGCAGCCCTTCTGAAGTCGACAAACTGTTGATTTAGAGCAGGTTCCTGGTGAGATTGGCAGCGCAACTATTCCCTAATCTCTGACCCGTATTCCCTTCTCAGTCGCTGGCCCTTCGCCTGCTTTCCCGTTGGTATGCGGCCCTTCCCGCAAAGCAGCGAAAAAAGATTCAGTGCAGCGAGAATCGCTGTAAGCATCCTTGTTACGGCAGGGGCTTGGACCTCTGGCTGCAACGGCGGAGGCGCGAGCTCCCCGCCACCCCCACCTCCTGCTTCCATTGTGGTGACGGTCACGCCGACTAGCGGGACGGTGATTCTAGGGAATCAGCTGATCTTCACGGCGACGTTGACGAACACAACCGACACGAGTGTTTCCTGGAACGTAAATGGAATTGTTGGCGGAAGCTCGGCATCGGGAATGATTACGTCAGCGGGTATTTACACCGCGCCGCCGGACTTGCCCTCACTTGCAACGGTTCAAGTTACCGCCACCAGTCGTGCCGATTCTACAAAATCAGGCAGTGCAACCGTAACGATCACCAGCGACATCACGCTAGGGCTGACGCCGAACTCCGCGAGCGTGGAGCTCGGCGCGACAAAGGCTTTTCAAGCCAACGTGGCGAGCACCGGGCATCCGGACACGACGGTGCGCTGGAGCCTGTCGGGCGCGGCGTGCACAAGCGGATGTGGAACAGTAGATGCGAGCGGGAGATACACCGCGCCGAGAAATCTTCCCTCGCCTGCGAGCGTGGTGCTGACTGCGCAAAGCACCGCCGATCCTTCGAAGCAGGTTTCCGCAACGGTGGCCATCACCAGCAATTTTTCATTGCAGCTCTCTGCGCCCTCAAGCGTGCCAGTGAGCGGAACAGCAACGATCGTCGCGACTCTGACGCCAGCTCCTGATTCAAATCCTAATACTGTTCTGGCCTGGGCACTGAGTGGCCCGGGCTGCAGCGGGAATTCCTGTGGGACGTTGAGCGCGGTGACGACGCAATCCACGGCCGGAAATTCCATCGCGGATTCGGCGACTTACACGGCGCCGGCCGCTCCGCCAACTCCGAATACTGTGACCGTGACGGTGACCGCCCAAGCGGACCCATCGAAAAGCGCGCAAGCGACCTTGGCGATTCAGCAGGGAATAGGCGTAAGCGTTTCGCCCTTGACGGCGACGCTGGCGGGAAACCATCGCGTGACGCTGACCACGCAAGTTCTTGGGACTTCGAACGCGAGCGTGAACTGGAACGTCAATGGCATCGCCGGTGGAAATACCACCCTCGGCCAGATCTGTGTTGTGGGTTCAAATCCCTGCCAGACGGTAACCAGCACCACATCGCCGCAAGTGGAATACCTGGCGCCGGGCGCGATCCCTTCGCCAAATCCAGTAAGCGCCACGGCAGTCAGTGTCGCAGATTCCACAAAAAGTGCGAGCGCGCAGATCACCGTAATCAATCACGTGGTCGTGTCGGTGCAACCGGCGAACGTCACGCTGGCGCCGCAAGCCGTGCAGGGCTTCGCGGCGTCGGTGCTTGGAACCAGCGATCAGACAGTGATCTGGCAGGTGAAGGGTTCCGCTTGCTCGACGGCAGGGGCCTGCGGAACGATCGACTTCGGCGGAATTTATACCGCGCCCAGTTCCGCGCCCACTCCTGACGCGATTCAAGCCGTGGCCATCAGCAGTGACGACACCTCGCAATCGGGCCTGGCCAATATCACCATTTCCACTGGCGCGAACATTCTCACGCTGCACCCTTCGAGCGTGTACGCGGGTGCGGCCCAGGGCTTCACTCTGCGCGTGGATGGCAGTGGCTATGCGGCATCAAACCCCGGGCCAGGCTCGCTCCTGCTGATCGCCGGCGCGGCACGCACAACGAGCTGCACTTCCTCGCTGGAATGCACTTCGCCGGTAACCGCTTCAGACGTGGCCATCGCCGGAAACGTCTCCGTGCAAATGCAAAACCCGGACGGCACGAAATCGAATGTAGTGTCCCTGGTCGTCGCCGTTCCAAGCCATTCCGATGATGTGATTGCGCTGAGCACTTCTGCTCTGAACGCGACCGGGAAGGACATCGTGGTAGTGGACCCGACCACCGCGGGAATCTCCGTGCCTGGCAACGACCTGGACTTGAACGTGGCGGCGCTGGGCGCATTTTCCACGGCCAACAATTCATGCACGCTGGGCGGCAACCCCATTCCACTGACACGGCCGGCAAACGGGACTGCGACGGCAGATGTGTGCGTGTTCTCGCAAAGCGGTTTTGACACCAGCATGACTTACTCAGTGTCCGGCCCTGGCGACGTCTCGGTTATTTCGAAACAACCGGCAGGCCTCGGAATCATTCACCTAACGCTGCAAGTTTCCGCCACCGCCGCGCCGGGCGCCCGCACGCTTTTTATCCAAAACACAAATCTTGACGAGACCGCCGCGAGCGGCGTCCTGGAGGTGCGTTGAAATGAGTTATGAACAGCGGAGACGATTCTTATGGATTCTGTTTTTGGCGGGGCTTGCGCTGCTCGCCGTTGCCGCCAACTCTACAACGCTCGCGAGAATGCGCTTCGAAGAACTCGCGAAGCAAGCGACGGCGGTGGCGCGGCTGCGGTGCTTGGGCGCGGAAAGCAAGTGGGAGAACGGCGAAATCTGGACGGAGACACGGTTCGAAGTTGTGGAGCAAAACAAGGGTTCGCTGCCGGGCGTGGTGACTGTACGAATGCTCGGTGGAAGTGTCGGCGGCTTGCACTCGCGAATAGAAGGCGTGCCGGCATTTCGTCCCAGCGAAGAAGCCTATGTATTTCTTTGGGGCCACGAAGGCGAACCACTTCGCATTCTGGGATGGTCGCAGGGAACGTTTCGAATTACGAGAGATGCCCGTACCGGCATGGAAACCGTGACGCAGGATTCCGCGGCGGCGCCGAACTTTGACCCACGAACGCGCCAGTTTCTGCACGGCGGTGTTCGCAAACTGCCGGTAGCGGTTTTTCAGTTGAAGCTGCGAAAGGCGTTGCAAAAAGAAACGCAATGATGGGTTGCCCGGCTGAACGGCAATGGAGTGAGATTCGCGTCAGGAGAAACTCGATGAATGGAAGGGCAAAAAGAATCGGTACGGGCGTTTTTGCATTGTTTTACGCGATTTGGTTTGCGCCACTGGCACAAGCATATTCCTTCAACATGATTGTGCCGGACGTGCGGCAACCAGTAGCCATTTCGGGCGGGTCGGCCTGCCCAGTGCGGGCTCACCAATTGACTTCGGCAGGCAGCATCGCCATCCGCTGGAGCACGGTGCTCAATACCAATCCCGTGACCATCGCGACGCAGGACCAAACCCCAAGTGGGCGGCTAACAGAGATCGAACAGGCGGTCCAACAATCGATGTCCGTGTGGTCAGGCGTCAGTGGAACGACGCTGGTTCCAGCGACCTTCGCGCCGCTGGCACGAACCGCGACACAGAACGCTTGCGGCACGGACGGGTTGAATGCCATTTGCTTTGATCAGGCGGACATGGCGTTTACGCCCGGCGTGCTGGCGTTTACGCGGGTGATCACCACGGACCGCCTGGGACTTCAGTTGGGCAGCAGTCCCGTTTCAACGCAATTGGGTCAGATTCTGGACGCGGACATTTATTTTAATCCCAGCGATTCGCGAACGACGTTTGCGACGCCACAGGCGCTGCCGACGGCACCAACGGCCTACGACTTCGAATCGGTGCTGACGCATGAACTCGGACATTTCCTCGGATTCAGCCATTCGGCGGTGTGGAGCGCAATGATGTTTCCCTTTGCCCCGGCGCCCGGAACCATCAGCGGAGTGCGCCCGACAACGCAACAGCCGGATGCTCCCCTGGGCGACGATGATCGGACCGGCTTGCGCGTGCTTTATGCCGATCCGGCGGACACAATGCACCAGGGCTCGATCCGCGGCAGGATTCTCCCGGCGAATCCACTGGCCCTTCCGGCTTCGCCGCCTGGAGTCACTGGAGTCTTCGGAACGCAAGTTGTTGCAGTGGACAATGCGAGCGGCGCAGCAGTGGGGGCAACACCAGGCGGGTGGAGCTGCACGGGGCCGGGCCCTGCGCAATTCGACGGTACGTATGAAATCGATGGCTTGGCGGTCGGCCACAGCTATTCGGTCTATGCAGAAGCGCTCAATGGGGCGGTCGATCCTTCGCAGATCAGCAACGCAATCGTCTCGCTTTGCCGAAACGCTACCACGGATGCGGGGTGGCCGCCGTTGCAAGGATGCGTCGTGCCCGTAGTTGAGACGAGTTTTACGACGCGCATCAGGCCCGGGCCTTGAAAATAGAATTGTCAGTGTTAGAAGCGCCGAAATGTTAGGAGGATTTTGACTCTCCAGCAATCTGGCGCTGGACTTGCTCTCTAAATTCCAGGGGCCTAGCGATTTGCGGAAAAACTTCGGGCGTCCCGCCCGTGCCCCTCACAATGACGGTTCCGTAGCCCAGAATCCTTCCCAGAGCCGGCTCCTCGACCGCGATGCTTTCTATTCTTTGCAAGAGAAGCTCGATGGTGCGGCGATCGGCAAGCCCCGTCTTTACGATCACTCTTTTGTTGGTTACGGCCATCTCCGTGGCATTGCGCCGCACGAGACCAATCCCAAAAAAAATCGCCGCTACCAGCAAGCTGGCCGCGCCCGCCCATCGCAGAGGGCCGGCAACAGAGGATCCGCCGCCTTTTACAGAGCTCCACGGCGTGATGAGCAAACTCACACCAATGATCCCCAGGATTGCAGCGATCAAACCATGCCCCAGCATCACAATCCAGTGCAGGCGAGTTTCATACTGTACAGTTTCGCCCGCGATGAGATGCTTGTCAGCGTAGCTCAGGATAGTTCCTTAAGAATAAGAAGACGACCGTGACGAGTCTAGGAGCGCTGCGGTGGGCTTTTCCGCAACCCCGATCTTACCCGGGCGGTCCATCGAATTCCAGTGAATCTGCGAGACAGCCAATCTGGCTCAGAGTTTGTGCGCCTATTGATTTCTTGCTTAGAGGCACGTTCCCTGCTAATTTCCTGCCTTGTGAGTTGCAGATTCTTAAAGCTATTTTATCTGTCTATCCTGCTGTCTCTAATTACCTTGGGCACAATCTCCACAGGTGGTCAGAGCAATCAGAAGGCCTGTCGCAAACCGCCGGAAATAATAGCTCAGCCCAAGACGCCGCAAGAATACCGCGAGAAGTGGAAGAAAGTGAATGTGAACGGAAGAATCGCGATAACCATAGACGAAAACGGGAATGTTTCCGAGGCAAGAATACTTCAAGTTTCACCCAAAGAGGCTGCCGAGGCTCTACTCGCCACTGCCAAGACGGTGACATTTAAGCCGCGACCGGGATGTGGCAACTTCAAGACCGAAATGAACTTCAGTGTGAATCAGTAGCGACTTTTTTTCGGGATACTCAATACCCAGAACAGTGGGGAGTTGGTAGCGCTAACGGGAATCGAACCCGTATTTTAGCCTTGAAAGGGCTACGTGCTAACCGTTGCACCATAGCGCCACCGGAAGTACAGCTACAACCTTCTTAGAATACGAGAAATTCAGAGCTGTCACAAGCATGCCGACCGGATCTCAACTTTGGCGGTCTTGAAATTCTTCGTGCCACGCCATCTGAATAGCTTCGAGCTTAGCCTCATTGGAAGCGGCGGGATCCCCGGAAAAGCCTGAAAGCTCCGTAATCCACTTGTGCATGTCGGTGAAACGGACGGTGAGCGGATCGGTGCCCGGGAATTTGTCCGTCAGCGCGATAGCGATATCTTCAAAATTGTCCCAACCGAATGTCGGCGGCATTTCCGTCTCCAAAACTCCTCAGTGATCCAATTCCTTGGCGTAATTCTTGTTCCAGTCGGGGATTTCGACGACGATGTCCGTCGTACCGTCGGGCACCGTCTGGCAACCCAGGCGCGATTTCGGCGTGATGCCGGGCGCCAGGTCGAGCTCATCGAGTTCGGCGTCAGTGGCTTCGTTGCAGGACTCGAGCCCCTGCTGCACGACGACGTGGCAAGTCGAGCAAGCGCAAACGCCGCCGCAGGCGTGGTCCAAGCCGGCTTTGATGCCTTCGGAAATATCGAGAATGCTGCCCGGCAGGCCGTTGTGGCCGTAAGGAACCTTCTCCGGGTCCACTTCGATGGTCTTGCCGCTCGGAAGAAATGTGACTTTATATTTCTTCGTGGCGGGCTTGTATTTAACTTCTTCTATATATGGATTGCTTCCGCCCATTTTGTTTCCCCCACTACAAAAACTTAAACTTCGGCGAGTTTGCGGCCTTCGAGGGCCGTGGAAACCGCTGAATTCATCAACAATTCCGCAAGGTGCTCGGTCGCGTGATTCA
>Ga0307471_100001375_pt1 | contig 13225 bp, 11 predicted proteins | sample atmos_gasesAM3C__2_FD_204566 | JGI IMG/M metagenome (GOLD analysis project Ga0307471, IMG submission 204566) | Hardwood forest soil microbial communities from Morgan-Monroe State Forest, Indiana, United States - atmos_gasesAM3C_515 | ecosystem: Environmental > Terrestrial > Soil > Temperate... | reverse complement strand
GCACAATGCGCTGCGGACCGCGTACCCGGATTTCGGCCCGTGGAACACTCTCGGTGCTGATCTCCAAGTTTTCCGGAATATTGCGGAATTCAATCGGCACTTCTACCGCCACTTCAGCCACAGGATCGCGCGTCACCGCGAGCCACAAGCCGACAGCCAGTGCCAGCGATAGCAGCTTGATGCCGAAATTGTGCAGCACTCGCCGTCGAAGAAAGTCCTTCATAGCTAGCGCTCGCCTCCTGGCGTGACCCGCGAATCAGCCGGGCGTGGCGCGGACCTCTGAGTATCGCCTTCGGGACCCGCAAGTTCCTCGCTGCCATTCGTCATGGGAGTGGGCAAGGTGGAGGGAGGCACATAGCGGCGCAGCAGCTCTCCAATGCGCTCTCGCAGTTGCTCCACAGTTAGGTCCCGTTCGATCGTCCCGCCCACCGCCAGGCTAATGGCGCCGGTCTCCTCGGAAACGATGACGGCGATAGCATCGGTCTCTTCGGTCACGCCGATGCCGGCGCGATGCCGGGTGCCAAGTTGAGTCGAGAGCACCGGGTTCATGGAAAGCGGCAGAAAGCACGCTGCGGCTGCGATGCGGTCCTTCTGCACGATCACCGCGCCATCGTGCAGGGGCGCGCTGGGACGAAAAATCGTGGCCAGCAAGTCGTAGGAAAGATGCGCTTCCAGCGGGACACCGCTCTCGATGTAGGTGCGCAATCCTATTTCCCGCTCGATCACAATCAGGGCGCCTGTCTGGTTCTGGGAGAATAGATTGGCCGCAAGCACGATGTCGTCATAAGCGTCCGCCTCAGACGCCGCTGTCCGGCTGCGTAGAAGTCGCCGCCCCAGGCGCGCCAAGGCCTGTCGGATTTCGCCAGCGAAAATTACGATCAGTGCGAACACAGCGTAAGGCAATAGTGTGCTCAGCAGCCAGTTCAGCGTGGCCAGTTCTCCGGCGCGGGAAAAATAAAACGCCAGGGCGAGGCCGGCCACGCCTACCAGCATGTAGGCGGCGCGGGTGCCCTTGATGAGCGCCAGCAGTTCGTAAATGATCACAGCGACCAGCAGAATGTCGATGACCGAGATCACCGACAAATGCGGCCACGGCGCTGCAAAAAACTTCACCTGCGTTGCCTTTCCGAAAATTCGCGTTGGCTGAATTGCGACAAAAACCAATTGTAATCCAGGGTCATATGATCCCGGCTATCTTTATCGAAGTAAAGGCTTTGTAAAGATGTGTTCGTGGGAGCGGACACTCCTGTCCGCCGGCTTTGAATTTGACTTTGTTCGTATCTTGCTTGGGCAAGCACACAAACCCGAGTCAATTTAGTGCTGGAATCCAAGTCAAAAGCGGCGGACAAAAGTGTCCGCCCCACACGGCTATTTCTGCTTTCGCCGACCCACGGTGGCGGTCAACATGCCTTTCGCCAGCCGGGCAGAAATCTCGTCCCCAGCCTTCACTCGATCCGCATCTTTCAACAGCACCCCGGCGGAATCGAACACCAGAGCATACCCACGATCGAGAATCGCAAGAGGCGAAAGCGCTTCCAACTGCCCCGTAAGTTGATTGAATATGCCTCGCTGGCGTAACAACAGAGTCCGGGCAGCGGCCGCGAGTGCAGCCAGGCGAGAATCCAGTTCCTGATGGATACCGGCCAGCATCCGTCGCACGTCGTAGTGCCGGACCGCGGCCGCCGCAGTTTCCAGCCGCCGCCTGTGCTGCTCCAGAATCTGACGCTCCGACCGGTCAAGCCGGTTCTTCAGCTCATCGAGCCTCTGTTGACGCCGGTTGATGACATCGACCATGCGCGCAAACGCGCCGTGCTGCGCGACTTCAGTGAGTGCCTGCCGCCCCATCAGCAATCGGTAGCGGACGGCGCGAACCAATCGCTGGCGCAGTCCCTCGGCTTGGTCTTCGACATCCTGGCGGGAACGAATCACCAACTCGGCTGCAGCGGATGGGGTCGGGGCTCGCAGGTCAGCCACGAAATCAATAATGGTGAAGTCGGTCTCGTGCCCCACCGCAGAAATCACGGGAATCCCGGACGCGGCAACGACGCGCGCCAACGCCTCGTTATTAAACGCCGCCAGATCTTCCGCGGAACCTCCTCCCCGGGCCACGATGATGACGTCCACGTTGCATGCTTGGTTGAAGTAGTGCACGCCGGCGCTGACCTCTGCTCCGGCCGCTTCGCCTTGCACCTGTGCCGGAAAAATGAGAACCCCGGCGGTATGGTGACGCCGCAGCAGAATGTTAAGAATGTCGCGCAACGCCGCCGCTTGCGGTGAAGTCACAATCCCGATCCGTCGCGGTAAAGTAGGGATCGGCTTCTTGCGGCTGGCATCAAACAATCCTTCGGCCTCGAGCTTGGCCTTGAGCTGTTCGAATGCAAGCTGCAAAGCGCCCGCACCCTTGGGCTCGAGGTATTCGGCTGAAATCTGAAGTTCGCCGCGATCCTCGTAGATGGTCACCCGCCCGCGCAGGACTACTTGCATGCCGTTTTCAGGACGAAACCGCAAAAGCCGCGCCTGCGAGCGGAACATCACGGCACGAATCTGCGAGTGCTGGTCTTTCAAGGTGAAGTAAAGGTGTCCCGAGTCATGCGCTTTGAAATTCGATATCTCGCCTTCCACCCAGGTATCGCCATACTCGCGCTCAATATGCGTGCGCACCGCCGCTACCAGATCCCGCACCGTCCATATGCGGCGATCGGGTGGTTTGAAACTGAATCCAAGTTGGTCGGTGGAGGACACAGCAGTGGAGTTTATAACACCGAGGTTCAGCTCTTAGCCTTGAGCTCTTGGCTGTTAGCCGTTGGCGTTGCGCATCCGGCATCTTAACGGTCAGCCGCGAAGCGTCGGAAGAATGAAGCCCAGGGCGTAAGCCCCGGGTCGGAGGTGGAAGATGGCTTTAGCCCTGGAAGGGCGAAAGAACGGCTGCGGCACAGACTCACAAGCTCTGGAGGGAAGGAGCGCAAGAAAAATTGCCCCGGAGAAGACGCCGCAAACGTCTACAAGCCCGGGATCACGCTCGCTGCCTTATCTGCCGATTTAGGCGCCCGTCCCTGCTTACTAGACAACGCTTCCCGGACGCAATTTCTCCCCGCTTGTTTTGCGACATACAAGCCTGCGTCCGCCGCTTTTACCAGCTCCTCGCGAGTGCTGCCATGATCCGGACAAGTTGCCACGCCGGCGCTGATCGTAACCGACCGCGGCACTCCGGGAAATTGCCAGCTATCCACCATCCGCCGCAGCTTCTCGGCCACGCCCAGGGCATGCTGCTGGCTGGTCTGGGAGAGCAGGACGGCAAACTCCTCTCCTCCATAGCGGCACACTACGTCGATCTTCCTCAATTGCTGGGAGAAGATCGAGGACACCTGGCGCAACACTTCATCACCCAGCAAGTGGCCAAATTCATCGTTCAGTCTCTTGAACTGGTCGATATCCACCATGATCACAGCCATGCCAGAATTGAACCGCCGGGCGCGCTCCAGCTCTTCCTCGATTCGGAGTTCGAAGTAGCGGCGGTTGAAAATCCCTGTCAGGCCATCCAGGTAGGCCAGACGTTTGACCCGTTCCACGTAATGCGCATTCTGAATTGCAGTCGCACAAATGTCGGCGACCGATTCCAGAGACTGAATATCGCTGACACTGAACGAACCCGGCCGCACACTGTCCAGCACCAGGACGCCCAACGTCTGCCCGAAGGAAACCAGCGGAATGCACATTCGGGAACCCGATTCCACATAGATCCCCACGAAATCCGGGTCTGCCTTTACGTTGTTCTCGATCACTGTCTTGCTCTCGCGCAGCGCCTGCCCCCAAAGACCTGCCCCCGCCGGCACTTTGCCGCCCTCCGGAATGCGCAGCGTGAGGTCGCCATGGTGTGCCTGCAGTACCAGGTCTTCCTCTTCCTTGACCAGCATCGAAACCTGAGAGACCTCGAACGCCGGCCGAATCTTCGCGCAGGCTTTTGACAGCAGTTCCTTCACGTCCAGCACAACCGTAGTCTCTCGCGCGACGGTATTGATCGCCTCGAGTTGGGACGCCCGCCGCCTTTCCAGCGAATACAGCCGGGCATTCTGCAGAGCCATCGAAGCTTGCGTGGAAAACAGGGTCAACAGATCCACCGTTTCGGAATCAAAGTGGTCCGGGTTCTCGCTTTGACAATCCAGAACACCGACTACTTCGTCCCGCACCATGAGCGGAATGGCCAGTTCAGAACGTGTCTTCTTGCCCCACGGCTTGTAGCGGCTTTCTTTGGTGAAGTCTGGCACGTATAACGGGCGCTTTTTCTGGGCGGCGGTGCCGATCAGGCCCGTCCCGATGCTCACAGTGACCTTGTCAAACCCCTGCTCGCCGCCGATCTGGGAGCGAGTGCAAAGCTGGTCTGTGTCCTTATCCAGCAACAGGATAGCGACGTTCTGCAAATGAAAATAGTCCTGCGCAATCACCAGGATGCGCTGCAACACCTCGTCCAGGTCAAACGTGGACAACACAGCCTGGCTGGCGTCATATAGGATGGCGATTTTTTGCATGGGGCCAGCCGGATTGTAACCCGCCAGAGATACCTGACCGACATTCCCAAAGTAACGTGGAAGAAAAGCCGCGGAGCGGCGCAAGAATCTGTACAGCCGGGGAGATGCCTGACAGTTTAGACCGGGCACATCCCTGACAGATTTTGGTTTTGGGGACGGAGTGCAGAGGAAGGGGGCGGTTCCCCTAGCGTTTACCCAGGGCTTGCGCCCTGGGCGACATTCTCGCGCCATTTCGCGGCTAGGGCGAAAGACCGCCGCCAACTGATGATCCTGCTAACATCGCTGAGATGCTGGAGCTCTCCACCTCGGTCCAATATGTGAAGGGCATCGGCCCTCGTCTGGCCGAGGTGTTGGGTGCCAAGGGGATCCATACGGTCGACGATCTGCTTCATTACCTGCCCTTCCGCTACGAGGATCGCGTGAACCCGCGTGGGATTTCAGAACTGCGCGCGGGCGAGATGGCCACCGTCATCGCCGAAGTCCGCACCTCGGGCCTTTTCCGCACGCGCCGTATGCCGATTTTTCAGATGACCGCCGGCCAGGGTAGAAGCCGATTGACATGTATCTGGTTTAACGCCACGTATCTGCGCGACCGCTTCAAGCCCGGGCAACTGGTAGCCCTTTACGGCAAAGTGGAGCAAGAGCGCGGCGGAGAATTGCAACTGGTGCAGCCGCAGTTTGAGATTATCGGCGACTCGGCCGACGAGGGCGAAGGCGGAGAACAGAAAGCTGCCGCATCGCTTGAAGTGGGCAGGATCGTTCCCATCTACGAGTCCGCCGGCCAGGGACGCCTGACTCCGCGCTGGTTTCGGCGCATCATCCATACCGTGCTGGAGAATCTCTCGCCGCAAGTCACCGATCCGATCCCAACCGCCGTGCGCAACCACTTGAGCCTGATTCCACCGCGGAACGCGCTGCGACAAGTCCACTGGCCCGATCCCGGCGAGAGTTTTCAAGACTTGCACGCATCCCGCACCCCGGCTCATATCCGACTGATCTTCGAAGAGCTCTTCTTCCTCGAGTTGGGACTCGAACTCAAGCGCCGCGAGCAGAAGGCGCAAACCGGAATTGCGTTCAATCTGGACAATCGGGTGCGTGAGGCGATCAAAAAAATCCTGCCTTTCCATCCAACAGCGGCACAGAAGCGTGTGCTCAAAGAGATCGCGTCCGACATGGAGAGGCCTTTTCCCATGCGGCGTCTGCTGCAAGGTGACGTAGGCTCTGGCAAAACCATCGTTGCCTTCGAGGCGGCCATCATCGCAATGGAAAATGGATACCAGGTCGCACTCATGGCGCCCACCGAAATCCTGGCCCAGCAACATTACTTCTCCGCCCGCCGAATTCTGGAAAATGCCGGATACCGGATCGTCCTCCTCACCGGCTCGGTGGAAGAAGACCGCAAGCGCGAAATCCGCCGCCACATCGCTCAGGGCAACGCGCAACTCGTCATCGGGACTCACGCACTGATTGAGCAAAAAGTCGAGTTTGCCAAACTGGGGCTAGTGATCGTCGACGAACAACACCGCTTCGGCGTGATGCAACGCTTCAAGCTGATGAAAAAATCGACAGACGAAGGAGCCGGCAACGGCCACCCACGAACGGACACGGTCACGAACCACGTAGGGGCGGACGTCCTCGTCCGCCCAGCCGAGCAAAACTCTGCAACTCCCGGAGAACCCGATGTCGTGGTGATGACCGCCACTCCCATTCCACGCACTCTCGCCCTGACCCTTTACGGTGATCTCGACATCAGCGTCCTCGACGAAATGCCGCCGGGCCGCACCCCCATCGTCACCCGCCGCATCTCCGACGATCGGGCCGACGAAGTCTGGCAATTCGTTGGCAAGCAGGTTGTCGCCGGCCACCAAGCGTATGTTGTGTATCCGGTGATCGAGGAAAACGAGGAGTCCGAACTCAAAGCTGCGCTCAAGATGCACAAAGAGCTCAGCAAGAAAATCTTCCCCGACCGGCGAGTGGAACTCCTGCATGGACGCCTGCACCCTGATCAGAAGGAAGAAGTCATGAGGCGATTCCAAAAAGGCGAGGTGGACATTCTGGTCTCCACCACCGTGATCGAGGTCGGTGTCGATGTAGCCAACGCCACCGTGATGGTGATCGAGCACGCCGAGCGCTTCGGTCTATCCCAGCTGCATCAGCTCCGCGGACGTATCGGTCGCGGCGCAGCCAAGTCTTTCTGCATTCTCATGACCGGCGGAAAAGTCTCCGAGGACGGCGAACGCCGTCTTGACGCCATGGTTCGCACCACCGACGGCTTCCAGATCGCCGACCTCGATCTCGAACTGCGCGGCCCCGGCGAGTTCTTCGGCACCCGCCAGGCCGGCATGCCCAGCTTCCAGGTGGCCAACCTGATCCGCGACCGCCAACTGCTGGAAGCCGCCAAGCGCGAGGCCGCAGCCGTCCTGGCCGGACCCACCGAAGAGATCCCGAAAGAAGAAATCGACCGCGCCCTTCGTCACATGCGCGCCCACTGGCAGAAAACCTACGGCCTAGTAGAGGTGGGATAGAGACTTGCGTGGTCGCGGGCGATTCGCCCGCGGCTTTTGCTTTTGATTCAGCCTTTGCTCTGTGTCGGAATTCTGTCTTTGACTCCCACTGTGGTCTTGCCCCCGGCTCTCGCGGGCGAGTCGCCCGCGACCACACAAACACACAGGAATGCCCCACTTGACAATCATCCCCTAAATCCGGAATCTGTTCCCTCGCGTATTTGATGTGGGCTCAAGAAATCACATCTCTGAAGGAGATTATCCGCCATGCCAAGAACCTTCCGGCATTCCCTGTTGGTGGCGCTCATGCTGGGCTTCGTCCCAGCCAGCGTATTGAACACCCTTGCCGTACCTCTCCCTCCATCCCCGGCGGCACCGCAGGCCGCAGCTGCCCAGGACTCGCTCTACAAGCGCCTGGGAGGCTATGACGCCCTGGCCGCAGTCACTGACGACTTCCTCGGCCGCCTGGCCACTGACGCCAAGGAGGGCCGCTTCTTTGTGGGCCTGAGCAACGATTCCAAGACCCGCGTCCGCCAGCACGTTGTGGACTTGCTGTGCGTGGCCACCGGCGGCCCCTGCAAATACACCGGACGCGATATGGAAACCGCGCACACCGGCCTGAACATCACCGAAGAGGACTGGAACATAGCAGTCAAGGCCCTGGGCGACACCCTTAACAAGTTCAAAGTACCCGCCCGCGAACAAGGAGAAGTGGTAGGCGCCATTGCTGGGTTGAAGAGCAAAATCGTAGGACGGTAGGCAGCAGAACAAAGGCATAAACCACCAAGGACACGAAGTATCACAAAGGGAACCTCGAAGTCGGAGGAAGTCCTTCGTGGTACTTCGTGTCCTTCGAGGTTTATGCCTTTGACTTTGGCTTCCAGCGCACCGGATGGGATAATCATCCCCGGTGCCGACGTCTTCCAAAGCCGATCTCTACCGGAAACTGCCCTCCGTCGACGAGTTGCTGCACAGCCCCGACTTAGCCGCTATCGTTTCGAGCGAGGGCCAGGCCCCCGTCGCTGACGCGGCCCGCGCCATGCTAGCCCGGATGCGCGCGGAGATTGCATCCGCCAGGCTGGATGCAGCCGCCGTTGACCTCGCTCTATCCGGAATGTCCGGAGCCATTGAGCGCCAGGTTCGACAGTCGCTGACCTACTCACTGCGTCCGCTCATCAATGCGACCGGCGTGATCCTGCACACCAACCTGGGACGCGCCCCGATCGCAGGATCCGCGTTGGAACACATTCGCAACGCTGCCTCCGGATACTCCAACCTGGAATTCGATGTCGAAACTGCAGACCGGGGCAAGCGCGACGTCCACGTCGACAGGCTTTTTCGCAAACTCCTGGATGACATGGGGACAGTCGCCATCTCCACGATCGTCGTCAACAACAACGCGGCCGCTGTCCTGCTCGCGCTGAACACGCTTGCCGAGGACGGAGAAGTCATCGTCTCACGCGGAGAACTGGTCGAGATCGGCGGATCGTTCCGCATCCCGGATGTCATGTCGAAGTCAAACGCCACCTTGCGCGAGGTAGGCTCGACCAACCGCACTCGGGTGGCCGACTACGAGCGAGCGATCAACGAGAAGACCCAGTTGTTGTTGCGCGTGCACCGCTCCAATTTCCAGATTACCGGATTCACCGAGCAGCCGGCGATCGAGGAACTCGCGGCTCTGGCCCGCGCCCGAAACATTCCGTTGATGGAAGACCTGGGAAGCGGCGCGCTGTTCGACCTGCGCACCATCGGAGTCAGTGGCGAACCGGGCGTGCTGGACAGTCTGCAGGCCGGTGTAGACATAGTCAGCTACAGTGGCGACAAGCTGCTGGGCGGCCCTCAAGCGGGTATGCTCAGCGGCCGCACCGACCTTATCGCCCGCATGCGGGCCAACTCCCTGTTCCGAGCCCTTCGAGTGGACAAGCTGACCTACGCCGCACTCGAGGCCACGCTGCTCGCCTACGTCAAGCGTGACCACGACGCGATTCCTGCGCTACGCATGATGCATTTGTCCAAAGACGAAATTGCTCCGCGGGCAGAAGCGGTCGCTGCGAAATCCGGGTCGCCGGAACTAACGGTAGAAATGATTGACGGCGAATCCGTGATCGGCGGAGGCGCAGCTCCCTCGGCAGTGCTACCGACTAAGCTGCTCGCCGTGACGCGCGACGGTCTGAGCGCGGATGAAATATCCGCGCGCCTCCGGGCTTCGGAGCCGCCAGTCATCGCTCGCGTAGAAGAAGGCCGAGTCCTGTTGGATCTGCGCACCGTGTTCCCGGAGCAGGACGAGAACGTAATCGCAGCCCTGCGAGCGCTGTGATTTTCACTTGGCGAACCTCTACAGCATCGGCCATTCCACTCGCACTCTCGATGAATTGATCGAAGCTCTGCACGCCCATTCCATCTTGACGCTGGCTGATATTCGTTCGTTCCCCGTGTCGCGTCGTCTGCCTCAATTCAACCGTGAATCGCTGGAGCAAACTTTGCCCGCGGCTGGAATGCAATACGTCTGGATGAAAGACCTCGGAGGACGGCGCAAAACCATCCGTGATGACTCGCCCAACATCGCACTACGCAACTCCAGCCTCCGCAATTACGCCGACTACATGCTCACAGAGGAATTTCAGCGCGCCGGTGCCAACCTGATCGAGATGGCTGAGATGTCACGCACCGCTTACATGTGCGCCGAGCGCGTCTATTTCCAGTGCCATCGCATGCTGGTGTCGGACTGGCTGACAGCCCATGGACACGAAGTCCTTCACATTGACGGAACTGGGCCGGCAAAGCCCCACAAGATACTCGCCGAAGCGCGTGTCATCGATGGCCAACTGATCTATCGCGGAGATCTCCTGCTCTAGCTTGGCTGACGGATTTCGTTGCAGGACGCGCGTCCGGCCCGTCATGCCCGGCCTGTACCAGACGGGCGGGGACGCCCGTCTTCCACATCCCGTGGCGCTACAATCGTTCCATGCTTCCGCGCATCGCCATTCCTGTTCCCCACTCGACAGACCCGGAGTACGCCGAGCGGGCCTTCCCGCAGTACGCACACGCGGTCGAGATGGCTGGCGGAGACCCGGTGCGTATCCCCTTGGACCAGTCGCCTACAGAGGTCATGAAATTGATCGGGCGCAGTGATGCGGTACTGTTGCCCGGAAGCAAAGCCGATATCGACCCGGCGAAGTACGCGGCTGCGCGCGACCCCAAGACCGCACCGGCTGATCCCTTGCGTGATGCGATCGATGGCCTGCTGCTGCGCGATGCTTACACCCTACGTAAGCCCATCCTCGGTATCTGCTACGGGTTACAAATCCTGAACGTGTTTCGCGGCGGGACGCTCTTGCAGCATATCGAGTCGCCGGTCAATCATGAGGCGGGGAGGGCGGTACCGATTGCGCACACTGTGGAAGTGGACTCCGGCTCCCGGCTGAGCGAGATTGTCGTTCCACCACCGAAAAAAAAGCATGTTTCCATCGCGGTCAACTCCAGTCATCATCAATCAGCAGAGACGATCGGCGAGGATCTTCGCGTCGTGGCTCGATGTCCGCAGGATGGAGTCATCGAGGCGCTAGAGGGCACATCCCCGGACCATTTTGTCCTGGCAGTGCAATGGCACCCAGAACGTTCAGTCGAAGATGACGAACGCTCGCGGGCGATCTTCCGCGCCCTGGTAGAAGCGTCGCGCCGCTGACAAATGTGGGCGCGAGCGTCCCGCTCGTGCCGAGCGTCACAGGCACCTCCGCACGAGCGATGACGCTCGCGCCCACGCTATTTCCTGGCCCTTCCGGGCGCCCGCTTCACGGCCGTTTTCTCCAGCAGCACCACGGCGTGCGCGATCGCAGCATCGTCCGTCCCCATGCCTTCCGGAGTCTTGGCTTTCACCCCGACGCAATCCGCGGGAATCCCCAGCAGCTCGGCCACGTGGGCCCGAATCGCACCAGCATGCGGGCCAATCTTGGGTGCAGCCAGAATCAGGGTTGAATCAAGATTGACCAGGGCATAGCCCGCGGCACGCACTCGCTTGACTGCCTCGGCCAGGAAAAGTGAGGAGTCGGCGCCCTTCCAGCGCGGGTCGGAAGGAGAAAACAGGGAACCAATATCGGGAGCGGCGACCGCGCCAAGCAAAGCGTCCGTGATGGCGTGCAAAAGTACATCGCCGTCGGAGTGCCCGCCCAACCCGTTCGGGTACGGCAGGGTAAGGCCGCCAATCTTCAACGGAATGCCGCGTTTGAACTCGTGAGAATCCCACCCGTAGCCGATGCGAGTTTCTGGTTTCAAGTTTCCGGTTTCCAGTCTGGTCTTTGGTCGTTCGTCGTTGGACGTTGGCCCGAACGCGTCGCGACCCGCATCCCGAGTCCGGGCAATCCGGATCGTGTGATCCGTAAAAATCCGTGGCCGTTCTTACCGTTTCAGGAAGAACTCCGCCAGCTCCATATCCGCAGGCGTTGTGATCTTGATATTTCGCGGCGAGCCCATTACCACGACGACCTCATGCCCCGAGCGCTCGACCAGCGAAGCCTCATCGGTCCCGAGAAACCCGTCAGCCGTGGCTTCATCGAAGGCCTTTTTCAACACACGGTGCCGAAAACCCTGTGGCGTTTGGGCCATGACCACGCGCTCGCGCGGCAGCGTTGCCGTGACCACGGCGCCGTCGGCCGTTCGTTGCACTTCCTTGATCGTGTCCATGGCCGGCATTCCGGCGATGGCCGCGCCATATTTTCGCGCCGCCGCGATCACGTCGTGAATGATTTCTGCGGAGACAAATGGACGAACCGCGTCGTGCACCAGGACAATGTCGTCCGGATCGGCCGAAACCGCCGCGATCGCGTTGGTCACGGATTGCTGGCGATGCTCGCCTCCCTCCACCAACTCAATCCTCTTTTGCGAAAGGTCCTCATCCGCTTGCAGACGGGCGCGAAAACCCGCGATCTCGTTGGCCCGCAGGGCCACATAGATCTCCCCAACCTGCGGGCTGGAGGCGAACTTGCGCAGCGTATGGATCAGGATCGGCGTTCCCCCAATCTCGGAGAACTGTTTGGATGCCGTGGGCTTCTTGCTCCTGGCATCGGAGACGGAGGTCATGCGTGTCCCCAACCCGGCCGCCGGAATGATCACTACGACCTTCATCGCGGGCTGCAAGTATACGGCCCGGGGAGCGTCGGTTCAAATGCCGCCCGCCCCAAACATCTGCGCTCAGGATGAACTGCTTGTTTCCCGCAGACTGTTAGTCGCACAGTTGTGACCTAAGCTCTTATTAGCTCAGGAGTGGAGGTTCCGATGAGCGTCTAATAATTTGCTATTCCTCGAAGTCGGGATCCATCATCTGCGCCGTCTGGCATTCCAGAGACAGCCCTAACACCAACCGCGGCGACAGATCGATCCTACGCGCGGCCCTAGGCTTCACTTTTCCAAGTGGATCTAGACGATAGTGATTTGGATTTCCGGCAAAGTCCAGCTTCGCGGGTCGCGCGATTTTCTCTGGAGAGGGAAGCGCCCCGGGCCCAGGCACACGAGGAGCATTGAGTCGCGAAATCTTTGGGGGGATGCCATGGACAATTCGAAGTGGCTACAAAAATTAAGAGTCCCGAGGTGGTATTGAACCTGTTCGCCTCGGCCAGTAGCTCGCTTTAGACCCTTGCTGACCTGCATTCGTTATCTCCTTGCGAAGACGACGGCGCGCGATCTGTGCTTGGGCTCCGGGCTTACCGCCAACCGGAAAAACTGTTCAACGCCTCGGGACTCTATCTTGCCTCTGACGGGTGTTCTCGTTCGCCTCGACCAGCGCTTGGCTATAGACCCTCGCTGACCCTCCCTGATCCATCTTGCGATGTTTCAGAGTGACCTCGCTTGAGCCCCGGACGCCACACCAACCGGGTAAACTTCAGAACGCGTCAAAGAACGAGGTTGTTTTTACTCCTTTTGTTTTTATAGTCAATAAAAAATGACTCGCTTTATCTCGTTTGCATGCAATCGAGTGCAGCCTCTCCACAAGGGGGTGCCCGGAATTGGTGCATCGGCCCGGGCGGGCCGTGCTGGCGGCGTTGGCGGCATCGCGATTTCTTGAGCGATTCGATTTGTATGAGAGGTTTGGCGTTCGACGAACGTAAATCTTACCGTTGTGAAAATTTCTGGAAAAATCAATTACTACGCGGGTTTTGATTTAGTGGGGATGTGTTTGTGTTGGTCGCGGGCGAGTCGCCC
>Ga0307471_100001374_pt1 | contig 13230 bp, 21 predicted proteins | sample atmos_gasesAM3C__2_FD_204566 | JGI IMG/M metagenome (GOLD analysis project Ga0307471, IMG submission 204566) | Hardwood forest soil microbial communities from Morgan-Monroe State Forest, Indiana, United States - atmos_gasesAM3C_515 | ecosystem: Environmental > Terrestrial > Soil > Temperate... | reverse complement strand
GCGGTACTTCTCCTATATTCCCACGGCCCGCGAGCTGGTGTTATTCCCAAGGCCAATTTAGTACCCTCCTTCTATTGCTATGGCATACTTACGTGTGGTTTCATCGCGTTCAAACCGTTTTATCCAATTGCAGTTGGCGCATAAAAGCTGAAATCCTTGTGGCTTCTTCAAGAAGTCTTTTACAACTTCGAGTGATGTACGCCGGCCGTTGTCTCGGTGCTTATTTCCACCACCGTTAATGTGATCAAACTGGAGAACGCGAGAATCATTATTGCCACAATGTTCACATTTTCCGCCTAACAACATCATGGCCCTGGTTCGAATCGTGTGATGATGTTTTCTTACATCACGCCGCGCTTGTTCCTTTGTTTTTGGTTTCACTTCTGTTTGATAGAGCTGCCAACAGTGATCTGCTCGCCCTGACTCACGGTGAATGACGGATCGGAGCCGGGTTTCGAGGCTCCGAGGGCCATGAGTTGAGCGGCAGCGGTGTCTTTGAGCATTTGGTTGGTGCGGAACTGGATACCAGCGGCGTTGCGGGCGGCTTTCGGGGCGTCGCACACCATGAGCGTGCAGTCGCCCTGACGAATCTCGCCACCGGCTTCAGTGACGGCGCCCTCGGGCATCGCGGTAAACCACGGCGCGCCGATGTCGTCTTTCGTGACGTTGCGGTAACTCTGGTTGCCGAACTCGACGGGCTTGCGATTATCGGGGGAGTTGTTGACGCGGACGCTGCGGACCCACTGCAAGCGCACGGGCAACGCGGTCACGTCAGCGGCCTTCTTCTTCCCTTCGCCCACTTCCTTCAAATCCTGGTCCCGCTGACGCCGCAAATCGGAATAGCCGGGGACGTAGGTAAAGTCGCCCGCAGCGCCCGAGGACGCATGGAACGCGTCGCTTTCCAGGACGTCGCCGAACTCGGTACGAATCGTGGTGGGGACGATGGGCTTGACGTTAGTGGCCACTGGGCACCTCCGCGACAATCGGCTGGAGTGGGCTCTTCTCAAACATCTCGAAGAACTGGTCCGGGGTCATGTCGTTCGTGCTGCAAAACTCACGGATCGTTGCTTCCGTGATGCCCTTTGCTTTCGCGCGGGCTTTCCAGTCGCTAGGAATCGCGTCGGATTCGAGCGAGTGGCTTTTCGATTGTGGTGTAGGAATTGGTTCCGAGCCCCCACCCGTTGGGCGGATCGTCGGTTCCATCTGCGCGACCAGCTCTTGCGCGCGTTCGCGCGCGAAGTCTTCGCTGTGTCGTCCTCGTATTAATGTAACGACTAAGTCCATGTTGTCAAGGGTCCATGCCTGCCTCGGGATCTTCGCCAACTCCTGCTGGATCTCGGGGCCGTACTTGGCGAACTCCTTGGGGTACTGCTGGCGGGCGAGGCCGTAGACAGCGGACGAGGACATTTCGGCCGTTTGACGGAGCTGCGGCGCAATCACTTGGTTGGCGGCTTCTTGCAGGTATGCCTTCAGCTCGCGCCCGGTGATAATCGTGTCATCGGCTAGTCCAAGGGCGGAAGCTTGCGGATTTCCTGGCGCCACTGGTGGAGCGTGCGGAGCAGGAACGTCGCCACGGTTAAAAGCGTTGTGATAGCCCCTTGCAATAGCCAAGACTTCTTCGGCGGACTTGCCTCGGGCCCACGGCTCGATGTCGTCACTGGCGCCGAACCGGAATTCTTTAGCCGAGAGGGACGGTGTGGGAGTCGGTGTCGGCGGTGATGCTGACGGCGAGGTCGCGGCCATCGTCTGCGACGAAGCCGTCCCAGAAAGGGGTGTTGAGGAAGGTGTCGGCGCGGGTGCGCTCGTAAGCGGCTTGGGATTGAGTTCGGGCATCGGCGGTGTCCTCCAATTCGGTGACTTTCGCGAGAACGAGATCGGGCAGCTCGATTAGCCGCCGACAAGCAAAGACGACTCCACAGTAGAACTGGTACTGGTCGTGCGGTAAGGCGCGCAGCAACATCTCGACGTTGTTGAGGGTGACGGTCTCAAGGAGTTGTTGGTAATGGGGCCAGTGCGGGGATTGGCGCAAGCGGCGCAAGGCCTCCACCTGCTGCGCCTCCAGGCCCAGCGGGTGCCCCGGCGGGGAATCCTTGAGGCGCGGCGCCTGCTGGCGGCTGTGGTGCCATCGTTTGAGCAGGCTGGCCGCCCATCGGGAGAATTTGTTCGGGATTGCGGATGTCATAGTCCTCCAAGACACGACGGAAGAGTTCTTGTAAGCCTTGCGCGGATTGGGCAGCACCGGGCATGCCTTGCTGGGCGGCGCCCATCAACTGGATGAACTGCGGGTAGAGTTGGCCCGCCAGCTCCAGTAACGCGAGGTGGCTTTGGCGAGAGACTTCTTTGTTCGCGTTCTGCGAGGTGGCGGTGATGTGGACGCCGAGCCCCAGCTCCACAGGCTCTAGGGGCATCGTGAGCTTCGCGGCGGCGGCTTGACCCGCTTCGCGCCCGAGCGCCTGCGTGGCGAGCGCCAAGAACTGCTGGCCGCCCACGTCTACGGGGGAGCTGATGTATTGCTGGCAGAGTTGGAGGAGGCGCAGGCCCACTTGCGAGAGGCCTTCGTAGCGCATGTCCTTCAGCGTTAAGTCAGGTCTCCGGGTGCCCTCTTGCAGGAGTGAGAGCATTGTCGTGGCGGGCGTGCGCCCCGGCAGGTTCTGCATGTTACCAAGTTGTATATCCGAGATACCAGTCCGCCGCTCGCCCAACTGTTGAAAGAGTTGGATGGTAGCGGGCAGCGAGGGGTAGATTTCCGACAACTGGAACGGCATGAACTCGTCCTTCGGCGGGCCGTCCGTGATCCAGATTTTGCCAGGATAGACAGGTTCCCCAGGGACGATGTTGGAACCAGCTTTCGCCGCGATCCCCCGTGAGTTCGCGAGGAGGACGTTGTCCAGGGTGAAATTGGCCAAGTCGCTTTGGATCGTCTGGAACATCTCTTTCTGTTCGCATAGGCCGACTCCGTAGAAGCCTTCGCCGGGGAAGTAACGGACGGCGTCGTAGGGACGGCGCCCGTGGTGATAGTACCCGTAGACCGCGCGCACGATTCGGCGCGTGGGCAGGTGGTACCAAACGATAATGTCGTCCTGCGAATCGTCTTGTCCGGCCATGAGCGGGCGGGCGGGGTCCCAGGTACCGGAGCGGCCACCAGTCGGGAAGCGCGCGTGCACTTCCCACAACTCGACTTCGTAACGGCGCTGGTAACGGCCCGAGAGTGCCTTGTTACTCTCGATGTCCGTGGACTTGTCGAAGTCGATGTTCTGCTGGCGGCCGAGCTTTATGTAATCGAGGTCCTGCACTTTCGCGTCGTAGAGTGTGACGTTGTTTTCGAGAAACTTGACGATGAAGTCCACGGACGCGCGGTCGATGTTCGGCAGGAATGGCGCTTGGGCTTGCGAGAGCGAGCGGAGCCGGTCCACGTTGATGCGGAGGCGCTCCGCGACCCACGGGCAACCGCCTTGGTCGTCGGGCTGGATCGCGTAGCCGTACGACGGAATCAAGAAGTCCGCAAGCCGCACGTGATCGACGATGGGGCGTGAGACCATGCGGTCCCCACGGACGCGCTCGCCCTTCGCGTTGTAGGTGAAGACGGGCCGCTTCTCGTAGAGCCAGCCGGTCTTGTAGATGCCCGTGCCGAGCTTCACCATTTCCAGGAAGACGCGCTTGTTCACGTTCCACATCTTCAAGAGCGCGTAGTCCAAGTTTTGGAGGAAGTCCTGCAAGGGCTTCTGGGCGAAGAGCCACTCTTCGTTCAAGGCTTCGAGGGTCCAGATGTTCTCGGGCGAGTGGACCGTCTGCATGAACTTGGCGTAGAGCTGGTCCACGTCGATGGCCGTCGCGGGCATGATGTAATTCGCGGCGCCTTCGAACGGGAACTTGCGGACGGGCTGCTTGGCGGGCGCGCGGTAGCTCTCTAACCACGCGCGCCATTGACGTTCGAGGTTGAGGCGCGCTTGCTGGGCCCACCGGATTTCCCAGTCAATGTAGTAGATGAACGCCTGTTCGCGTCCGGGCCCCCACTTGATCTGTGTGGCCATTAGGAGCCCTCTCCGCCCATCGGCCCGCCCGTGTGCCCTATGTGGATCGTGCTCATATGGACGTCGCCCCAGTCGCCCATGAGCTGTAAGACGGCGCACGGGTGCGGCGGTCCCTTTACGGGAATCTCGTCCCCGAAGAGGAGTTCTTGGAGCGCGTAAAGGTTCCGGGCGTGCGTCACGGCAAGCAGGTCTCCGTCGGTCTTCGTGGCCAGTTTGAGAAGCTTCTTGAGGAAGGTGCGCCAGCGCTTGAGGAAGTCATTGAAACTCTCGCCCTGCGGCGGCGCCTCACCGCGTTTGCCATTCGTGTAGGCATGGAGCTTCTCGGCCACTTGGTCCACCACCATGCCGGAGAAGCTGCCCACGTTCCACGGCCGGAGGTCCCGCACCGGGTCTACGCCCGCGCCAAGTGTGACGGACATGATGCGCGCGGTGTCGTAGGAACGCTTCAGGTCACTGGTGAACACTCTGGCAATAGAACGGCCCGCCAACGCACGGGCTGCGCGACGGGCCGCTAACATGCCTTCGGTAGCAAGAGGGACATCGGCCCATCCGCGAAGGCGCTCCAAGCCAGGCGTGTCCTGGTTCCAGCTTGTGCTCCCGTGGCGGACTAAAAGAAGCGACACCTTACTTGTCGGACGCTTCGATGCCCTGCCATTGAGCCAACGCGCCGTCCGGCTGGAGCGGCTTCACGACGCGAATGCTGTACTGGCCCCCACTGTAGTTGGCGCGGCCATTATACTGGGAGAGCACGTAGGGTGGGCCAAGCTGCGGGACGTCGGCCGCATCGGCGCGCTGCTTCCCCCGCACCTTATTTTTGGTCGCTCTATTCATTTAGAGATTCTCCCCAGCGGCGTCGGTATAGGTCCGCAGTTTGAAGGTGGGGCGCTTGTCGCGGTCGCCCTTATTGGAAGTGGGCGTGGCGCGTGTGAGGATTTGGTTGTCCGCGCGCAGATTGACCGCGTCATCGAGTTCGCTCAGACGCTTGGGCGTCGAGTTGGCAGCAGCGACACGATCCCCATTGCTCGAATCACCTGAGAGCCCCTTCCGAGGGTTGCCTCGGGGAATCCACGGCGAGGCCGTCGCGGGCTGCTCCGACATAATCGTGACTTCGTCAAAGCTCTGCAAGCCTTTGGCAGTTTCGGTGGCGCGCACGAGCGGGGCGCCAGCGAAGTTTTCTTTGAAACCTTTCATCGAGCGGTCAGCCATCGGCGCCTCCTAGTAATTCTTCGGACTGGGGTCCGCGTTGTTCAGCTTCTTGTAGGTCAGATGGCGGTTGTCATACGTTTCGGTGCCCTTCCGCTCGGTCCCGCCACGCTTCACGGGCGCTGTGCTGCCGCGCAACACAGAGTCGCCCACGCCCTTTACGACAGTCTTACCCGCTGAGCGGGTCTGGGAAGTGTGTCTCATGTCAGTAGTCTTCCGGCAGGTTCGGGTAATCGTAGTTAAGCGGTTGCTTCCCGACGTGGTCGGCGGTCGAGAACTTGCCGGTGCGCGGCAGGATCTTGGCCCAGCCCGTCGCCTGCTTGTACGTGATCGAGGGGTCGCCCGAGCCCGCGCCGCTTTCCTGATTGCCACCAGAAGCAGATCCATGCCCGATGGAAGCATTGAACGCTTCACGGCTGACCTTCTTGACTTTGCCAGCGGTGCCCGCGTCAACGTGCGCGCCGGGCTCGCCAACCAAACTGTGAGAGTCTTTGTCGGGCATATTAGAAACCCTCCGGCTGCTGGTCGTAAGCGGGCTTCACATCCGCGTCGGGCTTCACGAGCTGGCGACGCGCGCCGGGGAGCGGCATCACGATGTAGGCGCCGCCGTCCGAGTCAGCCTCGGGCGCGTGCCCGCCGATAAAGACCTTCGGGGGGTCCGCCTTCGCCGTGAGCGGGCCCACTTTGTAGAAGGTGGCGTCGGGCTTCCAGTCCGCCCCTTCGCCTGCTTTGCTCTTGGCGCGGGACTGGTCAAGGGTTAGGCGAGCGTCGTTGGGGGTGTCGAGGAGGGCGACGTCCGGCCGGAGCATTTCGCGGGTTGGCTTGTCGATAGAGCTACCCTCTTTTCTTCATCGCGCTTTTCACAGCGCTCTTGTGCAGTTGAGAGAGGTTTCCTTTGGGCGCGGGCTTCTTCTGGCTCAGCCCTTTCGTGGCAGCGAAATCGTGGAGCTGGCCCTTGCTCATGCTGAGGACGCCACGGTTCTTTTTTGAGACGGCCGAGGGGTTATGTTCGGCAATAGCCATAAGCTGGCGTTGCTTCGTGGAGACAGCAGGCAAGGGGCCTCCTTGTGCGACGGAACTGAACTACGGGCGGGTCAAGCCGCGTGCAGCGTAATAGGCGTCAAGTTCTTCTTCGCGGCGCTTCGTCTGGTCAGACGGAGAGCGCGGTTGCTTCTTTGCGTACTGAGGAAGATACGCGAGGGCGTCAAGGATGTCAAGGCGAGCGGAGCGCGGGAAGTGCGTGTACTGGGAGCGGAATTCGTGGAAGTTCGGCCCACGGCCGAGAAAAATCCGCCCCTGTTGGAAGAACGGCTCAAGGAGCAGGATGCGCTGCTCCTTCGCCTTTATGCCCGGCTTCGAGGCTTCGACGTTGGCCGAGACGCCACGCTCTTGGAGGAGCTTCTTGGTGAACTCGATGAAGGCCGCTTGCTGGCCCGCTTGCTCGATAACGATTTTGCGTGGGCTGAAACGGGCGGCCCATTCACAGATTTTTTCGGCGCAGGCGAGGAAGGTATCTTTTTCCGAGTAACAGTCCAAGAGGAGGTGTTCACCGCGTCCCGTGGTCCCGACGGCAACGATTGCAGCACGCGCGCGGTCTTCATTAGCACGCGAGCCAAAGCCACCGGGGTCAACGAACAGAAGCCGGTCGAGATCGTCAATGCTGTAAGTTCGTTTGGCGCCGGTGGCGTCAGTAAGCCGGTAGGTCTCGTCATCGAGCATCTCGTAGTAAAGGAGCCACGCGTCCCGGAAGGTGGCCGTGACTTCGTCGCTCGGGTTGTTCAGGTAGTTGCAGGCGAACAATGCCTCATCACGTACGCGAATCTTCGCTAACTTTTCAAGGTCCCACTTCTCCGGGAAGATGGAGCGCCCGTCCTCAATGGCGGCGCGGCGGAACATCGCCAAGTCCCCCATGCGGTAGGCGGTGACTTGCTGAACTTCCGCCGTTTGCGTATTCTTCCAACGGAGCAGGAACGGCCGTTTCACGTCCCCATACCCGAACGCATCCTCGATGTGTTCATAGGAGTCTTTGTGCCACCAGCGCGTGCCGATGAAGATTATTTCTGGGAAAGGCTCCGCGTTCGAGTTCAGGAGTGGTTCCAGTTGGTGTATCCAGCGGTTCACTTGATGCATGATCTGCCAACTCCCCGCCCGTGCGTTCTCCATGGCCTCCCGGGAAATGATGTCATCGCAGATTACCAGATCATAATGCATTCCAGTGACGGTACCGCCTACACCGATCACCGAGACCGTTGGTTCTTTCCGACCGCTCTCGCGGTTGACTACGATCCGCGACGCGCTCCACGTGGTGTCGTTGAAGTCTGGGGGGACTACCTCTGGGAAGAGCGCCCGGAGTAACTCGTTGCTCTCCAACTGGTGCTTAATCTCGGAGAGGAAATCCTTCGCGTTCTGCTCCTTCTCGTTCGCCAAGAGGATGGCGATGTCGGGGTTGGCGCAGATGCGTTGGAGGGCGTACGCAATCGTGACGAGCGTCGTTTTGCCAGTCTCGCGGGGCATCTCGATCTTGCGGTAGCGCGCCCCGTCGAGCGCCTGGTGGCCGGTGTGCTTCTCGACGAACTTGCAGAGGAGCGCGTGCGGGCCCTCGCGCATGGGGACGCGCTCGCCATAGTTCAGGACGACGCCCGCGAACCAAAATAAATCGGCAAGCGAGCGCTTGCGCCATTGCTGACGCTTCTCTTCCGTGAGGATGATTTGCTCAGTAGCTTGGAGCGGGGGTTGGTTCGTAGAGGATATACCATTCCGCACGAGTTGTGCTGTAATGCGTAGCAAGGATTCGGCCGGGAACCTCAACCTCGTCCTCAGCATTAAATTTGATCGCGACTACTTTCATTGGCACGATGCCTCAATGTGTCTGTGAGTTTGTTCACCGCCACCGCCACCTGTGTAAGCAGCATTATCAATGCTCGCTCGTTGGCACCACAAATGCACGGCCCATAACGTTGATTACAGTCAAATGTGTGGCGAGCGTATCCACCGACGAGTAACTTAACTTCCGACGTGTCATCTTTTTCGTTGGGGCGGGTGCCACAAGTGTCGCAAGAAATAGACGAACCACACTCAGAGCATACGTCGGTCATATTTCTCCCTCCTCCGTCGGCGGGGGTAACTCCTCCACTTCCGCTTCTTGCATTGCGGTCTCAGCAAACATCTGCGCGAACTTCCCACCCAAGTTTACGACGACCTGCGGCGTCTGCTGCTCTTTCTCTTCTTTCTTCGGCACCGTCCGCCCCAACACGGGTTCCACAACCGTCGGCATCGCTTTGTAGTCTTTCGCTTCGCGCGCATGGTCAATCGACTCCTCCACGTACAGGAGTGTTTTGGGGAGCATCGCTTGCAACTTTTCGCGCGCGGCGGCTTCTGTGTCCGCCACAAACTTCTCGACCAAGTCGCGGAAGTCCTGGCGGCGCATCACCTGGTTCAGCTTGAGGCGGGAGAGCGCGGGGTTGTTGGAGAACTTGCGCGCGAGTTCCAAGAGTTCGTCTTTTGAGAAGGAGCTACGCGCGAGGGCGTAGTCCACAGCGAAGAGGCGCATCCATGGCAACAGCCCTTTCGGGGGCTGGCGCGCGAGCTTGAGCCGCGCGTTCAAGTCCGCGAGTGCTTGGACGTCTTCGGGCGACAAGAGGGGATTGGTGTGTGCCATCGGAGGGAAAGTAACGCCTTGCGACGCTCTTGGCAACGTGCTACCTTTGGGCCTTCCCAACCGTTGACCTGCTCACGCCCATGCCGCTGTGAAGATTCTGCACCCCGAGCCACTCGAAACGTGGCGCAGTAACGGCGGGCAGCAGGAGTGGCTGTTAAAACCGTTTCTTATGCGGTCCTCGTCGCTGATGCTCTATGGGCGCCCCGGACTCGGGAAAACGACCCTCGCATTGCAGCTTGCAGCCGCTTTAATGGGGGAGCAAAAAACCTGGCTCGGCTTTCCGGTCGAACGGCCCGGCCCCGTCCTCTGGCTCCAACTCGACATGCCGCGCTACGAAATGAGCGCGATGCTCGACCGCGCGATCTCGGCGAAGCTCTTTTCCGCGACGGCGCCGATGAGCTTTGTGCGGATGTACGACATCGAGGACGATTATGGCTACAACGTGAACGTGGCGGCTCCGCTGACGGAGCAAGAGGAAGTCTTCGACTTTAACCTGCTCGCGCGTGCGGATTATGACGCCCTCGCTGACATTATCCGGGGAGTCTACCCTGTGGCACTCTTCGTTGACACGGTCGGGGATGCGTACTACTCCGTGGGCTCCAAAGCCATCAACGACGAGATTCGGGACGTGCTCCGGCGACTGCGCTCGCTCATGCGGCCGGTGGGCGGGGCGGTCGTCTACTTGCACCACCAACGCAAGCGCAACCCCCAACTCCTAACCGACGATCCCGACGAGTTCCTCGGGGGAATGGCGTGGGCCGGGTTTGCCTCTACAAGCATGCAGCTTCTCAAGTCAAAGTCAACCGCCGTTGTCGAGGAAGGCGACGATCCTGACGACAAGTTTCACTTGGCGCTTCGCAAAGTGCGGCTCGGACAGCTCGGTTTTGATCGGTTTGAGCTGCTGCGGAACGCGACAGGGTTTTTCGAGCCTAAGTGGACCGCCAAACACGGCATCTTGCTGTGGCAGGACTACCTATCGAAGCAGTGGGGTGGTGACATGTACGAGACACTGTCACGACAGCTTGGTGTGACCGAGGAAGCGTTGCGGAAGGCCAAAAGCCGCCTCAAAGAGAAGGGCATTTTGTGACACCTGTGACATATATTGTATATGTAACAGGTTGTCCAAAGGGCTTGTCTGGCGTTGTAAGTCGTTGTGCTGTATAGCCAAAAGTCTGTGACATGTTTCCCGAAAAAGTGCGTACCCCTGTCACAAAAGGCCAAAGCGTGTCCAAGTTGTTCACGAGAACGGACTTAGAGCGAGCTGCGCGGCTGGCGGCGTTCGGCGCGCTCCTTTCTCCCAAAAGTGATCCCGAAGTTCATATCAACGCCGCTGTCACGACGGTGGCCAACGAGGCTCCCACGTACTATGACGAGCACACGATTCGAGACATCCTCGGCCCCGACGCCCTGCGAGCATTGTTGGACTGCGTGGACCACCGTCCAACGCGAGATTAATCACGAGACGGACCCCGTCTATTGCTTCACCCGGCGCTGCTACTTATGTTCGCGAGAGGAATTTGTGTGACATCTCTTGTGCTGTGCTATGGCTGCCGTCCCGAGGCAATAAAGTTGGGGCCGGTCGCGCACGAGCTGCGGCTCTTGGGCGTGCGCCCGGTGCTTCTGTGCACCGGGCAGCATACGCACCTACTCGCAGGCACACCCGCCGAAACCGACTTGGTCGAGGCGCGTTCACTCGGGCTCGCGTCGGGTGGAAGCGTGACGCGCTGGCTCGCCTCGGCGGAGGCCCCGCTCAAGAGCGTGCTGGGCGAGCACAAGGACGCGGTCGTCGTCGTGCAAGGCGACACGATGAGTGCGCTCGCCACCGCCCGCGCGGCGGACGCGCTCGGCATCCCCGTGGCGCACGTCGAGGCAGGCGTGCGCTCTTGGGACGTGGACGAGCCGTGGCCCGAGGAGCACTTTCGGCGCGAGATCACGCAGCTCGCGGCGTGGCACTACGCCCCCACCTCGACCGCCTTCGCCAACTTGGTGCGGGACAATGTCCCGATTACGAAGATCCGCGTCACGGGCAACACGGTCGTGAGCGCGCTCGCCTGCTACACAAGTGCTAAGCCACAGGTGGCGGCGGAGCCGCCCGGCACGATCCTCGTCACGTTGCATCGGCGGGAGCTGCAACTCTCGCCCTTCCTGCCACAAACGCTGCAAGCGCTTGGGTTCGCGCTGGCGCACGCCCACCCCGTCCAATTTCTCTGGCCCCTGCACCCGGCGATGGAAGCCGCCGTCAAGCAAGTGACGTGGCCCGAGAACGTGAAGTTTGTGGCGCCGCTCCCGTACCGCGCGTGTGTCGAGGGGCTGGCGCGCTGCGTCGGCGTCCTGACGGACTCGGGCGGCTTGCAGGAGGAAGCGGCGACCCTTGGCGTGCCCTGCGCCGTCGTACGGCGCGTGACGGATCGGCCCGAGAGCGTCGAGGCGGGCGTCGCGCGTCTGTTTGTGCCGCTCCCAGAGTATATGGACGCCGCCGTGCAAACGCTCGTGATGAAGGTGCTGCCTCGGCAGCCGAGCGACGTGTTTGGGACGCCAGCGGCGGCGAGTGAGGTGGCGCGCGCTCTTGCGTCTCTTGTGGACAAGGAGTAACTTCTACTTATGGGCTTTCTCGATTTCTTAAATCCCGTCAAGGCGCTTGCTGATGTAGCGAGCGGCATCATCTCAAAGTTCGTGACGGACCCCACCGAAAAGCTGAAGGCGCAGGAGCAGGTCCTCACCGCCCAGACCGAGCTGTCAATGAAGGCGATGGACCTGCAAGCACAACTAACGGACGCGCAAGCGAAGGTCATCACCGCAGAAATCACGTCACAGAGTTGGTTGGCGAGGAACTGGCGTCCCATTCTCATGTTGACGTTTACATTCATCGTCGCGTGGAATTACATCATCGTGCCTATTGTTGGCGCGACTGCCGCGACGATCCCGCCCGATATGTGGACGCTCATGAAGATTGGCGTTGGAGGGTACATCGTCGGCCGTTCGGCCGAAAAAGGCATCGCATCCTGGAAGAATGGAGGATCGGACAATGGAAACTAGCACCACCTGGAAATCCCTCGCCGCCGGGTTCGCGGCTGGCGTCGTCTCGACCGGCGCGTATGCCATCGGGCTGCACACGATTGGCGTCGCCCTGTGGGTTACGTCGCTCGCCTACATCGGCTACAAGAAAGTCTCGTAACGTGACGCCGGAGCAAGCAGCTTCTCTTCGTCATTTTGCACCTGAGGAGTGGCGGCATCCCGAGATCGTGGACTATAGTTTCGCGGTCTACTTGGACAACGTGCGCGATGACTACGGTTTTCCCATCGTGCTGACCTCTGACGGGAGAACTCCGGCCGAAAATACCGCTGCCGGGGGCGTGCCTGATTCCCGTCACTTGTTTGGGCAGGCTGCCGATGTGGAGTTCCCCCCAACCGCCAACCACTTGCTCATGCTTGTCGAAGCGTGCATCAAACGGCAGGTGGCGTTTCCCCTCGAACTCGAAATCGACTCCCGTCCCGAGAGCCCCCATGTGCACATCGCCTGGAAAGTGCCCGGACGCGCCGGTTCCCTTGAAGTTCACTGAGGAAGACTACCGCGTCGCGCTCCGCCTCGCCTTCACGGCGGTCGGTGGCGACCAGCCAAGCGTCCGCCAACTCAATGCCGTCGCCCGGCGCCTCGTCGCCTACTTTGAAGACGATGCTGCACCTATGCGCGACTAAGTTCCTCGCCCCCTGGCTCCTTGCCTGGAGCTTCTCGGGCCACCCCGACGCGCTCGCCCTCAAAGCGAGCGCCGATTCGTTTGGCGTCCCAACGGATCTGATCTACGCCGTCGCGTTCGTCGAGACGCGCCACTCCACACGCAACACGGAAGTTTCAAGCGCCGGAGCGCTCGGTCGTCTCCAAATTATGCCCGGTATCTGGCATCGAACCTGTGGTTCGGTGTGGGGCCGTCGCCGCTACGCGGCGAACGTCCATTGCGGCGCCCTCATTCTCGCTTTATATTTCCGCAATACCGGCAACTGGCTCGACGCCGCCACTCGCTACTGTGGCACGGGTCCCGACGCCCTCGCCTATCGCCGCCAAATCGAGCTTGCGCTTGGGAGGTACTGGTGGCAGCGAACCGTTTTTGGGGCTTTGCTCTCTCCGTTATAGCGTTTGCGGCGCCGTTACGCGCCCAAGAAGCCGTCATCGACTCAACCGTGGCCGAGCAGCTCGACGTCCTCGCGCGCGACTCGGTCGAGCACATCGCGTGCCTCTATGGGCTGGCGGTGCCGGGCAAGGTCGCGCTCCTGCGCGCCGAGTTCCCGAAACAAACCGCGATTGGCAAACACAACGCCAGCGCCGACGCGCGCGACTGCCTC
>Ga0307471_100001373_pt1 | contig 13232 bp, 12 predicted proteins | sample atmos_gasesAM3C__2_FD_204566 | JGI IMG/M metagenome (GOLD analysis project Ga0307471, IMG submission 204566) | Hardwood forest soil microbial communities from Morgan-Monroe State Forest, Indiana, United States - atmos_gasesAM3C_515 | ecosystem: Environmental > Terrestrial > Soil > Temperate... | reverse complement strand
CGCAGCTGCCTGATCGAAGGCTGCCGCTTCGGCTATGACGAGGCCATGGACGGCAAAGGCGAAAGCACGCAGACGCAGGCGGTTTCGGTGGGCGCCGATGCCGCGGGCGTCGTCTGCCGCAACGACCATGTGTCCGCCACGAGCAATGGTGCCGTTGCCTATCTTGCCGCCGGCCCTCCGGGGCGAGGCTGCCGCATCGAGAATGCGCGCGGCATCGCCACCGCTAACGGCGCATGGCGCTGAGGACCGACGATGCGGCAGGAGTCCCGTGCGGAGGCGCTGGACCGGTACATGAGCGCCGCGATAGACCAGAAGCTCTATTCGAACGCGAGGAATCTTCGCCGTCACCTGCAGTACATCTTCGACGGAATAGATCTGCGCGACCGGGACGTCCTCGATATCGGAGGCGGTAGCGGTCTGCTGGCGGTGTACGCCGCGGTGTGCGGTGCCCGCAATGCCGTATGCGTCGAGCCCGAGGGCGCCGGCTCAAGCTCGGGCATGCGCTCGAGATTCGAGCGCTTCAAGAGCACGGTAAATCCACATCTGCCCGTCACCTTCGTCAACGATACGATCCAGGGTTACCTCAAGGTCGCGCGTCGGTTCGATGTGATCGTCTGCGCAAACGCCATCAATCATCTCGATGAGGAGGCCTGTGTTCACCTTCAGGATGACCCGGCCGCCGGCCAGCAGTATCTGTCCCTCTTCGGGGCGATCAATCAGGCCACCAACCCCACCGGGTGGTTCGTAGCGACCGACTGCGGCAGGAGCAACTTTTTCGCCGCACTCGGCAGGAAGAGCCCCTTCATGCCGGATATCGAATGGCACAAGCATCAGGATCCGCAGATCTGGGCGGCACTTCTGCAGCACGCTGGATTCTCAAACGTGACGATCGCCTGGTCCTCGCCCAACACGCTCGGTCGACTGGGACGGATTCTGCTCGGCAACCGGCTCGTCGCCTACTTTCTGCTCAGTCACTTTCGCCTCTGTACCCGCAAGCTCGCGCCCGTCTGACAACCCCGCCTCACGTACTGCCGGTCGCCGCAACCGCTCGTGTGGGTACAACGGATGTAGCTTCCATCGCAGTGCGGGCTTCTCCACCAATCTCCACGAGATGGCGGCACACGCGAGTGTCGCGCTCAGCGCAATCGGGAAACCGACGGCGTTGCCGGCGACACCCAGGGCGATCAGCAAATTGACGAGCGGCATGTGGTAGATGTAGACGCCGTAAGAGATGTCGTTACGCCGCAGCAGGTTGTCGCTCAGCTGCGGCCGGGAGAAGGCGGCTGCGAAGGTGACTATGGCGAGCGCCAGAAACAGCGGCAACCCCAGCGTGTTTCCGAGATTCAGATGCAGCAGTGAGCTGCCGAGCGCCGCCAGCACGCAGTACAGCACGAACGCCAGTGCAAAGCGGCCGCCGAACCAGGCAAGCAGACGCTCGCTGTTCCTCTGAAAGAATACCCCCACGAGGAACATGTAGAACCACGGAATGAAAGAGACTCCGATCAGCTTGAACCAGATCGTGCTCTCATAGCGAGCCGTGCCGGCCAGGTACAGCGCGTTTCCCACCCAGAAGAGCGCCACCGCCGCGCACAGCGCGAGATTGGTGCGCCGTCCCCCCGCGGCATCCCGCCGCAGCAGCGCGTAGAGAATGGGCACCAGCACGTAGAACTGCAGCTCGACGGTGATCGTCCACATGCTCCCGTTCAATACTCCGACGCCGTAGCCACGCATGAATTCGGGGTTGTAGAACTGCAGGAAGGAAACCTGCGCCGCGGTCCACCGCAGCCACTCTGACAGCGTGGGGCGCACGATGCTGAAATACCCGCTCAGCGCGGCCGCCGCAACCGATGCGGCAAAACAGACGATCAGTCCCGGATAAATACGCAACGCGCGATTCAGGGCATATTCACGCCGATTGGAGTTCTTTTCGAACGACTTGCTGATCAGGAAGCCGCTGACAAAGAAGAACACCGGCACTCCGGGAAACAGCTCGATGAAGCGCACCAGGTACCAGGAGCGGCTTTCCGGCACGAAATAGGGAAGCGAGTGGGTACTCGCCACCTGCAGAGCCGCGGTCAGCCGGATCAGATCGAAGTTATTCCTGTTGGACATCCGCTCGCGCGTCCTGCCGATCGCGCCGGCGTGCCGTCCGAGCAATCAGGGCCTGGTAGTTGTCTACCATCTTCTCGATCCCCAACTCAGCCTGCGCATACTCGCGCGCGTTGCGCTCCAGGGCGCGCCGCGGCGCCTCATCGAGCTGCACGAAATTGGCGATGGCCGTCACGATGCTGTCGGGACTTAGCGGATCGAACAGGAAGCCGCGCTTTCCCTCGGCCACGAGCAGCGGGTGGTCGCAGACGGCTGAGGCGAGCACCGGGCGGCCTGCAGCCAGGGCTTCGCACATTGCGTTGGGCATTCCTTCGTAGAGGGATGGGTGGACCAGCGCGTCACACTGGCGCAACAGTTCCGGTATGTCTCTGTGCAGCCCGAGCCACACCCAGCGCCGCTGCACCTGCGGCAGGTTCGCGAGCAGGGCGTCGAGCTCCTCGCAATAGCGCCCGCCGCTGCTACTCGCGTCGCGTGGGCCGGCCCAGACGACCTCGGGGGCATCGCCGAATCGGCGCGCGAATTGCGCCAGCGCCAGCATCAGGTTGTGCAGATTCTTCTCGGGGCCGATGCGGCCGACTCCGAGCAAACGCACTCCCCTGCCGCTCCCGGGCGTCCGCTCAGCCGGGTGGAATCTTTCCAGATCCACGCCGTTATAGATGCACGACACCTTTGCGCGCAGCCAGCTGCGGCGCTTCAGCCAACCAGTCTGCGTCTGGCTGTTCGCAACCACGCGATCGGCGAGCACGTGCAGCAGCCTGCGTAACCGGGCGCTGCCGGCGTGCCGGTCATCGTGAAAGCTGCTGCGCTCCGAAACGATGAGCCGGGTGTGAGGCGCCCCGAGGCTGGCGATTTCCGCGTAGATGTTAGCGGTGTTGAGGAACGAGACCGCAACGTCGAACCTGCAACGGCGCATCAGCCTGGCGAGCGCGATGATCACGCCCACCGAGCCACGTGCCTCCTTCGAGCATTCGTGCACCGGAATCCGTTCGAGCTCCAGGCGTCTCCGAAAGAAGTCGTGCTCGGGATAGTAGACGAACATCTCGACCGAATGGCCGCGGCGCTTGAGGCCGCAGGCAAGCTCCACGATCTGGTGCTGCGCACCTCCGGAGCCGAAGTGGTCGATGATGAGCAGCACCTTCATTGATGGTCGGTCAGGACGCTCAGGCGGCGCGGGCGGCCCGCCTCCACCGCCACCAGAAGTAGGCGTGGTAAAGGCGACCAATGGGCGTCTTGCCGCCCTGCTGCAGCACCAACTCGCGTACGCAGCTGATGCGAGCCCGAAACCTCGCGAGCGCACGATCCAATGCCGCGACCGCCGCATCGTCCATGTTGTTCGGATGCAGACAAACGGTCCACAGCCCCGAGGGGCGCTCCGCCAGGCTCCACAGTTGTTGCGGGATCCAGTTGAAGCCGTGCTCCTGATAGGTGTCCCAGGCTACGCCGTCGCTGATCACGCGAAGGGGAGTCTCGCGCTGCAATGCCTGCAGGGTGACGAGATCGAAGCTGTGCGCCGGCGCGACCCAAATCCGTGGCTCGACGCCGTTCGCCAGAAACAACTGCCAGCTGGCGCGGATTTTTGCAGCCTGTTCTTCGAAGGCGAGGCCCGCAAACTCGCTGCGCCGGTAGAAGGGCAGCATCGGCGGCGCCTGGGTCGTGTGCATGAGGTGCGTGTAGCCGTGCATCCCCACGGTCCACCCCTTGCCTGCCCAGGCGCGCACGCGTTCCCAAAACGCGGCATCAGGAGGATCGAAGCACAGCTGCGGATCGCGGTTGTCGGGGATGACCGCGACGATCGGCTGCACACGGTGCGCATCGAGGACCTGCTCGACCATGGACCACCTGCGCCGATGCATCGTGTTGCAGGCGTCGTCCAGCCGCACGAGGTAACGGGCGCTCACCGCAGAACCTCCAGCACCAGGAAGGTTCGCGGCTCATCCGGCACGCGCGCGGTGCGCACGCGTCGGGTTAGCGCCGCGAGAAAACCGAAGTCGTGCTTGTAGCGGTAGGAGACCGGGCCATCGACATCGATCGCATCCAGGATCAGATAGCGAGTCATCGGCAGCAGCGGGAGGAGCAGCGCTGCGAGATCGTCGGCGCTCAGGCTGTGGATCCAGTTGACCATGATCAGACAGTCGATCCTCGAATGTGGCAGCTGTGATACGCAACGACCGTCGCCCTGAATCCATCGGCCCCGCCAATGCAGAACGCGCGCGGCACGAATGACGGGGGCATCCCGGTCGATGCCAATGCGCACAGCGGCCTTCACGCGGCTGATGATGTCTCCAAGGCCACAGCCGACCTCCACTGCAACCGCAGGGTGCAGCGCATTGGCTAGCTCGACGACCGCCCGCTTATAAGCCCGGCATGAATAGGGAGCGCTTGCGTGCCAAGCCTCGAAGCGGAAGAGCAGACGCAGGAAACGCAGCGAGAGTCGGGCCATGACACAGCGGACCGCGTGCGCACCTCTTCTGCGGTAGACCCGTGCACACCAGCCCCTGACTTGCCTTGTGTCCACTGCACTCACTCGCTCATGCGTGTCTTTCGGCCACGGGCGCCCACGAGCTTTCCGGCAGTACGCAGGCGCGCCAGCCCTCCATGATCTGCTCCTGGCCGAATCGCTGCCGTACCTGGCGCGCGGCGCGCCCGAGAGCTTCGCGCGAGTCGGGGCTCGACATCAGCTCCCTCATGACACGCGCCAGCGCGTCGACGTCGTCGACCGGCACCAGACGTCCGTTGATGCCGTCTTGAATGAGCTCGGACGGTCCGGCACGGCAGTTGGCACAAATGACGGCAAGACCCATGCCCATTGCCTCGAGCACCGCGTTGGGGAAACCCTCGCGGCGCGAGGGGTGCACGAGAAGGCTGGCCCTTGCCAGCCAGCGATCCACCTCGCGCACCTCGCCGACGAACTCGACGCGCGGCGCGAGCTCCAGCTCCTCGCTGAGCCGCATCAGTGCATCCAGCTCCGTGCCCTCGCCCAGGACGCAGACACGCCACTGCGGAAACTGCCGGCATAGACGCTGGAAAGCGTGCAGCAGCAGATCGAATCCTTTCTCGGTCGTCAGCCGGCCCACGGCGACGATCAGCGGCTCGCGGTGGCACTCGAGGTCCGGCAGTTGGCGCAGCGCATTGGGTATCACGCTCACGCGCGCGCGACACTTGCGCTCCAGCCACCCGGCAGCGTCCCGCGTCTGGGCAACGACGACATCGGCGTGCCGATAGCACAGGCGGCGGAGCCACCTCCACGGCAGGCTCATGCTTCGACGCAGCGCCGGGTGCGTGCGTTCCGCTACCACCACGCGCACGCCGAGACCGGCCGCGGCCACGATGCTGCAGACATTGGAGACATCGATGAAGCTCAGCACCGTGTTTGGTCGCGAGGTCCGGATCAGCCGCCGCAGGCGCATGATTCCGCCGATGACTCCGATCAGGCTGAGCAACCTCACGCGGGAGCCGCTCACGCCCAGGTGAACGCGCTCAATCGTCCGATCGAGGATGTAGAAGTCCTCTACTTCCGGGCCGTGCCACGTTGCGAGCGTCACCTGGATGCCGCGGGCGGACCAGTAGTTGGCCATCTCCGACAGCTGACGCTCGGCGCCGCCCGCCTGCAGGCTCCCGACGATCAGGAGCAACCGCGACCGCAGGCTTTGTGCGGCAGCGGAATCGCTCATTGGACCCCGGATGCCGTGGCACCGCTGCCTCCCGCAGTCGGCAACAGCGCACCGCTGGGACTGTGCCGGCTCCGCTCGAGTTGCATCAGCAACCCCGTAGAGATGGCGACGAAGATTGCGACGAACGCCTCGTAGTAGATCAGCCCCGAGAGCGATATGAAGCAGTAAGCGATGAGGCCGGCGGCTATCCGCGCGCGCACGCCGCGGAACTGCGCATTGCGCGCCGTCAGCAACCGCCAGGCTATGGAAGCGAACATACCGTAGAACAACCCGAACCCGATGAGTCCATAGTTGTACAGAAGGTCGATGGGCGTTGAATGGGACGTGGTGCTGAAGTCGGCGCGGAACGCTTCCATGCCGCTGCCGAACATCGGGTTCGTCGCCCAGCCTTTCAGGCCCTGTTTCTGCCAGCCCCGGCGGTTGCCGAGACCGGTGCGCCCCGAGTCACCCTCGCGGTTCGTGAGCACCGCGGCCCCCAGCGACACCCGTCCAAGGCCGTTTTTCACGTTCTCCTGCAACTGCGGGTGGGTGCGCAGCGCGTAGGCCGCCCCGCCCGCGAGCACCGCCGCGATCAACACTCCTCTGAGGAGATTTTTGGCGGTCGGCTTGAAGTACAGCAGTGTCGCAGCGCCGATTCCCAACGCGACCCCGAGGTTGGTCTTGATGGATGTCGTGGCGGCGATAAGCGCCAGCAGCACCGCCCCCACAGCCAGCGGCAAGAGGGTCCAGCGCCAGTACGTGCCGAGAACGCTGACGGTGAAGAGTCCGAAAAGATACATCCCGGCAATCGTGTTGTACGAGAAGCCCTCCGGGTAGGAAAACGGAAATCCTGAGGTCAGCGTGTAGAGCATCGCCGCGGCGCCAAAACCCACGGCCATGCCGGCGAGCAGCGCGCCGATCTCATGGTAAGCAGCCAGGGAGCTGAAAAGTATCAGCACCAGCAGGCAGTTCGTCATCGAGGGCACCGTGGTCACCGCCACGTGCATGTCTTCCGTCCAGTTGATCGATAGCAGGCTGTAGGCGAAGAACCCCAGGTAGAGCAGCATTTCGCGGCTCAGCCAGACGCGCAGGTAGCGCACCATGTGCAGCAGCAGCAAAAACAGCAGCTCCGCGGTGAGGAGCGTCGGGTGACTCATGTCCCCGTACTCGGTCACGGTGACCACAAGGGTTGCGACCCCGGCGAGGACGAATGTGCCGGTCAGCCCTGCAAGTCGATTCATGCGCATGCGAGGTTTCCCGCTACCTTCATCGTGCTACGGGCATCGCCGGGAGTTGCGCCAACAGCAGCTGGAAGAACCGCACGTAACCCTCGATCTCGGCATCGGTCGGGGAGATATGCCAGTCATTGTGGGACGCCGGGTAGAAAGGCGCGAGATACCTCGCGAACGCCGCCACGATGGCAGAGCGCCCCGGGGGTGGCTCGGCAAGCTTGCGGCGCACGAGCTCGGGAAGATCCACGGTTCTGCCGAGTGCCGCAACGCTGGGGAATGACTTGACCGGTGAATCGCCGAACACGATCACGGGCTTGCCGAGCAACGCGGCTTCGAGACCGATCGTACCCTGAATCGCAAACACGAGCTCTGCCTTGCGAATGAACGAGACCGAATCGGCCTGCGGTGCGACTATCCGCACGCCCGGAAACCGCCGCAGCCGCGCAAGGTAAGCGGTGGAATAGTTCGGCGCATCGCTCTTGTGCAGCTTCACCAGCAAGCTGTGGGTCGGCGGCAGGGACCTGCTTATCATCTCGATGACGCGTACCTGGTTGCTGAAGAAGTGCGCGAACACGTCGATCGAGGACTCCGGCTGCATGTGCAGGCCGAAAAAAGCAAACGGCTCGTCTGGGGGCCGTTCGATGAGCCTCTCGCGGCGCAGCCGCCAAAGATTGCGGCGCAATCGCACTGCCTCCGCTAACAGCCCGCTGAAAGTGTACGAATTGCGGTAATCGGTGTATTTGCGGTAGCGGGCCAGGCGGCGGCGCTTCGCAACCCGCAGGAGCGAGTGCAGCTGGCTGCGAAGCTGGCCGAGCGCTACCGCGGGCTTGAGCAGCTGCGGCGGCAGGTACGCCGGAGCGTGGAGCCTGCTCGTCTCGAACGCGCTCAGCAGCTCATCCGCCTGAGCGCGCAGCGACTGCTCCCGCTGCGGCTCCAGCACCAGCGCGGATGCCGGGGACAGGTGGTCGCAGCAGCTGACGTGGGCAACAGGGATAGTGCTGAAATTCATGGCGAACCACGGCACACCGAGCTTGCGGGCGACCGCCAGTGCGAGACTGCCGTGCAGTCCATCGAACGCACCGATGATCGCCGGGGGGGACAGCTCGCCGAACAGGGACAGGAAGCGTCGCGCCAGCAGCGTTGCGTAGGCGAGCACCTCTTCGTACGGGACTGCTGCCAGCACCCGGTCGCTCATGATCATGTTATGGATCGTGGGCAGATCATCGCGCTCGAGCGATTGGAGTAGGCGGCGGTCAGGAGCAGGCAGCGACTCGCGCAGGTCTTCGCGCACGAAATAGACGCAACTCGCGGTCGCTGCCCGATCCCACGAAGCACGATCGTAGCTCGGATGCACCAGGTGCGAGATACGCAGAGCCGCGCGTGCCGCCACGCGATCCCACAGGTTGCGGATCAGACGCACGTCCATGCCGACCGTCAGAATGTGAGATCCATCGGCGCTCATACTCGGGTGCTGATCGCGCGCAATTCCGCTCCTGTTTTCCGCAGCTCGCTGCCAGGGACCGTCGTCCAGGAACGGGCAGGAGCGCGCCGCTGCTACTGCCTCACCGGCCCGTAGGGAGATGCCCCCCCCCAGATGTTGTCTTTGACCCATTGGCCGTCCTCGACGCGCCAGACGCGCTTGTCACGAAACTTGTCCGCCGTCACCCAGAATTCCTGTTCGCTCATGCCCACGTACTCGAGCCAGTAGTAGAGATCCTTCGAAACGACGTGGTCGTAGCGGCGGACCATTTCGATGCCCTCCTCGCGGGTCATATAACCCGTGCGGATGTCCTTGCTGGCGTGATCCGAAGCCCTGCCATAGCCGAACTTGACGAACTTCAGCAGATCGTGCGCGCCGTTCTCGTAGCGGTCGTCGAGGTTGGATATGCGCCGGTAGGTGCGCTCGAACGGCTGTTGCGCGGGCCGCCACCCATAGCGCTCGATCGCCATTGCTCCGTGGCTGTTCGGATCCCACTTGAAGAAATTGCCGATGTACAGCCCACGCACCCCGACACTGATGATTTCCTCGTCGCTCGGGTACCTGGCCCACAGCAGGTCCTTCTCGGTGAGCGGCTCCTGCGGATCGCCCACCATGTCATACCACTCGAAGCCGCGCAGATCGTGCTCGTGCCGCACGCGGGCGCTGAACTCGACGAAATCGTTGGGCGCGTACATGCCGGATATGTCCCAGTTCGTCTCGCCCCAGACGACAAGCGGAATCTGCATCCTGACTGCCATGACCACCGGGTAGGTCATGATCCCGCAGTGCGCATGCCAGTTCATGTCGCCCATCTTGCGAAAGCACAGGCGGTTCAGCCGCCTGAGCACCTCGACACTCGGTCCGAACACCAGATGGTCGGCATCGAATACCTGCCGCATGCGATCACGGTTATAGTCGCCCTCCGGCAGATAGTTATTGCCGTGGTACGTGACCAGCAGGGGCTTGAGTCCGTAGTCGGTCACGATCTTGTGGGTCTGGTAGTAGCTGTCCTTGCCGCCGCTGACCGGGATGAGGCAGTCGTACTCACCCTTGCGCTTCGCGACAAGCTTGCCGATGGTCTCCTCGAACAGCAGTTTTCGCCGTGTCCAGAAATCCTCGTCGAGACGCTCGAATTGCTCAGCGACGCGACACGCCGAGCACACGCCCTCGGTGTCCGTGTGAACATTGACGGCGATCACCGGGTACACACACCTTCTGCAGTATTGCATTCGTCTCCCGCCGCTGCAGCCGCAGCCTCTTCGACCCTACAGGGAGCCGGGCGCCTGGGCGCCCTCGATGCCCTTCGGGCCCGGCCTCTCCTTCCCGTACGGGGAATCCCGTATACTCCACGGGCCAAGAATAATCCCTGACGGAGGGAAATGCCGACCGAGAGACTGACCCACGCCAGGCCCGCATTCGCAAACCCGAGCTTTACAGCGAGATCAAGGATGGCGCACGCACATTGTGCCGCGCCTCGCACAGGTGTCGTTTGGCGTAATACACGCTCTGGTCAGTGTGCTGAAAAATGTTGGCGGCCGCCACTGCGTCGACTGTCGTACGCCGCAGCGCTTCTTCGAAGTGCTCCCAACAACCGACACCGCCCTGCGCGATGACGGGGATCTTCACGGCGGCGCATACCGCGGCGAGCGTTTCGATGTCATAGCCGCACTTCATGCCGTCGCGATCGATTGAATTCAAGAGAATTTCCCCGGCGCCACGCGCCTCGACGTGCCGCGCCCAGGCGATCGGGTCCATGCCAGTGTCGCGCTTACCCCCCTGGACCATCACACGCCTGCCGCCGCTGACCGCCTTGTAATCGATGGAGACGACGATGCACTGCGAGCCGAACTGCGCGGCCGCACGGCCGATGAATGTCGGGTCGTCGAATGCCACGGTGTTGATACTGATCTTGTCGGCGCCCAACGACAGCCGCTGTTGGATATCGTCGAGAGTGCGGATTCGTCCGCCAACCGTGATGGGCATGAACGTTACCTTGGACACATCCGCGATGATCTCGAGGAAGGTACGACGCTTGACGTAGCCCAGGTCCTCGCGCCCGGTGTCGTAGTCGTCGTCGGTAGTGATGTCCAGGTAGATCAGCTCGTCCGACGCCCACTCGCTCAGGCGTTTCACGGTCCACACCGGGTTACCGAGATTGAGATAACTGGAAAACTGCACGCTCTGGACCAGCCAGCCGTTTCTCAGCAGCACCACCGGAATGACGCGGCGCTTCTTCACAGGCGCAGAAAGTTTCCGACCAGCAGCATGCCTGCCTTCTGACTCTTCTCGGGATGGAACTGCACGCCGACGATGTTGTCGCGGCGGACAATGCTGGGAAAGGTCTCAGCGTAGCTGGTAGTCCCCACCACGTCGGCATCATCCGCAGCCTCGAACACGAAGCTGTGCACGAAGTAGAAGTCCAGCGTCGGATACTCACCGAGCAACGCGGCCGCACCGCTGGCACGTACCTCGTTCCAGCCCACGTGTGGGATCGGCAAGCTGTGATCGCGGAACCTGCGCACTCTGCCGGGAATCCACCCCAGACCCCGGTGAACGCCGAACTCTTCGCCACTTTCCGCGAGCACCTGCATGCCCACGCAGATCCCGAGAAAGGGCTTGCGTTTCTGACGTACCGCGACTTCGACCGCAGGGAGCGGGATGCGCGTGCGGATCAATTCCATGGCGGCTCCGAACGCTCCCACGCCGGGCAGGACCAGGTGAGTTGCGTCATCGATGGACGACTCGCTGTTGGACACCACGTGCTCGACGCGCAGATACTCCAGCAGGTTCGCGACGGACCTGACGTTGCCTGAGCCGTAGTCGAGCACGCAGACACGCGCTGACGCATTCACACCAGCTCCCAGGTCATCGGTGTTCCGCGTTTCACCGCCCGCGTGACACGCTTGCCAAGCAGCTGATCGAGGAACTTGGGTGGCAGACCGTGACCGGGCCGGATGGCACGCAGGTTGTGCGCGGTCAGCACATCGCCGGGCGCGAGATCCGCGCAAACGTAGAGGCTACGCCGGAACATCAGCGAGCCGCGCTCGGCTTCGGTCGGCCCGAGCCTTGCATCCCCGAGCGCCTCCCAGGCCGCGCGTGTCTCGGCGACAAGTTGTGAAAACTCCTGCGGCTCGAGCGAGAACGCCGCATCCACGCCGCCCTCGGCACGGCTGAGGGTGAAGTGTTTCTCGATGACTGCCGCGCCGAGCGCCACGGCCGCCACCGCCACGCCGATCCCGAGGGTGTGATCCGAGAGGCCCACCTCGCATTGGAAGGCGCTGCGCAACTGCGGGATCGCGACCAGATTCGATGCGGCGGGACTCGCCGGGTAGCTGCTCGTGCACTTCAACAACACCAGGTCGCGGGCGCCGTGAGCGCGCGCGGTGCGCACCGCCTCGTCGATTTCCGCGAGATTCGCCATGCCGGTGGAGATGATGAGCGGTTTGCCGGTCGCAGCGACCTTGCGGATCAGCGGCAGGTCGGTGTTTTCGAAGGAAGCGATCTTGTAGGCAGGCACGTCGAGCGATTGCAGGAAATCGACCGCCGTGGCGTCGAATGGTGTGCTGAACGCCACCAGCCCGAGGCGCCGGGCACGCTCGAATATGGGCGCGTGCCACTCCCACGGCGTGTGCGCCTGCTGGTACAGCGCGTGCAGAGTCGCGCCCTTCCAGGGACTTCCCTCGTCATCGATGTAGAACTCGCGCTCGCTGATGTCGAGAGTCATGGTGTCCGCGGTGTAAGTCTGCAGCTTGAGCGCTTGCGCGCCGCTGGCCGCCACTGCGTCTACGATCTTCAGCGCGCGCTCCAGCGACTGATTGTGATTACCGGACATCTCCGCAATGATGAACGGCGCCTGGGCGTGGCCGATCGAATGTTGTGCGATCTGCATGGCTAACCTCGGCTCACAGGGCCCGCCGATACTCCACCGCTCGGGCCGTGTTGCTCATCACTTCGAACCCCAGGCGCCTGAATACCCGGTGCGACGGCTCATTGGCAGCCATCACACTCGCCACCACACAGGATGATTCCGGGTGCTCGCGCAAGAGAGCCGCCAGCGCCACCTCGAGTATCCGCAGGCCCAACCCCCGGCCGCGGTACTCGGCGGCCAGAGAGTAATTGATCTTCCAGCCTGCCTCGGTCCTGTCGAAGCGCGCGGTGGCGAGCGGAATCCCGTCGCGGGTCTCGATCACCAGCAGCACACAGTCCCCGCCGGCGCTCAGCCTGTCCTGCAGCCAGCGATGATGCTCTGCCGCCGCGATGAGCTCGCGATCGAAGGAGTTTCTGCGGGTCGCGGGATCATTTGCCCATTCGAGCAGCAGATCCTCGTCGCTGGCCACAGCCGGGCGCACGGCGAGCGGAGTAGTCGCATTGACGGTGAGCGCTGCGCGCACCCGTCCCGCCCCTTCACCGTCGACGAGCGCCCGACCGGCGCTGGAACTCGCGGTATCCGCGCCGGCGGCGATGTGCCTGGCCAGCGCGTCCTGCAACACGGCCAAGCCCACCTCGTCGTAGTGCCCGAGCCAGTCGATGAGGCGCCTGTCATCGAGGGCCGCGGCGATCGGCCGCTGGTTGTCCGCCAAGGTGATGACCAGGGCGGGTAACCCGAGACACAAGCGCTCCCAACTCGTCGCACCAGCGGCACCGATCGCGAGGTCGGCGTGCGCCAGTAGGTGGGCCAGGGTCGGTGTACGTCCGTGGACTTTCACGTTGGGGTGTTCCGCTGCGCATACGACCGGACTTGCTGTGTCGGCTACAGCGCCC
>Ga0307471_100001372_pt1 | contig 13234 bp, 16 predicted proteins | sample atmos_gasesAM3C__2_FD_204566 | JGI IMG/M metagenome (GOLD analysis project Ga0307471, IMG submission 204566) | Hardwood forest soil microbial communities from Morgan-Monroe State Forest, Indiana, United States - atmos_gasesAM3C_515 | ecosystem: Environmental > Terrestrial > Soil > Temperate... | reverse complement strand
ACGACCTTTTCCATCGAAAATTTCGGGTGCCGCGCCACCGACGCGGATGCCGCGGCGCTGCGCAGCGATTTACTTACGAACGGGCTCGCGCTTGTCGAAGAGCATGCTCGCGCAGACGTCGTGGTGCTGAATACATGCACCGTGACGGCGGCAGCCGATGCGCAGGCGCGGGAAGCGGTCCGCAAGATTCATCGCGCGAATCCCGCGGCGCGAATTATCGTCACTGGCTGCTACGCACAGCGCGCGCCCGAAGAGATTGCAAAAATCGACGGCATTGGTTTCGTGGTCGGCAATTCGCATCAAACGGAAATCGCGCGTCTGGTGTGCGAGTCGCTTGAAGCGCCGGCGGCATCGAATTCGGCAATTCGCTCAGACAGCTCCTCCGGAGCGTTCGTTTCGCTTGCGGGAATTGACAGCGACGCGATGTCGCTTGCCCGTGGCCCCGCCAAAATTTTGACCGGCGATATTTTTGCCCAGCCGGCCGTGCAGATCGCGCCCGCGGAACTTGCAGAGAGCGTACGCACACGCCCGATCCTCAAAATCCAGGACGGCTGCAACAATCGCTGCTCCTATTGCGTGATTCCATTTGTCCGAGGAAAAAGCAGGAGTCTGCCACCGGACGCGGTGGTTTCAGAGATTTGGAAGCTAGTCGGCGCAGGGGCAAAGGAAGTCGTATTGAGCGGAATCAATCTCGGCAGCTATGGCCGGGACCTCACGCCGCGCGTGGGTTTAGTCGAAACGGCCCGGCGTATTCTCGAAGAAACAAGCCTGGAACAACTGCGATTCAGCTCGATCGAACCGCAGGACGTCACTGAGGAATTCGTCTCGCTATTTGCTTCGTCGGCGCGCATCGCGCCGCACTTTCACGTCCCGCTGCAGTCGGGCTCGGATCGGATCCTGCGCTCCATGCATCGCTGGTATCGCGCCGAACATTACGCGGAGCGCGTCCGCGTGATTCACCGGCATTTGAACGATGCGGCGATTGGCGCGGACGTGATTGTTGGATTTCCCGGCGAAACAGATGAGGAGTTTCAGTCCACGGTCGATTTCATCGAGCGCTTGCCGTTGACCTATCTACACGTTTTTTCATTTTCTGCGCGTCCGGGAACCGAAGCGTCAAAGTTCACTCCGAATCAGCACATTGCACCCGGCACGATCCGCGAGCGCGCCCGGTTTCTGCGTGGCCTCGGCCAGAGGAAAGCTGAAGCGTTTCGCGCGTCGCAAGCCGGACGCGTGCTGCGCGCGCTCACGCTCGCACGTGGCGGTGAAAATTGGACAGAAGCGCTGACGGGGAATTACCTCAAGGTGAAAGTCGCAGGAAAGCGGCCGCCGAACGAGTGGTGCGACGTACGTCTCTGAGAACTAAGTAAATAAGCGGCTGCGAAACACCTGGCATTTATAGCGTCGGGCTTCTGCCCGTTAATCTTTGCTTGAGTCTCCTCCTGGTGGATACGCAGGCAACTGTTTGAATCGCCCGAGCCCAGGCACACAATAGCCGCTCCGGTCTGACGGAAAATGCTGTGTCCAATTGTGAGATAGGTGGTGATAAGCGGATTTCTCAACAGTAATCGGTCCACGGGGAACTGCGAAGACAATGAGCGAGTGGAATCCTCATCAATGAAAGAGATTGCTGATGCCGAAGCAGAGTCCCGCCATGATCCATGACAAATAATTAGCAGGAAAGTCGGTGTCCAAATCGGTCTGGACGTGATCTTCTATACGCCAGCCAGCCGACACAGCCTCGCACACGACCCAGAAAACGCAACTGAGTACGACCCAGATCCAATCGCCTTTAGTTCCCATGCTTTACTCCAGCTCTGTCTGCTCCTCCTTAAGTACCACCGGGCCTGCATATTAACAAGCATTCGTCGAAAGCCGATTACTGGTGATAGGCGGATTTACCAACAGCAATTCCGGACGGCCTGCAAGAATTTGGGCTACACGCGTTCTAAGAGATGGGTGCTCCTTTGTTTGGCTTTTTCGGCGGGGCTCAGTCCATTTTGGGATGATGGGGAACCTTTGGTCGGTTATGCGCTGCGGAGGTACTAAGAACTCAGTGCGATGGAGGCCGTATGAAAACATCCGCGATCGACATCCAAGGATTAGCTATTCGTATCACTGAGCTTGAAAGGCAGAATCGTCGTTGGAAGATTGGCGGGCTGTTGATGCTTGTACTGTTCACGCTTTTGTTAGCGGTCAATGTGAAGGCCCAGAAGGGCGGTAAAGGTGGTTCGACTGGAAAGACGCTTGAGGCTCAATCCTTCGCATTGAAGGACGCGGATGGAACCCTAAGAGGATTGCTGGGCGTCGCGGACGGCAAAGCAAAACTTGAACTGTATGACACCACTGGAAGAGTTACATGGTCGACGCAAACAAGGGTCAGTGACGCCGGGCATTGATGCTTGGCCCGAAATCTCCTGAGCTCGGTCATTTGCCCGGAAACTTGGCACGATTACGAATAGATGTCGAGAAAAGAGGGCTTCTCACCACCAATGTCATTTTGAGATTGGTAGTGGATTTCCACGCGGGTCAGATTATGAGCCCGGCGGTCTTGATTTCGTTCGGTATGACGCGCTGAAACTTCACGCGCCGTTCTCAAAAATCACTTCGGCGAGCGCGAGATTTCCGCTGTGCGTAATCGTCAGTGAAATGTTCTTCACGCCCATCTTTTCAGCCCGTTCGCGTGCGACGCCTTGGAACTCCAGCGTCGGCTTTCCGCTGGGCTCGCGGATCACTTCGATATCGCGCCACCGCACTCCCGCGCGCCAGCCCGTCCCGAGAGCTTTCATCGCGGCTTCTTTCGCGGCGAAGCGGCCGGCATAACGCTCGAATTTATTCCGATGGCTTTCGCAATAAGCGGCTTCGCGAGGGGTAAACAGACGTTCGATCAGCGCAGCGCCATGTCGCGCAATGGCCGCTTCGATACGATCGATTTCCGCGATGTCCAGTCCCAGTCCGACGATCACGCGCCCTCTGCTTCAAAATCGCGGCAGTTGATACATGAAACACGAGCGGCCCTGCAGCGCGCCGCGATTATACCTATAATTGACCGTCGTAATTGGTGGTGGCGGGCTGGGCTTTCGATTGGAGAAATTACGGGTGCCAACGAGAAGCAGTGGGACAAAATCAGCGGTGCGGGATCGCTCCGCAAGAAAACGGGACACATCACCTAATGCCAAGTGGAAGCTACGCCGAGCCGGCGGCTTGCAAATCCTTGAAGCTTCTGCGCTCGCGCGGCTCAACTGGCTAGTTCACGGCTTCAGCACAAGGCCGGGCGGCGCAAGCGAATTGAAAGCATTTCGTGACGAGCGAGATGCTTGCGAAAAAGTGCTCAATCTGGGCTTCACGGATTGGGATCCACGCGCGCGTGTTCTTGAGAATCGGGAGAAATTCGTCGGCGCGATCGGCGCGAGCAAAATGCGGGTTGTCGCACTGCGGCAGATTCATTCCGACATTGTCCAGGTAGTTGATTCGGCGAACGAGTCCCGAAGCGAATCCGACTCGGGTGGTGCGGCCCCGCAGGGCGACGCCCTCATCACTCGCGAGCCAGGCGTTCTGCTCGTCGTACAAACCGCCGACTGCGTTCCGATCCTGCTCGCGGATCCGAAGCGCCGCGCGATCGCTGCGATTCATTCGGGCTGGCGCGGGACGGTTCGCCGGATTGCGGCAAAAGCGCTGGGGCGTATGCAAATGGACTTCGGTACGAAGCCAGGAGACGTCGTCGCGGCGCTCGGCCCCGGCATCGCCCAGTCGTGCTATGAAGTAGGCACTGAAGTGGCGGCGGAATTTCAGGCGCAGTTTCCGAACGCGCGCGGCTGGTTCGAGGGCCCGTTCGATCGGCTCGCGGATAGCGACAAGGATCCCAACTGGCTTCCCTGGCTCACCATGAAACCGCCGGGGCATCAGCCGCCGCCTCCGCGCGTTCAACTCGACCTGATCGCCGCCAACCGCGCCATTCTCGAAGCGACCGGGATCCCCGCGCGGAATATCTCGTCATCCGACTTCTGCACGGCGTGCCGCACCGATCTTTTCTTCAGCTTTCGAAAAGAACGCACCACAGGCCGCATGATGGCCGCCATTGGCATTCGCTGAGAGAATTTTGGGATCTGGATTCTTACTACTGTGAAATCTGCGTGAGATTCGACGTCGCCGCGCCCATTTCCATAAGCGCCAGTTGCCCGCAAGCGGCCATCACGTCTTGGCCGCGAGAATAGCGCACGAACGCTCGCACGTCCTTGTCGGCAAGAATTTTGCGGAATGCTTCAATACGCGCGGGATCGGGCTTCGCGTATGGCAGATCGCCGGGATTCCATGGAATCAGATTCACCTTTGCGCGCAGATTCGCAAGCAACTTCACTACGCGCCGCGCGTCATCGATTGAATCGTTGAACTCTCCGAGCAGTACGTATTCGAACGTGAGGTGCTCCCACGGCCGCAGCGGGTAGCGGCGGCACGCGTCGAGCAGCGCTTCGAGCGGATACTTGCGATTGATGGGCATGATTTCGTTGCGCTGCTCGTTTGAGGAAGCGTTCAGCGAAATCGCCAGCTTCGGCCGGACCTTTTCCCGCGCGAGCCGTTCGATGCCGGGAACGATTCCGCTCGTTGAAAGCGTCACATGCTTCGGCGAGACGGTCATTCCATTTGGATCGAGCAGGATGCGAATCGACGCCACCACCGGCTCGAAATTCAGCAACGGTTCGCCCTGGCCCATCAGGACGACGTTCGTTTGCGGCTTGAGCGCCGAACGATTGTCCTCCAGCGCTAGGAGCACTTGGCCGATAATTTCGCCGGCGGTAAGGTTGCGGATCAAGCCGAGCGTTGCCGTCAGGCAGAAATGGCAATCGACTGCGCATCCGGCCTGGGTCGAAATGCAAATCGTCTGGCGGTTTTCTTCGGGCATGAACACCGTTTCGATCGTTGCAGACGGCAGCAACCGGTCGTCGGCTGCCGAGTCCTTAGGCGGCGGCCCGAGCGCGAGAACATAGCGTATGGTTCCGTCATCCGAGCAGTGCTTGCGGATGATTCTTGGCAGTTCAATCGCCGCTTCGCGTGCAAGACGATCGCGAAGTTTTGCCGGAAGATTCGTCATGTTCGCAAAATCAAACCGCCGCTCGGCGTACAGCGCATGATAAATTTGCGCGCCGCGGTAGGCGGGCTCGCCGAGCGATTCGAGGAACGCGCGTAGCTCTTCCGGGGATTTCCCCAGCAGGTTGCGGGGGCGAATGAGCGCGCTTTCGGGAGTCTGCGATGCCATCTCGTTGTCATGATAGCACGCCGCAGATTCTTGATTTTTTGTCTCCGGCCGAAAGCCAGAGAGATATAATAGAGCGTTTGGAATGGGTGTTTAGGCGCGCTGAGGTGAACGCGATGGAACAAGTGACGATGGAACAACTGACAATCGATCAGTGGACAAAACAGCTTTGCGCGATTCCCAAGCAGGATTTCACGATTCCGCGCGTCCTGAAATTCGCACAAGAGAAAGCGATTCGCCCAGAGACCCTGGCGCCGTATCTTTTCTACGCGAAAAGCCACTACACCCGGAACCTAATCTACAAATGCGAATTGTTCGAAATTCTTGCGATCTGCTGGGAATCGGGTCAGGTAAGCCGGATTCACAACCATCGCGACCAAAATTGCTGGATGGCGACGCCCATCGGCCGGCTGCGCGTCCAAAACTTCCGCGTAGAGAATCGCGATATGGCGCACGGCGCCTGCAAACTCGTTCCCACTGATTCCTACGACATGGATACGACCCATCCGGCCGTCGTTGCGCCCGAAGAACCTGTGCACCAGGTGCTCAACCTCCCGGAATTCGGCGCGCGTGCGACCAGCATTCACATCTATTCCTATCCGTACGCAAGCTGCGAAGTATATTCGATGGAGCGCGGATCGTATGCCGACGTTCCGCTGCACTATTCGAGCGAGTACGGGAAGTTGTCGCCTGACGAGAAATTGATGTAGCGCGGAAAGCGGGAAAGTGTAATTTTTACGCTCGCAACTGCACCAACTAGGTTGCAGCAAAAAGCAGTTTTGGGGCTTCCGGGGCGCCTGGCGGACCATTTTTTGACGTTTTTTTGTCGGTGGCGAACGCGAGGCGAAGATTTTAGGGCATCGGAGCCGGGTAGCGGCGAAGGACAGGTGATGTGGCAGCGTTTTGCTGCCGTTACAGAGGGCACGGCGTGCCGTGCCCCTACTGAAGAATCTGAATGGAAACTTGCTGGGCGCTGCTGATGACTTCGCGTCGGGCGCATGCGAAGATTTGGTTCCGAACTTACTGGCAAAATTTATGGCTGAAGCGAAAAACTTGGTTCAGAAAGAAGTGCTGCCGAATGGGCTCGTGATTCTCACCGAGCCGATGGAGCACATGCATTCCGTTTCGGTGGGAATCTGGCTGCGCGCGGGTTCACGGCGCGAGCCGGCCGCGCTGAACGGCATTTCGCATTTCATCGAGCACATGGTGTTCAAGGGCACCGCGCGGCGCACGGCGGAGGATATCGCGCGAGAAGTGGATAGTGTGGGCGGAATGCTCGACGCGTTCACCGCGAAGGAAATGGTTTGCTTCAATACGCGCGTCCTCGACGAGCATCTTCCAAAAGCATTTGATGTGGTTGCGGACATGGTTCTCGAGCCGAAATTCGCAAACGAAGATATCGACCGCGAGAAGTCCGTGATCCTCGAAGAAATCCGCATGACGCAGGACAATCCCGAAGACCTGGTGCACGAGCTCTTCACGCAGAATTTCTGGACGCCGCACGCAATCGGAAAACCAATTCTCGGTACGCCCGAAACGGTTTCGGCGTTCACGCGAGATACGCTGGATAGCTGGTTTCGCCACTGGTACGCGCCGAATCATATGGTGATCACCGCGGCCGGCCGGCTGAGCCACAAACAGCTTCTCGATCTCGTCGCCGAGCGCTTCGCGAAGGTTGCGCCGTCGTCCAATGGCACTGCGGATTCCGTTCCGGTGGCTGCTCCGCACATCACGCTGCGGACGAAACACGAACTCGAGCAAGTACACCTCTGTATCGGCGTTCCAGCGCTGCCGATGACGGACGACCGCCGCTTTGCCGTTTCCGCGCTCAACAACGTGCTGGGCGGCGGCATGTCGTCGCGCCTTTTCCAGAATATCCGTGAAAAGCAAGGCCTCGCCTATGCGATTTTCAGCGAGATGAACTCTTATCGGGATTCCGGATCCCTTTCGGTCTACGCGGGCACATCCCTCGAGACTGCGGGACAGGTTGTGCGTTCTGTGCTCGATGAATTCCGCCGGATCAAGGACGAGCCGATTCCGGAAGAGGAGTTGCGCCGCGCTAAGGATCATCTGAAAGGTGCGACGCTGCTTGCATCCGAAGGCACCGGCCAGCGGATGAACAGCCTCGCGCGATACCACCTCTACTTCAACCGCTATTTTTCTCCGGCGGAACTGATTGCGCTGCTCGAAAAAGTCACGCGTGAAGACATTCAGCAAATCGCGCAGGAATTCTTCCAGCCCGAGCGCCTGGCGGCCAGCGTCGTGGGGAATCTCGATGGCTTCGAATTGACCCGCGACCAGCTCACCTTCTGATTACCACTTCGCAAAATTAGATAATCTGGTTATCCAGCGAACCGCGCCGGTCGTGCTAGCGTGTGTCCAGATTGAAGGGAGGCAACGATGAATCGGCGTTTGGTGATGTGTTTCTTGGTCCTCTTTGCGGGTTTCGCTCTTTCCACACGAGCCCAAGATATTCAGGTTAACCGCGAAAACAAAACCGTCGCTGTTTCCGTGACGAAAAGTGTGGAGGTTCAGCCCGAGTTGGGCTCAGTACAGATAGGGTATCGCAATCAGGGCCGCTTACAGAGTTCGGTATATGAAGAGAATGGTCGGCAAGCTCAGAAAATCATCGAGGCTTTACTCGCAGCGGGCGTGAAAAAAGAAGATATACAAACGGAAGCCGTGCAACTTGGTCGCGTTGACGAGCCGTCGCGGGAATCACAGCAGGAGAAGGCACCGCGCTTCGAGGCGGCTCAAACATGGAAAATTCGGGTACCTATTGGAGCGGTCCAAAAAGTTGTGGATCAGGCCGTTGCGGCTGGTGCTAACGATGTTAGCGACGTCGTCTGGTCGGTGGCTGATCCAGACGCACTTGATGTAAAAGCGCGGGGAGAGGCGATCTCGAAGGCCCGCCAAATCGTCGACGAAATGGCGAAATCGCTGGGAGGGAGAGTCGGCGGCCTTCTTTATGTATCCAATGGCGAACCTTCAGGCTCATATTTTCGAGCTGGCGGAGGCTTCGGGAACGGAAACTTACAAACGGTCGAAGTGAGCGCAACCAAACTGCCAATTTTGAATCTCTTTCCGCAGAAAGTGCGGCGAGAAGTGACCATCTATGCTGTGTTCGCTCTGGAATGATACGTAACAGAAACGACCGCTGCGCGGGTTCATGTTGACCTTGCGGCAGCAGTTTGCCATTATCCTTTGCGAAGCTGGTGCGGCGGGGGCACGCCCGGCGGACGGAGAGAGCGCATCGCGTTCCGCATCTCGATTTTAGCTTCGGGCAGTGCGGGCAACTCCACGTTGCTTGAGACCGATCACACCGCTCTCCTCGTTGATGCCGGACTCGGCAAAAAAGAAATGCTGCGGCGCTTTGAAGCGCTGTGCCGGCAGAAACCCGACCACCTAGACGGTATCCTAATCTCCCACGAACACTCCGATCATTCGGGCGGCCTCCGCCAGCTGCAGCGCGTTTGGAAATGTCTCGCGTTTCTTACCGAGCCGACGCACCGCGAAATTCAGCGCATGCTCGAAGATCAGGGCATCAAGAAAACGATCGATCATGTGCAATACGTTCATCCCGGCGAGAAATTTGAAATCGGTGACATCGAAGTGACGCCGTTCGCGATTCCGCATGATGCCTCTGACCCGGTGGGGTACTGTTTCAAAGCCAATGGAATCAAGGTTGCCATCGTTACCGATCTTGGCTATCTGCCCGAACTCGTGAAACACCATCTGCGCGAAGCCGATTTCCTGATTCTGGAATCGAATCACGATCTCGAAATGCTGAAGGTCGGTCCGTATCCCTGGCACATCAAGCAGCGCGTGATGAGCCGGACCGGTCATTTGTCCAACGCGACAGTGAGTGACTTTTTGGCGGATTGCGAAGTGTTTGACGGGCGAGCGCGCCATCTGGTTCTCGCGCATCTTTCCGAGCAGAACAACAACCCTTCCGTAGCGCGCATTTCTGCTGAAGAAGCGCTGGGACGGCGCTCGGCTGAGTTTTCCTTTAGCGGCACCCTTCACATCGCATCGCAGCACACACCGCTTGGGCCGTTTGAGTTGTAGCGCCTCTCCGAAAAACGCCGATAAGAACGAATTCATGGGCGAGGCAAGCTACTACGCCTCGTGCTGCGTTTTGGCGTTGGCACAGGCCCTTCGGTTCTCAGGGCAAACAGGATTGCCTGTGCTACTGAACGACGACGACAAAAAGAACGAAACCGCGATGCTTGCCAAGAATCGGAGCGAGCTGTGCCGTGTTTTTGCGCAGGCGCAGGCTTCCCGACACAAAGCTCGGGACGCAAAATGCGGGGAAGCCTACGCTACTGAGATTCTTCGCGCGCGGTGAGACTGGCGAAGAACATGTCGTGCATCGGGCGGGTGGTGCCGTCGGCGAGATCGGCGTCGCGCACAATGGCAACGCGCGCTTCGAACAGGCTCTCAGGATTAACCGCCACGCCCGGCGCTACTTCAATCTGAACCAGATCCGCGCCGCGATGTTGTCCCGATGCAGCTTCCCGCAGTCCCTGGCACTGGTAGCACAGGCCCGTTTTGTTGATGAGGGCGCAGAGGCCGTCGAAAGCCTCCGTCATCCTGGCGCGTGCGTCCGACAAGCGGTGGCGGAAAATGGGCTCTGAAACGCGCAGAATTCCGGCAGCCTCTTCCGCTGTGAATCCTAGAACTTCTTTCAGCATCACAGCGGCCTGCTCTTCCGGTGATAGAGTGCGCGCGATGCACGAAAAGCAAAACGCGATGTGCTCGCGAGTCTCATAAGTGAATCCCGGCTGCGCCATCATGTTTTGCAAGCTGACGTAGTTCTCCGGGTTTTTCTTTGCTTCCTGCTCGCCAATCAGCTGCGCTTCCACGCGCCAGCGTTTCTTCGAGCGCAAGTGGTCAAGGCAGACGTGCGTGGCGATCCCGAAAAGCCAGCTCTTGAAACGCGCTTCGCCGCGATAGCTGCGAATATCTTCGAGCACGCGTATGAAAACATCCTGCAGCAGGTCTTCGGCATCTTGCCGCTGAGTGACCATGCGATAGATGTAGCCAAAGAGAGGCTTGCGCCAGGGCTCAACGAGCGAGCCGAAGGCAGCGCGGTCGCCATGCTGGGCGCGTTCGACGAGTTTTAGTTCTTCGTCCGGTTCGGGAGCGATTGGCGAATGTGGATGGCTAGCCATCGTAGCTTCTCCTTTAGTGAAGGGCTCCTCGGAGGTTCGGGCCGCGACAGTTTACATCGGTTCGATGGGCTGCCGCGGCCGCGAGACGTCCTTTCGACCACAGTCTAGGTTGAACGTGAACTACGACTTCATCAGCACCTGGCAAAGCTGTAGCCGGTTGCCCGACGGATCGCGAAACGTTGCCAGTTTCACCATACCCGGAATTTCTTCCGTCTTGCCTTCGAATTTCACGCCGCCTGACTCGAGCCGTTTGCGTTCGCGCTCGATATCTTCCACGCGCAAAACGATTGTCGCGCCGGGCTCTCGGGAAGTGACGATTTGCCTGCCGGACAATCCAATTGACGCTTCGCCTTCGCCACCGCTAAATTCGGCCCATTGCTCGACTTCAAGCGTTTTCTTGAGGCCGAGCACGTTGCCGTAGAATTTCTTCGATTGTTCGAAGTCGTTCACGCTGAACCACGAAACGGTCACTTTCATTTGATTTCTCCTTTTCGATTGGTTTCGTCCTGCTGGTAGCTATGTCGTTTGGGCGTGAGATTTCCGCCAACTAATAGATATGAAGGGAGATGAGGGTTATCGAGATTCTCGCTTTAGATCGCCGATAGAAACGAAGCGTAATCCCCGCTCGCGCCCTGCAGCGAGAATATGCGGCAAAGCGCGGATACTCCGGGTTGGATCGGAGATGCCGTCGTGAAGAATCACAATCGTCCCTGGGACGAGATTTTTTTCAATGAGCCACTGGATGTACCGGACCGGAGGGTGCATTGGATCGTGAGGGTACGCGCACCCCAAGACGCATTCATAACCCTTATTTCGCGCAAGACGGATTTGCTTGGGCGACGCGACGCCTCCGGGTGGGCGGAATAGTTTCGGTCTGGTCGTGATCTCGAGCTCGCTCTCCGTTTGCTCGAGGTAATGAAGGAAGTCAGCATCCGAGTGGTGCAGAGTAAGGCCGTTCGTAAAATAGTGGTTACCCACCTCGTGTCCTGCGGCTCTGATGCGCGCAACCAGATCCGGATGGCGGCGTGCTCGCTCGCCGATGAGGAAGAAAGTCGCCTTGGCATCGTACTGTTGAAGGATCTCGAGGATCTGGGGCGTGAATACTGGATGCGGGCCGTCATCGAAGGAAAGCGCAACCCAGGGATGATGGGTGGGAATGCGAAACGTGACGTTGGGCGCGAGTCGCTCGAACACGCCCAAGACAGCAATGGGCTCTACCCAAAACACGAAAAGCGCTATCGCGAGGAGTGCAATCGAAGTCACTATGACGGCCATTCACGTCATCCACGGAGGAATTGAGGTATTAGAGTGGTGTTCGCTTACCTTCAGCGAAGCCGAATTTCCACATAAGCCGACGCCAGCGCTCAAAGATAGGATTCTCAGGGCGAATCCAGACGCCACTGAGCGCGGCTTGGAGTTGAACATTCTGCTGGGAAGCTTCCTCGATGCGGTCGATAACTGCCGGGCCATGTTTCTTGAGCAAATCCTCAAGGGGGCCCGCCGCAATAAATCCCAGCGCTTCATCGGAATTTGCCTTGTTGATCAGAAGATAGGTTACCTTCCATCCTTTATCCGGGTCGTAGCGAACCAAATCGTCTACTTCATTCCAAGCCCACCGATCTGCTTCCTGCCTAGTTTCGAAGTAAAGCAAATACGCCTTAATTAGCTCTTCGGTATCCATAACTGCCCCTTGGACTAAACCGGTGAGGTTAACACGGCGTTTCGGTTCGGATGGCGAGCTCTGCATCCCTGATACCTCTTGGTAATATGGATTGTCGTCGGATCATTAGACACCTGATAAGGGGCGGCGGTCATGCATGGCTTTCAAGAAAGGCCGGCGATAAACAAGATATAATCCAACTGCATGATCCCGCCTACCTACAAACCTAAGAAGAAATTCATGGAACTGGCTATAGCAGAGGCCAAACGCGCCGGTGACCGCGGCGACTATCCGATTGGCGCGGTGATTACACGCTTGCTAGGCAAGCGCGAAGTGGTGATTGCCAGCGCCGGTAACCGGGTAAAAACTTCGGGATCGAGTATCAAACACGTCGAACTCGAAACGCTGAAATATGTGTCCAGCGGCTATGGCCGCTACCTGCCTGACTTCGTCCTTTACTCGACGCATGAGCCGTGCGCGATGTGCGCCGGAGCCGGCGTGTGGTCACGAATTGGCGCGGTGGTGTACGGCGTTTCGCAGGAAGACATTGCCGCGTATGGGCGCAAGCACGGCACCGAGTATTATAAGTGGCGAGCTTGTTTGATCCCATGCAGGCTGGTTTTTGAGAAGGGCAATCACCGCATTCCTGTTTTTGGCGGATTCCTCCGGCGCGAATGCCAGAAACTCTTCAGCTTCAGGCCTGCGAAGCGGTGACGGTCGTTTTCGAGTGTCGTCTTCCAGTCGAGTTTGCAGGTATGATGGTGCAGGGAAATTCCCCGCCGTTTGCAAGCTAGCTTGAAGAGTAGCGCCAAAAAGAGCTGCGCGAAAAGGAGCTTCCTTTGATCCCGCGATACACACGCGCGGAAATGGGCCGCGTCTGGAGCGACGAGAATAGATTTCAGAAATGGCTCGAAGTGGAGCTGGCTGCCGCAGAGACGCTGGCGGAAGCCGGCATCGTCCCGCGCGAGGCGGCGCTGAAACTGCGCGAGCGGGCGCGTGTCGATGTGGCGCGGATTAATGACCTGGAAGCGAAAGTACGCCACGACGTGATTGCGTTCACGATGGCGGTGCAGGAATCGGTGGGCGATCCCGAAGCGGCGCGCTGGCTGCATTACGGGCTCACGTCGAACGACGTGGTGGACACGGCGC
>Ga0307471_100001369_pt1 | contig 13246 bp, 4 predicted proteins | sample atmos_gasesAM3C__2_FD_204566 | JGI IMG/M metagenome (GOLD analysis project Ga0307471, IMG submission 204566) | Hardwood forest soil microbial communities from Morgan-Monroe State Forest, Indiana, United States - atmos_gasesAM3C_515 | ecosystem: Environmental > Terrestrial > Soil > Temperate... | reverse complement strand
CAAGTGGAGGAGGACGTGAGCGTTGCCGCCGACATGGCGCTCGGCTCGCCCCAGCCCGAGCCTGAGACGGCGCTGCTTTACGTGTACTCGCCGGACGTGGACCCGACGTCGGAACAGTTCGATACGGAGGACGATCCGCAGTTCGTCGGCGACCCCACTACCATGGTGGACCTTCTCAACGCGTGCATGAAGGACGAAATGGCCAGGGACTCCCGGATCATCGTGTTCGGGGAGGACGTGGCCGACGTGAGCCGTGAGCAGTATTTGGAGCAGGTCAAGGGAAAGGGCGGCGTGTTCACGGTCACCCGTGGGTTGCAACGGCGCTTTGGCAGCGATCGCGTCTACAACTCACCCCTGGCCGAGGCCAACATCGTGGGCCGGGCCATCGGGCTCGCGACGCGCGGCTTGAAGCCGGTCGTCGAGATCCAGTTCTTCGACTATATCTGGCCCGCCTATCATCAGCTCCGAAACGAGCTCGCGACGCTACGGTGGCGCTCGAGCAACGCCTTCACGAGCCCCGTCGTGGTCCGCGTCACCTACGGCGGGTATCTCAAGGGTGGGTCGGTGTATCACTCGCAGACCGGCGCGGTCGTGTTTACGTCCGTTCCGGGGCTCCGCGTTGTATGTCCGAGCACCGCGCTCGACGCCAACGGCCTCCTGCGCACCGCGATCCGCTGCGATGACCCCGTCCTCTTTCTCGAGCACAAGCACCTCTATCGCCAGACGTACAACAAGGCCCCGAACCCGGGGCCGAATTTCATGATCCCGTTCGGCAAGGCCAAGGTGGTGCGCGAGGGCCGGGACTTGACGGTCGTCACATACGGAGCGGTGGTGCAGCGCTCGCTCGTCGCCGCGAAGGAGCTGGAGGAGCGGGACGGGGTCAGCGTGGAAGTGATCGACCTCCGGACGCTGTCGCCGGTGGATTGGCCGACCATCGCCGCATCCGTGCAGAAAACCAACAAGGTGCTCGTCGCGTACGAAGACTCGCTGTCCTGGGGGTACGGCGCGGAGATCGCCGCGCGCACGGCGGACGAGTGCTTCCCGTGGCTCGACGCGCCGGTAAAGCGCGTCGGCGCGACCGACACCTTCGTCGGCTACGCCCCGCGTCTCGAGGATTTCATCCTGCCGCAAGTGGAGGATCTCGCGCGCGCCATGCGCGATCTGCATGCGTTCTAGCGCCGCCCGCGCTTACGCCCTGCTGTTCTTCCTGTCCGGGGCAACGGGCCTCGTGTACGAGCTGCTGTGGGTTCGGGTTCTCTACCAGACGTTCGGCTCCACCCTTCAATCGGTGACCACGGTTGTCGCCGCGTACATGGGCGGTTTGGGGCTCGGCGCGTGGCTGCTCGGCCGCCGGGCGGACGCGGATCCCCGCCCGGCCGCCCTGTACGGGAAGCTCGAGATCGCGATCGGCGTATTCGGTGCCATCTCGCCCTTCGCGCTCGCGCTCGTGCACCGCCTGTATATCGGACTCGCCAGCGCGCTCCACCTGAGCGGCGGGACGAGCGTGGCGCTGCGGTTCGGGCTCGCGGCGCTCGTCCTGCTCGTTCCGACCACGCTGATGGGCGGCACGCTCCCGGTGCTGACCCGGGCGTTCACCGGCGCCGATCGGAATGCGCTGCAGCGCTCGGTCGGCCTCCTCTACGGGCTGAACACGCTCGGGGCGGTCCTCGGCACGGCGCTCGCGGGACTCTTCCTCATCGAGCACGTCGGGATCCGCGTGAGCCTGTGGGCGACCGCCGCCGTGAACGTCGCGCTGGGCGCGGGCGCCCTGTCGCTGGCCCGGCCGCTCTCGGCGCACTCACCGGCCGTGAGCACATCGCCTCCGGAAGCGACACCCACGGCGACGGGGTCGCTGCGCTCGGTCGCCTTGGTCCTGCTCGCGGCGACCGCGTTCGCTTCGCTGCTCGATGAAATCGCGTGGACGCGCGTCCTCGTCATGATCGTCGGCGGCTCGACCTACGCGTTCACGCTCGTCTTGCTCGTCTTCCTGCTCGGCATCGGGATTGGAAGCCGTATCGTCGCTCGTGGACGGCTCCCGCCGGTCCGCACCGCGGCCTACGCCGCGCTGGCACAGGCGATCACGGCGGTTGGGTCAAGCGTGCTGTTCATCGTCTTCGGCGCACTGCCCCGGTACATCATTGCGATCTTTCAGGTGCCGACGCTCGGCGCCACCGAGCGCCTCCTGGCGATGGGACTCGCCGTGGGCGGCGTCGTGCTGGTTCCGGCGATCGGGATGGGCATGACGTTTCCGCTCCTGACCGAGCTCGTCGCTCCCCTCGGAGCGGCGGGCGGCGCGGACGTCGGCCGCGCATACGCGCTGAACACCCTGGGCAGCATCGTCGGCGCGGTGCTCACAGGTTTCGTCCTGGTGGTGACACTCGGGACGGACGTCACGTTGCGGCTGGGCGTGGGCGTGAACGTCGTGGCGGCCTTGCTGCTCGCGTGGCTGGCGGCGCGTGGCGTGGCCGAAGGCTCGGTCGAGCACCATGCGCTGCGATTCCGGGTGCTCGCCGCCGGCGGGTTGGCGACGCTCGCGTTGGTCACCGCTCTCGCGGCGCCCCGGTGGAGCACACGGCTCATCGATCTCGGACCAAGCATCTACGCCCGCGGACCGATGGACGCGCGCGCGGTGACGGAGTTTCTGGCCCACCGGGGGTCGCGCCAGCTCATGTACGCGGAAGGGTGGAACGCCACCGTCTCGGTGTGGGAGAGCATCACCGGCCGGGCGCTCAAGGTGAACGGCAAGGCGGATGCCTCGGACTATGGCGACATGGATACCCAGATCGTTGCCGGGCTGGCCCCCGTCGCCGCGCACCCCGACGCGCGTACGGCTTTCGTGGTGGGGTACGGAAGTGGCGTGACCGCCCGGGTCCTATCCGATGTGCCCGGGATGCGACGCGTCCGCGTGGTGGAGATCGAGCCGGCGGTGCTCGAGGCGGGGCGTTACTTCCTCCACGTCAACGACAATGCGCTCGCCCGATCGAACGTATCGGTCGTCGTGGACGACGCGCGCAGCGCGCTCCAGCTCGACTCGACCAGGTACGACGTCATCGTCTCGGAGCCCAGCAACCCTTGGCTCGCCGGTGTGGCCACACTGTACACCCCCGAGTTTTTCCGGGTGGCGCGGAGCAGGCTGACGGACGACGGCGTGTTCTGCCAGTGGGTGCAGCTCTATCAGCTGCCCCTCCCCGTGGTGACCGGCATCGTCCAGAACGTCCGCGCCGTGTTTCCCCACGTGCATCTCTGGTTCGGCGCGCCCGGCGACGTGATGGTCCTCGGGTCCGCTCGGCCGTTGCGTTACGATCGCACGTGGCTCGCGCGGCTCGTCGGGCCGGGCGCGCCCCTCGCGGCGTGGGGCAGGGAGTACCTCGGCGTGGACCAGCCCGGGGACTACTTCGGCCATTGGCTCCTGGGCGAGGCCGGGGTGGCCCGCTTGCTCGAGCACCCCGGGATCGTTCACCGCGACGACCGGCCCGGGCTCGAGTTCGTCGCCGCCCGGAGGTTTATCGACGGCCGGGGAACGGTGGGCGTCTTCGATTCACTGGTGAGTCTCCGTGCGGCCACCGAAGCGCAGGACAGCCTCTCGCCGGTCTTGTTCGCGCGTGCCCTGACGGTCCGGCGCGGCGACCCCCTGAGCTTCCGATACCTGGACGCGCTACGCCGGTCTCGGACCGAGCCGGTGTGGACCTCGTATACGGCGGCGGTGCTGCTGGGGGCGGGCGACACGACCTTTGCCGATTCCGCGTTGCCACGCTTGCGCCTCAGCGGCCGGAATCCCGAGGCCTGGCTCTTGAGTGGCCTCGTGGCGGCCCGGCGTGGGCAAGAGCCAGCGGCGCGAGCGCTGCTCGCGGGCGCGCTCGCGGCGGGGTCTGACACGACGGAGGCGGTGGCGGCGTTAGCGGCGCTCGACGCGCGGGGTCGGCGCTGGGCTCAGGCGGCGGTCGAACTGCGCGCGGTGTTCGCGCGGGCGCGAGGGACGCTGCGCCATCCCTACCCACGCGACTGGATCGCGGACGCCTTGACGCCATTCGTCTTGAACGGGCCTCCCGCCACTGCTGATAGTCTGCTCACCGTGGCGGTAGCCGGGCGGGCCGGGTGGTACAAGCTGCACGAGTTCCGCGCTGTGGCCGCACTGCGCGCCGGTCAGTGCGACACGGCGGCGGACGAGTTCATCTTGCTGGTGGATTTCGGGATCGAGCTGGTCGACGCGCCCCGTTGGGTGGCGGCGTGCCGTCGGGAGCAGAAGCGCTAGGCTCCGGTTTGCTCCCCCAGGACCGCCTTTACTTCGCTCGCGGCCGCGATCGCGTGGTCTACGTCGCGCGAGAGGGCGCGGGCTTGCTGCGTGGCACGCGTGAGATCGTCGAGCGCCACGGCGACGCCGGCCGATCGGAGGCGGAGGAGATCGAACCGTACGTTCTGCATCGCCAGGACGCACGACTCCAACTGATCGGACACCAGTTGGCGCCGAGTCAAGAGATCCGTGAGTGCCTGGCGCTGGCGCGCGAGGAGACCCACCTGCCGCTCCCGCTCCGCGCTTTCCCCCTGCCGCCTGGTGGCGTCGATTCTCTCTTCGAGGCGGGCGAGCGCGCCCTCATCCACAGTTCCACTCATCGCATGTAGCGTCCGGGCGAGCTCCTCGGCGCGTCCGAGCAGCGCGTCCGCCGTGGCCACGACGTCGGGGAGCAGCTTCCGCTCTGACTTGGGGAGACGGTCGACGATCCGCAAGATCGCCTTGCGATCGCTCCGCGCCTGCTGAATCGGCTCCACCTGGCGGCCGAACTCGTCCGTGGTCGCGCGCGGCAGGTCCACGGGACGACGGCCGGCCGCGGCGAGTCGTGCCTCGATCGCGTCAGGCGCGGGGGGCCGGGCCAAGACGTCGCGCCAGGAATACCCGGCGTGCCACAAGCGTAGATAGCGTGGCACGAGCTTCCACCCCGCCCACACTCCCGCGAGCACCAACGACCAGCTCGGCGCGTGACTGCTGCTCGTCACCACGTTGATCAGCAAGCACGCCCCGCATACCGACGCCCATGTGACGAAGCGGTTCCGCAGGTCATGGACGATTTCCGGTTCGCCGCTCGGTGCCAGCATCGGACGGTCGTTGCGCCGCGCCGGACGCTCGAACGCGCGCACGGGGCTGGCGCGCCGCGGTGCCGGCGGCGCCGGTCGGAGCTCGCGTGAAGCCCCCCCCCGCGGTGTGCTCGGGCGGCGCGACTGGTATGCGGTCGCGCTTCGCGCTTCGAGAGCGCGGCGCAGGGCGTCGGCCGTGGGCCAGCGGTCTTCGGGGTCCTTCTCGAGCGACCGCATCACGCAGGTGGCGAGTTCGTCGGGCACGTCCCGGCGCTTGTCCGTGATCAACGGTGCCTGCTCGGTGATGTGCTTCAACAAGATGCCCGGGACCGTCGGAGCGTGGAACGGGAGCTCACCCGTCAGCATCTGGTAAGAGACCACGCCGAGGCTGTAGATGTCCGAACGGCCGTCGATCTCACGGTCGCCCGCGGCCTGCTCCGGGCTCATGTAGTGCGGAGTGCCGATCGCCACGCCGGTGCCGGTGAGCGTTGCCCCGCCGGTCGTCGAAGAAAGCGCCTTCGCGATCCCGAAGTCCGTTACCACCACACGACCCCGGCTACCCTCGAGGAGAATGTTGTCCGGCTTCACGTCGCGGTGAATGATCCCGAGCGCGTGTGCGGCCCCCAGGGCGTCGGCCGTCTCTATCATGATGCGGCGAGCCTCGTCCGGCGGCAGCCGACCGCGTCGCTTGAGCTTGGCGGCGAGCGACTCCCCGTCCACGTAGGCCATCACGAAGTACACCAGGCCGTCGGGCCCCTCGCCCACGGAGTGAATCGGCACGATGTGCGGGTGTGACAGGCGGGCCGCGGTCTCGGCTTCGCGCAGGAAGCGCAGCCGGATCTCCTCGCGGAACGCGAGTTCCGGAGGCAAGACCTTCACCGCGACCTGGCGCTTCAGGCGCTCGTCGCGGGCGGTGAACACCACGCCCATTCCGCCCCGGCCGATCTCCCCTTCGAGCGTGTAGGCGCTGCCAAGGGCCAGGATCAGGCGGGCAGTGAGTGACTTATCCGCTTCGTTCATCCGAGTTCGCGTGAAGGACGCGGGGATAGATTAGCCGGGCGGCGACGAGCCTGCAACCGGCCAGCCGCTTTCGACTTACGCTTTGCCGCCGCGATGGCGCGCCGCCCGATGGCTATTAGGCAGCCCCTGCCTTATTGGCCGCCGAGCGGCGGAACGCGCGTGCTCAGCACAGTGTTTTTGTGTGGCACGGACGATGCTAAACGGGGTCCGATCGATGCTGACATCTCTCTTACACGAGTTGAACGCTAATGTCTGAACGACTGACGCTTCCGGTGCTCCCGCTCCGGGAGGTCGTGCTGTTTCCGGGGGTCTCGATGCCGATCGGCGCGGGACGTCCCGCGACGCTACGCGCCGTCGAAGCCGCGCTGAAGAGCGACTCGCGGCTCATCTTTGCCGTCGCGCAGCGTGAGAACGTCGATACCGTCACGCCGGGCCTCCTGTATACCACCGGCACACTCGCCAAGATCAGCCAGATCCAGCGCGGGCTGGGCGGCGTGCAGCTCCTGTTGCACGGCGAGCACCGCGGTACGGCACTGCATTACACAGATAACGGGCGCTACCTCGAAGCGGTGGTACGAGAGGTGGAGGATCTCCCTCCGCTGAGCCTCGAGGACCCGGCATTTGTCGGGCTCCATCGAGAAGCCCGTGAGCGTGCTGCCGAGCTGGGGGAAAAATCCGGGCTCCCCGAAGACGTGGTCCGTCAGGTGCTGGAAGGCGTGACGGATGCGGGACGGTTGGCGGACTTGGTGGCTGGCTATCTCGAGATCAAGCCAGCCGACCGCCAAGGGCTGCTCGAAACGCTCTCCGTGGAGGAGCGGCTGCGCCGGGTGCTCGTGCACGTCCAGCGCCAGATCGGTGTGCTCGACGCACAGGAGCACATCAAGTCCCAGGTGCAGGAAGAGCTCGGCGAACGGCAGCGCGAGATGTTTCTCCGCGAGCAGATGAAGGCCATCCGCAAGGAGCTTGGGGAAGAGGACGAGACCACCGAGGGAGAGCGGCTGCGCAAACGCCTCGAGGCCCTCGACCTTCCCGAGGCGGCCAAGAAAGAGGTCGCGCGCGAGCTCGAGCGGCTGGAGCGCGCGAACCACGACTCGATGGAGGCGCAGGTCATCCGCACCTACCTCGAGACCGTGGCCGAGCTGCCGTGGAACAAGCGGGCCGAGGAGTCCCTCGATCTGAAGCGTGCCGCGGACATCCTGGAGCAGGACCATTACGGGCTGAAGGACGTCAAGGATCAGGTCCTCGAGTTCCTCGCGGTCCGGCAGCTGCGCCAGCGGTCGCCCCAGGGCGAGCCGCGGACCAAGCCGGATGAGGAGCAGACCCGGGGCTCGATTCTGTTGTTCGTTGGTCCACCTGGGGTGGGGAAAACGTCCATCGCCAAGTCGATCGCCCGTGCCATGGGCCGGCCGTACGTGCGCATCTCGCTTGGGGGCGCCCGCGACGAAGCCGACATTCGCGGACATCGTCGCACCTACGTCGGGGCGATGCCGGGACGCATCATCCAGGGCATGAAGCAGGCCGGTGCCAAGAACCCGGTGTTCCTGCTCGACGAAGTCGACAAGCTGGGGGTGTCCTTCCAGGGGGACCCGGCGGCGGCGCTGCTCGAGGTGCTGGATCCCGCACAGAACGATTCCTTCACGGATCACTATCTCGGTGTGCCGTTCGATCTGTCGGAGGTCCTGTTCGTCGCGACCGCCAACTTCCTGCAGAGCATTCCGGGACCGCTCCTCGACCGACTCGAGACGGTAAACTTCGCGGGCTACACCGAGCGCGAAAAGCTCGAAATTGCGAAGCGGTACTTGGTGCCTCGTCAGGTGCGGGAGAACGGATTGACTGCCGAGCAGTTCGCCGTCACGGACCCGGCGTTGAGCGAGATCGTCTCGAGCTACACGCGGGAGGCGGGTGTCCGCCAGCTGGAGCGCGAGATCGGCAAGCTGGGACGCAAAGTCGCGCGCCGCATCGCCGGTGGCGACGTCGAGCGCGTCACAGTGGATGCCCCGGACGTCGACGACATGCTCGGCCGTCCCAAGGTCCATCCCGAGCGCAAGGCCGGCGAGGATCAGGTGGGTGTGGCGACCGGCATGTACTACACGCCGGTCGGCGGCGACATCATGTTCGTCGAAGCGAGCGTGATGCGCGGGAAGGGCGAGCTCGTCCTGACGGGTCAGCTGGGCGATGTAATGAAGGAATCCGCCCGCGCGGCGCTTACATACGCGAAGTCTCACGCCGACCAGCTCGGCATTCCGGAGGCGGCGTTCGCCGGCACCGACCTCCACGTCCACGTTCCCGCGGGAGCGATCCCGAAAGACGGGCCCTCGGCCGGGGTCACCATGGCGACCGCACTGGTGTCCGCGCTGTCGCGGCGGCCCGCGCGGCACGATCTCGCCATGACCGGTGAAATCACGCTCCGGGGTCGGGTGCTGCCCATCGGCGGCGTGAAGGAGAAAGTGCTGGGTGCCGTGCGAGCCGGAATCCGGACCGTTGTACTGCCCAAGGAGAACGGGCCGGACCTGGATGACCTTCCGGAAGAGGTGCGGCGGTCCCTCGAGGTGCACCTCGTGGACGATCTTGACGAGGTTCTGACACTTGCCCTCCGAGGCGCCCGCTTCGAAGCCGGGCATCTGGTGTTTGACGGCGAGGCGCCGGCGGAGCCTAGTCTTGTAGCGAAGCACAACTAGTCGTCACACAAGGGTGGCAAGCCCCCGGGGAAACCCGGGGGCTTGCTCGTGTCGGGGCTACGGGAAACCATCCAACCCTTTCCCCGTAATACCTGTCTAATCAGCCGACCCGTCACGAGGCTGCCATCGTGTCGATTGCCGCTTTTCTGGCCATCGCCGTCCAGACCGTCACCCTGCCGCAATCGGCCGGCGGTTCCTATCCCCCGACGACCGCCACCTCGGCGAGCGCCGCGCGCGCGACGCACCCGGTGGTGATCGATGGTCGCGACGACGACGAGGTCTGGCGCACCGCGCCCGCGATCACCCAGTTCCGCGAGTTCCAGCCACGTGAAAACGGAGATCCCCGGTTTCGGACCGAGGCCAAGGTCGCCTACGACGATCACAACCTCTACGTATTCATCCGGGCGTTCGACCCGCATCCTGACAGCATTCTCAAGTTGCTCGCCCGGCGCGACGTGCGGGCGGCCACCGACCAGTTGAAGATCATGATCGATTCGTACCACGATCGGCGCTCGGGCTTCGAATTCGCCGTCAACCCGGCCGGCGTGAAGCGCGACTACGCCATCTACAACGACATACAGGAAGACGATGCGTGGGACGCCGTGTGGGAGGTCGCCACGACCGTCGATTCGCTCGGGTGGACCGCCGAGTTCCGCGTCCCGCTGTCGCAGCTGCGATACGTGCCCCGGGACACCAACACGTTCGGGTTCGGGGTCTGGCGCGACATCCAGCGCTACAACGAGCGGGTCAGCTGGCCGGTGTACCGTAATTCGCAGACGGGCATTTCGTCGCAGCTGGGCGAGCTGACCGGCCTCGTCGGTCTGGCATCGCCGCGTCGTCCGGAGCTCGCGCCCTACATGCTGACAAAGAACGTCTCCGTGCCCACGAGCGGCAGCTTCGACCGTTCACAGAAGCTGACGGCGGGCGCCGACGTGAAATACGGACTCACGTCCAACCTGACGCTCGACGCGACGGTCAACCCCGATTTCGGACAGGTCGAGCAGGATCCGGCGGTGCTCAACCTCAGCGCGTTCGAGACGTTCTTTCAGGAGCGCCGTCCCTTCTTTGTGCAGGGAGCCGGGATCTTCCGCTTCGACGTGAATTGCAGTCAGGTGAACTGTAACAACGAGGGGTTGTTCTACTCACGCCGCATCGGGCGGGCGCCCGAGCTCGACTACGGCATCGCCGGTTCCCCCACCGTGACCACCATCCTGGGGGCGACGAAGCTCACCGGCCGGCTTCCCGGCGGGCAGACGGTGGGCGTGCTCGACGCCGTCACGCAACGCGCCTCTGACCCGCTCGGCAACACCCTCGAGCCGACGACCAACTACGCTGTGGTGCGGGCGCAGCAAGACTTCCGTAACAGCGAAAGCGGCCTCGGCGTCATGCTGACGGCCGTCAATCGGGACCTGGACCCGTCGACGGAGAACGCGCTGCGGCGGAGCGCGTTCGTCGGAGCGCTCGATTTTCGGCACCGCTTCTTGAGCAGTCACTATCAGATCAAGGGATCGCTCGACTTTAGCCGGGTTGCGGGGACCGATTCTGCGATCGCGGCCACGCAGCGCAATCCGATCCACTACTATCAGCGGCCCGACGCCGGCGTCTCGTACGACTCGACCCGGACGTCGCTTACGGGCAACGCGCAGGAGCTGTTGTTCGGTAAGGTCGGCGGCGGGATCACGCGGTTCGAGACGAGCTACCTGCGCCGCTCCCAGGGGTTCGAGGTGAACGACCTGGGCTACCTGCAGCAGGCGGACCAGCAAAGCTGGAACAACTGGTTCGGCGTGCAGGCGCAGCATCCGAGCGCGTTGTACCAGCAAGCGTGGTGGAACTTCAACTGGTGGCAGTACTGGACGGCGGCCGGCACGCCCGTGGAGCGCGCCGCGAACACCAATGGCCACGTCCAGCTGCACAACTTGTGGTTCGTGATGGGCGGAGTCACCGCCGGCCAACTCGGTACCACGTTCTGCGATCGCAACTGCTCGCGAGGTGGGCCGGCCGTGCGGGTCGATCCCTACGTTTCGGCGTGGGCCGAGGTGGATGGAGATGCACGCCCCCCGCTGGTCCCGTACGTGTGGTTCAACTTCTGGCGCGGTGATGGGGGCCGCTCGGAGTCGTTCAACGGCAATACGCAAGTGACGTACCGCATCGCGTCCCAGGTCAACACATCCCTGACCCTGAGCGCGACACACAATGTGAACGACATCCAATGGTTCGGCAATTTCGTTACGCAGGACACGACCAACCATACCTCGACCACGCACTACACGATCGCGCATCTCGACCAGAAGACGGTGTCGCTGACTGGGCGGGTCGATTACACGCTCAGCACCACGCTCACGTTGCAGCTCTATGTACAGCCGTTCGTCACCAAGGGAACCTATTCGAACGTGCGCGAGCTCAGCGATCCGAACGCCGTCGCATTCGCGAACCGGTACAAGGCATACACCGATACGTCAGTGACCAACCGCCCGGGCGGTTTCAACGACAAAGAGTTCAACTCGACCACCGTGCTGCGCTGGGAATATCGACCCGGCTCGACGCTGTTCCTGGTGTGGACGCAGGGGCGGTCGGGCTTCATCCCCCTCGAGGGGACGCGGTCGCTCCGAGGGGACTTCCGCGACATGTTCGATCTGCACCCCAACAACACCTTCATTGTGAAGGCGTCGTACTGGATCAGCTGAGCGTTCGGCGCAGCGCCTACGGACGCCCTTTTCCCCTTCCTCCGGCCGTCCGGTTCTGATACGGGGGCCGCTTGGGCGCGGCCACCGGATGCTGTCCGAGCCGCCGCTGCACCTCCTGAATGCCCGCCTCGAGCTGTTGATCGACGCCGCGCGCGAGCTGGCCCGGGTCCTCCGGCACCGGAATATCAGGATCCACGCCGTGTCCTTCGGCAAACCATTGACCCTGGGGGTCGTACTGGCGGAAGGTCGGCACGGTCACGAACCCGCCGTCGATGAGCTGCGGGACGCCGCTGATGCCGATGATCCCGCCCCAAGTGCGCTCGCCGATCAGCGGGCCGAGGCTCGCCTCACGGAAGAACGTCGGGAACGCATCGCCCCCCGAGCCGCTCCAGCCGTTGATGAGCATCACTTTCGGGCCGATCTGCGCGGCCGGCGGCCACTGCCAGTCCTTCCCGTCGCGCACGGCGTAGTACGCGAACGCCGGACGGTTCAGGAGCTCGATGAAGCGGTCGGGGATCTGGCCGCCCGAGTTGAACCGCTCGTCCACGATGAGGCCTTCCTTGTCGATCTGGGCGGCGAATTGCCGCTCCAGCTCGGTCTGCCCGTCGAGCCCCGTGCTGGGGACGTAGACGTACCCGACTCGACCCTTCGTTGCCTCGTCCACGTGACGTCGATTCGCCTCGATCCAGGCGAGGTAGCGCAGGCGACCCTCGTCCGCGAGCGTTTTCACCAGCACGGTCCGCGCCCCGTCGAGCGACGGGCGGTTGCTCACCGATAGCTTGACCGTCTGGTCGGCGAGACCGTCGAACGCCGCCCAGGGGTCGGTGGCGGGATCGAGCGGCGCTCCGTTCACGGCCAGGACGTAGTCCCCTTCCTTCACGTCCACACCCGGCGCGCGAAGGGGCGAGCGTACCTCGTCGTCCCACGGAGCCCCGTCGATGATGCGCTTGATCCGGAATGCGCCGTTCTCGAGCGCCCAATCGACGCCCAGCAAGCCGACGCCCCGTCGCGGACCCTCCTCGAGGTCGCCACCCCCACGGTACGTGTGGGAGGAGCTCAGCTCGGAGATCAGCTCCCCGATCGCGAAGTTCACATCGGAGCGGGTCACCGCCGCGTCGAGCAGCTTGCCGTACCGCACCCGCTCCGCGCTCCAGTCGACCCCGTGCATCCCGGGGTCGTAGAAGTAATCCCGCTCGAACCGCCACACGTCGTTGAACATCTGCCGCCACTCGGCTCGTGGATCCACGGTCATGGTGAGCTCGGCCGTGCGCAGGGGCTTGTCGAACTTCTGACCCGGCTTGACATCCACGATCGCGAAGCGCCGCTGCACTGCTACGAGGAGTTTCTGGCCGTCGGCGGAGAGCACGGCGGGGCTCGCATCGTCCAACACGATCTCTTCCTTGCGCTCCTTTAGGTCCCAGTAGATCAGGGGGCTCTTCTTGTCCGACGCCCCGGTCCGCGGATGACGCACGAAGATCACTTTTCCCGACGCGGCCGCGAGATCGGTGTAGTTCCCCGCTTCGGGCGGCAACAACACCACCCGCCGCTCGAGCCCTGTCAGATCGATGTCGACGGCCGCCGGCTTGGCCTTGGGCTCCGTCTTTTTCGCTTTGGTCGTGTCTGCCGCGGTCGAATCGCTCTTGGCGGCCTCGTCGTCGTTCTGCGGTGCGAGGGGCGACGCGACGTCGGGGCGGAGTGCCGCCGCGGCGATCCTCGTCGTGTTGGTGTAAATCCAGGTGTTGTCGACGTCGCTGTAGATCGGCTCGAAGCTGCGGTTCGTGAGGAAGTACAGAT
>Ga0307471_100001367_pt1 | contig 13263 bp, 13 predicted proteins | sample atmos_gasesAM3C__2_FD_204566 | JGI IMG/M metagenome (GOLD analysis project Ga0307471, IMG submission 204566) | Hardwood forest soil microbial communities from Morgan-Monroe State Forest, Indiana, United States - atmos_gasesAM3C_515 | ecosystem: Environmental > Terrestrial > Soil > Temperate... | reverse complement strand
CGCGGCGTGCAGGATTTCTGGGAGGCGGGCCTGTGGCCGCTGGCGCTTCTCGTCTTCACTGCCAGCATTGCGATCCCGGTTTTCAAACTGATGGCGCTTGGCTGGATGCTTATACAAACGCGCGGAAGATCGTCTACTTTCTTGCCGGCCCGCGCGCGGCTCTACCGTTTCATTGATTTCGTCGGCCGCTGGTCGATGATCGATATATTCATGCTCTCTATTCTGGTCGGCCTCATGCATTTCGGCCTGCTCGCGCAGATCACGGCCGGCCCCGGTGCTATCTATTTCGCGTCGGTGATTATTTTAACCATGGCGGCCGTCGCGAGTTTCGATCCGCGCCTGATGTGGGATGCGGCCAAGAATAAAAAAATCGCGCAAAACGACCAGGATCGGGCCTTGCGACCATGACGGACAGACTCCCCTCCGAGGATGATCCGGATTTTCTGCCTGCGCATGTGCAACGCCAGCATTTCTCGCCGATATGGCTGATTCCGATCGTCGCCGCTCTTATCGCGGCTTATCTCGGCTGGCACGATTACACGCAGCACGGACCGCTCGTCACCGTCACCTTCAAGACGGCGGAAAGCCTGGTGGCGGGCCAGACACAGGTGAAATACAAGGATGTCACGCTCGGCACCGTCGAGGATATCCATCTCAATGACGATTTGAGCGGGGTCATCGTCAGTGTGCGTATGGCCGGCAGCGCCAAGTCGCTTCTGACCGAGGACGCGCGCTTCTGGGTGGTGCGGCCGCGACTCAATACCTTCAACGCATCCGATATCGAGACACTCGTCTCCGGCTCTTATATCCAGCTCGAGCCCGGCGCGCCCGACGCCGAGCCGCAGCAGCATTTCACCGGCCTCGAGAATCCGCCCGTCGACCGTTTCGACGGCTCGGGACGCATCTTCGTGCTGAAAGCGGAAAGGCTGGGTGCCATCAGTATCGGTTCGCCGGTTTATTTTCGCGACATCAATGTCGGCGAGGCCCTCGGTTACGATCCCGGCAATGGGTTCGATCCGATAAAGATCACGATTTTGGTGCGCGAGCCTTACGACAAATTCGTGCGCGAGCACAGCCTGTTCTGGAACGCATCCGGCGTGACCATCGGCCTCGGACCCGAGGGCTTGCGGCTCGAGACGCATTCCCTGCGTTCGGTGCTGGCGGGTGGCATCGGTTTCATCACGCCGTCCGAGGCCATCAACGACCCCCCGGCCGATGCCGGCGCCAGCTTCACGCTCTACGACAATAAAAAGGCGGCCGATGAGGCGTGCTACCGCCAGCGGATTCCCTATGCGGCCTATTTCCAGACATCCGTAAAAGATCTCGCTCGCGGTTCACCGGTTCTCATCTATGGCTTGCAGGTGGGGGAAGTGACGGATGTGAAGCTGCTGCTCGATGCGCAAACGAAGGAACCGAAAGTCCGCGTCACTTTCGATATCCAGCCCGAATGGGCCTTCGGGCCGCAAAGCCCATCCGCCGATCCGGGCCAAATCCTGCGTCAATTGGTCAATAAAGGCATGCGCGTGAAACTCGAATCCAGCAATTTACTGACCGGACAAAAAGTGCTGGCACTCGAATTCGCACCCAATGCCACGCCCGCCGCGGTGACGATGGAGGGCGACGTCACGCTTTTGCCTTCGACCGGCTCTTCCGACAATGTCATGGATGCGCTCGGCGATGTCGCCAACAAGCTTAACCAGATTCCGTTCAAGGATATCGGCGATCATCTCGATCATCTGATCAAAACAACCGACCAGACCATCGGCGGCCGCGACATGCAGCAGGCCGTGCAGTCGCTTGCGGTCGCCATGAAAAACGCCGCCGATCTGTCGCGCAAGGCCGAGGAGAACATGACCCCGGCCCTGCAAAAACTGCCCGATATCTCGACGCAGATTCAAGGTGCGGTGACGCATGCGAATTCTCTCCTCAACAGCCTTGATGCCGGCTATGGCCAGGGTTCCGATTTTCAGCGCGGCGCGCGGCGCGTGCTGGACGAGGTCAATGACGCGGCGCGCTCGATCCGGTTACTGGCAGATTTTCTCGAGCGCCATCCGGAAGCCCTCATCAGCGGCAAGTCTTATGAAAAAGGAGGAAAGCCGTGAGATACCCCATGCTCGGTTTTATCGCGGCGCTGGCCCTGGCCGGCTGCGGCAGCTCGCCCGAGCCCTCCTATTATACGCTGGCGCCGGTGGCGAGTGCTGCGACGATGGAAGACGAGGCCACGGTCAAGATCCAAAGACCCTCCTTGCCCGGCTATCTGGATAGGCCCGATATCGTGCGGCAAGCCGGCGATTACCGGATCGATATCGACGAGACGCGGCGTTGGGCGACGCCGCTTGACGAGATGTTCGAGCGGCTGCTAGCCGAGGATTTGCGGCAGAGAATGCCAAGTGCGTTCATCGTCACCGAGAGGGACGAAGCTTCCAACCCGCGCTTTATCATCGAGACATCCATTCAGAATTTCAACGAGACCGGCAACGGCGCTCTTTTAGCAGCGCAGCTTTCGGCGATCGACAAAGAGGGATGCGCCGATAAAAACATCAAATTCATCCCATTCCGTATGGAATCGAACGATGCCGACCGCATGCAGGGATTAAGCACCCTCATCGGCCAGCTGGCCGATCGGATTCCATCGCTTATACGGGAACAGAAGACCGTTTGTTGTCCGGGGCAATCTCCTTGTACGAACCAAAGCGATGTGCGTACAGATAAGTGAACTCGGCACCGAAAAAATAGATTTGCGCCGAATAGTAAATCCAGATCAGCAGGGCAACCAGCGAGCCCGCCGCGCCATAGCCGGCGATCAACCCGCTATGGCCGAGATAAAAGCCGATCACAAACTGCCCCACGCCGAACAGAACGGATGCCAAAGCTGCGCCAATCCATACATCGCACCAAGCGATTTTCATCGCCGGGATCACTTTGAAAGTGAAGGCGAACACCAGGGTCAGAATGCCGAAATTGGCAAGAAGGGTAATACTCTGCACGCCTTTGGCGAAGAGGGGCATCAGGCTGGTGGCGAAATTGATGGCTGCCGTCAGAATCATACTGGCGATGACAAGGGTGACCATAAGCAGCCCCGTGCCGAGCAGCATGATGAAGGATAGAAAATGTTCTTTCAGCATGCGAATGATGGCGCGGCCGGGCCGCGCCGGTGTGCGCCAGATATAATTCAACACATCCTGCAATTGAGTGAAAACGCCGGAGGCGCCGAAAATCAGGATCAGAATATTGACGATAGCCAGGCTTGTTCCGACCTGTTGTTTTTGTGTGGCCATGCTGAGCAGGTTTTGAACTACTTCCGCTTGCCGGGCGCCAAAATAATGCATGACGAGTTGGTCGATATGCCCGCCGGATTCCTCGGCGCCATAAAAAAAGCCCGCGGCGGACAGCAAGAGCACCAGCATCGGCATTACCGACAGCATGGCGTAAAAGGCAAGCGCCGCGCCAAGCTGCGGCACCCGGTCCTTGATGCCGCGCGTCACGGTTTCGACCAGCAGCCTCCAGGAGGCCAGGCACCAAGCCGGGCACGCTACGACGGGGCGCAGAACAGCAGTCAGAAAATGAGCGCGGCGAGCCATAAGGAATCATTCTCCGAAGGCAGAGTATAAAGAAACAATCATCAAGAACAGCTATTTTGTAAACCAGCCATAGTCGCGCCAGGACAAAATTGCGCCAGAATTGTCTGCATGATGAATGCCCATGTCATCGCTTGAAAACGCCCTCGCGCATTTTTGGGATCCGGATAACTGGTTCGGTGCGATTGTTTACGCGGTCGTGTTTCTGGTAGGCGCGATCGTGTCGTCGCGTCTTATCCGGATGAGCACGAAGCGCGTCTTGCTGCGCAACGAAAATGCCCTGATCGACCGCACCGTGGTGCTGTTCCTGACGCAGCTCGCGCAAATCTCCGTTTATGTGGTGGGGCTCATCATCTTTTTTCATATCGTGCCGGCGCTGAACAAGCTCGGCACCGCGCTTTTGACGGGGGTCAGCGTGATGTCGGTGGTGTTTGGTCTCGCCGCGCAGAACACGCTTTCGAATCTGGTCGCGGGCTTTACCTTACTCCTTTATCGGCCTTTTCACATTGATGACCTAATCCAGGTCGCCACGCCGACCGGAACCGAATCCGGCATCGTCGAGCGGCTGACGCTCGGCTACACCATGCTGCGTACCAAGGATGACCGGCTCGTGATCATCCCCAACAGCCTGATGGCAAGCCAGGTTAGCTTGAATTTAAACCGGCGCGCGCTGCACACCATGGCGATCGTGCCGATCGGCGTTACGCATGCGGGGCAGGTCAATGAAGTGCGCACGGCGCTTTTCGAGGTTGCGCGCGCCAATCCCAAAATCCATCAGATCATCAGCTGTCACACGCAAATGTTGGAGGATGGAACGACGGGTCTTTCCATGCGTGCTTGGGCAGATAGCGGGAGTGCCGCAGCGGAAGCCGAGCAGGAGATTATTGCAGCAGTTAAAAAACGATTCGCTGGCCACCATACGGTCTTTTTCACGCCACAGGCCGCAGGGCATGGAAAATCGCCGGAAAAATTACAGGCCGCCAGCTAGCAAGGGATAGCTACAAAGCTGCATATATTCGCCGTTGCGGCTTTCGAACAGAGAAAATTCTTTGACCGCAAAGGAGTTGGTGCAGAAATTTTTATGAGTTTCCAAAAAATCGGCTAGTTCTTTTTTCACCGGCGGCTTTATTTTTCCGATTGTTACATGCGGCCGGAATGCAGCATGGCTGTCGGGCGGCAGATCCAACTCGGCAAGCGCGGCATTGATTGCGGCTTTAAGGGCGACAAGATCCTCTTTTGGCTCAACCCCAAGCCACAAAATTGAAGGCGCGCGGCGGCGGAAAAAACTTGCAACCGATTGCAGCGAAAGCCGGAAGGCCGGGATTTTCACGGATGCGAGTTTCTCGCCCATCGTTTCGGTTTTATGATCCTCAATCTCACCGATGAACCGCAAAGTAATGTGCAATTTCTGCGCCGGCTGCCATGCGACATGCGGTGCCTGTTGTCGCAGGGGCGCGAGTTCCGGGTAAAGAAAAGGCGGCAACGCAATGCCCGTGAAAAGACGGATCATGATCTCCCATTTAACCGTTCCGAAAAGATTGGCAAGCACCTATCGTTACGCAATGAGAACAAATAAATATGAGAGAATGAGGTATCATTAAACGACTATCCGGTTTTGCTTCCCATGAAAATGTTCGGCTCCTAAGGTTGCTGCGACCGATTCGAAGAGGCGAAAGATGCTCGATATCATCATGCTTGCACTCGGCTGCAGCTCGTTCCTTTTCCTGATCGGCTACGTTTTCGTCTGCAATAAATTGTGAGTGCGATGGCCTTCGATCTCATCCTTGGCGCCGTGGTCGCCGCTGGCATATTTGTCTATCTCATCTATGCGCTCGTGCGGCCGGAGCGGTTTTAAGATCATGCCATGACCGCCAACGGCCTGCTCCAGATCGCGGTTTTTTTCGTCGTCATTTTCGCGCTAACCAAGCCGCTCGGCTTCTATATGACACGCGTTTTCGCTGGCGAGCGCACGCCGCTTGCGCCGCTCTTTCTGCCGGTCGAGAAAATTTTCTATCGCCTCGCCGGCATTCATCCCGAGGAAGAGCAGCGCTGGACGGAGTATGCGGTCAGCGTTTTGGTTTTTAATCTTGCGGGCTTTCTGCTTCTTTACGCGATCGAGCGTTTGCAATTGTATTTGCCGCTTAATCCGCAAGCTATGGGCAATCTTGCACCCGATCTTGCCTTCAATACGGCCATAAGCTTCGTCACCAACACCAACTGGCAAGCCTATAGCGGGGAAAGCACCATGAGCTATCTCACGCAGATGGCAGGTTTGACGGTGCATAATTTTGTTTCGGCGGCGACGGGCATTGCGCTCGCGCTCGCCTTCGTGCGCGGCTTCGCGCGGCATTCGACGCAATCGCTCGGCAATTTCTGGGCCGATCTCACGCGCGGCGTGCTTTACATTTTGCTGCCTATTGCGATTATTGCCGCGCTTTTTCTGGTATGGCAGGGCGTGCCGCAAAATCTCGGCGCCTATGTTGAGGCAACAACACTTGAAGGCGCTAAACAGACCATCGCGCAAGGCCCTGTCGCGTCGCAAGTTGCAATCAAGATGCTCGGCACCAATGGTGGCGGATTTTTCGACGCCAACGCCGCGCATCCTTACGAGGATCCGACTGCGCTTGCCAATCTTCTGCAGATGATTTTGATGATCTGCATCGGCGCGGGTTTGACCAATCTGTTTGGCCGCATGGTCGGCAACCCGATGCAAGGTTGGGCTTTGTTCGGTGCGATGGCGATCTTGTCATTGGCCGGCGCGCTGGTGCTTTACGGCGCCGAGAGCGCGGGCAATCCCAATTTTACCGCTTTCGGTGTGGACCAAACCGCCAGTGCCTTACAGCCTGGCGGCAATATGGAAGGCAAGGAGGTGCGCTTCGGCATCGCCAATTCCACGCTGTTCGCGGCGCTGACGACCGATGCTTCCTCTGGCGCGGTGAACAATATGCATGACAGCCTCACACCGCTCGGCGGCATGATCACGCTGCTCAATATTGAACTCGGCGAGATCATCTGGGGCGGCGTAGGTTCCGGCCTTTACGGTATGCTGCTGTTTGCCATCATCGCCATGTTCATCGCAGGGCTCATGGTTGGGCGCACGCCGGAATATATCGGCAAGAAACTGGAGGCGCGCGAGGTCAAAATGACCATGCTGGCGCTGCTCATTCTGCCTTTCTCGAATCTCGGTTTCACGGCTTTGGCAACCGTCTTGCCGGGGGGATTGGCGGGAATCGCCAATCAGGGGCCACATGGCTTCACCGAAATTCTCTACGCCTATACGTCGGCGACCGGCAACAATGGCAGCGCCTTTGCCGGGCTCGGCGCCAATACGATGTTTTATAATTTAACGCTCGCTTTCGCGATGCTGATCGGCCGTTTTGCCGTGATCGTGCCGATGCTGGCGGTAGCCGGATCACTCGTCGGCAAGAAGCGGATACCACCTTCGGCAGGCACGTTTCCGACCGATAACGGATTGTTCGTCGCGCTTTTAATCGGCGTTATTCTTATCATCGGCGGATTGGTGTTTTTCCCGGTGCTGGCGCTGGGGCCGATCGCTGAACATATGGCCATGCGCGCCGGAACGCTGTTTTGAGGATAGGACATGAATCCGGCGCCTGCATCCAAACGTAACCCCAATACCGGCTTCAACCACCGGCTCATCACGGCGTCGATGCGCGCGGCCATCACTAAACTTGATCCGCGCTATCTGATCCGCAATCCGGTGATGTTCACGGTCGAGATCGTGGCGGCGCTGACGACTATTTTGCTGGCGCGCGATCTTATCTCTGGTGGCGCCCATATCGGCTTTACCTTTCAGATCGTGGGCTGGCTCTGGTTCACCATTCTGTTTGCCAATTTTGCCGAAGCGCTGGCCGAAGGGCGCGGCAAGGCCCAAGCCGAGGCTTTGCGTCGCACGCGCACCGATACCAAGGCCAAGAAACTGCGGCAGGCGAGCGGGCGCGCCTTCGATCTGGTCTCGGCGCTGGCTTTGCGGCCGGGCGATCTGGTGCTGGTCGAGGCGCGCGATGTTATCCCGGGCGATGGCGACGTGGTGGAAGGGGCGGCCTCGGTCGACGAATCGGCCGTGACCGGCGAGTCGGCGTCGGTGATCCGCGAAAGCGGCGGCGACCGTTCGGCCGTGACCGGTGGCACGGTTGTGCTGTCCGACTGGATCATCGTTAAGATCACGGCGCCGCAGGGATCGAGCTTTCTCGATCGCATGATCGCGCTTGTCGAAGGCGCCGTGCGGCAGAAAACCCCGAATGAAATCGCGCTCAATATCCTGCTTGCCGGCCTCACGATTATTTTCATTTTCGTTGTCGCCGCGATCCCGAGTTTCGCCGCCTATGCCAAAGGCGAAATCTCGGTGGTGGTGCTGGTGGCGTTGTTCGTCACCCTGATTCCGACCACCATCGGTGCGCTTTTATCGGCCATTGGTATCGCTGGTATGGATCGCCTTGTAAAATTCAATGTGCTGGCAATGTCGGGCCGCGCGGTTGAGGCGGCGGGCGATGTCGATACGCTGCTGCTCGATAAAACCGGTACCATTACGCTCGGTAACCGGCAGGCCAGCGAATTGCTTGCCCTGCCGGGTGTCAGCGAAAAAGAACTGGCCGAAGCCGCACAGCTCGCTTCGCTCAGCGACGAAACGCCGGAAGGGCGCTCGATCCTGGCGCTGGTTCGCAGCAAATACAATGTCGTCCCGGTGGACAAGCCGCCCTCCGACACGGAATTCGTGCCTTTTTCTGCCCATACGCGCATGAGCGGCGTCGATTGCGGCGGTTCCTCCATCCGCAAGGGCGCGGTGGATGCTGTTATTAATTATGTGCGTGGCGCTTCGGCTGACGCGCGCATGCCGCCGGAACTTGAGACCATCACCAACAAGATCGCTCGTGCCGGGGGTACGCCGCTTGCGGTGGCCAAGAACGGCCGCATGCTCGGCGTCATTCACCTGAAAGACGTCATCAAGGGCGGCATGCGCGAGCGTTTCGCCGAGTTGCGCCGTATGGGCATCCGCACCATCATGATCACCGGCGACAATCCCCTGACGGCAGCGGCGATCGCAACTGAATCCGGTGTCGACGATTTCCTCGCGCAGGCGACACCGGAACATAAGCTGCAGTTAATTCGTGAGGAACAAGCCAAGGGCAAACTAGTCGCCATGTGCGGTGACGGCACCAACGATGCGCCGGCGCTCGCGCAGGCCGATGTCGGGGTTGCCATGCAGACCGGCACGCAAGCGGCGCGCGAGGCGGGCAATATGGTCGATCTTGATTCCGATCCGACCAAATTGATCGAGGTGGTGATGATCGGCAAGCAATTGCTGATTACGCGCGGGGCGCTGACAACCTTTTCAATCGCCAACGACGTCGCCAAATACTTCGCTATCATCCCGGCGATGTTCGCTGCTTTTTATCCCGGATTGAACGCGCTCAATGTAATGAATCTGGCGACGCCGCAAAGTGCCATTCTGTCGGCGATCATCTTTAACGCCCTCATCATCATCGCGCTTATTCCGCTCGCGCTGCGCGGCGTTAAATACCGTGCCGTAAGCGCTTTCCGCCTGCTGAGCCGCAATTTGCTGATTTACGGCATTGGCGGGATCATCGTTCCTTTCATCGGGATCAAACTTATCGATATCGTCATCACCTCCCTTGGGCTTGCGTGAGAATCCCATGCTGAACCAGATCCGCCCTGCCCTTGTTTTGATTGTTTTGATGACCCTCCTGACCGGCCTTCTTTATCCGCTCGGCCTCACCGCAATCGCGCATATTCTTTTTCCGCGGCAGGCCGCGGGCAGTCTGATCGAGCGCGACGGCAAAGTGATTGGCTCGAATCTCATCGGACAGTCTTTCGCGGCAGATAAGTATTTCCACAGCAGGCCGTCGGCAACGGCGCCGGGTCCTTACAATGCCGCCGGTTCCGGTGGCTCCAATCTGGGGCCGACCAGCCGGGATCTTGTGAATCGCATTAAGACCGAATCCGAAAAGCAGCATGCCGAAAATCCCATGCCGGTACCGGCCGATCTTGTGACGTCTTCCGCCAGCGGGCTCGATCCGCATATCACGCCGGCCGCTGCGCAGTTTCAGATCGCACGCGTCGCAAGAGTGCGCAACCTGCCCGAAACCGACGTGGCGGCGCTGGTAACCAAGTTTATCGAGCCGCGTCTGTTTGGCTTTATCGGCGAGCCGACCGTCAATGTGCTGGAACTGAATCTTGCCCTCGACGATCTTGCTAAGAGCAAGACGCCATAGATGTGCCGAGGCCGTTCATCATTGTGACGAAGCCGGGAAAACTGGTGTCGATGAAACGGCCGTCGTCGATGCGGATCGGCTCTTTCGCCGCACTTCCCAAAACAAGAAAGCTCATGGCAATGCGATGATCCATCGCTGTATCGATGACAGCGTTGCCGGTCGGCGCTTTGCCGGTTCCATGTACGATAAGATCGTCGCCCTCGATTTCAACTTTCACGCCGCAGCGCTGCAAGCCTCCGGCCATTAGCGCGAGGCGGTCGCTTTCTTTCACGCGCAATTCGGCAAGACCGAGCATGCGGGTGGTGCCCTGGGCGCAGGCCGCCGCCGCCGCGAGGATCGGATATTCGTCGATCATGGAGGGTGCGCGCGCCGCTGGCACGGTGACGCCCTTTAATTCACTGCCTTCGATCATAAGATCGGCCACCGGCTCGCCATTTTCCTCATGCTTGTTGGCGAAAGTGAGCTTCGCGCCCATTTCCAACAAAGTTTCGATAAGCCCCGTCCGGCGCGGGTTAAGGCCGGTATTTTTGAGCGTCACGTGCGAACTGGGATGCAAAAGCGCCGCCACCAAAGGAAATGCCGCCGAGCTCGGATCGCCCGGCACGGTGAGGGCACGGCCCTTAAGATGCGGCCGGCCGGTAAGGGCAATGGCCTCGCCCTCCGGGATTTTTTTGATCTCGAGCCGGGCGCCGAAATAACGCAGCATATTTTCGGAATGATCGCGCGTGGGCGCGGGCTCGATGATAGTCGTTACGCCGTCGGCGCTAAGGCCGGCAAGCAATATAGCCGACTTCACCTGGGCTGAAGCGACCGGCAATTTGTAGGTAATGGGTTGCGGTTGTACGGCGCCGGTCACTTTCAGCGGCAGTCGGCCTTCGGTGCTCTCGAACCGCGCACCCATTTGCATAAGTGGCGTCATGACGCGTTCCATGGGGCGTTTGCAGAGCGAGGCATCGCCGGTAAAAGCGCTCGTAAAAGGGCGGCCGCTCAACAATCCAATCAATAACCGTGCGGCGGTGCCGCTATTGCCCATATCGAGCACCTTCGCAGAAGCATGCAAGCCGGCAAGCCCGGCGCCCTTTATATGCCAGCTTCCGTCGCCAATTTTTTCGATTGCGGCGTCGAGCGCGCGCAGGGCTTCCACCGTGCGCAGCACATCCTCGCCTTCGAGCAGGCCCTTGATGACCGTCTCGCCCTCGGCGATGCCGCCAAACATGATGGCGCGGTGCGAAATACTTTTGTCGCCGGGCGGCGCCACCGTGCCCTTGAGCGGGCCACAGGGACGGGAAATAAGCGGTTTTGGCATATTCTTTTGTAACAGAGGCCGGAGGCTTGAAGCTAGGGGGCAGGGAAATGCGCTCTCTTAAGCCTCTGATCCCGAGCGCTTCGTTGACAGGTCGGGCAAATCATGGCAGAGGACTGCGCCTTTCAGAAATATGCGCCTTTGGCGCCAGGAGATTCGGACGTGGCAAAAGCAGAGTGGGGACTAAAGCGGATTTGTCCGCATTGCGGCACGCGCTATTACGACATGAGGAAGAATCCGCCCGTATGCCCAAGCTGCGGTACGGTGTTCGATCCTGAAGTCACGCTGCGCGCCCGCCGGGGCCGCGCGGCGCCAAAGCCGGCCGTGGTCGAGGTGCCGGCCGAGGAAGTGCTGGCAGTCTTACCGGCCGCCGAAGGCGATGAAGCCGAAGAAGCGGTGATCGAGGATGCCGAGGAGCTCGGCGAAGACAGCGCGGTTGAGGAAGTCGTCGAGGTTGAGGAAGAACGGTAGGCAGAAGCCAGTAATCAGTTATCAGAGACTCATTTAAACCACCCGCTTTTTTAAGCTTCTTCTGATTACTAATTACTGATAACTGTTTTCCGAATGCAAATTATCTTCTTCTGCCCGCCGGCCACCGTCATCAATGGCGGCATCAAATTCATCTTCCGCATGGCTGACATTTTGCGCGCCGCCGGCCATGAAGCGGTGGTGCTGGAAGAGCAGGGACGACGCCCCGCCTGGTTTGCCGTGCCCGATGTGCCGGTCGTCGGACAAAGTGTCCTGCAGCCCGATCCCAAACAGATCTATGTGCTGCCCGAAGACCAGACGCATATGCTGGAGCCGCTCAAAGCGTGGCCGCAGCGCAAGGTGGTTTATATCCAGAACCATTTTTACGGCGCGCTTGGTCTTGCCGATGCCGATTATGCCGCTTACGGCGTCACGCATCTTTTGTGCAGCAGCCGCACCATTTTCGATTATGCGCGCCTGCGCCACCCAAAGCTCACCGCCCATATTATTCCCTATGCCATCGATACGTCTCTCTTCCGCCCCGCACCGGTCCGACAGAACAAAATTGTCTTCATGCCGCGTAAGCGCCCGATCGAGGCACCTTATATTCGCGACCTGTTTCGCTTTCTGTATCCAGAGTTCCGCGACTGGCAATGGCAGGAATTATCCGATTTGACCGAGGCGGATGTGGCCAAGGCTATGAGCGAAGCGTACGTGTTTTTGTCACTGAGCCGGTTGGAGGGATTTGGCCTGACGCCACTTGAGGCCATGGCAGCCGGATGCGTCGTGGCAGGCTTCACCGGCATCGGCGGGCGTGAATACGCCTCGCCCGCCAACGGTTTTTGGGCCGAGGAGGATGATTTTCCTTCCTGCGTCAAGCAACTGAAAGAAGCCGTGGAGCTAAGCCAAAAAGAAAGCCCGGCGCGCGCAGCCTATACCGAGACCTGCCGCAAAACGCTCGCCGCCTACACGCCGGACGTTTTCCGGCAAGCGGTCAAGGATGCGTGGGAAAAGATTTTGTTGTGAAGCTGGTGGACCCAAGGGGGATCGAACCCCTGACCTCGACAATGCCATTGTCGCGCTCTCCCAGCTGAGCTATGGGCCCGGTTCCGCAGGCCGCTCAAAATGACCAATCAAGGAATAGAAAGCAAGAGGCGATAACGAGTGTTTTCAGGCCGCGATTTTATCCAGCGGCACCTGATCGACCAGATAACGCATGGCGTCGTCGAAACGCGCCGCGGGCAGGCATGTCACATTGGCGATATTGAAACGGTCGGCGAGATTGCGCTCGATGCGGAATTCGCTCGCGCCCGATTTATGCGCGGCATAGGCGATGAGCGCCGCGAGCGAAGTCAGTTCATTGGCTGAAACACAGCTTTCATTGTTGAGTGTGCCGATTTTTTTCATCCACCCTTCGCAAGCGGAGTGCAGTTGCCGCAGACCAGATTCGGCTGACGCACGCGTGCTGGCGGGGATCGTTGTTACCGGACGAACATTTTGAGGGGCAAGATTCGGCTTATTAATCATAACTAATACCTTGGTCTTTCTATGAATTTTTGTTTCGCCACTATTATGTTGATCTGTCTTTGATCTGCGGCCTTTTCGATATTGCAAAAACAGGCAGCTTTGCTTATAAGCCCATTTATACATGCCAATTAGT
>Ga0307471_100001366_pt1 | contig 13264 bp, 8 predicted proteins | sample atmos_gasesAM3C__2_FD_204566 | JGI IMG/M metagenome (GOLD analysis project Ga0307471, IMG submission 204566) | Hardwood forest soil microbial communities from Morgan-Monroe State Forest, Indiana, United States - atmos_gasesAM3C_515 | ecosystem: Environmental > Terrestrial > Soil > Temperate... | reverse complement strand
GGCACGCGCCACGAAACCGCCAGAAGCGCCGTCCGCCTGCGCCGCGGTACCGGTGACCGCGACGCGGGGCGCAGGCCGCACGCGGGCATGCACGCTGGCAAACCAGCGGCGAGCGGCGGCTTTGGGACTCAGCGGTTCCGCCAGGTATCCGCGGTGCTCGGCGAGCCGCATGAGCACCGCGAGGCTTGTATCGAGGACCCTGTCCACCGGCTGGTGGCACAGGGACTCGTGGTCGCGCTCGCCCAGGAGCTTCAGCGCGGCGCGGTTCGCTCCCCTGATGAGACCCTGCTCGTCGAACGCCAGAACCCCTTCACCCGGTGTGCTGACGAACTCGGGGCAGCTGTGAAAGCGCACCAGGTGAAAGTCCTTGCATGCGCTCAGCAGCGTGCGGTTCTCCACGTTCTGCGCTGCCATATCGACCAGTGCCAGGGTGTGACTCTGGAAATTCGCCGAGGCCCCCGAGATATCGAGTGCGGCGAGCAGTTCGCCGCGCATGTCGAAAATCGGCGCCGCCGAGCATGTCAGCTGCGTGTTCTGCGCGAGGAAATGATCGGTGCGGTGAATCACTACCGGCCGCCGGGCGGTGAGACAGGTCCCCATGCCGTTGGTGCCCATCTCCTGCTCGCTCCACATGACGCCCTCGCGCAGACCGCAGCGCCGCGCGGTGGCCGAGAAGCCGGTATCGCCGAGGCAATTGACGATCACGCCGTCGCGGTCGGTGAGCACGATGCTGTACTCGGAATGCCTGATAAGCCTGCCGAGCGCCTCCATCTCGATACGCGCGATGTCGAGCAGCACGCCGAGACGCTCGCGGCGTGCCTGCAGATCGGCGCTCTCGACACAGTTGGGACGTTTCCTTTCGCCGGGATCGAGAGCGTAGTCGTCGGCACAGCGGCTCCATGAGCTCCGGACGACCTCACTTATCGGGAGCTCGACACCATGCCGTCGGACCAGACTGCCGATGAGGTCGGCAGAGCCGTGGAAAGCGGGTCGTGCACGTACCATGACTCAGCCCCCCCTCCATGCCATCGTTACGATTTCGGACTACTTAGCTCCGCAACCGAACTTGCACTCCGGCGCACCGTGGTAGTTCGCCCGCACGAACGCGAGGATGCGCCATAGATCGTCGTCCGTCTTTATGATCTGCCCCATGGCGGGCATTGCACCGACCACGTTCTCCTGGGACTTGCGGCTGTAGCCCTTGCCCTGCAACGTCTCACTGCCATACACAATCAGTCTGAAAAGCGTGTCATCGTCTCCGCCGTAAACCCAGATGTCGTTGGTCAGGGGCGGACACATGCCGCCGCCCCCGGTGCCGCCGTGGCAGCCGCTGCAAGCGTAGCTCGTGTACAGCTTCTGGCCGGATTCGACGACCGCGGCATCGCTGTCGGCATAGGGATTTTTCAGCTGGTCCTTTGGCGTGGCATCCGCGCGCTCCACCGGCGTCATGGTATTGCCGGAGGTCGGCGAGCCCTGAGCAGGCTGCCCGGGTTGCGTGGCCGGTGCCGCGCCGGACGGCGCAGACGGCGGCGGCTGTTGCGCGCGCAGCGCCGCGATCGCCAGCCCGAGAATGCAAATGGTCAACGTTCGCCTGAGCACCGCGCACCTCGTACCACATCTCTTGCTCGTCCATGTCCCTGGCTACGCTCCCGGATGCCCCGATGCCCCATCGAGCAGCCGGATGACTTTCTCATCACCCCTGGCGCGTGCGATGGACAGCGCCGTCTCTCCGCGCTCAGTCTGTGCCTGCACGTTGGCACCTGCCTGCACCAGCAGTTCGACCATGTCGGCGCGGCTGTTGGCGGCGGCGACCATGAGCGCGGTGACGCCGCCGCTGTTGTGTGCATTGACGTCGGCCCCCTTCTGGATGAGCGCGCGGGCGACCGGCGTGTCGTGGTTTGCGGTGGCGAGCATCAGTGGTGTGTAGCCGGCGTCGCCGATCGGTCGAGCCGGATCCGCGCCCGCCTCGATGAGCGCGAGCGCGGCCTTGCTCTTGCCGTACTGCACGGCGATACCGAGCGGAGTGAAGTTCTGCGCGCTCACGGCATTGGGGTCGGCGCCATGTGCGACCAATACCCTGACGTCGGCGGCATCATCTCCGTAGGCAGCGGTCATGAGCGGCGTCCAGCCGTCGCGGTCGCGCTGGTTGACGTCCGCACCGCGCGCGATCAGGAACGCGACCATATCGGTGGAGCGCAGCTGCAGCGCATGATGCAGCGGCGTCTCGCCCTGCAGATCCAGGTTGGTGAGCGAGGCGTGCTTTTTGTCCAGCAAATAGCTGACGCGCACCTTGTCGTCTGCGAGCACAGCATTGTTGAGCTCGGTGTCGACATTCGCGCCCTGCGCCAGCCAATCGTTCAGCTGCGCGATGGTCACCGCCGGGGCGGCGTGCGCGGGACGCGCGGGCTCACGCGCCTTATAAGGACCGTGTGCAGGCAGATCGCCGCTCACCACGCAGGTGTCGCAGCTTACGAGCGGCACGCCGAATTCCGTCAGAATCGCCCGCAGCGCATCGCGCTGCTCGTGCATCGCCTGCTCGAGCCGGCGCTGCAGATCACGATCGTTGCGCCGCACTGCCAGGCCCAGGTCGAATTGCAGCGGTACGTAGTCGTCCATGAGGTTGGCCGGCTGGATGGTCAATGGCGCCTGCTTCACTACCTTGTAGTACCCGGCGAGCGGTCCCCAGGCTGCGGCCACATCGAGCTTGCCGTCGAGCACCTGCTGTATCTGATAGCTCGGCTGGTTCTCCGGAACCAGGTCGCCGTTGTGGCTCAGGTAGTGGATCTCGACCTTGCCCACCCCGTGATCGGCAAGGGCTTCACGGATCGCGGAAGTCTCGTACACCCCGATCTTCAGGCTCTTCAGCCGCGGATCATCGAGATTCTTGATGTTGAGACCGCGGTCGCTGCGGTAAGCGAGCACGTAGGTCGTGCGATACAGTGCCGTCGTCGTCAGCACATCGTCCGCGTCGACCGGCATGTCGAGCATCACATCGCATTGGTCGGCATCGAGCGTAGTGCGGGTCAGGCCGCGCTCGACCGCCGGCCGATAGTAGTACTCGACGTTCGTGCCGAGCGCGCGCGCGAGTACCGCTGCCATTTTGTTCTCCAGCCCCTCACCGCGATTGTTGGAAAGAGGCATGTTCCCTGGATCGGCGCACACGCGCAGTGCCGCCTGTGTCGCGCGTGGCGCAGTGAGCAGCGCGACCGCCGCTGCGGCCAGCACTGCAGCGAGCACTGGCCGGCTCCTCATCCACATCGTCATCCGTTTCGACCCCCTCGAGCTTCGTCCCTCAGGCGCGGGACCCGATACGCGCCCGGCACCAGGGCCGGGCGCGTTCCGTCAGCTAGCAAAGACGCGGCTTTCGATCACTCCTTTCCCAGCGCGAAGGTATAGAGAGTCCCACCCTGTGGGATCATGCTCAGTCCCGCCGCCTTGGTCATCGCGGTGGCGCCGATGGCGCCAAACTTGTCGTTCAGGTCGAGTCCTGCCGTCACCGGCAAACCGATCCAGCCGCCAATTCCGCTCCACACCGAGACGAATTGCTTGCCGTTGACGCTGTAGGTGATGGGATTTCCGATGATCCCGGACCCCAGGCGCCGCTGCCACAGCACCTTGCCGCTGGCCCGGTCCACGGCGCGGAAGTCGCCGTTGAGGCTGCCGTAGAACACGAGCCCGCCGTCGGTCACGAGCGCCCCGCCCCAGTTCGGATAGGGGTCGGGAATCTCCCACACCGTCTGACCGGTCAGGACGTTGAACTTCTTCAACTTGCCGGTGATGCCCGGTTTCTCCGGGTACATGTAGACGTTGGCAAACACATACACGATGCCCTGCTGGGTGTGTGAGCGCTCCTGCGGCTCATCCTCCATGCACCAGTTGTTGGTCGGGCAATATGCCATGCCCGGCTCGTTCGGATCGATGGCGCAGGGCTGCTGGTCCTTACCGCCCATCGCCGAGGGACAGGCCTGCGTGTTGTCGTGCGCTTTGAGCGGCGAGTGCTCGTAGACCTTCACCGGCCGGCCGGTCTTCATGTCGACCTTCTCCGCCCAGTTGGTCGTCACGTACTTGTTGGCGCGCAGCAGCGTACCGTCGGTGCGGTCGAGCACGTACGCGAAGCCGTTACGATCGAAGTGGATGAGGACCTTGTGCGGCTTGCCGTCGACCGTCGCATCTTCGAGCATGTTTTCGTTGATGCCGTCGTAGTCCCACTGATCGAACGGCGTCATCTGGTAGACCCACACGACCTCGCCGGTGTCCACCTTGCGGGCGAAGATGCTCATCGACCACTTGTTGTCCCACTTGCCGCTGTTGCAGGCCTCCTGGGTCACGGGCTGGGCGCCGCAGCGGTATTGCGGGCTCCACAGGCCCGGGTTGCCGCTGGAGGCGTACACCAGCTTCAACTCCGGGTCGTAGCTGTACCAACCCCACATGGCCCCGCCGCCGCGTTTCCACTCATCGCCCGGGTAGCTGGAGATGCCGACATCGTGCCCGGCAGTGCCGTACTCGGGGTGCTTCTTGTTGGTGTCCTTGGTGAGGCACACGTCCTTGTCGCTGCCGGTGTTGTAGCAATGCCAAATCTGCTTGCCCGTCTGCAGGTCGAAGGCAAAGAATGCCCCGCGCGCCGCGAACTCATCGCCACCAAAGCCGATGAGCACCTTGCCCTCGGCAATGATCGGCGCGGGAGTAATGGTCTCGCCCTTGTCCGGGTACGCAACCTTGTTGACCCAGACTTCCTTGCCGGTCGCGGCGTCGAGCGCAATGACGTAGCCGTCCAGCGTGCCGAAGACCAGCTTGCCGTCCGCGAAGGACGGCCCGCGGTTCACCGTGTCGCAGCAGGCGCGCGGTACCGCCGAGTCGTCGCGGTTGGTCGTCTTCTTGTAATTCCAGATCTCCTTCGGATGATCCGGATCGCTCAGATCGAGCGCCTGGATGATGTTCGGCCAGCCGCTCTCCATGTACATCATCGGTTTGCCGTTGACTACGACCACGAGCGGCTGTCCCTCGTGTCCGCGCAACGTGCCGCTCGACTGCGACCACACCATCTGCAATTGACCGGCATTCGAGGTGTTGATTTGTTTGAGTGAGCTGTGGCGCGTGAGGGCCTGATCGCCGCCCGGGGCTGCCCAGAGATTGGCATCCTTCGAGCGGTCGCTGACCTCATCCCCCAGTGCCGCTGCCGCTCCCAGTGCCAGCGCGGCACACGGGATGCACACGCTTCTAACGCGTTCGAGTCGCATAGGTACTTCTCCTACATTCGAGTTGTTACCGCTCTGGTGCGAGTTGTCACGTCTTGGCTTACCGCTGCGGCCTCGCTCGAGCGTACGCGACGCTCTCGGGCCTTCGCGGGTCACGTCGATTACAACGTGGCCGCGTGTTCCCTCTCCTTGAATCCGAAGTGATAGCTAGGCTTAACATCGTATTCCCATTCCCATGAATCTGCAGCAAAAGCGCCTCCGTTCGGCCTCGCCGCGATTGCCGCAGGAAGTGTGTGTCACAACTGACACAGCGCGCGCAGCCCGATGAGGCAGCAGCAACATTGTCAAGCTGCCGGCTCGGCCTCGATGCATATGCGCATAAGCATCAGAGGCTCACCTCGCTGATCTGGATCAGCGGCGTGGTGTTCGTATAGTTCGGCACGTCGGCCAGGATGGTCTCGGCGTGCGGACCAAAGGCGCCCTGGAACGCTTCGACCGACTCGAAATACAGGTGGGCTGCGGCCAGAAACGGCGGTGGCGCTCCGGGCGCACCACCCGCGAGCCCGCGCTCGACCGCCACACGCTGCAGCGGCGCACCGAGGCGTCGCTGCACCATCGGCATGTGCCGCTGCAGGTAGTAGTCGAGATCGAACTTGGCTCCGGGTGCATTCGGATACAGCACGTTCACGACGATCACGGTTGCTCCTTCCTCAGAACTTGAAGAATGCCCCTACGTTGACAGTCGTAGCACTGTTGCTTCCGGCGCCGTGGGCTTCGCTCTTCACGTCGCTCCCCTCGGCTAGCAGTGTCAGATTCGGGGTGAGCGAATAGTACAATCCCACAACGGCCTTGCGGTTGCTGGAAACGAGACTGGGGTTGGCCGCCTGATCTGCCGAGTTGGCGTAGTCGAGCTTGCTCTCGCCGTACTGCACGCCGACCTTGAGTGCGCCGAACTTGTAGGTGGCCTGCGCGAGGTAGCCGTCGGAGTCACGTGTGTCGCCGAATCCGAACGCCCCGAGATTGAACAGCGCCGTCGTGCCGAGCCCCGTCGCGTGGTAGTAATAGGCGAACACTTCGAGGTCCGCGATATCGAGCTTGGCGAAGATGTCTACGCCGCTGCCGCGGTAGTCGTAAGTCGTCGGTATTCCGGCGGGAATGACCGACAACGTGTAGTAGTAGTTCTGCTCCTGTGTGAGGCCGGCCACCGACACGTACAGCTTGGTGGTGTCGGAGAACGGCAGCGTGTAGCTGATCTTGGCGTGAAATCCCGGTGCCTTCTTCCCCGCCGTGGCGTAGCCGGTAAGTGGCGGGTCAGTCAGCGAGTTGAGCGGATCGAAGATACCGAGCGTGAAGCTGAAACCCGAGATGTCCGGCGTCGTGTAATCGATCTGCGCCAGCCAGTCGGTGTAGATGTAGCCGAAGCCGATGCCGCCCAGAGTCGTGTTGGAAGGTGCAGCGGAAGCCGCCGAGCCGGGTGCGCCGACGCCGGGCAGCGTCATGTCATTGAGAATGGCGTCGGCACCGAACAGCCCGATGTTCCGCCCCAGAGTGAAGGTCCCCATGCCTTTGTTGCCGAAAGTCATGTACACCTGACGGACATCGAGACCGGTTGTTCCGAGCGCGGTGTTGGTGGAGACCCCGTTGCGACTATTGGTCTGCAGATTGGGGCTGCCGCCGTCGTTGGTGGCGATACCCGGGTAGAGACCCAGATGTCCGCTGATGTCGATGCCGGCCTGCGTCGTAGCGACCCCAAAAACGAACGCGGCGGGCAGCAGGCCATTCCCGACGTTGGACACGTTGCTGCCGCTCCCGGTGCCGGTGCAGGTCAGACCACCGGCGACAGTGACTGCACTGGTCGCGCCCTCGCAACTCGACCAGATGTAGTCGACGTTCACGTTGCCGTTGAGCGAAAAGGTCCACGACCCGTCGGCGTTCTTCAGGTCTATCGCTGCCGCCGGCAGCGCCAGTGCAGCCAGCAGGATGCTGCCAATCGCCTCATAGATAAACTGCAGAGTTGCGCGAATGTTGTTCATTGAAGTGACTCCCCCACAGGCACTCCCGGCGGCCAGCAAGTGCCGTGCCAGCCGCAGTTGCTCTACAGCAACCGCAGGAACAATGACTTAGCCTCGAGGAAATTCCTCCGGCCCTCTGGCCTTGTCAGAATGGTTACAGTGTGACTCGCCGAGTGTTGCGGGGACGCTCCACCCGCGGCCTCGGAGCTGCGCCGCGGCGAATCAGCCCCGTCGCAGCCAGCGCGCGGCGAGCGGGGGCACGAAGACTAGGCCGACGAAGGTCGAGGAGACGAGTCCGCCGAGAATCACCACCGCCATCGGACCTTCGATCTCGTGTCCCGGCTGATGTGACTGCAGCGCCACCGGCAGCAGCGCGAGAGCGGTCAGCAGGGCCGTCAGCAGCACCGGAGTGAGACGCTCCTGCGCCCCCTGCAGCGCGGTTGCCAGACCCCAGGGCCTGCCTTCGACTGCGATCAGGTGCTCGTAGTGGGATATCAGCAGGATGGTGTTGCGCGCGGCGATGCCGAAGAGAGCGACGAAACCGACCATCGCACCGAGGGAGAGCGTACCGCCGCTCAGCGCCACGGCGATCACGCCGCCAATCAGCGTGCTCGGCAACGCGGCCAGCACCAGCAGCACGTGGCGGTTGCGGCCGAAGGCCAAGGCGAGCAACAGGACGATAAACACCAAAGCCGCTGCCGCATGCCACAACAGCTCGCGTGCCGCTGCGGCCTGCGCCGGTGCCGTGCCACCGTAGCGCAGGTACACACCGGGCGGCAGTCTGACGTGCGTTGCGATCGCCTCACGCGCGCGCCGCGCGTAGCCCGCCTGATCCGCGACCTTTGGAGCGGCAATCACGATCTGGCGGCGCAGTCCGTCTTCGTGCTCGATAACGCTGCGCGCCGACACCATGCTGAGCTCGGCAACCACCGACAAGGGCACCAGCGCACCTTCACGGCCGCGCACCCGCAGATCGGACAGCTGTTGCGGCGTCGCCCCGGCGCCGGCGAGACGGAGCACGACCGGTACGCTGCGGTCGGAGGAATTGAGCTGTGCGACACTCGTGCCGTGATAGGCGGCATTCACGGTGCCGAGTACGTCTGCGGCCTGCAGCCCATAGAGGGCGAGCCGCTCAGGGCGCAGTTGCAGCTGCAGCTCGGGTTGGCGCGGCGGTACGGACAGGCGCACCGCGCCGCTTTGCGGCCACTGGCGCAGCAGCGCTGCAATCTCGCCGGCCACCTGATCGTCGAGCTCCAGATCGGGACCGAAGACGCTGACGAAGAATGGCGCCACTTCTCCGGAGAGCGTCTCACCGATCCGTTCCGCAAGCACCGAGTAGATCTCGACCAGCTGATTGGGAAACTGGTCGAAAACTTGCCGCACCCGGACTTCGAGCTCTTCGGTCGTGAGCGTGCGCGTGGGCTCCAGCTGGATCTCGAACTCGCTCTTGTTGGGCGCATCCGGATCCTGACCGTTCTCGGCGCGGCCGATCTGCTCGGCCACGCTTCTGACACCGGGAATGGCGGCCAGGCGCTGTGCGATGCGCTCCCCGACGCGGGAAGTTTCCAGCAACGAAATGCCGGGCCGCAGCGCAGCGTGCGCGATCAGGTAATTCTCGCGAAAGTCCGGCAGCAGCCGTGCGCCCAGGACCGGCAGCAGTGCCAGCCCCGCCGCGCCGCTGAGGAGCACCGCCACCAGCACCAGGTTTGCCCGCGGCGCGAGCCGCGTGATCGTGGTCTGCTGCCAGCGCTTGGCTTGCCGCAGCCAGGCGGGCTCCTCGCGCGGCTGGTAACGCTGCATCAGCAGTGCGCACAGCGCGGGCGTCGCACTCATCGCAACCAACAGCGACAGCGCGACGGCGAGCAGAAAGGCCATCGCCAGCGGTCTGAAGAATGCGCCCTGCAGACCCGACAGCATCAGGATCGGCAGGAATGCGACTGCGACCGCTGCAGTCGCATAGAAAACGGGCCGCCGCACCTCGAGGGAAGCATCGAGCAGCAGCGCACCCAGGTTCGCGCCCGCGCCGGCTGCCCGGCGGCGCCGGGTGATGTTCTCGACGTCGATGACCGCGTCATCGACCACCACACCGAGCGCCACGACCAGGCCGCCGAGGCTCATGGTGTTCAGCGACAGGCCGCCCAGTCCCAGCAGCCACACGGTGGCGAGCAGCGAGATCGGGATGGCGCCGAAGGAGATCAGTGCGCCGCGCCAGTCGCGTAAGCTGAGCATCAGCAGCACCACGACCAGCACCGCACCGACAGCCAACGAATTGCGCAGCTTGGCGATGGCGCTCTCGATGAAGCTCGCCGGACGCAGCAGCGCCGGATGGTACTGCACGCCGCGCTGTGCGAGCTGTGGCGCCAGAACCTCGAGACGATGCTCGAGCGCGCGCGTTACATCGAGGGTGTTGGCGCCGTACTGAGTCGAGGTCTCCACCAGGATGCCGGGGCGACCGCCGACCATCGCATCGCCAAAGCGCGGCGCGGGGCCGTCGCGCACCTGAGCGATGTCACCGATGCGCAGCGGCGTCCCTTCGCGCGTGCGCACCACCGTCTGCGCGAGCGCGGTGAGCGAGTCGCCGGGAGCCTGCGCCTGCAACACGAGGCGCTGCGCCGCAGTCTCGAGGTATCCCCCGCCGGTCATCTGCGTGCTGTTGCGGGCCGCTTCCGCGACGTCCTCCAGTGCCAGGCCCGCGGCGTTGAGCTTCACCGGATCGACCCACAGCTGACGCTCGCGCGAATCGCCGCCGAAGACCTGCGCCTGCGCCACCCCTGGGACCGCGAGGATCTGCGGCCTGATCGTCCAGCGAATCAGATCACGCAGCTCGATGGGCGAGAGCCGGTCGCTCGTGAAGCCGAAGTGCAGCAGGTACTCCATCGAGGAGCTCAGCGGCGAGAGCCGCGGCGGACCCACGCCCGGCGGCAGCAGCGCCCCCGCCTCGGCGAGGCGCTCGCTGATGACCTGCCGTTGCAGATACGCATCGCTTCCGCGACCGAACACCACGCGGATCGCGGCCAGCCCCTGGCTCGAGGTGGAGCGCACCACGTCCACGTTCTCGGCGCCCGCGAGCAGCTCCTCGAGTGGCCGGGTCACGAGCGCCTCCACCTGCGTGGCATCCAGACCCGACGCCTCGACCTGCACCAGCACGTGCGGCGGCGCGAAATCCGGGAACACATCGAGCCTCGCCGTGAGCAGCGACGCGACTCCCAGCAGCGCGATGAGCAGCGACAGCGCGGTCACGATCCTCGGACTGGCCAGCGAGGCGCGAACGATCGTAGCGAGCATGGGCGCTAGTCGTGTTCCTCTTCCGCGGCCGAGAAGCTGCTGATCCCCTGCAGTGACCACAACACCCCGGCGCCCTGCACCACCACCGGATCGGTGCGTGTTAGCCCCTCCACCAACCACGCGCTCCCGACCCGTGCCAGCGGCCTCACCCGCACCGGTGCGTACACGAACCTGTCCGTGCCGCCCGCGTGCACCTGGCGATAGACGTAGGTGCCGTCCTCGGCATACAGCAGCGCAGCGGGCGGCACCAACACACCGTTTGCCGCCGCCGCCGATTGCAGACGTACCAGTGCCGGGGCCCCTGGTCCGAGCCCCTCCGGCGCGTGCTCGAGCAACAGCAGCCAGGCCGCGCTTTGTGACTGCGCATCGGTGCGTGGCAATGGCCCGAGTACCCGCGCGGTGATGTTGACGCCGTCGATCTCCACCAGGGCGGCCGGCTCGATCGCGCTCACCACATGCTGCCCCGGCAGATCGGCGCGCAGCAGCCGCTGGCGGCCGCCGCTCAGTTGCTCGAGCAGTGCGCGCCGCCGGGAAGCGCTCCAGTGCGCCAGCGGCCCCCACTGCAATCGAAAAGTCATGGCTGCCGCGCGGGCCTGCGCCGCAGCTTCGACCGCCTGGGCCTGCGAAGCCTGCCACGCTTTGAGGGAGGCTTGTGCCTCGTCGCGGTAGAGACGGTGCTGGCGCGCGGCATCGGCTGCCGCGGCAGTGGCGGCAGCCTCCGTGCTTTCCATGCGCCCCGCGTCGGTCGCCAGCGTAAGCGGATCGAGCACCATGCCGTAAGCCTCGAGCGCGGGCGCAGTAGCGAGCGCCAGCGGATATTCGCTGCGAATGCCGACTGCCTGCTGCTGTGACAGCGTCAGGGACAGCTCAACGGGCCGCCGAGCGCGCGGCGAGTCCTGCGGCGGCTCCGGAGGCTCGGCAGCGACGCCCGCCGAGGCGAGCAGCAGCGCTGCCAACATCCTGCCGGGCAGAGTCATGATTGCGGAGTCGACCCGGGCAGCCACTGGCCCTCATCGCCCTGCAGCGGCCGGCGATAGGCATCTTCGAGCGCCGCAAAGACCATCTCGGCCGTGTAGGCCGACTGCAGCACGGACAACTGCGCCTCGGTGGCGGCAATCTCGGCGGCGAGCAGGCTCGCGCGCTCCACCTCGCCTGCGGCGAGTGCGTGTTGCTCGACTTGACGCTGCCGCTCGGCGATGTCTGCGGCGCGACGGGTATCTGCCCAGGCCTGTTCTGCCGCCGGCCACGCAAGCTCGGCGCGGTCGATCTGGCCGAGGATCTCCGCCTGCACCGCCTTGAGATGCTCGCCCGCCGCGGTGCGCCGCGCGACGGCTTCGCCGATCGGGCCCTGATGCTGATTGAATATGGGCAACTCGAAGGAGACCGCCACCCCACCTTCGGTGGCGATGTCAAACAAGGTGTTCTGCCGCACTCCTTCGCCGCCCCACGCGTAGGCCGGCGTGATGTGGATCTGCGGCCAGCGCTTGGCGATCTCGCTCTGCAGCCCGACCTCGGCGAGATCGTATTGACGCAGCGCATGAATCACCTGCGTGCGCGCAATCAGGGCCTCGGTGCGCCAGCGGCTGGCGGAGCTCACGGTCAGGGAGCCGATGTCGTCCCAGCCGCTCCAGCGCAGCGGAACTGCCTCGAGCGCCGCCACCGGCACCCCGACACAGAAGGCGAGCCGCGCCACGGCATCCGCGCTGCGCGCCCGCGACTGCTGCTGGCGCTGCTGCGCACGCGACAACTCCAGCTCATCGGCCAGAACCTGCGCGCGGCCGATATCGCCGAGCTGCAGCCGCGCACGATCGGCATCGAGCAGCGTCTGCCGCTGCGTCACCAGCGACTGCAGCAGTGCAGTCTCGTCCTGAGCGGAGACGGCATCGAGCAGCGCCTGGCGGAGTGACGCCCGCACCTGCCACAGCGATTCGGCCAGATCGGACTTCGCCAGGGCGGTCTGCAGGGCGGCACGCCGCTGGAGACGACCGCGCTCGCCAGGCTGACGCAACAGGAAATCCATCGACAGCCCGTAGAGCCACGCGCTGCTCTGCGCCGCAGTGGTGAGATATTCGGCGAACAGCTGCATGCTCGGATTGGGGTGCTCCGCGGCGGTACGCTCCGCCGCGGCGACCACGGCGACCTCGGCGCGCTGCTCGGCGAGCCGGGGGTTGAGCCGCAGTGCTGCGGCCAGCCACTGGGCCCGGTCCCACCCCGAGGACGCTGGCGGCAGATCCGGTGAAAGGCTGTCCAGGCGCCGCGCGCTGTATTCGGCCAGCGTCACCGACGGCTCGAGCGGTGCGCGCCCGGGCGTGCTGCCGCAATCCGCGAGCACGAGGGTAGCTAGCAGCGCGAGCACCGCACGGCATGCGCTCGATGTCCCCGGTCGCAACGCTCGCCTGGATCGATGCACCAGCCGATACTCCCCGCGTCGGAGTATAGAACCGCCGAGCAGCGACCGCAGTCTCAGGCGGCCGCCGCAGCGGCGAGCGCCTGCGCATGAAAGCGCAGGTGTTCCTCGATGAAGGTGGCGATGAAATAGTAATCGTGCCCGTAGCCTTCCTGTCTGCGCAGCCGCAATGGCTGGCCGGCTGCCGCACAGGCTTGCTCGAGCAGCTCGGGCAACAGCTGCCCCTGAGGGAGAAACTTGTCCGCGAGGCCCTGGTCGACCAGTATTTCAGGGAAAACACGCGCACGACGCGCCTTGAGAATCTCGACGGCGTCGTACTGTGCCCACTCTGCCGCGCTCTGCCCCAGATAACGCGGGAAGGCTTT
>Ga0307471_100001365_pt1 | contig 13266 bp, 5 predicted proteins | sample atmos_gasesAM3C__2_FD_204566 | JGI IMG/M metagenome (GOLD analysis project Ga0307471, IMG submission 204566) | Hardwood forest soil microbial communities from Morgan-Monroe State Forest, Indiana, United States - atmos_gasesAM3C_515 | ecosystem: Environmental > Terrestrial > Soil > Temperate... | reverse complement strand
ACCCTCAAGGCGCCTTGCGGCTCCTGGCGCAAGCAGGGTTCCGCTTTGAAAATGACGTTTTGAAAGATCGCGCAGGCAAGAGCGTCGAGTTTACAGTTGTGACGAATTCCGGCAACGCTGCACGCGAGAAAATCGCAACCCTGATTCAGCAAGACCTCTCGCAAGTGGGAATCAAGGTCAATATCGTTATTTTGGACTTTCCTTCCTTGATTGAGAGGATGACGCGCACGTTCGATTACGATGCCTGCATACTCGGCCTGGTCAACACGGATCTCGACCCCAACAGCCAAATGACCGTCTGGTTGAGTTCCGGCGAAAATCATCAGTGGAACCCGAGCCAGAAATCTCCCGCGACGGCGTGGGAGGCCGAGATCGACAAGCTGATGCGCGAGCAAGCTACATCCCCCACGGAGAAGGAGCGAAAGGCCAGATTTGATCGCGTGCAGCAAATTGCCGCCGAACAGCAACCCTTCATCTACCTAATTAACAAAGACGTCCTTGTGGCGGTTTCCCCGAGTGTCGTCGGTGCAGCGCCCGTGGTCCTCGAACCCTGGGGGTTGTGGAACGTAGACACTTTGCGGCTTGGCCCTGCGCCGGAGCTTGGTGTTCAGAAATGACCTCGCAGTCCCCGTTGCTCTCCGCGCAGCTTTCCGTGGACTACCGGAACAAACCGGGCGTACTTAAGAATCTTTGTCTGGGGATTCAACGCGGAGAAATTGTGGGCCTCGTAGGTGAAAGCGGCTCCGGGAAAAGCACCTTGGCGCTGGCGCTCCTCCAGTTGCTGGAGTTGAAGGGAGCAAAGATTCAGGGAGAGGTCATTTTTCAGGGCGAAAATCTTCTCCAGAAAGGCGAGAGCCAGCTCCGCGACATTCGTGGCCGCCAAATGAGCGTGGTGCTGCAAAGCCCGTTGACTTCTCTGAATCCTGCACTCCGCATTGGAACGCAACTCAAAGAAGCCTGGCGCGCGCATGCCAACGGAGCCGGTGAACAGTGTCATACGGCAATAAGCGCTGCTTTAAGGAGTGTCAGTCTGCCGGACGACGATGAATTCTTAAGAAGGCGTCCCTCGCAGCTCAGCGTCGGCCAAGGACAAAGGGTCATCATCGCGATGGCGATTCTTCATCGGCCTGCGCTGCTGATAGCCGATGAGCCAACCAGTGCGCTGGACACGATCACCCAGTCGGAGATTTTGAGTTTATTTTCACTGCTCAACCGCGAACTGGACATGGCCATTCTTTACATTTCGCATGATCTGTTGTCCGTGGCTGCACTATGTCACCGCGTAGCTATTCTGCGGGGCGGCGAAATCGTTGAGTGCGACGCGCCCGACACGATTTTCGATTCACCCCGTCACCCGTACACGCAAAGACTGATTGCCGCGCTGCCGAGCCGGCATTCCCCAAAAACAGTTCGCGAGCTGTCGTATCAGTTCATGGAAGAGTTGCCTGCCCGCAAGTGACTAGAGTTTGGGCGCGGTTCCCGAGTTTTGTTCTTGTGTATGCCGGCTGAAAGTCCTTGCCGCAGTTACCCCGCCGCTGGCACCAGCGCCATGGCAAGAATCACGACGCCGCGATTGTTTGGCAGCGTGATGCTGCGCAAGGGCTTATTGCTGTCGAGATCGAACGAATAGCCAAAGATGTGAAACGGTCCGTCGTCTGGCTCTCCATCGCCACCAAGCCGATAAGGCACGCTAGCGGCCGTGGATTCCCCTGGGAAAGTCGCGAGCGAATACCAATCGCTCAGGCTCTGCGTAAAGCTGGAAGACGTGCCGTCGGCATACGCGACCGTAAAAGTTTGCGACTTTTGGCTGCCTTCCACCCCGGTCGCGAGCATCATCAAAGAGGCAAACTTCCCGAGCGGCAGCGCTACTGTCTTGCCAGTAACCACATCCGGCGCATTGGCGGGGCCGAGCCGAAACAAAACTCCATCCCATTCCAGCGAGGAGCCCAGTTGCTGCGCTGGGAGCGCGAAACCGCCGTCATCGAGACTAGACGCTTCGTCGAACGTCGAACCATCTTCATAGATTCCGGTGGCGTTGTAAGCCGAAGCAAGATCGACTGCCACTGCGCCCGTTTTCATTGCCGTCACCTTCAAGGCGATAGAGACACTGTGCGACAGCGTACCGGACGTTCCCGTGATGGTGGCAGTCGAAGTCCCTGGATGCGCCAAACTTTCCGCCTTTAGCGTTAGGGCGCTCATGCCGGTCGTGCTTGACGGGCTGAATGCCCCAGTCACTCCAGTGGGCAGCGCCGACGTTGTCAGGGTCACATTGCCCTCGAGCCCGTTCCTCGGAGTCACTCCGATTCTTGTTGCGGCGCTCCTCCCTTGCGTCACGGAAAGACTGGCAGCGGAGCTCGATAGCAGGAAATCCTTTTCGCCTGCCGGCGGTGGAGGGAGAACGTCGTATAGGGGTTGCGCTGGTTTTGTAGGCGGATTCTCCTCCGCAACCGACATTGCCAGGATTCGAATCTTCGGGTTGTTAGGCAGCTTGATGATTCTTGTCCCGGGCTCCAAATCAATGGCGTAGGCAAACAGGTAGGAATAGGAGTACGCCACGTTTTCGCCCGCGGCGTTGTGATGGTGCGAGCAGTACCACGCCAGGTCCGCGCGCTTGATGTAACCTGGCTTGATGCCTGTCATTTCTGCGTAATCATCATGCCTTGTTCGTGCCGGCCGACCCAGCCTCTCTGGAATCGTAACGTCCCTCGTCAGCCACTGGCGGTCGTCCCACTGCCCGATAAATCCGCCCCAGTCTTGAATGTTCAGATCGGCTTTCTTAGCGCCCACTTGGAACGTTGCTTTTTGGTCTCCGTCTGCTGAGGCTGCCAGAAAATAAACCCGGTCAAACGGGCCTGTGGGGAGGTTGATCGTCTGCCCTTTCGCTGTTAGCGCGTTGGGAGTGCCGGTCTTTGCGGGAACAAGCTGAAACCCCACGCCATCGAACTGGATTTGCAAAGGCAGCATTTCGGCGGGTAACGCGTTGCCCTTGCCGTCAAATCCAGCGGTTGACTTTGTGCCGTCGTTGCTGGCTACGGCCACGTCGTAAGGCAGCTTCACCGGTGCGGAATGTACACTGCTAACCTTGGTGGGCGCTGCGGCGAGCTTCACCGCGAAAGTTTTCGGCTGATACGCCGAGAACGACGTGACCAATGCGCCCTCGGCCACCGTGGCTGGTCCCACGGGTTGTTCCTGGCCGTTCACTTCTCGAGCTGCGTTGATTGGCGCTGCGAACGACACGCGCACGTTCTCCTGCGGCTTGCCGTCCAACTCCACGAGCCGAACGATGATCTCGTCGCTTTCTTCCGCTTTCTTCAGCGCCAAAACTCGAATGCGTGGGTTGTTGACCTTCAGCAGAGAAAACTCTTGGCCCAGTGCTCCTGCGTGTTTCGAAGTTTCGAAAGCGATTAGAGGTTCATTCAGGCGCTGTCCTTGCCAATCGGTTTGTCCGTCGCGCCAGCCTCCAGCGTGTCCCGCAATGCCGTAAAGGAACTCATGGTGGCCAATGTCCTGCGTTCCCTGGTCGGGGTATCCTCCGGATGTGCCGGGCGTACGAATCAGCGTGAGACGAATCGTGTTGTCATTCGGTTTGTCCGAACCGTTCTTGCAGTCGGTAAGAATTGTTGCGCCAAATTCGCCGTTCATGTCCGTCAAATCAATCCACTGATGCGAAGGCACTTCAAATTTCTTCGGCTCAGCTGTCGGCCGCTGGATGGTACCGATATCCCAGTTGTAAGTAGCCATGCGATTCGAGGCGGCTAGCGGGAACGTCGCTTTCAGATTGGACTCTTTTGTGTTCCAATCGACCACGTTCCCGAACTCCACGCGCTTGCCCGCGTCACCCGCAGAAAGCCGAATCGTCTGCACAAATGCCGAACCCGCGGTTTCCCGCGAGACTTCCAGTGCCACGCGCACCGGGCCATTCTCCACAACGCGAATCTTTGCCGGGCCGCTCACATAAGTTTTGGGAGCCGCCTGCTCTTGGTCCCAATCCATGTTCCATGCAGGCCACTGTTGCGGGTTGTCGTAGGAGATGGCCAGCCTTGCCGGTCTAGCGAGGAGTTCCCTCCCGATGGACTTGTCGAAAATACTGGCAACGTCCCCATCCGCATTCAGCTTGACGCGATAGTATTGGTTCTCGAGCGAATCGCTACTTACTCTCAGCGTCGACGCGGCGGCTTCCGTACCTGCCTGCACATCGTAAACGGCATAGCCTGTCGGCGGAACCTGTGCAAGAAAGAGAACCTTTCCTCCTGAAGTCTGTGCCGGAACTTCCTTGCCGCCAGGCCCGGTGACCCGCACCGCTTTTGGCATTCCTCCGGCAAATTCCGGGCTGGCTTCCGCCACGTCCTCGCGCGCGATGTTCAGCGGATTGAAAACCACAATCGGCGTGCCTTTGGTTTCGGTATTCAGCGCTGCCGCCACGCCCTCGGTTGCGTTGCTCAGCACCCCCGCAAACTGGTTCATCGCGATGACATCATCGTTCCAGGCGAACTCGTAGCTTTTGGGTGTGGCCGTTCCCGCAGCGATGTCGTGAAAGTGCCCGCCCATCGCCAGAGTCCACGCGTTGTTCAACCGCTCGCGGGGGTACGCTCGCACTCCCAGCCATTCCGCGGCAATCGAAGCTTTCTCCGCAGCATCCGCGAGCAACTCCTCCTTGCGAATCCACCGCTTTTGGTAGGCTTGCGAAGTCAAGGAGCCCGCCGAATGATTGGTCAGCTCCATTTCGCCTGTGAATCGCGGCAAGCCTGCCGCTTCGGAAGGAGTGATATCCAGAAACATTTGGTCCGCCGTAGCGGAAAGCACATGGACGGGTCCCTCTCCGACTTTGACCTGGGGCCACTCTGGATGCGGCTGCCTCGAAAAATAGAACGCGCCTATCGGCGGAAAGCTCGCCGTGCCCTTGGTAACTATCGCTTCCAAGCGTTTTACGGATTCCTCATCTGGTGCTCCTCCGACATCCCCCGTCCCGTAATAGTGGTAGTCTGTGAATAAGCCGCTGACTTTCCCGTTGTTTTCCACTCGCGCGGCCCAATCATCCTCAAATCGTTCCCGAGCGCGGTCCTGGTCCATCTTCATCAGAGCTTCGCGCTGATTCTGCAAACCTCGAAATTCCTGGATATCTTTCTGATCCAAAGGTTGTCCGCTCTTCTGGACCTTTTCCAGTTTCTCTCGCAGCGTTTGGATCTCGGCTTGAACCTTCTCCAGCGCTGCGTCCGGCGGCGCATCGGGCAGGGGCTTGCTTAGATCGGTATAAATTCCTCCGCTATAACTCCCCGGATTCAGGCCCGCCAGCACGCTCTCGCCATCAGGGCCTACCCAAACCCCTACGTTGAAGGGCGTTCCTTCCGGCGTCTTCTCGCGCGATTCCGGCCCTCCAGCATCGGCGGAGGAGCCCCAGGTCAGCTTTTGCGTCGAGAATCCTTTTATGCCGGAGTGCGCCAGGATCGTGGGTAGTGAAGCGGGAAATCCGAAGCAGTCGGGCAGCATGTATTCGGCGCTGGCTTTGCCGAACTCCTTGCGGAACCATTCGTTTCCATACAGGATCTGCCGGATGATGGCCTCGGCGTTCGGGGCATTTACGTCTCCCTCTTCCATCGAAGAGCCTGCGGGAAACCATCGGCCCGAGTGAACGTACTGCGTCAGTTTGGCGAAATCCGCCGGGTAATATTCCTTCATCAACCGATAGCGATTGGCTCCGCTGAAATTAAAAACATAGTGGGGATACTTTCCGATCAGCGCGAAGTTATCGTCCATGGTCTTGCGAAGGAATTCGTTGACGACCTTGGGATATTCCCAGCGCCACTCCGTGTCCAGGTGCGCGTAACCGACCACATACAGTGTCGGCTCCTTGGTCAAATCGGGTTTGGCCTCAGACTTGGCCGCCGTCTCTTTGCTCGAGTCCGCCTTATCTGTGTTCTGCGCGCTGGCGTTGTGAACGAAAGCGAAGCAGGCCAACGCGGCGGCAACAAGAATCCAGCACAGCGACTGCAAGGCCACCCTCGATACGCGCTTAAACTGGAGTCTGTGTAAATTCATGGTATCCCTCCGAATAGACTGGACTGGTCCTGCACTGGACACACCACACCTCTTTGCCACAGACCGCACTCTTCTCAAGCCCTCTTCCCGCTGTCAATCCACTTCCATGTCATTTGCACGTTCCCGTGTAACTGATTCAACTAACAAAAGTTATCTATCATCCTTCCCTCGTCAGAACGGCCGCAGCTCGCCTGCAACCCAATGGCGGCGTCCTATATGCTGTAATATCAACTATCTATGCGTCTTCTCTTGGGGGCTTTTCTTTTTGCTCTTCTAATGGGGGTAGTCGCTGCTCAGCAATCGGGTTCCCCGCCCGATTCGCAGAAGCCGTTTCCCGGCAGATTTGTCGATATCACTTCGGCATCTGGAATCCGCTTCAATTACCTCTCGTCCCACACACCGAAGCACTATTTGCCGGAAACTATGGGGACTGGGGTCGCCCTTTTTGATTATGACAACGACGGCCGCCTCGACATTTTTCTTGTCAATGGCGCTCCTTTGCAGGACCCGACTCCGAAAGGTTCCATCCCCCAGAAGACCGGTCCAACCTACTGGAATCGCCTCTATCACCAAAAACCTGACGGGACTTTCGAGGACGTGACCGAGAAAGCTGGCCTTCAGGGCGTCGGCTACGGTATGGGCGTGGCAGTCGGGGACTATGACAACGACGGTTACGAAGATCTTTATGTCACGGCCTACGGCGGCAACAAGCTGTACCACAACAATGGCGACGGAACCTTCACCGACGTCACCGAAAAAGCTGGCGTCGCCGGATCAGGCTGGTCCACCAGCGCCGCCTGGGTCGATCTAGACAACGATGGCCTGCTTGACCTCGTCGTCCTCCGCTACCTTCAGTGGGATTTCGACGACATCTGGTGCGGCGAGCACAAAGAAGGCTACCGCGCCTACTGCCATCCGGACCTTTTTCAACCCATTGCTCCTCTCGTCTACCACAACGACGGCAACGGCCGTTTCACCGAAGTCTCGCAAAAAATCGGCCTCTCCAAGCCCGGTAAAGGTCTCGGAATCGCTCTCGCCGATTATGATCGCGACGGCCACATTGATCTCTTCGTAGCCAACGACTCCATGGTGGAATTCCTCTATCACAACAAAGGCGACGGCACCTTCGAAGAAGTCGGCCTTCTTTCTGAAGTCGCCGTGGACGGTGATGGCCGCACCTATGCCGGCATGGGCGTGGATTTTGCCGATTACAATAACGACGGCTTTCCCGATCTCATCGTCACCGCCCTGGCCAACCAGCGCTACGCGCTTTATCTCAACAGCCGCGACTCCACTTTTTCTTACGCCAGTTTCACTTCGGGCGTCGCTCGAGCCACCATGACGCACTCCGGCTGGGGAGTCCGCTTCCTCGATTACGACAACGACGGCTGGAAAGATCTCCTAATCGCCCAGGGCCACGACCTCGACACCGTCGAGCTCAGTTATCCTAACCTTCACTATCGCGAACCGATGCTTCTCCTCCGCAACACCGGCAAAGAGTTCATCGACGTTTCGGCAGCATCAGGCGCTGTCTTTAGCCAGCCTTGGCTCAGCCGCGGCTTGGCCATCGGCGACATTGATAACGACGGCCGGCTCGACGCCGTGGTCACTACCAACGACGGCCCCATCCACGTCCTTCACAACGAAACGCCCACGCAAAATCACTGGCTCCTGCTAAAACTTGTCGGCCACAAAAGCAATCGTGATGCGATCGGTGCCGAAGTCAAACTCGTCGCCGCCAAAGGCCAGCAATTCGCCACGGTTTCCACCGCCGGCAGCTACCTTTCTTCCAGTGACAAACGCGTCCACTTCGGCCTCGGCTCCGAGTCCGTCGCTCAATCCATCGAAATTCGTTGGCCCAGCGGCATCACTCAAGCTTTGAAGAACGTGCACGCCGATCAAATCCTTACTGTGGACGAACCCGCGTCCGCAGCAGCTCAAAAATGAGTTTCCACCGCTATCCACGCCACCCGATCAGTTTTCTTCTGCTCGCGTTGACCTTTCTTCTACTTCCCACATTTTCGCGCCTTTCTCTCAGCCAGCAATCCTCCCAATCCGCTCCCGACAAGCCTCAGAACGCTCCCCTTCCTCGTCCCTCCGGCATGTCCACGGGCGGCATTCACGCCCCCATCAAGGATTCACACTCGCGCCCGATTACTGCCGGTGGCTTCGTTGACGATGCCCCAGTCGTCTTCGTCGACATCACGCATCAAGCCGGCCTCGACAAATTTCGCCATCGCTCCGGCTCCCCTGAAAAATCCACCATCATCGAAGCTCCCGGCTCCGGCGTCGCTCTTCTCGATTACGACAACGACGGTTGGCTCGACATCTATCTCCTCAATGGTTCCACTGTTGCCGCTACCAAAGGTTACGAGCCCGCACCTCGCGCCATGCTCTTCCACAATAATCACGATGGCACCTTCACAGACGTCACTGAAAAAGCCGGCGTCTCCAACGACCGCTGGGGCTTCGGCGTGGCTGTCGCCGACTACGACAACGACGGCTGGCCCGACATTTACGTGTCTAATTATGGAAAAAACCGGCTTTACCACAACAATCACGACGGCACCTTCACTGACGTTGCTGAAAAAGCGGGTGTGGCTCTTGGCGGCTGGTCCACGGGAGCGACTTGGGGCGATTATGATCGCGACGGCTTGCTCGACCTTTTTGTTCCAGGCTACGTGCACAACGATCTCGATCATCCCATCCTGGCAGGGAAGGGAGGCGTCCCCGAAGGCGCGTGCCAATACCGCGGCGTCAACGTTTTCTGCGGGCCGATGGGTCTTCTCGGGGAGGGAGATCATCTCTTTCATAACAACGGCGACGGCACGTTCACAGATGTGAGTGTCAAAGCTGGCGTTGCCGACCGCGAAGGCCGCTACGGCTTCGCTTCTGTCTTCGCCGATATCGATGACGATGGCTGGCCCGACCTAATCGTCGCCAACGACTCCACGCCCAACTATCTCTACCGCAATCGCCGCGATGGCACTTTCGAGGATGTCAGCTACATGAGCGGCTTCGCCCTAAATGAAGAAGGCCGCGCCCAGGCCTCCATGGGCATTGCCCTCGGCGACTACAATCACTCCGGCCGCCTCGGCCTTTTCATCACCACGTTCTCCGACGATTACAAAACTCTCTACCGCAACGACGGCGAAGCCAGCTTCACCGACGTCTCCTTTAAAGCGGGCGTCGGCAGCCCGACTATTCCGTTTCTCGGCTGGGGCACAGGCTTTCTCGATTTCGACAACGACGGCTTTCTCGACCTCTTTATCGCGAACGGTCATGTATACCCCGTTGCCGACCAACGCGACTGGGGCACCACCTGGGCACAGCGCCCGCAACTCTTTCGCAATCTCGACGGCGCTAAATTTCAGGAAGTTCCGCCCGCCACCGGAAGCGGCCTCGCGTCTATCGTCTGCGCGCGCGGCGCTGCCTTCGGCGACCTTTTTAATGACGGCCACATCGACGTCGTGCTCAACAACCTCGACTCCACTCCAACGCTTCTCAGCAACGTGGTTCTCAACTCCAACCACTGGCTCACACTGAAACTAATAGGGGGCGGGAGCTTTAGCTCCCGCGAAAGCAGGGGAAATAGCAACGGGGCTTCAGCCCCTGAAGCCGTGGTCCACAAATCCCCCCGCGACGCCATCGGCGCCAAAGTCTTCCTCACCGCTGGCGGCATCCGCCAGCGCGCCGACGTGTTCAGCGGTGCCAGCTATGCTTCTTCCTCCGACCCGCGCGTCCACTTCGGCCTCGGCTCCGCCACCAAAGTCGACAAACTCGAAATCCTCTGGCCCAGTGGCCTCCGCGAAGAAGTCACGCTCCCCTGCATCAACTGCGTCATACAAGTCACCGAAGGTAAAGGAACCACAATCACCGTGACCCGCTGAACTCCTCCTCACGTTTCCGCGTTGCCCTGGTGTTTTTTTGCTGTGAGAACACTTCCGTCCCTTCTCCTTCCTCTCAGAATTGCAAACGCTCCCAAATTGGTAGATGGGCGGGTGAAAGCCGTATTGATTAGGGCATCGCCGCGTGCTAACCTCGGCAAACTGCAGGGGTGAGGTCATGCGAGCGGTTCAGGGACCCTACCGAACCAGAGGTTTTGGAGTCTTTGAGGTAGACCTGCGCGCCGCGGAATTGCGGAAGCATGGCGTTCGAATCAAACTGCAAGAGCAGCCTTTCCAGATACTTTCCCTCCTTCTGGAACATCCCGGTGAAGTGGTAACCCGCGAAGAGCTTCGGGGAAAACTTTGGCCTGCGCACACGTTTGTGGATTTTGATCGCAGCCTGAACAAGGCTATGACCAAATTGCGGGCGGCGCTGGGAGATTCCGCCGACAGCCCGAGGTATGTCGAGACGATTCCGCGTCACGGGTACCGGTTCCTTGCTCCGGTTTACTTGCCACCGTCGGAAGCCGCTCATGGAAACGGGACGGAGGATGAGTTCCAGAGGGACCATATTGCCTCCAATGGAAAGAACGGCGCACCCAGAGAAGGAGAGGGTCCGGCCCGGATCGTTGATTTGCACACGGCGTCGGGAAAGCGCTTCTATGGGTTGGTGGCTGCTGTTGCTATAGCCCTGGGCGGAGTCGGCATTTATTTACGTGTTTCGCAGCCGGTAGTTCTGAGCGGCTCATCGAACGCTGTAAACCCCCGACGGTCCGTAGCTGTCCTCGGTTTTACGAACCTTTCCGGGGATCCGAAAGAAGCATGGCTCTCGACGGCGTTTTCTGACTGGCTTACCACCGAACTTTCCGCGGGCGGCCAGCTCCGGACTCTTCCGGCAGAAAGCATCGCGCGAATGAAGGCCGAGCTCTCCCTGAACGACATGGAGAGTTTGGGGCGCGGGAATCTGGAGCAAATTCACAGGAACCTGGGCACGGATTTGGTCGTTGCGGGCTCTTACGCTTCCCTGGCAACAAATCCCAGCCGGCAGATCCGCCTGGATCTGCGGCTCTTCGATACGCAGAGCGGCGAAACGCTGTACGCAGATTCCGAGACCGGCTCGCAGGAGAATCTCTTCGACCTGGTTTCCCGCGCCGGGGAAAAGCTGCGAGCCAATCTTGGCATTCGAAGGATCACGAAAGAAGAAGCTGTGGAGGTAGCCACGGCTCTTCCGTCGAACGCGGGGGCGGCGCGGTTGTACGCGGAAGGGCTCTCGAAGGTACGCGTGTTCGACGCTCTCTCGGCCCGGGATTCCCTAGTCAAAGCCATCGCCGCAGAACCCAACTACGCGCTCTCGCATGCAGCGCTGGCCACGGCATGGAGCCAGTTGGGATATGACGAGAACGCCAAGGTCGAAGCAAAGAAGGCCTTTGATCTTTCATCCAATTTGCCCCGCGCCGAACGCCTGTTGGTCGAAGCCCGCTACCGTGAAACCTCGCATGAGTGGGACAAAGCTATCGAAATCTATCGGGCCCTTTTTGAGTTTTTCCCCGACAACCTCGATTACGGAATTGCTCTGGCAAGCGTGCAGGTCAGCGGAGGACGGGGGAATGATGCTCTAGTGACGCTCGCGCATCTCGGCGAGTTGCCTCCGCCACAGCGAGACGACCCGCGCATCGACTTGGAAGAAGATCACGCTGTGGAGTCCTTGGGCGATTTTAAGAGCTTGCTGTCCTCCGCAATGAGAGCAGCGGAGAAAGCTAAAGCCGCCGGGGCATCCTTGCTCCAAGCAAGGGCGCTGACGGATCAAGGCTGGGCGCTTGAAAACCTTGCTGCACCCGACGGAGTCGAAGCTGTGGTTCGCGATGCGGAGCAGCTCTATCTTGCCGCGCACGACCAGCGCGGTGTGGCAACCGCAGCGACAGTGGGCGGGATCGCGCTCCAGATGCAAAGCGACTATCAAGGCGCAAAAAAACAGTACGAAAAGTCGCTCGCCATCTACCAGCAGATTGGCTACAGATTCGGCGTTGCGAACGAACGCGATAACTTTGGCGACATCTACCTAGCCCTGGGAGATCTTGCCGCAGCCCGGAAGAGCTACGAAGAATCGCTGAAGACATATCTCGAGATCGGGCACATTGACGGGAAGGCATTAACCGAAACGGGGCTGGGAGAAGTGTTCTTGCGGCAAGGGAACACCGTGGAATCGATGAAAATGCTCGAAGAGTCCCTGGAGATTTGCCGGCGAATCGGCGATCGAAGCAAAGAGGCTTCGGCCCTATCGGGTTTGGGGCGGCTGTTGCAAATGGAAGGAGATATTGAGACCGCGTGGAAGGACGAAGTGGAGGCGAAGGCGATTTTCGACAAGATTGGTGACAAGTCCCAATCCGCCCAAATGCAGGTCCACCTTGCCGAATTGCTGCTGGATCAGGACAAGAACGAAGAAGCTGCGGTGCAAGCCAAGCAGGCCGCCGAACTTTTCGAGAGGACCAAAGCCGACAAAGAGGCTGCAGCGGCTTATCTCGCTTTATCGCTAGCCTCTCTCGCGCAAGGGAAGCTAGCTGAAGCGCGCAATTACGTGGAACGAACCATGGCAACCGCAAAGAAGTCGCGGAATGAGGAACTGGAGCTCTTTGCGGCGATTGCTGTAGCACGGATACAAGCGACTTCAGGGAAACCCGCAGACAGGAGCGAGTCCATGCGACAGCTTCGCGAGGTGATTACGCGCGCGACAGCGGCAACCTTTGCTGACATCGCTCTCGAAGCACGGCTCGCGCTGGGAGAGATGGAGATGAACTCGGCCAACAGGGCCGCGGGAATATCGCACTTGCAGGCCCTGGAGAAGGATGCAGTGAGTGGAGGCTTCGGACTCGTAGCGCGCAAGGCTGACGCGGCTCTGCGAATGGGACGCGAACAGGCGTCACTCCGCAACTAATGCGGGTCCATGGAAATCACACCATGAAACCACTAAATGTGTGGTTCGAACGTGCCGTTCTGTCTCTATCTTTTTTTCTCGTCTTTGCGCAGGCGACGATGTCTGGACCTGCTTCTGAGGCTCCCAAGGCAACAGAGTCGAAAACCAAGTTAGCAATTATCGGCCTCGATCACGATCACGTTTGGGGATTGCTCAGGGATTTGGAAGGAGAGCCGAACGCGGAGTTGGTCGCAATAGCCGATAACCACCCCGAGCTGGTTGAGCGAGCCAAGTCCAAGGCGCCCGCAACCGTGAAGTTTTATTCCGATTACGTAAAGATGTTGGATGAAATGAAGCCGGAGGGCGTCATTGTCACGACGGAAAACGACCGGCACCTGGAGATACTGCGCGAGTGCGCTAAGCGGCATATTC
>Ga0307471_100001364_pt1 | contig 13285 bp, 14 predicted proteins | sample atmos_gasesAM3C__2_FD_204566 | JGI IMG/M metagenome (GOLD analysis project Ga0307471, IMG submission 204566) | Hardwood forest soil microbial communities from Morgan-Monroe State Forest, Indiana, United States - atmos_gasesAM3C_515 | ecosystem: Environmental > Terrestrial > Soil > Temperate... | reverse complement strand
CCCGGAGAGGCAGCGGGTGAGGCGCACGCGGCGCCCGCTTACCGTATTGTCGGCGGTAACTTAGCCCGCCCGAACGGGCTCCACAAGGCCGAAGCTCCGGCCGTCGCGCGCGAGTCGACCCACGGCGACGTCGGGGTCGTGCTCGAACACCAGCAGCCACCCCTCGCCTTCGGCGCGTGTGTACAGATGGCGCTTCGTTTCCAGCGTCACGAGCGGCTCGATATCGAATCCCATGATCCACGGCAGCGGCAGGTGGGCGCTGGTGGGCACGACGTCCGCCAGGAAACACAGCCGCTCACCCCCGCTTTCGACCAGCACCGACTGATGGCCGGGCGTGTGCCCCGGCGTCGGCAGGCAGCGAATCCCGGGCATCAGGTCCACTTCGCCGTCCACGGTGGTAAAGGGAACACCGTCGTGGTTGTGGGGGAGGTAGCTCGCCGCCGTGCGCTCGTTGAGCCGTCGAGCGAAGTCGAGCTCCCGTCGCTGCACCACATAGCGCGCCCGCGGGAAGCTCACGCCCAGCTCGCCACCGGCGTTTCGGTACGTGTTACCGCCGGCGTGGTCGAAGTGCAGGTGTGAGTTGATCACCCAAGCCACATCGGCAGGCGTATGGCCGAGCTCTGCCAGGGCGTCCTCCAGCCTGGTACGCCCGCCCTGCCCGTCGTTATCCACGCCGTAGATGTCCTTGAACTTGGCCTCTTCTTTGTTGCCCAGGCCCGTGTCGACGAGGATGAGACCGTCCGGGTGCTCGATGAGGAGGCAACGCATCGCTAGCCGAATGCGATTGCGCTCGTCGGCGGGGATACGTCGCTGCCACAGGACTTTCGGCACCACGCCAAACATGGCCCCGCCGTCCAGGCGCACCGCACCGCCGTCGAGCGCATGGCAGGTCAGGCGACCGATCTTAAAGGAGGTGGTAAGCATCAGATTGCGGGGTGGGGGTTGTGGATTGAGAGCGCGAGATCGTTCGGTGCCGCGGGCGGTCGTGTAAGTCTACGAGCTCCTCGAGGGTTCCCACACCACGTTCCGTCGCCCGGGCGAGGAGCGCGCGAAGCACGCGGGCGGTGGCGAGCGCGTCGCCGAACGCGCGATGCCGCGCGGGGTTCTCCACGCCGAAAAAGGCCGACACCTCGTCGAGCCCACGGTGTCGAAGCTCGGGCACCAAGCGGCGGGTGAGTCTGACCGTGCAGAGCGGGCGGCCGCCGGGGCGGGCTTCGGTCACTCCCGCCGCGGTCCATTCCGCTTGAAGGTGGCGCCAGTCGAATCGGGCGTTGTGCGCGACGAAGATGCCCTCCTCGAGGGCCCGCTCGAGATCCGCGGCCACGTCCGCGAACCGCGGGCGTCCGAGCACGTCCCGCTCGGTGATGCCGGTGAGCCGAGTTACCCAGGCAGGGATCCGCGTGTCCGGATCGAGCAGCGCCTCGTAAGCGAGATGCACGGTGCCGCCCTCGAGGATCGCGACGGCGACCTCGATGATTCGTCCACCTCGCTCCACGCGCGCGCCGGTCGTCTCGACGTCCACGACGGCGAACCGGCAGTCCGTGAGGCCGACCGACACGGGGCTAGAGATCATCGCGCCGAAGCGGCAGCGTCATGCAGCGCGGTCCACCCCCACCGCGGACCAGCTCGCTTCCCTCCATCGTGATCACGGCCCGCTCATCGTCGCCCACGCTGTCTTCCCCGGTCAGGAGGCTCACCGCCGCCACGGTGCGGAAGCCGCCGTGCTCGAGCTCGCGCAGCGTCGCTTCGTTCCGGGCATAGGTCATCGCGACGCCCGGCCGCACCGCGAAGAAATTGCACGCCGACGACCACTGCTCGCGCTCCTGCAGGGAGCGGTCCGCTCCACCGCAGAATACCGGCTCGAGCGGATGATCGACCGCCTGCATCGCCGCGAAGAAGTTTGGCATCTCCTTCACGCCCTTCGATTTCTTCCGGCGGTGCAGCACCGCCAGCCGCTCGGGCCCCACGAAGTGCGGTGGATACACGCAGCAGAGCTCGCGGTCGAGCTGGGTAAAGATCATGTCGAGGTGGATCGCCGTTCGCTCGTTCGGGAGCACGACGACGATGACATCCTTCACGCCGCAGTGCTCAAACACCAGATCACAGAGGTGATCGAGGGCGGCGGGGCTCGAGCGCTCGCTGAAGCCGAGCAGCAAGAGGTCGGGACGGATGGGGTGGACGTCGCCACCCTCGAGCGTGTAGTTGTTGCGCTTCTCCTCCGACCCGTCGTAGAGGATCCCGGCGTTCTCGAGACACGGATGGTAGCGGAACAGCGCTTTCACGAGCAGCTCTTCGGTCCACCGCACGCCGTACCGCATCGAGCCGATGATGGAGTGCTCGCCGATCACGATGCCGACGTCGCGCGTGAAAAACAGGTTCGGGAGCGGCGGCAGCGCGTACCCGGTCTCGTTCAGGGCGCGGGCGATCGGTCCCGCCTCTTCGAGGGCGCCCTCGACCATGAGTCCCACCAGCGCGTCGGGCGACAGGGCGGCGAGCTGTTTGGCCAGCGCGTCCGAGGGGACCACCTCGAGCGCTCGAGTCACGAGGAACTCACGTACGTCGGGGCGCGCCACGAGCTCCGTCAGGAGCGTGCGCACCTCGTACACCTGCGCGAACCGTTCCAGGACGGCTACGAACCGCTTGTGCTCCCGCTGGGCGAGCTCCAGGTCGATGATGTCGTCGTAGAGGTAGTCTTCTCGGTTGCCGGGCGTCACGGCGACGAGCTCATGGCCGGGCGTGTGAACGAGCACCCCCCGCAGCGGGCCGATTTCAGATGTGACGTGGACGCGCGCCATGGCGCGGAATCTAACCGGGGCTCGGCGGGCCGGCTAAGCGGCGGTACGGTCGTGGCTTAGCGATTCGCGAGCGCAAAGCTCAGCGTCTCGAGCTCGAGCGCCATGTTCACGGATTTCACGACCACGTCGGGCGGGACCGTCAGCTGCACGGGAGCGAAGTTGAGGATCGCCTTGACGCCCGCGCGGACCAGGCGGTCCACCACGTCCTGGGCCGCGGTCGCCGGCGTGACGACGATCGCGATATCGCTCGGCTCCCGGTTCAGGTCCGCCTCGAGCTGCCGAACGTCCCGAACCACGAGCCCGTTCCACCCCGTGCCGACCTTCTTGGGGTCTCGGTCATAGATGGCGGTGACGTGAAAGCCGCGCTCGCGGAATCCGGGATACTGGATGAGGGCGCCGCCGATGCGTCCGGCGCCGACCAGCACGACGCGGTACGTGCGTCGCAGGCCCAGGATGTCGCGGATACGAGAGGTGAGCTCGGGGACGGAGTACCCGAGGCCGCGCTTGCCGAACGAGCCGAAGAACGAGAGGTCCTTTCGGACCTGCGCCGACGTAGTGCCGCCGCGCCGTGCCAGCTCGGCCGAAGAGATCGTGGTCTGGCCCTGCGCGGCGAACTGCTCGAGAAAGCCCAGGTACAGTGAGAGCCGTCGCACGGTGCTCTCGGAGATCTTCCGCATTGTGAATTATTTCACAATCGAACGCTCCACCGCAAGAGCCGGGCGAACTCGGCGGGCGCGAGTGTCTCCGGCCGGGCGGCCGGGTCGAGGCCCAGTGCGTCCAGGCCCGCGGTGACGACCGGCGCGGACCGCCCGGTCACTCCCATGACGACGTTCCGCAGCTGCTTCCGCCGGCGGGTGAAGCAGGCAGTGACGAACGCGCGGAACGCGGACACCTCGCCGGGTGCGACGACCGGCTCGGCGAGCGGCGTCAACCGGACGAGCGCGCTGGTCACCCGAGGCCGCGGAGCGAACGCGCCCGCCGGCACCGCGAAGAGCCGGGCCACGCGGCACTGTGCCTGCACGCCCACCGAGAGCGCGCCATAGACCTTCGACCCGGGCCGGGCGGTGAGCCGATCGGCGACCTCCTTCTGGACCAGGAAGACGACGCATGCCGGCAGCGGCGGCGTGAGCGCTTTGTCGAGCAGCGGCGTGGTGATGTTGTAAGGGATGTTGCCGACGATCTTCAATTGCGGATTGGCGATTGCGGATTGCGGATTGGCGAGGGTGGTTTCGAAGAGCGTGTGCCAATCCAGCCGCAGCGCATCCCCCTCCACGACGTTCGCACGGCCCAATCCGCAATCCGCAATCCGCAATCGCAAATCTGCTGTAAGCCGGCGATCCTTCTCTATCGCGATCACCCGCAGCCCGCGGGCGAGCAGCTGCTCCGTGAGGCTCCCCTTCCCCGGTCCGATCTCGAGCACGACGTCGCCCGGCGCGGGATCGAGCGCGTCGACGATGCGTTGCAGGATGTTCCGATCGGTGAGGAAGTGCTGGCCGAGCCGCTTGTTCGGCATCACATCTTGAGGATCACCACGGTGCGATCATCCGCGGGCGGCGCACCGCCCGTGAACCCCGCCAGGTCGGCGTGCACCGACTCGAGGATCTCGCGCGCCGGGCGGTCCTTGAGCCGGGCGATGTGTCCGAGCACGCGTTCTTCTCCGAACCGATCGCCCCGGCCGCCGGCCGCGTCCACCACGCCATCCGTGAATAGGCACAGGATCACTTCGTGACGCGTCCATTCGCGGGTCGAGTCCTCACCCGGCTCGGTCGTGAGTCCGAGGGGCGGGCGCGTGGCTTCGAGGCGGGCGGCCTCACCCGTCCGCGTGGACACGAGGAAGGCATGCGGGTGACCGGCGTTCGCGTACGTGATCCGACACGCTTTCGGATCGACGACCGCGTAAAACACGGTGAGGAACATTTCGGTGCTGGCCAGCTCGCCCTTGAGGGACTCTTCGATGCGCCGCAGGACGTCGGTCGGCGTTTGCGCGGATTCTGCGTGGATGCCGGAGGCCGCCATGACCTGCGCCATGATCAGGGCGGCGCCAAAGCCATGGCTCGTCACGTCACCGATCATCACGCCGATGCGCTGGGCGCGCAGGTTCAGCAGGTTGTAGAAATCGCCGCCGACCGACTCCGCCTGACGGCAGCGGGCGGCGACGTCGACGCGGGCCGCGATCACCAGCGGTGACGGCAGCAATTTCATCTGCAGGTCGCGCGCGAGCTCGAGCTCATGGCGCACCCGCTGCTGCCCGAGGTCCTGCGCGACGAGCCGCGCGTTTTCGATCGCGGCCCCGATCTGGTTCGCGATGGCCGCGACGAGCTTGCGGTCACCGGCGGTGAAGGCATCCTCGCCCACGCGATCGGTCAGATTGATGACGCCGATCGGCTTGGCCCGCGCGCCGGGCGCGGCGTACAGCACCGGCACGGCGAGGAACGCCTGCCCCCGGTAGTTCCGTCCTTCGGGGCAGCCCGGATTCGCGGCCTTCGGATCGGTGGGGTCGTAACTCACGATGCGTCCGTCGCGGAACACGCGCGCCGCCACGGAACACGGATCGTCCACTTCGATCGGCTCCGCTTCGTCCGGACTCATGCCGCGCGCCGCGACGATGCGCAACACGCGCTGCTCCGCGTCGTAGACGAGGAGCGTGGCGCGACGGGCTCCGACCACGGTCGACACTTCCCGCAGGATCCGCTCCGCCGCTTCGTCCAGGCGGATGGTATGGCCGAGGATCTCGCTGATCGAATAGATCAGGTCGATCTCCTCGTACCGTTCGGAGAGCTCGGCGGCCACTTGCGTGGCGTCGTGTTCCGCCGCCAGGACCGATCCGACGATGGCGGCGAGCGCGGCCGGGGGCGAGGCTCCACCCTCGACGGTCTCGACCCACACGCCCTCCGCGTCTCGCACCGGCTCGAACCAGGCCGGGCCGTCGGGCGTGTCCCACCGCCGCCCCGCGCCGTCGCCGTCGAGCGGCGGACTCCAGGCGGGAGGGTCACCCGCTGCGGCCAGCGGGCGCGCCCGGCCTCCCTCCACGCGCCACACCCGTACGCGACCGCCCGCGAGCCGCTCGAGCACCGGCAGCAGTCGCTCGAGCCGGGTCACCCCGCCCGGAGCGTCAGGCACACCGAGTTGCCCTTCTCGTTGAAGACGACCTGGTCGACGAGACTCTTGAGGACGAACAGCCCGCGACCATCCTCGCGCTGGAGGCGATCGGGCCTCGTGGGATCGGGCACGTCGGCTGGGTCGAAGCCCGATCCCTCGTCCGTCACGTGGAGGTGGACCGCGTCGCGCGACACTTCCACCCGCACCCGAACCATGCGGGCGCGGTCATGCCGATTGCCGTAGGCGATGGCGTTGGCGAGCGCTTCGGCAAAGGCGGTGCGGAAGTTGAAGCGGATGCGACGGGCGGACAGCAGGCCGCCCGGAAGCGCGTCGGCAATCAGCTGGACGGCCTGACCGACGTACTCGAGATCGCTCGGCACGTCGAGCGACAGCTCGGTCTCACTTCCGGTCGCGCGGCGGCGGACGGCGAGGTGCAGCGGGGTCGTCACGCGCTAGAACGCGGCGAGCGCCTCCTCAGGAGTCTTCGCGATCGCGAAGAGCGTATCGAGCTTGGTCAGCTCGAACAGCGTCTGGAGATCCTCGTTCAAGCCGCACAGGCGCAGATCCCCGCCCTGCTCGCGGATCTTCTTCGAGAGCGAGACGAGGACGCCGAGACCCGACGAGTCGATGTAGCCGGTCTTGGTGAAGTCGATCACGAACTTCGCCCCGCCGCCCTCGAGCGCGTCGAGCACTTTCTGCTTCAGCTCCTGCCGGTTGCCGACGATCAGCTGCCCGTCCACGCCGACCACCACCACCCCACGCTTGTCCTTCTTGAGACTGAAGCTCATGTACGCTCCCCGGCTTGAAGGACGGCGACCGCCGCCGTGTCGACAATATCATTGGCCGTGGCGCCCCGCGACAGGTCGGACACGGGTCGCGCCAAGCCCTGGAGGACCGGACCGATCGCCTCCCATCCCCCCAGGCGCTGCACCAGTTTGTATCCGATGTTGCCGCTGTCAAGGTCGGGGAACACGAGGACATTGGCCCGGCCAGCCGCGCGCGACCCCGGCGCCTTGCTCGCCGCCACGCCGGCGACGAGGGCCGCATCGACCTGCAACTCTCCGTCGAACGCGAAATCGGGTGGCCGGGCGGCGAGCAGCTCGCACGCCCGGCGCACGCGGTCCACGCGGGGACCCGCGGCGCTGCCCTTGGTGCTGTAGGAGAGAAACGCGACCACGGGCTCGTCGCCCACGATGCGCCTGCGATCGCGCGCCGCGGCGACGGCGGACTCGGCCAGTTGCTCGGGCGTGGGCTCGGGCACGGCGGCGCAGTCCGTGAAGGTGAGGACCGCGTCCTCGCGGACCATATAGAAGGCCCCGCTGACGGTGCTGATCCCAGGCGCCATCCCCACCGCCCAGAGCGCGGCCCGGATCGTATCCCCGCTCGGAAACGTGGCCCCACCCACTAAGACGTCGGCCCGGTCCAGTCCGACGAGGGCGGCACCGAAGGTCAGGGGATGCTGGAGGGCGGCGGCGGCGGCGCTATCGCTCGGAAACCGGCTCGGATGCCGGGCGCGCAGCAGCTGAACCATTTCGGGGGGCGGGGAGCGGGGAGCGGTACCCTCCAGGAGCTGGACGGTCCCGAGGCGCAGGTTTTCGATCCGCTTCGCCGCTTCCCGCACGCGCGCATCGTTCCCTTCGGGGAGCACGATGCGGCGGCCCGCGCGCCGGGCCCGCTCGTATAACGAGTCGCGAAACGTCACCCGCTGAGCTTCTTCTTGAGCGCCTGCTGCACCACGGGATGGACGAGGCTCGATACGTCGCCGCCGAAGCGCGCCACCTCGCGGACGAGACTCGAGCTCAGATACGTCAGGTCGAAGGCCGGGACGAGGAACACCGTCTCGATGCCGGGCGCCAGGTTCCGGTTCATGAGCGCCATCTGAAACTCGTACTCGAAGTCACTGATGGCCCGCAGCCCGCGCACGATCAGGGTCGCTCCCGCGGCGCGCGCGAACTCGGCAAGCAATCCGTCGAAGGCACGCACGTCGATGGCGGGGTCGTCCACGACGCGTCGGATCAACGCCACGCGCTCGTCGAGCGTGAAGAGGGGTTGTTTCGCCGGGTTCACCGCCACGGCGACGATCAGGCGGTCCGCGAACCGGCGTGCGCGCCGGATCAAGTCTTCGTGGCCTCGGGTCACGGGATCGAAGGAGCCGGGGTACACCGCGATGGCGGTCATGGCGCGTAGATGAACGTCACGGCGGTGTCCCCGTAGCGCCGCGTGTCATCGCCCGGGATCGGCGCATCCGCCGGGTGCTCGATCGAGAACACGCGCGCGAACGGATTGAGGCGGAACAGGGCGACGAGACGCACCGCGTGCTCGCCCGCGTAGGGCGGATCGGCGAAGGCGACGTCGTATCGCCCGGGCGGGAGCCGTTCGGCGAACTTGAGCGCGTCCATACGGTGGATCACGACGTGGTCGTCCACTTTGAGCGTCGCGATGTTCGCCTTCAGCGCGGCGAGCGCCAGCCGATGGACCTCCACGAAGTCGGCCGATACCGCGCCGCGCGAGAGGGCCTCGAGCCCGAGGGCTCCGGAACCCGCGAAGAGATCGAGCACCCGCGCGCCGCGCACCGGGCGTTGCAGGATCGAGAACCAGGCCTCCCGGACGCGGTCGGCCGTGGGCCGGACCTTGTCGGTCGGCGGAGTCTTGAGGCGCCGCCCCCCGTACTCTCCCGCGATGATGCGGATCATGCCCGGCCCCCTCGCTATTCACGCGCTAGGGGCCATCGACGCGACCCGTGCCTGTAGTGTCGTGCGCCCCTGCCACTCATCCCGCTCCAGGCGGAACGCGACGTCCAGCCGGTCCGCCAGCCAATGGTCGGGAATCGCGTCGGCCCATTGGAACGCGATGGCTGGGAGCGCGCCCGATTCGTCGTCCAGGGTGAAGCGCAGGTGATTCGTCCCGACCCGACGCGGTCCCACGGCCCGCGCGTGCCGCACGCCGAACACCGGCGCGGGGTTGCCCGGGCCGCACGGCTCCAGGTGCCGGATGAGCTTCTCAAGCTCGTCGCTGACGAGGCCGAGCGGAAGCTCCAGGTCCACCCGCTGCGCGGGGACCAAATCCTCGGGGCCCAGAACCTGTCCCGCGATTTCGAGAAACGCAACACGAAATGGCTCGTACCGGTCGCGCCGAATGGTCAGGCCTGCGGCCATCGTGTGACCGCCGTATTTCTCGAGGTGGTGCCCGACGCGGTGCAGCGCGGCGTGCAGATCGAAGCCCGCGATGCTCCGTCCGGAGCCCCGCCCGGTCTCACCGTCCCAGCCGATCAGAAACGTCGGCCGCCCATAGCGCTCCACCAGCCGTGACGCCACGATCCCGATGACGCCGGGGTGCCAGGCGTCGGCAGCCAAAACGAGCGCCCGGTCGTCCGGCCGGAGGGCCCGCTCGGCGAGCTCCACCGCCTCGTCGAGGATGCGCTGGTCCAGCTCCTGACGCCGCGCGTTCAAAGTCTCGAGCTCGCGGGCGAGCGCAGCCGCCTGATCGGGATCGTCCGAGAGGAGTAGACGCAAGCCGTCGCGCGCGTCGCCGATCCGGCCGGCCGCGTTCAAGCGCGGGGCCAGGATGAACCCGACGTGGCCCGACTTGATGGGCCGGCCGGCGAGGCCCGCGGCTTCCACGAGCGCGCGGAGACCGGTCCAGCGCGAGTCGGCGAGCATTTTCAGCCCGTGTCGCACCAGGATGCGGTTCTCCCCCGTGAGGGGCACGACATCCGCCACCGTCGCGAGCGCGACGAAGTCGAGAAAGTGCAGCGGCAGATGGGGGGACGCGCCGAGTGCCGGTGCCAGCGCCTGCGCGAGCTTGAAGGCCACACCGGCGCCGCACAAGTTCTTGTCCGTCGAACGGCAATCGGCGCGACGGGGATCGAGCACCGCGGAGGCCGGCGGGAGCTCGTCCCCAGGGAGGTGGTGGTCCGTGACGATGACGTCGATGCCCGCGGCCCGAGCCTCGCGGACCGCCTCGACGGCGGTGATGCCGCAGTCGCACGTAATGACGAGCCCGGCGCCGAGCCGTTTTGCCTCCGCGAGGCCGGCGGGGCCGAAGTCGTAGCCGTCGCGCAGGCGATGCGGCACGAACGCGTGCGCCTTCGCGCCCAGGCTCGAAAGCACACGCGTGAGCAGCGCGGCGGCGCACTGGCCGTCCACGTCGTAGTCGCCATGGACCAGAATCGCGATCCCCCCGCGGACGGCCCCGACGATGAGCTCGACGGCGCGCGCCATGTCCGCCCACGCGAGGGGATCGGAGAGACGCTCGAGGTCGGGGCGCAGAAACGCCTTCGCGAGATCAGGGGCGGCGAGGCCCCGTTGGACCAGGATCGCCGCGAGCGGCTCGGGAATGTGGAGGTCCGAGACGAGGGCCGCCGTGAGCGCGGGATCGGGCGGCGCGGCCACGGCCCACCGAGCGGGAATCATTCCGCGGCGTACAGCAATACGCCGCAGGCCTCGCAGCCCTCGATCGAGGCGCCGCGCTGGATCAGGGCCCGGCGCTGCGTGGGGACGGCGGTGAAGCAATGGCCGCAGGCGTCGCCGTGGAGCGGATACAGCGCGAGCGGCGCTTTGCCGCGGCGAATGCGCTCGTAGCGGGCCAAGAGCGCGGCGTCGACCCGCTCGGCCTCCGTCTCCCGCGCCGCTACGGCGCGCTCCCGCTCGGCAGCGATCTGCTCGCGTTTCCCGGACACCGCCTCGCGCTGTGGGGCTTGGTGCGCCCGCACTTCGGCCAAGACCTTTTCGGCCTCCGCCGCTTTGCGCTCCGCCTCGGTCACCGCGTCTCCAGACCGCATGAACTCGGCCTCTTCCTTCGCGAGCACGGAGCGGGCGAGATCCAGCTCGGCCATGAGGGTCGACGCCTCCTTCGCTCCTCGGACCCACTCGAGGCGCTGGCGGCGTTGCTCCTGCATGGTGCGGTAGTTCGCGATTTTGCCCTCGAGCGCGTCCCGGCGGTCCATGGCAGCTTGGATCGCCGTCTGTGCCGCCGCGAGCCCCTGCTCCGCTGCGGCCAGCGCCTGGTCGAGTGTCTCGAGCTCGGGTGCGAGCGCGGCGATGGCCTCGTCGGATGCCGTCACCGCGCGATCTTTTTCCTGCAACGCCAACAACGCTTCAAGTTCCGGGTGCACCTCGCCTCCTCGCAGCGATCTTGTAACGCGGGTATCGTTTGCGGAGCTCGTCGAACACGCGCCGCTTCTCCGCAATCAGCGACGCCTGACGGTCTGGGGTCTCGAAGGGGAGCTGATCGTCCAGCCGCTCGAGCTCGCGCTCGAGGCGCCGGGCTTCGATCCAATTGACGGCCATCTCGTACATCTCGTTCGGGTCGCGCCCGGCAAGCCCCTCCGCCTTCAGGTGCTCGTAGGCACGGGCCGACGTGTCGTCCAGCGCCAGGACCGCATCGTCGGCGACACTCTCGAACACCGCGCGGTAGGGCGCGAACTCGAATTCCTCGGGATCGACGGCTTCCGTCACGCGGGAGCGCCACGGCTCGCCTTCGAGGAGCAGGAGCAGGAGGGCCTTCTCGGCGCTGGAGGGGAGAGCGGGAAACGGGACACGGGAAATGGGAGACGTGGGCGACCTACTCGCTTCCCGTTTCTCGCTTCCCGTTTCCCGTTCTAGAACATCCTTCCTGACGCCGGCCGCCTCCGCCACTCGGGAGATGTACAACTCCCTCGTGATCGGATCGGTTGCCGCCCGGATGGTGGGCAGGAGGCGATCGAGGGCTCGGCGCCGGCCTGGGAGCGTCCCGAAGAATCCCTTCCGGTCGAGAATCTGGATCTTCCGCTCGAGCACGTCCACAGCGTCCTTGAGGAGCTCGTGGAGTCCCGCCGCACCGTGCCGTTGGACCAGCGTATCGGGATCCTCGCCTGCCGGAAGCGTGGCCACGCTCACGCGCAGGCCCTGTCGCAGGAGCTCGTCGCCCGCGCGGAACGTGGCCCGCAGGCCAGCGTCATCGGAGTCGTACAGCAGGACGACATGCGGCGTGTGCCGCTTCACCAGCTGCGCCTGCTCCGCCGTGAGGCCGGTTCCCAGGGGCGCCACGACCTCCTCGATCCCCGCGAGCGACACGCGGAGGACGTCGAAGTACCCTTCGACCAGAATCGCGCGCTCGGCCTTGCGGATCGCGTGTTTCGCGACGTGCAGGTTGTAGAGCAGCTGGCCCTTGTGAAAAATCGGCGTGTCGGGTGAGTTGAGATACTTGGGCTCTCCTTCACCGAGGATGCGGCCACCGAACGCCACTACCCGCGCGCGCAGATCGTGAATGGGAAAGAGGAGTCGCCCGCGGAACCTGGGCACGACGGGGCCATCCTCCCGTTTAGCCATGAGACCCGCTTCGAGCAACACGTCGTCACGCACCCCCAACCCTTTCATTGCATCGAGGAACGTCGCGCCGCGGGGCGCATAGCCCAGTCCGAGCGGAAGGGCCGTGTCCAGCTCGACGTGCCGCGAGGTGAGGTATTGGCGAGCCACCTCCCCCTCGGGACTCTCGCGCAGCTGGCGCGCGAACCAATCGGCGGCCGCGGCCACGGCACCGTACAGGGGCTCGCGGGGATCGGGGCCGGACGGCCCGCGCTCAGGGATGGTGATCCCGACCCGGCGCGCGACTTCCCGCACCGCGGTCGGGTAATCCATTCCCAGCTTCTTCATGAAGAAGGTGAAGACGTCACCGCCCTCGTGGCACACGAAGCAGTAGAACATCCCTTTCTTGGGGATGACGGCGAAGTTGCGGTGTGTGCCGCCGTGAAAGGGACACGGCGCGCGAAAATCAGAGCCCGTCCGCTTGAGCTCGACGTGCTCTCCGATGATCCCCACGATGTCCGCGGCCTCTCGAACCTGCTCGATCACATCGTCGGGAATGAGGCTCATGCCGTGAACTCCGCCACGGTTACCCCCGAACCTCCCTGGTTCGCGGGCGCGAACCCGAATCGCTTGACGCGAGCGTCGCGGGCGAGCACATCGTGCACGAGCTGGCGCAGCGCGCCCGTTCCTTTGCCATGGATCACGCGGAGGTACGGCAGGTCGGCGAGGACCGCGTCGTCGAGCGCCTTGGCGAGCACCGGTTCCGCGTCGGCGACCCGCAGACCTATGAGCGACACGTCGGTCGTCGCCGTCGTCGTTGGGTGGTCCCCTCCGCGTGCCGGTCGCGCCGGCCTCGGCGCGCGTCGGGGACCATCCAACGAGTCCTGGCGCTGACGACGCAGCTGATCGAGCGACACCCAACCCTCCGGCTTCTCCGTTTCCCCTTCCCCGGCGGTTTCCTCGATGGCTCGCTCCAGCAGCCGCCGCGCCTCTCGCGCCGTCGCCTCGTCCACGGCTGCCCGCGCGCGACCGAGCGCCTCCTCGACCTTGCGGCGGGCTTCGAGCAGATACGCCCGGGTCTGCTCGCGCGCCGCGCGCTCGAGGCCG
>Ga0307471_100001362_pt1 | contig 13296 bp, 13 predicted proteins | sample atmos_gasesAM3C__2_FD_204566 | JGI IMG/M metagenome (GOLD analysis project Ga0307471, IMG submission 204566) | Hardwood forest soil microbial communities from Morgan-Monroe State Forest, Indiana, United States - atmos_gasesAM3C_515 | ecosystem: Environmental > Terrestrial > Soil > Temperate... | reverse complement strand
GCGGTGCGGGAGAGGGGTAATAGCTATGCCCTCCACCAACGTGATCGCATTGGATGCGATGGGGGGCGACCGTGCACCTGATATCGTGATCGCCGGCGCGGCGCTGGCGCGCGAACGCTATCCCGACATCCGCTATCTGTTTTTCGGCAACGAAGCAGCCATCAAGCCGATGATCGACCAACATGCGGCCTTGCGCGCCTGCAGCGAGCTGCGCCATACGCCGGATGTCATCGCCCCCGGCCTCAAGCCGTCGCTGGCCTTGCGACAGGGGCGCAATTCGAGCATGCGTCTGGCCATCAACGCGGTCGCCAAAGGCGAAGCAGCGAGCGTGGTTTCGGCCGGCAATACCGGCGCCCTGATGGCGATGGCCAAATTCGTGCTGAAAACCCTGCCCGGCATCGATCGGCCCGCGATCGCTTCCATGTTGCCGACGGAAGTGGGCGAAAGCGTGATGCTGGATCTCGGCGCCAATGTCGAATGCGACGCCGAAAATCTGGTGCAGTTTGCCCTTATGGGCGCGATTTTCTGCCGTGCGGTGCTCGGCATCAACGATCCGACCATCGGTCTGCTCAACATCGGCACCGAAGAACTCAAAGGTCACGACGAGGTGCGTACCGCCGCCACGATTTTGCGTGAACGTCCGCATACGGGGCGCTTTCACGGCTTCGTCGAGGGCAACGACATTACCCAAGGCACCGTCGATGTGATCGTCACCGACGGTTTCAGCGGCAATATCGCGCTCAAGACCATCGAAGGCACCGCGCACCTTATGGCGCATTTCCTGCGCCAGACGCTGGGCGCGTCGCCGTTCGCGCGGCTTGGTTATCTGCTGGCACGCGGCGCCCTGCAGAAGCTCAAGAAACGCGCCGATCCGCGCCATTATAATGGCGCGATGTTCCTCGGCCTCGAGGGCGTGTGCGTGAAAAGCCACGGCCGCACCGATTTTGAGGGCTTTGCCAACGCCATCGGCGTCGCGCATGATCTGGTCACGCATAATTTCAACGACCGCATCCGCGAGGAGCTCGCCCGCCATTACGGCACGCCCGCGCCACCCGCCCTGCCCCCGATCGAGGACGAGGCCGGATGATCCGTTCGGCAATCTTTGGCTGCGGCGGCTATCTGCCGGCAAAAATCGTCACCAATGACGAGCTGGCGAAACGCGTCGATACGACCGACGAATGGATTGTGCGCCGCACCGGCATCAGGCGCCGGCATATCGCGGCCGACGGCGAAAGCACCTCCGATTTGGCTCTCGCCGCCGCCCGGGCGGCGCTGACGGACGCCAAGCTGCAACCGGACGCAATCGATCTCATCCTGGTGGCGACCACCACGCCCGATAACACTTTTCCCGCCACGGCAGCGAAGGTACAGGCTGGGCTTGGCGTCGATAAAGGCTTCGCCTTCGATCTACAGGCCGTATGTTCGGGTTTCGTCTATGCGCTGGCGGTGGCGGATAATTTTATTCGCCTCGGCCAGGCCCACAAGGCGCTGGTAATCGGCGCCGAGACCTTCTCGCGCCTGATAGACTGGAAGGATCGCGGCACCTGCGTTTTGTTCGGCGACGGCGCGGGCGCCGTTGTGCTGGGCGCCATCGAAGGCAAGGGCGACAAGAGCGACCGCGGCATTCTTTCGACCCATCTGCACGCGGAGGGCAAGCATTACGATCTGCTGCGCACCGATGGCGGCCCCGGCACCACCGGCACCACGGGCCATGTGAAAATGGAAGGTCCGGAAGTGTTCCGCCATGCCGTCGCGCGGCTAGCCGAGGTGGTGGATGAAGCGCTCGCCGCTAATAATCTAAAGCCCGAAGAAATCGACTGGCTGGTACCACATCAGGCCAACAGCCGCATCATCGAGGCCACCGCCAAAAAACTCGCCATGCCGCCGGAAAAAGTCGTGCTGACGATCGAAGATCACGCCAACACCTCGGCGGCCTCGGTGCCGCTGGCTTTGGCGGCGGCAACGAAAGACGGCCGCATCAAGCGCGGCGATCTGGTGCTGTTGGATGCAATGGGCGGCGGTTTTACCTGGGGCGCGGCGGTGGTGCGGTGGTAAGAAGTTCCCACGATTCGTGTTTTATTCTTCGCGTGAAGATGCGCATTTAACCTTCTGCCTTTTCACTCTTTGCCGCGTTGACGTACCCTCCTCACCGTATTAGAGTCGGAATCATTCCTTTCTGAGGTGTCATTTTCATGACCGACAACACCATCACCCGCGCACAACTTGCCGAGGCCGTTTATTCCGAAGTCGGTCTTTCCCGTAATGACTCAGCGCAACTGGTCGATGTGATCCTCGATGAAATCAGCCAGGCCCTCATCAAGGATGAGATGGTAAAGCTGTCCTCCTTCGGCAGCTTCCAGGTGCGCAGCAAGGGCAAGCGCGTGGGCCGCAATCCGAAAACCGGCGAGGAAGTTCCTATCCTGCCGCGCCGCGTTCTGGTGTTCCGTGCAAGCCATGTGCTAAAGGACAAGATCAATCGCGCCCTTACCGGCGCCGGCAAAGGTGAAGCATGAGCTCGATCGTTTCGCAAAATCCAAGTTCGGTAGCGCCCGGCTCATCTACAGCATCGCCGTCGCCCCCGCGCCCGGTGGAAGTGAAGGCGCCCGGCGCCTTCCGCACCATCAGCGAAGTGGCCAACGATCTTGAAGTGCCGCAGCATGTTTTGCGCTTCTGGGAAAGCAAGTTTCAGCAGATCCGCCCGCTCAAGCGCGGCGGCGGCCGCCGTTATTACCGGCCGGAAGACATTCAATTGCTCGATAGCATCAAGGACCTGCTTTACAATCAAGGCTTCACTATTCGCGGCGTGCAGAAGCTTTTGCGCGAAGGCGGCCGTTCGCCTCTGGCGCGCGCTACGGGAAGCGAAAGCCATTTATCTCCCTCTTCAGGTTTATCCTCGCAGGCATCGTCTGCCGCAGGTCAATCACCCTCGCGCGTGCTTTCGGCCGACAAGCGGCGCGAAATTGAAAGTCTGCTGAGCGAGCTTAAATCCCTCCGCGACCTGCTGAAGCAGAGCGGAATCTAATTCCCCATTGATGCTTTATGCCGGCCTGATTTTTAATCAGGGATGCAGGCGCGCGCCTGTCTAATCACCATTTGCTACAGCCCTTTTTTGGATGGAGGCCTTTCATCGCCGCCTGGCACAAAACGCTCCCGCACGGGAAAAGGAAGCACCTCGAAGCCCAGCACAGAAAAGCCCCGGCCACGCAAAGAGGGTTTGGAGGCGATCCTTTTCCCCGAAGCTTCATCCACCCCCTGCGGCCATCTCCGGCGGACGTCGAAGCGCCGCGCGGGCCGCAACTAAAGACGCCGGGCTCTGGCTAAGCACACGGTTGCCTGAATTTAGCCGGCTGCCTATAGTCGCGCCTCGCATACGGTCGGGACGTAGCGCAGCCTGGTAGCGCATCAGTCTGGGGGACTGGGGGTCGCAGGTTCAAATCCTGTCGTCCCGACCAATTGTTTCAACAATTGGTTATTCACATCCATGAAAGGCACCGGCAAACATCGCGGGCTTGGGGGGATTGCGTCGCGGCGGCGCGCGGCCGTGCGCGTGCGCGCGAAGGCGCAGCGTTCGGATTCCTCGCGCCGCTGGATCGAGCGCCAGCTTAACGATCCGTATGTCGCGGCCGCGCAGAAGGAAGGCTATCGCGCGCGGGCGGCCTATAAATTACTGCAACTCGATGAGCAGTTTCATTTGCTGCGGCCGGGCTTGCGCGTGGTCGATCTTGGCGCCGCCCCGGGCGGCTGGAGCCAGGTCGCGGCGCAAAAAATCGGCGCGAAAGGAAAGTTGATTGCAATCGATTTATTGGCGATGAGTCCCATTGCCGGTGCCGACATCCTTCAAATGGATTTTCCGGCCGAGGACGCGCCGGACAAATTGAAAGCCCTGCTCAAGGACCCGGCCGATTTGGTGCTGAGCGATCTTGCGCCCGCCACCACCGGCCATGCGGGCACCGATCATATTCGCGTGATGGCTTTGGCCGAAGCGGCGGCGGATTTCGCCCTTCAGGTGCTGGCGCCTGGCGGCGCCTTCGTCTGCAAATTTTTTCAGGGCGGCGCGGAAAAGCAATTGCTCGACGAACTCAAGCGCCATTTCGCCAAGGTCAAACACGCCAAGCCGCCCGCGAGCCGGCAAGAATCGTCGGAAACGTATTTAGTGGCGATAGGATTTAAAAAGTAACGTCATCCCGGAAAATTTGCGCAGCAAATTTATCCGGGATCCAGTTACGGATTCCGTCTACCCGCCCTTGCTGATAATTCAACTGGGTCCCGGATAAATTTTCTTTCGCCTGCGGCGAAAAGAAAATTTTCCGGGATGACGCACGAGTTACGCCGCCGCTTTATTTTTGGCGAAAGGGCGGTCGGCGGTGACCCCGGGCACCGGGAAGCGTTTGCAGACCGCCTTGGTTTCCTCGCGCAATTTATGCAACGTGACGGGATCGTCGGTCGCGCGCAGCGTACGCAGGATCAGATCGCCCAATTGCTTCATCTCGCCCTCGCCCATACCACGCGCGGTCGCCGCCGGCGTGCCGAGGCGAATGCCGCTCGGCTTCAGCGGTGGGTTGGGATCGTCCGGAATCACCTGCTTGTTGAGCGTAATGCCGGCTTCGTCGAGCGCCTTCTCGGCCACGTCGCCGGTGAGGCTGAAGGATTGCACAACATCCACCACCATCATGTGATTGTCGGTGCCGCCTGTGATCAAATGCGCGTTGGAGGCCATCAAGGTCGCGGCCAGCGTTTTGGCGTTGGCGATCACGTTCTTCGCATAAGTCTTGAAAGCCGGTTCGCCCGCCAATTTGAGCGTGGTGGCGGTCGCCGCCACCTGATGCATATGCGGGCCGCCCTGAATGCCGGGGAATACGGCTTTGTCGAGCTTGGCGCCGTGGATGGCCTTGGCCACCAGCAAGCCACCGCGTGGACCGCGCAGCGATTTATGCGTGGTGGTGCTCATGACATCAAATCCGACATCCATCGGATTGGCGAGCGCGCCGCCCGCGATCAAGCCGCCGATATGGCTGACATCGGCAAACGTAAGCGCGCCAACTTCGTCGGCGATTTTCTTGAAGCCGGCGTAATCAAGCTCGCGCGGATAGGAGGAAAAGCCGCAAATGATCATTTTCGGCTTATGCTCTTTGGCCATTGCGCGCACTTTATCGAGATCGATTTTGCCCGAAGGAATTTCGGTTTTGTAACGCACGAATTTGAACACCTTGCTCATGGCCGAAACCGGCGCGCCGTGCGTAAGATGGCCGCCATGCGACAGATCCATCGCCAGGATCGTATCGCCCGGCTGCAGCAATCCGAAATAGACGGCCTGATTCATCGCCGAGCCGCCCAGCGGCTGCACATTGGCCCATTCGGTGCGGAACAGTTTCTTGGCGCGCTCGCGGCCGAGATTTTCGATGATGTCGGTATTCTCCTGCCCGCCGTAATAGCGCTTGCCGGGCAGGCCTTCCGAGTATTTGTTGTTAAAGACGGAGCCCAGCAGCGCATACACTTCCGGGAAGCAATAATTTTCCGACGGGATCAGCTCGATCCCTTCGCTCTGGCGCACTTCTTCATTGATGAGCGCATCGAAGATTTCCGGATCGGATTTCTGCAGCGTCTCGAGCGCGGCGGCGGAATAGGTGAAATTGGTCATGGCGACCTCCTCAAGCAATATGTTTTCGGGGGTGCCCAGGCGAGCGGCTTCATCTTGCCTCCGCGCTTCCCTGTGGTAATCCACATCGACGCCAGTCGCGCGGGAGGTGTATCGAGCGTTAATGTGCCGGATTCCGCAGCCGGGTCAAGTTCGCGCAAAAACAGGGCTTTAGGCCGCTAAACTTAATATGAATAACAAGCCACAAGCTATTGAGCATTAAGGCTTTCTACTGCTAGATTTAGACTTTGGATAAACAAATTCGAGCGCCATAATGCGTTGCCCTTTTTGCGGCCATGACGATACGCAGGTGAAAGACAGCCGGCCGACGGAGGATAACGCGGCCATCCGGCGGCGGCGGCTATGCCCCAATTGCGCGGCGCGCTTCACTACTTTCGAGCGCGTGCAGTTGCGCGAATTGAACGTCATCAAGAGCGACGGCGAGAAGGAACAGTTCGACCGGGATAAATTGATGCGCTCGATGAAAATCGCCCTGCGCAAGCGCCCGGTCGATGACGACCGTATCGAGCAAGTGGTCAACAGCCTGGTGCGCCAGCTTGAATCGTTGGGCGAGCCTGAGGTTACCACCCCAAAGATCGGCGAGATGGTGATGGAAACCCTGCGCACGCTCGATCATGTCGCCTATGTGCGTTACGCCTCGGTCTATCGGGATTTCCGCAGCCCGGGCGACTTCAACGAATTTGTCGACACCCTAAAACGTGAAACCGCTTGAAAGGAGAAAATCCATGAGACGCATAAATCAAAAATCGACGGCCGGAAAATTGATGCTCGCGGCGGCCGCGTCGGGCCTGCTGCTGTTCGCCGCCTGCGAGAATATGGCGCATATCACGCCCGCCAACGCGCAGGCCGAAAGCCTCGGCGGCGAAATGCCGGCGCATTTCACCTCCTTCAGCACCGGCAACGGCACCATCGAGGCGATCGGCGTGGGCGGCGAAGTGCTGCGCGGCAGCTACGGCCCGATGCCCGCCAATTACAGCTTCGGCAGTATCTTCAACGCCGTGTATGGCGAATACAGCACGCTGCCGACGGCGGCCGACAAAGGCGCACCGACGGTTGCCACGCTGACCGGCACAAGAGGCACCACGCTGAATTGCGAATTCTATAACAACAATTACAGCAACAACGGTTTCGGCGCCTGCAAATCGCTGACGGGGGCGTTGTACCGCATTCAATACTGATGTTCACCGGCATCGTTCAGGATATCGGCGACATAGCCGCCATCGACAAGCAAGGCGATTGGGTGCTGACGATCGCCGCCGGGAAATTGCCGCTCGCTGACATGGCGATTGGCGCCTCGGTCGCCTGCAATGGCATCTGCCTGACGGTGATTGAAAAGCAAAAAGGGCAATTCAAGGTACAGGTCTCGGCCGAAACCTTGAGCAAGACCACCGCACTGCACTGGCGCACCGGCACCCGCATCAATCTCGAACCTGCCTTGCGCATGGGCGATGAGCTTGGCGGCCATATGGTCTTGGGGCATGTGGATGGCGTGGCGCGGGTGAAAGAGCGGCACAAGGACGGCGATAGCTGGCGCGTGGATTTCGAACTGCCGCACGAATTCGCCAAATATCTGGCGCCCAAAGGCTCGATCGTCATCGACGGCGTGGCGCTGACGGTGAACGAGGTCAAGGGCGCGCGCTTCGGCGTCAATCTGATCCCGCATACGCTCAAAGAGACCGTCCTGGGCGCGCTGGAAGCGGGCGGCGAGACCAACTTTGAAGTCGACCTCATGGCGCGCTATGCTGAACGCCTGTTGAGCCAGAGAACCAAAGTATGACCACGATCCGTCTCGTCCACGAAACTCACCGCGCGATTTCTCCGCCTGAGGAAATCATCGACGAGGCGCGGCGCGGCCGCATGTTCGTGCTCGCCGACAATGAGGATCGCGAGAATGAAGGCGATCTGGTGATCCCCGCGCAATTCGCCACACCGGAGGCGATCAATTTCATGGCCAAACACGGGCGCGGCCTAATCTGCCTCGCGCTCGAGCGCGAGCGCGTCAATCAGCTTGGTCTGTCGCTGATGGCGCAACAGAACTCCAACCCGCAGCAGACCGCCTTCACGGTTTCGATCGAGGCGCGCGAGGGCGTCACCACCGGCATCTCCGCTGCCGACCGCGCGCACACCATTCAAGTCGCCATCGCGCCGCATACAGGCCCGCAGGATATCGTGACGCCGGGGCATGTGTTCCCCCTGCTCGCGCGCGACGGCGGCGTGCTGGCGCGGGCGGGCCATACGGAAGCCGCCGTCGATATCGCGCGCGCGGCAGGCCTCACGCCCGCCGGCGTGATCTGCGAAATCATGAACGAAGACGGCAGCATGGCGCGCATGCCGGACCTGCTCAAATTCGTGCAGGCACATAATCTCAAGATCGGCACCATCGCCGACTTCATCGCCTATCGCCGGCGTGAAGGCACCATCATCGAGCGCCGCCTCACTATTCCGTTCAGTAGCATGTATGGCGGCGATTTCACCATGCATATCTATGTCAACAAGGCCGCCTATGCCGAGCATGTCGCGCTCGTCAAAGGCAATATCGCGAAAAGCGAGGAGCCGGTTTTGGTGCGCATGCATGCACTCAACGTGCTGGAAGATGTGCTGGGCGACCGCTCGAAAGGACATGGCGGCGAATTGCAGACCTCCATGCGTCTGATTTCCGAGGCCGGGCGCGGCGTCATCGTGCTGTTGCGCGAAGCGCAGGCGGCCAGCCTTTCGCAGCGCCTGGAAACGCGGCTGAAAGGCCACGAGCAATCGAAGGAGTTGCGCGATTACGGCGTCGGCGCACAGATTCTACTCGATCTTGGCGTGCGCGACATGATCCTGCTGTCCAATTCGCATCGCACCATCATGGGGCTCGAAGGCTATGGCTTGCGCGTGGTGGAGCAGCGGCCTATTCACATGTAGGCTGACCTCATGGAACAAAAATCCGCCAAACCGAATTTCCAGTTCGAGCGCAAGCCCCATCTGCTCATCGTCGAGGCGCGTTTTTACGACGACATCGCCGATCTGTTGCTGCAAGGCGCCAAGACCGAGCTTGAGCGCGCGGACGCGACGCACGAAGTGCTGACCGTACCGGGCTCTCTTGAAATTCCGGCGGCGATTATATACGCCATCCGCTCGCTCGCTTTCGATGCCGGCCGCCGCCGCTATGACGGTTATGTCGCGCTGGGTTGCGTGCTGGAAGGCGGCACAAAGCATGACGAAATTGTCGGGTTTGAATCCGCGCGCGGCTTGCAGGAGGTGATCTTGCGCTACGCGCTCGCGGCCGGGAACGGCATCCTCACTTGCGCCACGCGCGAGCAAGCCATCGAACGCGCCGACCCACAAAAGCAGAACCGCGGCGGTGCGGCGGCGGCGGCGGCCTTACGCATGATCGAGATCAAGCAGAATTTCCGTCTCTCGCCGCAAAAGCGTTGGGTGGCGCGGTGACAAAGGTCAAAGGTCAGGGATTAGAGGCCAAAGATTCTTCGACCCACAACACAAAACGTCTCGCACGGCTCGCCGCCATACAGGGGCTTTATCAGATCGCGCTGACGGAACATAAGCCCGCGCAGATCATCAAGGATTTTCACGAGCATCCCCCTTCTCTCATGCCGGAAAAAAATGCGGGCGAAACACTGGCCGGGATGGACCGCGAATTATTCGCCGTGATCGTAACCGGCGTCGCCGAACACAGCGCGGCGCTCGACCAATCCATCGCCGGCGCGCTGGACGCCAAAGTATCCGGCGCGCGGATGGAAACGTTGTTGCGGGCCATTTTGCGCGCCGGCGCCTACGAACTGCAGCATCACGCACAAACGCCTTCCGCCGTCGTCATCAACGATTATGTCGATGTCGCGCATGCTTTTTTCGACGGCAAGGAGCCGGGCCTTGTAAACGCCGTGCTGGACAGGCTGGCGAAAGCCCGCATCTGAGCCATTCCGGCCGTTAATAACTCCTCAAAACTTCCAGCCTAAGATTAAAAACCATCCCGGCTGGAGACATTCTGTGAAATCGCTCTTTATCGTCGCTTTGCTGTCGCTTCTCCTGAGCACCGGCATGATGCCTCAGGCCTGGGCGGAGGAAAGCAAGGCGTCCCCCAAAGCCGAAGGCGGCGGCAAGGAAAAAGAATCCGGCAAGAAAGAAGAAGGCGAAAAAGAAAAAAGCAAAGGTCCGGCCGATGTCAGCGGCGGCCGCTTCGCCGGCGATCCGGTCTATGTACATCTGGCGCCGATGATTCTTCCGGTCATTACGCAAGTCGGCTCCGAGCAAATCATCACCCTGCAAATCGCCATCGAGGTCAAGGATTTCGACGCCGCCGACAGCGTCCACAGCAACATGCCGCGCGTAATGGATTCGCTGATGCGCGCGCTGTATGGCGGCCTCGGCAGCGGCGAACTGCGCAACGGCCAGCTTATCGACGTCACCAAGATCAAATCCAAAGCCATCGCCGCGCTCGGCGAGGCGGTCGGCGCCGACAACATACGCGACGTCTTGATCGAAGCGGTTGCGCAACGAAAATTATAAAAGCCGTTCAAGGTTAATTTATCTCGCTGTTTTTCGAATCGCGGCTTGCGCCCGCGCGCATCTTTCGGCATTCTGCCGCAAGTTTTGCACCATCGATCCCCTGCCATTGCGAGAGGCCTCCCATGGATAACGAATTTATGATCATTTTCGGCTGCGGTTTGCTGGCTCTTCTGTACGGAGTCCTGACCGCGATCAGCGTCCTTCGAGCGCCGGCCGGCACGCCCAAAATGCAGGATATCGCCGCCGCCATTCAGGAAGGCGCGCAAGCCTTTCTCAACCGGCAATATGCCACCATTGCCATGGTTGGCGTGGTGATCTGCATCGCGCTCTATCTGCTCCTCGGCCAATATGTCGCGATAGGATTCCTGATTGGCGCCATACTGTCGGGCGCTGCCGGCTATGTCGGCATGAATGTCTCGGTGCGCGCCAATGTGCGCACGGCTGCCGCCGCGCAAAAAGGCCTCAAAGACGCGCTCTCGGTTGCGTTTCGCGCGGGCGCGATTACCGGCATGCTGGTGGTCGGCCTGGGCCTGCTCGGCGTGAGCGGCTATTATTACACGCTGCTGCAATGGCTGGGCAGCAGCGCCACCTCCACGCGCACAATTATCGAGGCGCTGGTAGCGCTGAGCTTCGGCGCTTCGCTGATTTCGATTTTCGCCCGCCTCGGCGGCGGCATTTTCACCAAGGGCGCGGATGTCGGCGCCGATCTGGTCGGCAAGGTCGAAGCCGGGATTCCGGAAGACGACCCGCGCAATCCGGCCGTGATCGCCGATAATGTGGGCGACAATGTCGGCGATTGCGCCGGCATGGCGGCCGATTTGTTCGAAACCTACGCCGTCACCATTGTCGCGACCATGCTGCTGGCCGGCACCTTTTTCGACGGCATCACGCAAAAAGTGATGATGATGATGCCGCTGATGATCGGCGCGGTCTGCATCGTCGCTTCGGTCGCGGGCACGTTTTTCGTCAAGCTTGGTAAGCGCGACAAGAACATCATGGGCGCCCTTTACAAGGGGCTGATCATAAGCGGCGTCATTTCGGCGGCGCTGATCGTGCTGGCGATCAACAATCTGGTCGGCTTGCATAACGCGGTGACGAAAACCGACGGCACGACCATCACCGGCTTTCAGATGGTCTATTGCGCCTTCATCGGCCTCGGCGTGACGGCCCTTATGGTGTGGATCACCGAATATTACACATCCACTCATTATCGCCCGGTAAAAAGCGTGGCGGCGGCCTCGGTCAACGGCCATGCCACCAATGTGATTCAAGGTCTGGCGATTTCAATGGAATCGACCGCGCTGCCGGTGATTGTCATCTGCGTGGGCATCGTGCTCGCCCATATGACTGCTGGTTTGTTCGGGATTGCCCTGGCGGCAACCACGATGCTGGCGCTGGCCGGCATGATCGTGGCGCTCGATGCCTACGGGCCGGTGACGGACAATGCCGGCGGCATCGCCGAAATGGCGAACATGCCCAAAGATATCCGCGTCACGACCGACGCGCTGGATGCTGTCGGCAACACGACCAAGGCCGTGACCAAGGGCTATGCCATCGCCTCGGCCGGCCTCGCGGCTTTGGTGCTGTTCGCGGCCTATATCGAGGATCTCAAGCATTATTTCACGCATACCGACGTGAAGTTCGACCTGCAAAGCCCCTATGTGGTGATCGGCCTCTTTATCGGCGGCATGATGCCGTATCTGTTCGGCGCGATGGCCATGACGGCCGTCGGCCGTGCGGCGGGATCGGTGGTGCAGGAAGTGCGCCGTCAGTTCAAGCAGATCAAGGGCATCATGAGCGGCGACGCCAAGCCGGAATATGGCCGCGCGGTGAGCATGCTCACGAAGGCGGCGATCCGCGAGATGGTGTTGCCCTCCCTGTTGCCGGTGGCGGCGCCGGTGCTGCTTTATGTGATCGTGCGCAGCGTGGCGGGACGGGCCGATGCCTTCACGGCGCTGGGCGCGATGCTGCTCGGTACCATCGTGACCGGCATTTTTGTCGCCATCTCGATGACCTCGGGCGGCGGTGCCTGGGATAACGCCAAGAAATATATCGAGGAAGGCCACCTTGGCGGCAAGGGCTCCGACGCCCACAAGGCGGCCGTGACCGGCGACACGGTCGGCGATCCCTACAAAGACACCGCCGGCCCTGCCGTCAACCCCATGATCAAGATCACCAACATCGTGGCGATCCTGCTGCTGGCGATTTTGGCAAGGCTGGGGATGTAGTTCGCGTTAACTATAACGTCGCTAAAACCCCTGCCTTGTGCAGGGGTTTTTTAGTTTCGTGGAAAGGCTGATATAAACTTCGCGACATAATAAATAATCTGTGCCTGTTTTATTGTTTTGGAGCCATTTTATGCCAACAACGTACAATACCGCCCTTGGAATGACCGATCCTTTTGTGATGGGTTTTTTAAACGAAAAATTCGCTCCATATATCCAAGCTGAGACCAGCCGATTAGAAAAACTGTTTGCTAATGGCCCCCTGCTTACCAGCCAGCAAGTCACGGAAGAACTGTCGTCGGGTGCCAAAAAAATTGAAGGGGCGTTTCCGGCAGGTTCCCTCTCCGACCAATTCAATGCCTATTTGCAGCAAGAAGCGGTCAGGAGAGGCCGTCAATACGAACAGTCAAACACATTGAGCAACGAAAGTTTGCGTCACAATCACTCGCTTGTTATTCAGTATGCATTAATCCGCGAAATAGGCTGCACATTCCCAACAGATGATTTAGCCGATGCCGCCAAGCTCGTAGGAATACCGATTTTGGAAATAGGCGCCGGTTCCGGGCTGGTCGGAAAACGCATTTGCGATCAAGACGTAAAATATTTTGCCAGCCTGGCAACTCGTTACTATGCCGTAGATAACAAATTCCAATCGTATGAACATAATTATCCAGGCGTGAATCCTGTAGATGGTATTCACGCTTTGGCGCAATGCCAAAACATGTTCGGTCACTACGGCATTAATAATATGGCCGTATTGATGTGCTACCCTTACCTGCGCGGGCCGTTTGGCCCACTTCCGCTGGATATGTGTATGCCTTTGCAGGCCCTTTGCCTGATGAATAAAGATGACGTTTTTATGCGCGCGGACCCTCATACCAACGCCCGGGGCGATGCCCTTAACCCATT
>Ga0307471_100001361_pt1 | contig 13299 bp, 7 predicted proteins | sample atmos_gasesAM3C__2_FD_204566 | JGI IMG/M metagenome (GOLD analysis project Ga0307471, IMG submission 204566) | Hardwood forest soil microbial communities from Morgan-Monroe State Forest, Indiana, United States - atmos_gasesAM3C_515 | ecosystem: Environmental > Terrestrial > Soil > Temperate... | reverse complement strand
GAGCATGGGCCTGCGATACGCAGGGAATTCTCGCCTTCAGCTGGAAGCGCGTGGGTAGCTTGATCCCACCGACCCGGCGTATTGTATTTGTCGCGTGAGCGTCATACGAGAGAACGATTTCATTCAGAGCATCGCCGATGCTCTGCAGTTCATTTCGTATTACCACCCGGTGGACTACATCACGCAGCTGGGACGCGCATACGAGCTTGAACAGTCGCCGGCTGCAAAGGATGCAATCGCACAGATTCTCCACAATTCCCGGATGTGCGCCGAGGGGCACCGCCCCATCTGCCAGGACACAGGCATCGTCAACGCGTTCCTCAAGGTGGGGCTGGAGGTACGCTGGGATTCGAAGCGCGCACCAGCTGAGCTTGTCGACGAAGGGGTGAGGCGCGCTTACACCGATCCTGACAATCCCCTTCGGTCCTCGATCGTGGATGATCCGCTGTTTGCGCGCAGGAATACGGGCGACAACACGCCGGCCGTAACGTACGTGGAAATCGTGGCTGGCGACGGCGTCGAAGTTACGCTGGCCGCCAAGGGTGGCGGCTCGGAGAACAAGTCGACCTTCAAAGTCCTGAATCCATCCGACTCGCTGGTCGACTGGGTACTTGAGACGGTTCCGACCTTGGGAGCGGGTTGGTGCCCGCCGGGCATCCTGGGTATCGGAGTAGGTGGCACCGCGGAAAAAGCCATGCTGCTTGCGAAGCAGTCGCTGCTCGAGCCGGTGGATATCCAAGAGCTGCTCGCGCGTGGTGCATCCACCAAGCTGGATGAGCTGCGCCTGGAGCTGTACGAAAAAATCAACGCTCTCGGCATCGGTGCCCAGGGTCTGGGCGGGCTGACGACTGTGCTCGATGTCAAAATCCGCACCTATCCGACACATGCGGCATCCAAGCCGGTCGCGATGATTCCCAACTGTGCAGCTACTCGACATGTGCATTTCCGCCTCGATGGCTCGGGACCCGCTTCGTTCGACCCACCGTCTCTGGCGTCTTGGCCCAAGGTGGCTGCGCGCACCGGGCAGCGCTCTCGGCCCGTGGACCTGGGGCGCTTGACCCGCGCGGATGTAAAGAGCTGGAGAGCGGGCGAGACGTTGCTTCTGTCCGGCGCACTGCTGACGGGCCGCGACACGGCGCACCGCAAGATCGCGGAAATGCTGACCAGCGGGCAGGCGTTGCCGCTCGGATTGGATTTCATCGATCGTGTCATCTACTACGTCGGGCCTGTGGACGCGGTGCGGGGTGAAGCGGTGGGGCCAGCCGGGCCCACAACCGCGAGCCGCATGGACAAGTTCACTGCGACGATGCTTGAAAAGGCAGGTCTACTTGCCATGATCGGTAAGGGGGAGCGCGGACCGGAGGTGATCGAAGCGATCCGCAGATACGGGGCTGCATACCTCATTGCCGTCGGCGGCGCAGCGTACCTTATTTCGAAGGCCATTCGCCGTGCACGCGTAGTCGCCTTCCCCGAGCTAGGTATGGAAGCAGTCTGCGAATTTGAGGTGCAGGATATGCCCGTGACGGTTGCCGTCGACTCCACAGGTGCGTCCGTCCATCACACGGGTCCCGTGTTCTGGCGCGAGAAGATCCGCTCCTCGAGTTAGGTCTCTGTAGCTGATCCAACAGCGTACCAACGTCCGATGGCGGTTGTCTTGGCACACTATTGGCACGCTCCCTCAAATCGCCACAAACGTGCGCGGCACACCGTCAGGTAAATGATCAACTGGGACAGACCGTGAAACGTCGCGAGTTTCTGCGATCAGCAAGCGCCGTGTCAGCAGGGCTTGCGTTCTCGAGGGCGGCGGGATTGTCTGCGAAGGACATTACATTGCCCAATGAGTTACGCAGTTTGGATCCACGCGCGACGGATTGGGAAATGCTCGACCACCTCCGGCGTACTATCGTCGGCTATTGTCGTAATGAGTCCAACCCTCGAAACGGCCTGATAGCGGATAGGACGCAGCCTGGATCGCCTTCGAGCATAGCGGCTGTGGGAATGGGGCTCAGCGTCTATATCGTGGCCGTAGAACGAGAGATTCTTTCACGAGCGGACGCGGTGGACCGGACTGTGTCGCTTTTGAGGTTTCTTCACTCCAGCCATCAGGGTCCCGAACCGAATGCCACGGGATACAAAGGGTTCTACTATCACTTTCTCGATATGCAGACCGGCCGCCGAGCCATGCAATGTGAATTGTCGACGGTTGATACTGCAATATTGATGGCAGGTGTTCTTACGGCGGCAAGCTATTTTACCGCGAAGAGTTCCAAGGAAAGCGAGATACGGAAACTCGCTGAAATACTCTACCGGCGCGTTGATTGGCAATGGGCTCTCGATAAAGGGACAACGATCTCTCACGGTTGGACGCCCGAGTCGGGATTTCTTCCGTACCGGTGGGACACCGGCTATAGCGAAGCTGTGATCCTTTACGCACTGGCGTTGGGATCACCGACGTTTCCCATTGATCCGCAAGGTTACAAGGAATGGATCTCAACTTTTGAATGGAAGAACGTCTACGACATCGAATACCTGTATGCCGGACCACTATTCATTCATCAGATGTCTCATCTGTGGGTGGATTTTCGCGGCATACACGACGACTTCAACAGGAAGACGGGGATCGATTATTTTGAGAACAGCCGGCGGGCCACATATATTCATAGGCAATATGGAATCGAAAATCCGCGGGGGTTTGCGCACTATAGTGAATACGTGTGGGGACTGACCGCGAGCGACGGACCGGGACCAGCCGTCCTTGAGGTGAACGGTGTACGAAGGGAATTTTTCGGCTATGAGGCGCGAGGTGCTCCATTTGGCCCCGACGACGGAACGATTTCACCCTGGGCGGTAGCGACATCTCTCCCGTTCGCACCTGAGATCGTTATCAAAACGATCCGTCACGCCATCGAACGTCTTGAATTGCTAGGACGCAGCCCGTACGGATTGGTTGCCAGTTACAATCCAACCTATCCAGACACCGGTAGCAATTTGCACGCTTGGGCATCTCCGTGGATCTTCGGCTTGAATGAGGGTCCGATTCTGATGATGATTGAAAACTTCCACACGGAGCTTATCTGGAAGACTGTCCGGCGCAGTCCCTACATCGTGAAGGGCCTTCGACGCGCAGGGTTTCGCGACGGCTGGCTTGACCGTTGACCTCGACGCAACCGGCTCGGCTCCTACTGTCGCATTACTTCATGCGGTACATAACGGATAAGCCCACGGTCCTTGGGCGATTGCGAATCACATACCGCGTGGGGCCGAAGTCGAGTTGCCCGCCTGAGAGAATGGACGTGTCGTTTGCGGCGTTATCAACGAACAAGTGCGCCTCCCACGACCTTCTCTCTACGCCAAGTTGGACGTTGACTATGCTGAAGGGTGACGTGGGCTGCGCCTCGTCGGGCGCCGTCTGGTAACCCAGCTCCTGTATTCGCTCGCCGACATAGCGATAGTCGAGCTGCACGTACCCGGTGAGCGAAGCAAAGGCGGGAAAGGAGAAGCGAGCAAAGGCGCTTCCGGTAAAGGGCGCTGAGAATGGCAAGCGGTCACCAGCGTGACCGCTGCCGGAGGGAAGATCCTGATCGAGTGTCGCGTCCGTCCAGGTTCCTTCGACCGACCAACGGAACCATTGGCCAATGCGCCCCGCAAGCTCGAGTTCCACGCCTTTACTTGAGGCTTTGCCGCCGTTCGACGTGAATGAGAAACCGCAAGATGTCGGCTTGTTGAGCGGTTGGTTAACCTGAATGTCCTGATAGTTCATCTTGTAGACCGCCACGTTGGCGATTAGCCGGTCTTCAAGCCACGATGTTTTCGAATTCAGTTCGTAAGAGCGAAGTTTTTCGGGCCCGAATGAGAGAGGCGGGCTCGTCAGACCGAGGAATTGAAGCTGCGTAGCGCAGGTCGTCGGTATTACATCGTTTGGCCCGCCTAGCCTGAATCCCTGCGCCGCTTGCAACGCGACCAAGACGTTGTCCAAGGCGCGATAGCTCAAGACGAATTTCGGATTGAAGTCACGCGCATCCGGTTGCGCGGCGCCTGATGTCACTCCGCCGTTGAACACGCCAGCGGCATCTACGTGGTAGCTTAGGTTGTAGTCGAACCAACGCCCCCCTGCAGTTGCCACCAGTCGCTCATTCAGAAAGCCGTAGGAGAGCTCGCCAAACACCGCCCGCTGTCGTTCGTCAAAGTTGAGATGGGAATGAAAAAGGTCGTCGGGTTCCGCGCCGAAAACCGTGGCCGGTGGAATTCCAATCGCAGCCAACCTGGCATCGCTACCGGCCACCGGGAACAATTGAGAAAAATGCTTTATAAGGGACGAGTAATACACACCGGCCTGCCAGCGCAACGCACCGACTGCCGGCGAAGTCAGGCGAAGTTCCTGCGTGACTCCGTGGTAGTTGAGTGGGTTTTCTAGCGGCGCGAACTGCAGCGGCGGAGGAACTATGAGCGCCGCTAAGGTGCTGCCATCTCGATCGTTAGTGAGCGCACGATGGATATATGAGGTCGCAGAAGTAAATTGCGCCCACTTAAGATCGTAGTTGGCTGTAGCCGCGAACAGGCGAAAGTCATCTTCCACCCGGGTCGGTGTCAGGCGCCACTGCTGAAATCGTCCGGGTGGACCGGGTACTACGCCGGGTGTTTCAAGATCCATACTGCCGTGATCATCTGCATTGAGTCGCTGCGAGATCGCCATCAGCGTAACGTTGAATCTGTCGCTCGGCGTGAATCCGAGTGCCACCCGTCCGCCTTTCTGAGTGGTGCGACCGACGTCCTTTGCGCCGTTTGCTAGATTTTCGACGAATCCATCATCTACCCTGTAACCACCGACAATACGCAACGCGACTTTGTCTTGGAGGAGAGGCAGGTTAACCATGCCATCTGCCGCTCCGTTGGTTCCATGGGAGTGCTCTGTATTTGATAGGTCCCCGCGAGCGGCTACATCAAAGCCCCCTGCGCTTGGAGGATTGGTGATGAATTTCACCGTGCCCGAAAGCGACCCGGAGCCATAAAGGGTGCCCTGTGGGCCGCGTAATACTTCCACCCTCGCTACATCGAACGTATTCAGGCTGGGGCTGTACAAGGCAGTTGCGACCGGTATTTCGTCAAAGTAGATGCCGACAGACGGCTGGAACCGCGGTTCCGTTGCGTTCATTCCCGCAACTTGTACGCCCCGGATAAGGAACTGTGACTCTCCGGGTCCAACTTTGACATAGGACACGCCCGGCGCAACCAGAGCGATGTCAGCGACATCCTTGATGTCACGTTCAGTGAGCACGTCTTGCGTGAGCGCTGAAATGGCCACTGGGACGTTCTGCAGATTCTCAGCTCGCCTCTGCGCAGTCACGATGACTTCCTCGAGGCGGTCGGTATTCCGCTCCTTTGCGGCCGGTTCTGCGGCCTGAGGTGGGGCGAACGTCCCGGCAGTCATCACGATCGCCAATGTGGCCGAAAGTGCAAATCGTGTAACGTCAGTCTGTAGCATTTGACTCTCCACAGCCGCTTACGTTGCTATGTTGGCGAGTCGGACCCGGCACACCTACACGCAAAGCGTTGCGGGACGACGACTTGTACGACGGCCTGTACTGGACTTACAGCGCACGCACGACCCCCGCTCGTAGTTATTGATCAGTCTCTTGCTTGATCTACCCTAGCCTAGCGCATCACGCCCATACCCATTGCGGCGAGAGGACACAAGTCTATGGCGATCGGCGCCGCTTGGTTGCAACTTGAGACGCGAAACTTGTCAGCTGATGCGTTCTTGCCACCTTCAGCGCCTGTCCCTGAGCACCTGATGGACACATAGCGCGTTAAGCCTAACAGAATGGGCTGATATCCTACGTTTAGAGCGCGAGGGTCGAGATAAGATTGCCCAAGCGTTGTAGTCGCCGTGCTCTCTGACAGAGCACGAACTTCGATGCCACGAAACGCCGTGTCAACCAACCGCGCTTGCTCGATCGCTGCGACGCCCAGTTGGTACCCGCGGTGACTGTCCCACTAACAGGCGCAACATCAGCCGCGACTTTCAGCGCCCAGAAACCCTGACTGTGGCCGGAGCGTATCGATGCAGTCTCATGCTCGTGTCGCGGTAATCGGTGGCGGTATCGTCGGCTGCAGTGTCCTATATCACTTGACGCGGCTCGGTTGGACAGACGTGGTTCTGATTGAGCGCAAGGAACTCACGGCTGGCTCGAGTTGGCATGCGGCCGGCGGCTTTCACGCGATCAACAGCGACCTAAACGTTGCCAGACTGCAGGCATACACGATTCGGTCGTACCGGGAAGTGCAACAGATGTCCGGTCAAGACATCGGCATTCACATGACCGGTGGAATCAACGTCGCTGCGACGCGCGAACGTTGGGAGTTTCTTCAAGCTGAGCATGCGAAGCATCGAGTGATCGGTCTGGAGACGCATCTTGTTGGGCCCGAAGAAATCCGCAGGCTGTGCCCAATCATGGATACGCGGACGGTACTCGGCGCAATCTTCGATCCGAACGAGGGACATCTCGATCCGGCCGGTGCAGCGCGCGCGTACGCAGAGGCAGCGCGATTGGGCGGAGCGCAAGTCTTACGACATACAAGGGTAACCCAGCTGCAACAACTTCCAGATGCCGGCTGGTTGGTGGTGACGGACCAAGGCACACTCAAAGCCGAGCACATCGTAAACGCAGCCGGGTTGTGGGCGCGCGAGGTCGGCAAGATGGTCGGGGTCGATCTGCCGCTCCTGCCGATGGAACATCAGTACTTGCTCACCGATCTGCTACCGGACCTGACACGACTCGGGAAGGAAATAGCGCTCACCGTCGATCTCGACGGTGAGATCTATGTGCGGCAGGAAGGTAAGGGCGTTCTGCTAGGCGTCTACGAGAAGGCAGCGAGCCCTTGGGCGGTGCACGGGACGCCATGGGACTACGGTGAGGCTGAGCTCTTGCCTCCTGATCTGGATCGTATCGCGAATGAACTTGAGAAGGGGTTCAAGCGGTTCCCTGTACTCCAGAGTGTGGGGATACGCCGCGTCGTTAATGGGCCGATTACGTTCACTCCAGATGGCAATCCGTTGGTCGGGCCGCTGCCTGGGCTTCGCAACCACTGGCTCGCTTGCGGAGTGATGGCCGGTTTTTCACAAGCAGGCGGTATTGGACTCGCGTTGGCGACCTGGATCGTCTCAGGTGAGCCAGAAAGTGATGTCTTTGCGATGGACGTAGCGCGTTTCGGCAGCTTCGCCACACGCTCTTATGTAAACGCACGTGTACGCGAATTTTATGCACGGCGCTTCCAGCTCGCATATCCAAACGAGTACTGGCCTGCAGGTCGCCCCTCTAAGACCTCTGCACTATACGACTTCGCGCTGAAAGCTAATGCCGTGCACGGGGTCAGTTTCGGACTGGAGCTGCCGCTCTTCTTCGCCCGACCGGGCACACCGGCCGAGGAGACAACGACGCTACGGCGATCAAATGCCTTTGACAGCGTATCGCGGGAGTGTCGAGCCACTCGCGCGAGTATCGGCATTGCCGACGCGTCGGCGTTCGCAAAGTACGAAGTATCTGGCCCGGGGGCAGCAAGATGGCTGGATAGCGTGCTCGCCAGTCGCCTGCCGCAGGTCGGACGGATTCGCCTGGCGACCATGCTCTCGCCCAAAGGACGCCTGATGGGCGACCTGACGATCGCACGCGTTGCAGATGATCACTTCATGCTGTTCGGCTCGGGCTACTTGCAAGCGTGGCACATGCGCTGGTTCCGAGGGCACATGCCGAAGAGCGGCGTCGAAGTTCGTAACCGCACTGACGAATATACAGCGATCCTGCTCATCGGACCGCGTTCACGCGAGTTGCTCGCTAGCTTGAGCTCTGATGACGTGTCGGCGCCAGCTTTCCCCTTCATGAGTGTGCGAGTTATGGAGGTTGGTACTGTGCCCGCTACAGTCGCACGCTTATCAATTACTGGCGAGCTCGGTTACGAGATTTACGTGCCCACCGTGTTCGGGCGCTGTCTCGGCGAGACCGTAAGCCGCGCCGCGAAGGACTTCGGTGCTTCCAACATTGGCTTGTATGCTCTTAACTCACTCCGGCTGGAGAAGAGCTACGGCATATGGTCGCGAGAGTTCACATCAGACTACACCCCACGAATGTGCGGACTTTGGAAATTTGTTGACTATGAGAAAGACAAGTTCATTGGGAAAGCCGCGGCCCTGGAAGACAGGGACCACAAATCTGCGCACGAGCTCGTGACATTAGAAATCGATGCGGTCGACGCAGACGCTTACGGCTTTGAACCTGTCTGGCTCGAAGGAGAGTACGTCGGATACACCACGTCGGGAGGTTACGGACATTGTGCGGGGAAGAGCCTGGCAATGGGCTACGTCAAGTCCGAGTTGTTGACCGGGGACGTGGCTATCGAGATATCGATTGCCGGGACGCGTCGCACAGCTCGCCTCTTGAAGGCGCCCGCGATTGATCCGAGTGGCGAGCGCATGCGCTTGTAACTCGTTATCGCAGCGCCCAGTTCGCTTTAGGACCCTTACCGACAGACGTACGGTCGCGCTTCAGTGCACTGTTACAACCGGTAGCTGTACGCGAGACTCGAAGGAAGGACCGTGGTGTACCGTATTTGTCGCAGTGCGCGGCACACTTTCGTCGACATTGTTGCCGCCGGTGTTTAGATTACGGTCATACCGGGGAAAGCTGCTGCTACTGACGTCGACGCGAATGCGATGTCCCGCAATGAAGTGATTGCTGACAAAGAACGGCCCGACACGCACCTTGTATACCTGGTTCGGCTTCATGAAAACCGGGGACTGATAACCCTCACGCCAGCGTACACGTTGAATACTCTCACCAACGTTAAACGCCTGGCCGCTGCTATCAACGTCAATGACTTTTGCAGTCAAATCCGTGTCCGGTGCGTCAGAGGACAGAAACACGTCCACTTCCGCCCAGCCGACAACAGTGAGCGATCCCTCGAGCGGCTCCGATGTGTACACCAGGACATCGTTGCGCATTTCCACCTCGGATTGATCCACCGATCCACCAGGAATGGGGCTGCAGCAGGAGTCGCCGCCTGTTGTGGGGACCGGGACCCTCGGATCATAGGTGAACGTGTCTGATGATTCGTGTTTAGCGGCCGCTGACACCAACGTGCCGGTGCCCAGACGACTGTTCGCGTGACCGTCGCTCGTGAGGTAAAGCCTGAGAGGCTGAGTGACCGTTGGCCACGTGTCGAAGGATTGCCATCTATTGCGGCCCGGCAGGTAGACCTCGAGCGCTGATCTCTTGAAGGCATGCGTGCTTGGGCGGTTGCCGTCCTTCACCCAGTAGTCGAACCAATCGGTGAATGCCTTCGTGTAATCAATGCGAGTATCGCCAATCGGTCGTTGCCCGACGATCGTGTGCTCGCTTTCGCGTCCCAGCGAACAATGCGTAAGCGGACTCACAATTGCGAATTGGTTGGCGCGAATCGCTGCGTCCTGAGATTTTGCACGGGCATGCTCGAAGGCCGCGAACTCCGGCTGCACGCCAACGTCATACGCCTGTGCCACCCATAGACCCGGGACGCCGATGTCGTCCTTGTCCGCGTTAAAAAGTGGCTCTTGATCAAACCGCGGATCGTTGGGTTGCATGCGCCACAAATAGTCGTAATCGGAAGGGCCCCCACCGGCCGCCCGCGTTGCATTCTGGATCGGTAGAGTCCTCTCCATGGTCATGTAGTCCAATGTTGGCGCAGCCAGCTCGGGCTTTTTTCGGTAGTGCCGCCCGTAGTACTCAATCGTCTCGGGGTCTGCTTCCGTGGGCAGCTTCAGCTGGTAAGTCAACCCATGAACGCTCCGGTACCACGGCACCCATGGGCCGATCTGCAGAGCGCCACCCCGGAAAATCAGACCTTGTTCTTGAAACGGGCCCACGCGACCTATCGAGGAGCCCGATGAGGCAGTAATCATCGCGACGTGCGCGGGATGATGCATAGCGGCAAGCGGGACTTGATTGTCACCTGAAGACGAACAGCCGAACGTACCCACCCGACCATTCGACCAGGGTTGCTTGCTCACCCAATCAACCGCGTCATACCCGTCTTCTCGCGCGCCGCCCATGATCCGAAACTTCCCCTGAGATAGAAATGAACCGCGCTCGTTCTGGACGACGATCGCATATCCGGCACGCGCGAAGCTTGCTAAGATGACGCGATACTCCACCTCCTGATCTGGCCAGTACGGAGTTCTAATCAAGATTGTCGGTAACCGTCCAGAGCTGCTCCGCTTCCAAATGGCGGTCCACAGCTTTGTGCCGTCTCTCATTGGAACCATGACGAACTGGGGATCACCCGTAACCTGTTGCAGCTCCTGCACCGGTAACGGCAACGGCTCGTCCCCAGCCTGCGCGGGGACACTAGCTCCCGTCGCGAGCGACACTAAGCACAGAAGAATGTGGACGCGCTGTTTCATTGGTCACCTTCCGCGGTGGTCCCAGTACATTGACAAGGTACCGCAAAGAGACCAATGATCACTTAGGAGAATGGCTCACAAAGTTCGGCAGACAGCCCGCGCGCATGACCACACGCTAGGCTGCTAACCCGGCGTAACGGGCGGTAGTAGCTGCGCTACACTCTAAGACAATGGTTCCTAATACCGCGTTACGTGTTGGCGACCCCCAGAGAGCAGGACCATTCGCATCTGCTGCGGGACATCTCCCGCGCTTGCCCCAGCTCAGGGGACTGCTGCGCACCGAAATTGGCGATCCTGGCTTAGCAACGATGGCCGACGTGTTCGGGAATCTGCGCAAATGGCAACGACTGGAATTTGTCGCCGACAGCTCGTCTGGTGACGCACAGGCCGCTCGACTGCGTCTGAGGCAGAAGGAGGGGCACGGATGGTGGATGCTGTATCGGCTGTCCAGCCAAATCTTCGCGATCGCCGGTAACTGCATTTACGATGCACCGCGCCTGGAGCCGGTTCTGGGTGAAGGTTTTGTCCAATTTCATATGCAGCTTGCGGGACGGCTCGACATTGCGGTTCCGGGGGGGTCTGACCTAGTCGTCGTGCCGGGTCCTCGGTTGCTGGTCTGGAACCAGCCCAGCGGAATCGATACATACGAGAACGTAGCGGCCGGTGTACGAGAGAACTCAGTCACCCTGTACGTTCGCCCTGAATTCTTGCGTGGCATCCTCGAGCGCGATTGCGTCTACCCGCATCCGATTCTTCAGCGCATTGTCGATGACTCGCAAAGGGCTAGCCATCTGTTGCGACCACTGTCACCCACCTGTCAGCACCTTGCGCGAAGTCTCTTGCACAATCCGTATCGATCCGCGATTTGCCTTCTTTACGCCGAGGCTAAGGCGCTTGAGTTACTGTGCGAGTTGCTGAATGAATTCTCTGAGGGTCGGCCCACCCATCGAGGACCGGGAGTTGAACGTGACGACCGTTCGCTCGATGTCGTGCGTCGAGTACTCGCAACTCAGTTCAATCCGGTACCACGCATCGATGATCTCGCAAGAACCTCGGGTATGAGCAAGTCGAAGCTCAAACGGGCATTCAAGGTGCGCTTTGGGGTAACCCTCAGGCAGTACGGCGTGGAATGTCGTATGCACCACGCGCTGGAGTTGTTGCGGAGCGGTCGGACGTCGGTAAGCGATGTCGCGCACCCCGCAGGGTACAGTCATCACACGAGCTTCACAGAAGCCTTCAAGAAGTTCTACGGTTATCTTCCACGCGACGTGCGTGTACGCGCAAAAAGCGGCCCATTCGGTCCGACCAGAGCCGTCCTCGCGAGATAGACCGGCGCACCGCGCCGACAGCGATCAGTCCAAGAACGGAACCAGATCGAACGCGGTGCCTTGCAGCAAAGGTGCTCAGTGCGGATTCTTCGGCACGCCCCTCGGCCGCGACCGGCCACTGCAACGACGGCGAAACACATGAAGACGAACGTACACGCCGCTCTGATTCTGCTGGCTATTCTCGGCTGTGTCCTGCTGATGGCGCCTGAGCTCGCCTCCTCGGCAGCGCAGCCGCACGTGCCTGTCGCAGACTCGCCGCGGGTGCAGGAGCATCTGGTCGAGCTCGCGCACTTCGGCGCAAACCCCGAGGGCGGGGTGAGTCGAGTCGCATTCAGCGACGCGGATGTCGCCGGTCGCGCGTACGTCAAGCGCCTGATGGAGGCTGCGGGACTCGAAGTGCGGATCGACGCCGCAGGCAACCTCATCGGCCGCCGCGAGGGCACCGACCGGAAGCTACCCACGATCGTCGTCGGCTCGCACACGGACTCGGTGCCACATGGCGGCAACTACGATGGTGATGTTGGCGTGATGGGCGGCATCGAGGTTGCGCAGCAGCTACGCGATCGGCACGTCAGACTGCGCCATGCACTTGAGGTCGTGGACTTCACCGACGAAGAAGGTGGGCTCGTGGGCAGCCGGGCCATGTCTGGCGACCTGTCCGCGGCAACCCTGGACCTGGTGAACACTAGCGGCCGCAGCGTGCGCGATGGAATCCGCGCCCTCGGCGGTGATCCGGATGCCCTCGGTCATGCCCGACGCAGCCGCAGCGATCTCGCTGCCTACCTGGAGCTGCACATCGAGCAGGGCGGCACGCTCGAGCGTACCCACACCGACATCGGCGTTGTCGAGGGCATCGTCGGCATCCACTGGTGGGAGGCGACCGTTACCGGCGTCGCGAACCACGCGGGCACTACCCCGATGGACCAGCGCCACGATGCACTGCTTGCGGCATCCGAGCTGGTCTTGGCAGTGAATGCTGCGGCGACAGAGTTTCCCGGCCGCCAGGTTGCGACCGTCGGTCGGATCCGGGCGGAGCCGGGAGCACCAAACGTGATCCCGGGCAGGGTCGTACTCAGCGTCGAAGTGCGGGATCTCGATGCGGCACGGATCGAGGCCGTGTTCGAGCGGATACGCGCGCGCGCTGGGGAGATCGCCCGAGTTCGTGGCACCAGCATCGAGTTTCGGGACCTCGAAGCGACCGCGCTACCCGCACTGACCGACCCGCGCATCCAGCGCATCATCGCCGGCGAGGCGCACGTGCTCGGGCTGACGACGATGGCCATGCCGAGCGGCGCCGGGCATGACGCCCAAGACATTGCCCGCATCGCTCCCATCGGAATGATTTTCGTGCCAAGCGTGGGTGGTATCAGCCATTCGCCGCGCGAATACACTGCCTCTGCGGACATCACAAACGGAGTGAACGTATTGATGCGCGCCGTACTGGCGATCGATGCAGGCAAGCTCGACCGATGACCATCCGGCCCGCTGGCGGATGGTGACCGCTCACCAGCCCGCCTACGTTCGCCAATGGGTCGGGTC
>Ga0307471_100001360_pt1 | contig 13307 bp, 9 predicted proteins | sample atmos_gasesAM3C__2_FD_204566 | JGI IMG/M metagenome (GOLD analysis project Ga0307471, IMG submission 204566) | Hardwood forest soil microbial communities from Morgan-Monroe State Forest, Indiana, United States - atmos_gasesAM3C_515 | ecosystem: Environmental > Terrestrial > Soil > Temperate... | reverse complement strand
CTCTCGCTCCTTCTTCTATTTGTCTTGTGGGCGGCGTTACTGATTTTCGGGTTCGGCTTGCTCTACTATGCGGCGGGGACAAACCGCGACCCGATGCTGGCTTCGCTTCGCACAAGCACTTACATGAGCGGTACGACATTCTTCACGCTGGGGCTCGGCGATGTCACTCCACACACCGCGGCCGAGCGGGTGCTCGCAGTTTTCGAGAGCGGGCTCGGCTTCGGTTTTCTAGCGTTGGTCATCAGCTATCTGCCGGTGATTTACCAGGCCTTCTCGCGCCGTGAAGTGAACATCGTGCTTCTCGACGCGCGCGCCGGCTCGCCTCCGACCGCGGCAGAGATTCTGCGGCGCCACACAGGTCCCCACGGCGAGGACGCGCTCCAGGAACTCCTGCGCGATTGGGAACGATGGTCGGCGCAGATTCTCGAGAGCCACGTCTCCTACCCGGTGGTCAGCTACTTCCGGTCGCAGCATAGCAATGAATCCTGGCTTGCCGCGCTTGCAGCGATTCTGGATGTGAGCAGCCTGATGATCGCCAATGTGGAGAGTCCTTGCGCCCGGCAGGCCCGTCTGACGTTTGCCATGTGTCGCCACACCGTGGTTGACCTGGCCCAGGTGTTCTACAGAAAACCGCTCCGTCATGCCCCCGATCGCTTGCCCCCGGCGGAACTTCAGCGTCTTCGCGCATCGCTTAAACAATTTGGATTCGAATTTAAGGACACGCCTGCTTCAGAGAAAAAACTTGCGGACCTCCGCGAGATGTACGAACCCTATTTGCAGGCTCTGGCCGCACATCTCTATGTGGATTTGCCTCCGTGGATCCTGGCCAAGGAAATCGTGGACAACTGGCGCACCAGCGCGTGGGGCCGTATCTCCGGGCTTGCAGCGACTCGTCCGTCTGACCCATCCGTGGACGACCACTCGGATTAGTAGGTTGAAGTCCGCGCGATATTGTGAGTGCATTGAATCAGATTTGTTCTTGGCGAATCCAATGCGAATGAGAGCTCAATGGGCAAACACCTCGACGATCTTGAAAGGCTAGTCCGTGGCGAGCTTCCGGCCCCGCCCATTGCGCGACTGATTGGGTTTCAGGTCACCTCCGTGCGTCATGGCGAGGCTGTAGTCGAGCTCGAAGCCTCTGACACGCACGCCAATCCAATGGGCACGCTGCACGGTGGCGTCCTCTGCGACATCGCAGACGCCGCCATGGGCATCGCGTATGCCTCGACGCTGGACGATGGCGAATCGTTCACCACGCTCGAGCTCAAAATCAACTTCCTCCGTCCCGTTTGGAAGGAAAAGCTGCGCGCTGTTGGAAAAGTGGTGAAGCGCGGCCGAGTGGTTGGCATGGTGGAATGCGACGTCACAAACGCGGATGGCGCCCTCGTCGCTCGCTCCTCTTGTACCTGTATGGTCCTCCGCGGTGAAATGGCTCGCGAACGATAAATCATTCTGGAGGATTGCAGAGCATTCCCCGATGTCCGAATGGGAGACTCGCGTTCCCATTAGCGGACAGGTGCATTCGCCGCAACCGCTTCTCCTCCGAATAAGCGACTCAAAATAAACCGCATGCTCAGTTGCTAACACGGATGCTAGCTTGCTCGTCTTAATAATCGTCCGAATCGGGACAGGCGGAAGAAGTTTGTTCACCGCGGCGTGAAGAGGAGCGCATGAGCACATTCTTGAAGGACCTCCAGTATGCCTACCGAATGCTTTTGAAGACGCCGGGTTTCACCTTGGTCGCCATATTGACCCTGGCTCTCGGCATTGGTGCGAACATCGCGGCGTTTAGCATAGTTGACGGAGTGTTGCTCCGCCCGCTCCCCTTCCCGCAGTCCGGCCAGCTCGTGCGCGTGTTCGACGATATGCGCGGGTCCAACACCAAGGACGTGGGCATGTCCGTCCCGGAATTTTGGGATTATAGGGACCGCGCCGGAGTTTTTCAGGACATCGCGGTGATCTGGCCCATCCCGGTGGCGCTCACCGGAATTGACCGCCCCCGGCGCATTGAGGTTCTGGCCACCAGTCCCAACTATTTCACGATGTTGGGTGTGCAGCCGCAAATCGGCCGCGTCTTCACGCAGAAGGATGATGTTCCCGGCTTCATTGAATCCGTCGTGCTGAGTGACGGCTTCTGGCGACGCGAGTTTGGCGCAGACCCGAACATCCTCGGGAAGAGTCTTCGTCTGGACGGCGACCTGTACAAGGTGATTGGCGTGATGCCACCGGGTTTTCACCATCCGGGAAAAACTTTGGAGACGGAGGAGGATGGCTTCATCGCCGCGGGGTATAACGCTCTCCCTTTTCCGGTTCCACCACTTCGATCCGTACGCATGCTTCCGGGCACCATCGCGCGTCTCAAGCCGGGCCTGACGATCGAAGAAGTGCAAGCTCGTCTGGAAACATTCACCGCAGGTCTGAGCCGGGAATACCCGATTGACTATCCGCCGGCAGCGGGTTGGGCTCCGCGCCTCATCTCCGTCCAGTCGGACCTGGTTGGGAACATCCGCGCTGAATTGTTTGTTCTACTCGGCGCGGTTGGATTTGTTCTCTTGATCGCCTGCGTCAACCTCGCCAATCTTCTCCTGGCCCGCGGCTCTAGTAGGCAGCGTGAAATCGCTATCCGGCTGGCCCTCGGTGCCGGACGCGGCCGGCTGATCGCGCAACTGCTTACCGAAAGTGTGCTGCTCTCGTTCGTCTCTGGCTGTGTGGCGCTTATCACGGTCGTCTTTCTGAAGAGTGCCTTATTGAAGTTTGCTCCTCCGGATCTGCCGCGCGTGAATGAAGTGACCATCAGTGCCGGTGTCCTGGCATTTGCATTTCTAATTTCTATTCTGACAGGCGTTCTGTTTGGACTCGTCCCTGCCCTGCAGGCCGCCAGCCCTAATCAAATCGCAAGCCTCCGGGAGGGCAGCCTAGGCTCCGGCTCGAGCAGGCGACAGATGCGCATTTCTCGGGTGCTGGTCGCTTCGGAAGTCGCGCTCTCGCTGGTTCTGCTCGTTGGCGCCGGCCTTTTTCTGCGCAGCTTTTGGCAACTCCTTCAGGTTCGCCCCGGCTTCAATCCTCATCAGGTGGTGACTACGCAAATCTGGATGGCGGTCCCAAACGATCCGAAAAACGACCCGTATCGAACAGTGCCAAAACGCGCTGCATTTCATCGCGAAGTTCTGCGCCGTGTTACCTCACTGCCGGGCGTCGTGGAGGCTTCAATTGGTGCCGGAGGAAGCCTGCCCCTCCTGCACACGCGGAACGCATTTACATTCACGATTGAAGGGCGCCCAGCGGACTCTGAACGCGCACCTGTGGCAGAATTTGCATCCGTCACCCCGAGGCATTTCAATACCCTTCAGATCCCGCTTTTGTCTGGAAGAAACTTCACTGATGCCGACGACGACAAGGCCTTGCCAGTTGCAGTGGTGGACCAGACTCTCGCGCGCCGATTCTGGCCCAGTGAGGACCCGTTAGGCAAGCGCCTCAAGTTTGGTCCCATCCAGTCCACTAATCCCTGGTTCACAATTGTGGGCGTCGTCGGAGATGTGAAGTCCGATTCACTGGAAGCGCAGGGGCCTCCGCACATTTATGTCTCGCTTTTTCAAAACCCGCCCTACAACTCTGTAGTCTATCTCCGCACCGCCGGCGATCCCGGTTCTTACGGTGAATCCATTCGCCGCGAAGTCCAGTCCGTTGACCCGAACATCCCAACCTATGCCGTGCGTTCGCTGGAAGATGTTCTCTCCAGGTCCATGGCCGAGCGCCGCTTCGCTCTCGATATTCTCGGATTTTTTGGGGTGGTGGCGCTCCTGCTCGCTGCGATCGGAATTTATGGCGTGATGACCTACACCTTCAGCCAGCGCACCCAGGAAATCGGCATCCGCATGGCGCTTGGCGCTCAGCGGGCCGACATTCTCCGACTGGCAATTAGCGAAGGAATGCTGCTCGTTGCGGTGGGGTTGGGCTCAGGCATTCTCGGCGCGCTAGTGCTGACGAGATACTTGCGCACGATGCTCTTCGCGGTCACGCCCACCGATCCACTTACGTTTGCGGCCATCGCCGCAATTCTCGCGCTGGTCGCGCTGCTTGCGTGTTTCATCCCCGCGCAGCGCGCCACGCAAGTAGACCCGCTCGTTGCCTTGCGCAACGACTGACACACGCAGCACCAAATTCAGGCGGCCAATTTGGTAGCGCTCTGCCCGCCTGAATTTTCCGCATTCCATCGACCCGAAAATCCATGTGCTATAATTCTACTTGGCGTTGAGGTTCAACAGACTTTCTGAACGCACGGAGTGAACTGATGGCCTTCCCCAAGACAGACAAGATCTGGCACAACGGCAAGTTCATCAACTGGGACGACGCAAAGATCCATGTGCTCTCCCACGTTGTCAGCTACGGGTCGGCAGTATTCGAAGGCATCCGCTGCTACAGTACGCCACAAGGCCCCGCGATTTTCCGCCTGCGAGACCACACCCAGCGCCTTTTTAATTCTGCCCACATTTACAGGATGGAAATCCCGTTCACGCCGGACGAAATTTTCCAGGCTAGCCTCGAGCTGATTCGCGTCAACAAAATGGGGGCCTGCTATCTTCGCCCGGTGGTGATGCGCGGGTACGGCTCGGCGGGAGTAAACCCGGAGGGTTGTCCGATTGAAGCGTATATGGCGTGCTGGGAATGGGAAAAGTATCTCGGCGAAGAAGCGCAGAACACCGGCGTGGATGTTTGCGTGAGTTCCTGGAACCGACCGGCACCCAATACGTTGCCGCAAATGGCGAAAGCTGCAGCGAATTACATGAATTCCCAACTGATCCGCCTGGAAGCGAAGGCAAATGGCTACGCCGAAGGCATTGCTCTCGACGTGTACGGCCATGTGAGCGAAGGTTCCGGCGAAAATGTTTTCCTCGCGCTTGATGGCACACTGATCACCCCACCGCTGGCCAATTGCGCGCTGCCGGGCATCACTCGCCACACGGTGATGACTATATGCCGCGAGCTGAATATCCCCGTCGTCGAGCAGATTATTCCGCGCGAGATGCTCTACATTGCTAACGAGCTTTTCTTCTGCGGCACCGCCGTGGAAATTACGCCCATCCGCTCCGTGGATCGCGTCACGGTTGCCAATGGCACGCGCGGCCCGCTCACCAAGCGCATCCAGGACGAATTCTTCGCCATCACCAGCGGCAAGAAGCCAGATCGTCACAATTGGCTTGCCCACACCGCCGTTCCCACAGGTGCGGGCGTATCGGTCCGGTTGTAAATTCGTTTCGCGCCTATTTCACCGTCAAGTTCGAAAAGTATCCGTCCGTCTCCACGGTAGTCCAAAGTGCAATTTGACCGCGGCCCTCGCCCAGCTTCAAATCATTCACTATTAGGCACGGTTGCTCGGCGCCGTTCACGTAAAGCTTGGCCTTTGTGCCTGCTACGACGATCTTGATCTTCGTCCAGCCCCCGGCCTCCATGTCCGCATACGATTCGTAGACGCCCGGATATTCCGTTCTCAGCTTCTTCCAGGAGTAGTCGGGATATGAAACGTACTGCACCGAATGGTTTCGCCGCAGTTGATCCTCAACCCTCCCGTTCGTGGGCCGGAGATAGAAGCACTCGAATTTTGCACCGTGACCGGCAACCCGGAACGCAATCCCAATGAATCCTCGTGCGTCGGCCGGAGCTGCTGCGGCCGGCATCCCCGCAACTTCCGCCTCAATCGTGCCGTCCTTGAAATCGGTCCCGCTCAGAATAGCGAGCGAATCGCCCATCCGTGGAGTGGCTTCCGAGGGCTGGTCCTCGCGCTTCACCAAATGCACCGCGCGCCGCCCGCGATACTCTGCCACCTCCGCCTTGATGTTGATGATTTCCAACCCACTCAGTGAATCCAGCCGGAATGTCGTCGCCGACGACTTCGGTTCCCGCCCATAAACCGAGCTGGAAAGCAAGACGAATCCCAGCACCAGAAAGCATCGAGCAAGATTGCTGCGCATGCGACCTCCAATCCAACCCGGGATGTTAAGTTGATCCTGTCCATTAGACGCCGCGCGTGTGTGGCCTGTTAGCGTCGCCTCGCTTTCTTTGACTGCCCTTCGGCAATCCAGTAGAATCGCGCCGCATTCGGATACTCCCCGTTCCGGCGCGGCCGCGCCCACACTCTGGCGGAGGCGATTCGTGTACAGCCTGATGCAGAAGCTTTTTGCCGAATTCATCGGCACGTTCACTCTGATATTCATCGGCGTCGGTTCCATCTGCGCCGATCAATATCTGCGCGCCTCGGGCCAGAGTGGTGCCGGATTGCTTGCGATCGCCGCTGCGCACGGTCTTGCCATCGGCATCATGGTCAGCGCAGTCGGCCACATTTCCGGTGGTCACCTGAATCCTGCCGTCACAATAGGCTTCTGGGTCACCAAGCGTCTGAGCACCATGCAAACTCTCTTCTACTGGATCGCTCAACTCCTTGGCGCTGCCGCTGCGGCCTATCTGATCGTCGCCATTGTCCCGGAATCCGTGTGGCGCCCCGCCGGACTTGGCACTCCCGACCTCGCGCCCGATTTCACACGCATGCATGGCATGGTGCTCGAAGCCGTTACCACGTTTCTCCTCGTCTGGGTCGTCTTCGGAACTGCCGCCGATGCCAAAGGCGCCTTCTCCAAAATCGCGGGGTTCGCCATCGGATTGACGGTCACCATGGACATCCTCCTCGCCGGCCCCTTCACAGGCGGTGCCATGAATCCCGCCCGAGCCTTCGGCCCAGCCCTTGCTGCTCACCATTGGACCAACCACGGCGTGTATTGGGTTGGCCCGCTCTTCGGTGGTGTCCTCGCCAGCGTGATTTACGATCGCCTCTACCTCCGCGATCAGCCTCCTGCGTGAGCCTAGCCACCTGTCCCAAAGGTCAGGTTGCCAATCTAGAACTCCACGGCCCCGGCATTCTTGCCACTCCAATACCTGCATGCTAGCGTGGCTGAAGCCTCGCAGCCGGGAGAACTTTCGATGGCCATCAATATTGACGATCTGTTGCGCCGCGCCGTTGAAAGCCGCGCTTCCGACTTGCACCTGAAGGTCGGCAATCACCCCTATTTGCGTGTGGACGGCGTTCTGAGCGGCCTCACGGACGTGCCTCGCGTCACGCCAGAAGAAATGCTCTCCATGGCATTCAGCATGATGACCAACCGGCAGAAACAGAAATTTAAGGAGACTGCCGAGTTGGACATGGCTTATGGCGTCGCCGGCCTCGGCCGTTTCCGCGTCAACGTGTTTCAGCAGCGCGGCAACGTCGGCATGGTCCTGCGCGTCATTCCCACGAAAATTCGGACCATTGAAGAGCTCGAGCTTCCGCGCATCCTCACGCAGATTTGCGAAGAGCAGCGCGGCATGGTCCTCTGCACCGGCACTACCGGTTGCGGTAAGTCCACCACGCTTGCGGCCATGATTGACCGCATCAACTCCCTGCGCCCCGAACACATCATCACCATTGAGGACCCGATCGAATATCTGCACCGCGACAAGAAGGGTTTCATCAACCAGCGCGAAGTTGAGGTGGACACTTCCTCATTCTCAACTGCTCTGCGCGCCGCCCTTCGGCAAGACCCGGACGTCATCCTGGTCGGCGAAATGCGCGACCTGGAAACGATTTCTACGGCGCTGCTCGCCGCCGAAACCGGCCACCTGGTGCTTTCGACCCTGCACACTCTCGACGCCACCGAAACGATTCAGCGCATCATCGCCGTTTTTCCGCCGCCCGAGCAAAAACAGATTCGCTTGCAGCTCGCCGGCACTCTCAAGGCAGTCGTCAGCCAGCGCCTTGTGCGCAAGAGCGACGGCCAGGGCCGCGTGCCCGCTGTGGAAGTGATGGTCTCCACGGGCTACATTCGCGATTGCATCATCAACCCCGATAAGACCCGCATGATTCGCGATGCTATCGCCGCCGGCACCAGCCAGTACGGCATGCAGACGTTCGATCAATCCATCTTCGATCTCTACACGCGCAATCTGATCACTCTCGAAGAAGCCCTCATGCGCGCGTCCAACCCGGACGACTTCCGCCTGCGTGTCCAGGGCGTCCGCTCCTCCGCCGACCAGGCCCGCGAGGAAATGGAACGCGCCATGACCGAATTCGAGCGCCTCGGGCAAAGATAACTTTGAAATGTTAGTCTTAGCCTCCGTCCTGGTTGTTGCCTTCATTGTGTTTTCATTCTTCCAGGATTAAGTTCCCAATCGAGATTTGCCGTCATCAGTTTTTATGTGTGTTCACTTGTCCGCCTGTCCCGAACATAGCTGAGGGAAGCGCAGCCGAGGGATCTGTGGTTAAATTCCCGCGTGCGCTCCAGCTCCGCTCCCCGAATGCTCTCCACCGAGCACCAGCTCAACATGTCCGCGCAGCGCGCGCTGATGCGCCGTGCTCACTCGATCCACGAGATGAAGCAATATCTCGAGCGCCGTGCCGAAAACAAAGACCTGATTCCGGCGGTGATCGCGCGCCTGCGTGAGTTGAATTATCTCGACGACGCTCGCTATGCCCTTGAGTTCGCCCGTCACCACGCCCGGTTGCGCCGCCAAGGACGCTCCCGCATCGCTCGTGATCTGCGCGCCCGTGGTGTCCCCGATCGCCACATCGAGGCCGCCCTCGACGCCGTCTTCGCTGAAACCGACGAAGCCCTTCTTGTCCGCACCCGCCTCAAGCGTCGGCTCTCTCACCTTCGCGGCCATCTCGACCAACGCAAACTCGCTTCACTCTACCGCAGCCTCCTTGCCGCGGGCTTCTCTTCTGACGTTATTCGCGTCGAGCTCAAAGGCGTCACCCACGGCGACCTCCCCGACTTTCCCGACACACCTGGTGAAGAGCCTTGAATTTCTGCTCCTAACCCCCATCGGACCACGAACCCTGTCTCAGCCATCCCGCTTCCGCACACCTTCAGCGGCGTCTCCAGGAATATCCGAAAACTCGGTGTTTCAAGAGAGAGTTTTTCCCCACGGCTCCGTCTAAGCCAGACAGCATCCCCGTGCGTCAGCCCACAGGGGACAAATTTCAGTCGGGAACCAGCTCGGCACAATTCAAAGGAGCATGGAATATGAAGAAGCTATTTCTCGCAGCATTTGCACTCGCCCTGGGCGCGACCCTCGGAGCCATCCGGACCTCCGCGCAAGCGCCAGCATCATCGCAGCCCGAAGACAAGACCGCGCCCAGTTACGACTTGAAGGCGCAAGCGATGTTGGATCTCGACCTTCAGAACAAGAAGGTCATCAGCCTCGTCGAAGTCCTGCCTCAAGACAAATTCAACTGGCGTCCCTCCGCGGATGCCCGCTCTTTCGCGGAAGTGTTTCTCCATATCGCAGGCGAGCGTTACCAGATTCTGGCTTTAGGCGGCGCCGCAACTCCTGCAGGCTTTGACCCGAAGACCTATGAGAAATCCACCACCGACAAGGCCAAGATCATCGAAGAATTGAAAAACACGGAAGACTTCGCCCAGGCCACCATCGGCGCGATGACCAACGCCGATTTCGCCAAACCCCTGCCCAAACTCGGTCCCCAGGCCAACGCCGGTGACGTTATCTACATTCTCGCCGCCGATTGCCACGAGCACATGGGCCAATTGGTCGCCTATGCTCGCGAAAATGCTATCGTCCCGCCATGGACAGTCGCCGCGAAAAAAGCGGCCGCCGAGAAAGCCGCCAAGGACAAGGCAGAAGCAGACAAGAAGTCGCAGTAGCCAGACCTGCAGCAACATCTCACGCTCCCGGCGGGGAATCACACTCCGATTCCCCGCCGAGACTCTAGCTCGCAGGGTTTCCCTCCTGGTTTTCCCTACCTGTCCCTCATGGACTTTCTATGTGCCACATTACCCTGAGCGGATACGAAGAGTGTGGCCGATTCGTTGAAGCTGCCATGTTCCGTAACTGGTTTATTTTGTTTAACCCCATCTCTGCCCCTTTTTCTGGGGTCATACGACTTGTTGATTCCTCATAGTTTTCCCTTGCGCCTTAATTACCATTATGATAACATCGGCGCGGCATGATTGATCGCGACAGGTCAAAGCCGCAACCAGCAGACCAACCTCTTCGCCCTCAGGCGAACAAAAGGCTAATCGCAACACTCCCGGAATTAGAAATCGCTGTAACTTATTCACAAATCAGACGACTAACATTTTCTAATCGCAACAAAAAGGGCATTGCGGTAACCCATCCGATCCCAAGCCAAAACCCCTCGTCCGTTGCGAGGGCGCATCCCATCTGCAATAATGACCCGTCTCCCACTGAGGCTCTTGTGGCCAGCGGACGAACCGGCAACGAAATCAGGAAGCAATTTCTGCGATTCTTCGAGGAGCGCGGCCACCGCGTTGTCCGCTCGAGCTCGCTCGTCCCCACAAACGACCCCACGCTGCTCTTCACCAATGCCGGGATGAACCAGTTCAAGGACGTGTTCCTCGGCATCGAACAGCGCGACTACAAGCGCGCCACCAGTTGCCAGAAGTGCGTCCGCGCCGGCGGCAAGCACAACGACCTCGAAAATGTTGGCTTCACTAACCGCCATCACACGTTCTTCGAAATGCTGGGTAACTTCTCCTTTGGCGATTATTTCAAGGGGCAGGCCATCGCCTATGCGATGGAATTGGTCACATCTCCAAAGTGGTTCGGCATTCCGCTCGATAAGCTGTATTTCACCGTTTTCGGCGGCGCGGAAGTTTCGGGCAACGTTCTCTCCACGGATAGGGAAGCCTCCGACCACTGGGCAAAGGTTGGGGCGCCGAAGGACCGCATCATCGCAGTCCCCGGCTTGAAAGAAAACTTCTGGGCCATGGGCGACACCGGCCCCTGCGGCCCGTGCACCGAAATCTTCTACGACATGGGCACGGCAGCCTCCGACCTGGGCCACAAGGATTGCAAATTTGGCTGCGACTGCGGCCGCTACGTCGAGTTCTGGAATCTGGTCTTCATGCAATTCAATCGCGACGCGAGCGGCACGTTGAGTCCCTTGCCGAAGCCCTCCGTTGATACTGGCATGGGCTTGGAGCGCGTCGCCGCCGTTCTGCAAGGCGTAATCAGCAATTACGACACAGATCTCTTCAAGCCCTTGATGCAAGAGGCTACCTGGCTTTGTGGCAAGGAGGGCGTCCATGTCATGGACAGCGCTTCCCAAGCTTCGCTGCGGATTATTGCCGACCATTCTCGAGCGGCGACCTTCCTTATCTCCGACGGCGTTATCCCTTCAAATGAAGGCCGAGGTTACGTTCTTCGCAAGATAATCCGGCGGGCGCTGAGGCACGCAAAAATGCTCGGAGCACCGTCGCCATTCCTTTCAGCAATGTCCGGCCATGTTCGGAAGCTGATGATTGAGCCGTACCCCGAACTCGAAGACCACGCCATCCGCATCACGCGCGTGCTGGATGAGGAGGAAAAGCGATTTACCCGCACGATAGAGATTGGGCTTAAGAGGCTTGAGTCCCATCTAGCTCGATGGAAACCACAGGCCCTCGAAGAGGCGCGGGATCCAGCATCGGAAGCTCCAGTATCGGGGCCCTTCGAGTCAGGTTTCGAGGCCTTCACGCTATATGACACCTACGGACTGCCCCGGGATTTTATTGAGGACGCATACCGCGATGCCGGAATTCCGTTTCCGAAACTGGGCTTTGAGCAAGCAATGGAGGAGCAGCGGACGCGGGCCCGGGCCTCTTGGAAAGGCGTGCACAAAGACGCCGCCAACTCTGCCTATGCAAAGATCGCAGAAACATTTAGCACCGAGCCAGATTTCTACTTCGGCACCAAGACGCACGACGCGCGCATCGAAGCCATCGTCACCAAGCAAGGCGCCGTAAACGAAATCAAGAAAGGCGCCGAAGCCGAAATCGTACTCGATCGCACCTCCATCTACTCCGAATCCGGCGGCCAGGTCGCTGACACCGGCGCCCTCTTCGACAATTCCGAATCGCTCGAAGTCGCAGAAGTGAAAGGCGCCTACTACCCTGTCAGTGGCCTCATCGCCCACCGCATTGTTGCGAAGGAAGACCTGCAAGTCGGCGATCGCGTCTCGACCGTCGCCGACTCCGAGCGCCGCATTCGCAACATGCGCAACCACACGGCCACGCACCTGATGCACACAGCGCTCCGCAATATTCTAGGCACGCACGTGAAGCAGGCCGGCTCGCTCGTCGCTCCGGATCATCTGCGCTTCGATTTCTCCCATTTCGCCGCCGTCGATTCGGCTGAGCTCACGGAAATCGAGCAGCAGGTGAACGAAGAAATCCTGAAAGACCTCGAGATGCGAACCGACATCATGAATATCGACGACGCGCTCGCTTCCGGCGCCCTGGCCTTCTTCGGCGACAAATATCCCGAGGCCAACGTCCGCGTTGTCACCATCCCCGACGCGAATTCCCCGCGCGGCTTTTACAGCAAGGAACTCTGCGGCGGCACGCACGTTACGCGTACCGGCGAAATCGGCGTTTTCAAAATTCTCGCCGAGCAATCTACCGCGGCCGGCATCCGACGCATCGAAGCCATCTCAGGAGATCGCGCTCTCGCCGAGTACCAACGCGCTCTCGCCACGCTCCGCGCCGCCGCCAGCATCCTCAACGTCGGCGAGACCGAAGTTGTCGCCGCCCTTGAGCGCCAGTTGGAGGCGACCAGGCAGCTCGAAAAGCAGATCGAGTCCCTCAAGCGCAAAGCTGCCACCTCGGTAGCGGATGAGTTGCTCGCCGAAACCCGCACCGTCAAGGACGTCCGCGTCCTGGCTGCGAAAGTCACCGGTTTCGACCGCGAATCCCTTCGCCAGCTAGTGGATTCCCTCCGCCAAAAGATGGGCTCCGGGGTTGTTGTTTTAGCCTCGGCCGAAGACGGCAAAGTCGCTCTAATCACAGCAGTTACGAAGGATTTGACCTCCCGCCTTCATGCCGGCAAGATCGTCCAGGAATTGGCGAAGCTGGTTGGCGGCTCAGGCGGCGGAAGACCCGATTTGGCCGAGGCTGGCGGAAAAGACACATCCGGTATAGAAAGTGCCTTGCGTACTGTTTACCCGCTCATCGAGCGTTCGCTATAATTCCATTCGCGCCAGAAACTTACGCCGGGAAAGCCTGCTTTCCCAGGCGAAGTTGTCTCTGTGCGCGGGTGTCGTTTTTTTCGTTCGGCAGCAGACTCGGAAGTGAAGCGTTCTGCCTTCCCAAAGGCTAGTGCGAGACAGTCGCACCTTGAAGGACGATGAAGAAGAGCTGCATCACCGCTGCAATCGTGGTCGCCGGGACGTTGCTGATCCTGGCCTCGCCGTCGCGCGCCCAGATTGCATCTAGCTTAGATGAGCGAGGAAAGCTCGTCTTTGTGAACAGGGATTCCCCTTC
>Ga0307471_100001359_pt1 | contig 13313 bp, 11 predicted proteins | sample atmos_gasesAM3C__2_FD_204566 | JGI IMG/M metagenome (GOLD analysis project Ga0307471, IMG submission 204566) | Hardwood forest soil microbial communities from Morgan-Monroe State Forest, Indiana, United States - atmos_gasesAM3C_515 | ecosystem: Environmental > Terrestrial > Soil > Temperate... | reverse complement strand
TCCGCTCCTCAAAAAGGATCTTTAGCGGAGAACGTCCACTCTTGAGCGCGCCTCGCAGGTTTTTTACGTACTCCGCCGTGAGAGGCTGAAGTACAAGGCGCTCGCCCTCTTCGATGAAAGCAATCTGTGTTCCCTGACGAATTCCGAGTTTTCTTCGCAGTTTCGAGGGAATCACGATCTGGCCCTTCTGCGTAACGGTCGATGTCTTGGCCTTCATCTCTTCACCATATTCTCGATACTAAGAGAGCAAGTACGACGTACGGAGATCGTAATACTTTATCCAATTGTAATACATTTCTTGAGGCTTCGTTTAGTTTTTGTTCCAGAAACGCGCCACCGCGGCATAGTCCGGGTCGTCCTTGGACGCATCTTTCACAGCGCTATAGGTCGCAAACGCAGCTGCAGCAGCGGGTAAGTCGAGCCCTTCTCTCTTCGCCAGTTCGAGGGCGAGACGAATATCCTTGTGCATCAGCCGCAGTGGAAAGCTAGCCGGATATTCATTCTTAAGCATGGTGGGCGCCTTAACGTCCAACACCCCTGCGCGCGCCATGCTCGACTGCATCACTTCCACCAATTTCTCGCCCGCGATGCCAGCTCTCGTAACCAGCGCCAAGGCTTCCGCCAAGGCTTCCACTTCGAGCGCAAGGATCAAATTCATTGCAAGCTTCACGGTCTGCCCAGCGCCGTTCGGGCCTAGCAGGAAGAATTTCTTGCCCATCACTTCGAAAATCGGCTTTGCGCGCTCGAACACATCCGGCTTTCCGCCGATCATGAAAACCAGCTCACCCTTCTTCGCGCCCCAGTCACCTCCCGTCACCGGCGCATCCAGATAATCGGCCCCTTTTTCGGCGCAAGCGGTAGCGGCACGTCGCGCGAGTTCGGGAGAAACGGTGCTCGAATCGATATACGTGCTGCCGCGACGCAACCCTGCCAGCGCGCCATCCGCACCCCATAAAATCTCCTCGACCGCGGGTGGATCGCTGACAATCGTAATCAGCAAATCTACCTGCGCGGCCGTGTCCCGCGGACTCGCGCCCAACTTCGCGCCTTCGCGCACGAGTTCGTCCGCTCGAGCCTTCGTTCGGTTCCAGACCACCAAGGGGAATCCCGCTTTCAGCAGATTTCCCGCCATCGGCTTTCCCATCAGCCCCAATCCGATAAACCCCACCGTCGGTTTCATCTGTCCCCCTTTATCGATATCGTCGCTTTATCAATATATGCGTGGCTCGACGCAGAATCGTCAAGAAAGTTTCAACAATGCGGGGCCGGCTAGAATGAAGCGTCAGGAGAATTTAACGGTGGACTTTAGGTGGTACGGAGTGAACAGCGATTGGCTCATCGGGATTTCGTGGCGTCTCGGCAAGACGTATCACATACTCGTACGGAATCTCCACGCGCATCGTTTTCTTTCTTTCGCCCAGCAGTAGGTGTTCTTCAATCACGATACACCGACCGGTGTCGGCCACAAGCATCCCTACGGATTTCTGGTGAATGTTCGCGACACGATATTGGGCTTCCACGCGCTTGCCCATAAATGAAACATAGCGACTCATCGACTAACCATTTCACAACGTCCTTATTCAGCGAGTCAATGGTACCGCTGTTTACTATAAGTGCACTTCAACTGTACCGAAAGGAAATTGTTCGTGTACAGGCTGTTTTAGTGGGAGGGATGGTGCGAACCGGCAGTAACCTCGTGCGAGATCGGTGCAGCTTCGACACTGCGCATCTGCAAGTCGGCAGTAAGTGCAAGAACAAGCGGAGCAACAATGCTGAGGGCGAAATAACTGAAAACAATCGGGAGAACCCAGGCGAGCGCCCACGAATCATTCGCGTAGTGTTTCGAAGCGGCCCACCACACGGCCACAGCCGCTATTAGCCCCGCAAAAGCCGAGAGATACCGGCTAAGCAACGAAATCTCGAGCGGCTTGGCGCAGTTCGGGCAAACTAGGTCATTCGAATAGGCAAGAACTCTGTCAACGGAAACCACATGCAAGCAATCAGGACAAACTCGAGCCGCCACGAGCGCCTCCAGAATTCAGTGCAAGATACACTACCCGCGTCGCACAAAAAAGGCCCCATCTAAATCAGAGAAAATTCCACGCGGTGACGCATCGGGTCGATTCGCTCAGCCGTCACGCGCACACGATCGCCCAGTCGGAAAATTCTCTGCACTTTGCCGCCTCGCGACCCGCCGCGGTACGGCTCGGCCACAATCACATGGTCTCGCTCGCGAAAGGTGCAGCGCATGCCTGTAACTTCCTCCAGCCGATCGATACTCACCAACCCTTCGACGAAAATTTCAACCAACTCCACAAAAAACCCAAACTTCTGCACGGAGATAATCAGCGCCTCATACTCTTCGCCGAGATGGCCCTCCATGAACTGAGCCGTCTTCCATTCCATCAGTTCGCGCTCGGCAGCTTCCGCGCGGCGCTCGGCTTCGGAGCTCTCCGAGGCGATCTCCTCCAATTCAATCCTGCGATACGGGCCGAGCATTGCAACGGTCTCTGCTTCTTTCCCCGGCTTTGCATCCGTGAGAGTCGCGCGCAATGGTTTTATGTCCGGATTCGCAAGCGCCCACTTCAGCACACGATGAACGATCAAGTCCGGGTAGCGGCGGATCGGCGACGTAAAGTGCGTGTACTCCTTCGTCGCCAGCGCGAAATGCCCCAGGACTTCCACAGCGTAGCGCGCCTGCTTCAATGAACGCAGCATCAAATAGGAAAGAATCCGCTCCTCAGGCTTTCCCGCAATTTTTTCCGTCAGGCGCTGATAGTGCTGCGGACGAATATCCACCTCCTCAGCGCCCGGCACAGTTACGCTCATCGGACGCGCGCGTCCTCGACTCGCGTCGCGTCCTCCTCGCCCTCGCGCTGCCGGTTGGACCCGGCCATGGCGCACCGCGATGCGGCGCTCCGTAAGATCTTCCACTCCCAGCGAGTAGCCGAACGCATGCGCCAGCTCCTCGAACTCGATCACCTTCTTCGGATCCGGCTTTTCGTGCACGCGATGCAGCGAGGCAACAGCGCGACGCTCGAGATACAGCGCCACAGCCTCGTTTGCAGCAAGCATGAACTCCTCGATGATCCGGTGCGCGATGTTCCGCACGCTGCGGACGATGCTGAGCATCCGCCCCTGGTCGTCGAACTCGATAATCGGTTCGGGTAGATCGAAATCGATCGACCCGCGCCCGACGCGTTTCTTGTTCAGCAGTAGCGCGAGCTCTTTCATCCGCTTGAAATTCCCGACCAGCGGCGCATAGCGCTGCTTCATTTCCGAATCGCCCTCGAGAATCTTGTGCACGTTGGTATACGTCATTCGCTCCACAGAACGAATCACGCTGGGCGTGAACTCGGCGCGCACCGTGTTTCCGCTCGCGTCGATTTCCATGATCGCGCTCATCACCAGCCGGTCTACTTTCGGGCTAAGCGAACAGATGCCATTGGAAAGCTCCTCCGGCAGCATAGGCACGGCGCGGTTCGGAAAGTACACCGACGTCCCGCGCAGGTGCGCTTCACGATCGAGCGGCGAATTGCGCTCCACATAGTGCGCCACGTCCGCAATGTGCACTTGCAGCTCATAGTGCCCGTTTGGCAACTCGGTCACATGAACCGCATCGTCAAAATCGCGCGCGGTCTCCCCATCGATCGTCACAATCGGAAGATCACGGAAGTCGCGTCGGCCTCGCAGATCTACCTCGGAAACCCGCTGCGGCTCAGATTTCGCTTCCGCCACCACTTCCGCTGGAAAAATGTGCGGCAAATGATGCTTTCGGATAATGATCTCGACGTCGACGCCGATTTCACCCGGCCGGCCGAGAATCTCAATCACACGGCCCGCCGGTGCAAGGCCGCCCTTCGGATAGCGCGTAATCTCCACGTTCACCACCGCGCCGTCCAGCTCGGGCAGCCGCGACCGCCGATGGCTCGCCGCCGCGCCTCCCGCTTGGGTTGAGCCCACTTTCTCCCGCAACTCCGGCGTCAATTCGTCGCCCGGCGGAATCGTCACCTCGTGTTGAATTCGCGTATCGTACGGCAACACAACGTTTCCATGGGGACCGTAGCGGAAAAGCCCGACGACCGTCGGATTCTCGCGCTCGAGGACCTGTACGATGCGGCCTTCCGCGCGGCCATCCGCTTTTCGTCTCTCGACGCGTGCCAGCACACGATCACCATGCATCGCGTCCGCCATGGCATCGCGCCCGATAAAAAGGTCACCTTCCACCCGCGGAATCGGCTTATCTGGCACCAGGAAACCGTATCCGTCGCGGTGTGCCACGATTCTTCCGGAAACCAAATTCGGATCGGGGCTCTTACGAGCCGCGCCTGCCCCCGTAGCTGGCGCTGAGTCCGCATCTGGAGGCTTCTGGCCCTCTGCTGCCGCAGACTTTTTTCCTTTTGCGGCGCCGCGCGTCGACTGCTTGCTCTCCGCGAGTCGATATTGCCCGGCGCGAATTTCTTCCACGTCACCCCGGCTATTCAAATATTGAATAATTCGCGGCAAAAACCGGCGCCCATGATGCTGCAACTCCATTCCGTGCGCGATCTGCCGGATACTCTCTGGCTGCGGAATCGAGGAGAGGTAGGTGATAACCTGCTCTTCGGTCACGTGACTTGGGTGCGGTTCCTTCTCCGAGTCTTTCGTGCCTTTGTATTTTCGAGGATGTTTCATAGTGTGAGAAGTGCCACGCACAGGCTAGCGGAATTCAAGCTGGCTGGCAAAGAGTGTTAACGAGTGCTAGACCCGCAACATGCTCACGATTCGCCCCGCTGTCACTACTGCGCCGTTACTACTGCGATTGGCGCGCGATCGGCAAATCTACGATACCAATCCTGCCATCCGGCTGGCGCTCGAGAGCAGGCGCGTACGCGCCGAGCAATTCGCGCCGCCACCAATCGCCCGTTTCGCGTTTCGTTTTGTCGTCAGTAAACCAATATTGATAGATGACCGCGCGAACCGCGATGGGCTGCGGCCCTCCCGCAAACGGATTGCCTGCAAATAAGTGGAGTACATCGGCATCGTTTTGAAGAAGCCGTTCCTCAGTCCATAACACAAAGCGGTTGTCCCGCCAGCCGCCCAGTGATGCAAACCACAGGTTCCAGTCGAAGCGCGGCTGATACGGCGCGTAGATTCCCGGGGCCTTCTTCAAATCCTGCGGTTTGTAGCGGAACGCATACGGAATCCATGTTTTCCCGTCGCTCGATCCTTGAAATTCGATCTCAAGCCGCTCGGGCGTCATCACCGCAAATAGGCCGTAGCGATTCGCAATGCGAAAAGGTTCCAGCGCCGACACCGGTGACATAAGTAAAGGCAGCGTGGGCAGAAACATCCAGATCAATTGCGCGGTCGTCGCATAGAAAACCACGCCCAGAAAAGCTCCGGCGATGGCCATTCGAAGCGGACGCAGTCGCTCGCGCCACACAGAGCGCCAGTTTTCGGCCTTCTCAGCCGCCGCTTCGCTTCCAGTCCCAACGCTGGGCGCCAATGTGAAAAAGTCGCGCACTTTGCGCGGCAAAACCCATTCGACGACTCGATCGTCAAGCAGCAAAAAACCGAGCGAGAGGACGATATAATTCAAAAACGTATAGTTCGCTGTGAGAATGATTCCGATTTCGAACGGCGTTACGATGCAAAAGCAAACAATCCGGAAACGCCGCGGCAGAAAAAGCATCCACACCAACAGAAGCTCAACCGCAAACGTGAGCACGACTGTTCCCGCATGAAACCAGTGCGGAAAATGCTGAACGTACCATCCAATCCATGTAGGCAGCGGGCCATTCTGATAATAATTGTCCATGGCCGTGAAATTGCGCCATGTGGGGTCGCCGCTTCGAATCTTCGCTACTCCCGATTCGAAATAGATCCGGAACCATTCCCATTGCAGCAAGAACATACTAGTGCGAGACGGGGGATTGCTTCGCCCTAGTCCCGGCCAGAATCCTGTTGGCGCAAAAAACAACGATATGAAACCCGCTTCGAGCAGCATCCCATCCGATTGATACCCGGAAAAATCCTGCGCAGCCGCTACGACCGACAGATAACACACGAAACAAGTAAGGAGCATTCCTCGCGGCCACCAGTTGAACACTAGAATCACCGATGCAATCAATCCGACCCAGCAAATTGCCATCAGCATCCGATTGCCGGAACCGCTCCACAGCAGGGTCGGGGCGTACCAGAATCGCAGCACTCCCGGAACTGCCGATGTGACCGCCTGAAGATAGTCCTTGGCGGGAAGAAGACCGTTCGTGCCGACGAGTCCCTCTACCTGAAATAGAAGCGAATAAAACGCGGAAAAATAGATCAGGCCCAGCGCACGGAGGAAAATCCATCGTGGCCATAGGTGACCGGGACGCCTCTCGCTGATCGGCTCTGGCCCAAGCAGCCAGCTCACAGCATGCTGAAGCCGCTCGATTCCAGTCGGCCGTTCGAACGAGTGCTCGTATGTTTTCGACTGAAACATCCCGGTTCAGTCTACGGCAGGTTCGAAATTTGCGGAATTTAAACCGATTTCGATGTGGCCGCCACAATCCCGGCGGCTTTGAATGGCCGCTCGGCGGCGGGAACAGACTGAAGATTATCCCGGCCTTCTGCAACTCCGATCAAGAACTCTTGCGCGTTGAAAGCGAAACCGTTGCGCATGTGGAGTAGCTTCGTCGCTTCACGGGAGCGGATATATTTGCCGTCGGGCAAAAGAAACCGTGTTTTCGCCGTGTCGGCCAAGTAAGGCTGGATCACTTCCGCGAAAATCTGGCGGGCCAGCTCAGGATCGCGCAGGTGGTACATAACCTCCACTCGTTCGTAAATATTTCGATGCATCCAATCCGCGCTGCCGAGATAAGTCTCCGTTTTGCCGCCGTTGCCGAATACAAATACGCGGCTGTGCTCGAGAAAGCGGCCGATCACGCTCCGCACGCGAATCCGGCTGCTGATGCCGCGCAAACCCGGTCGCAAGGCGCAAGCCCCGCGCACCACCAGTTCGATCTGCACACCCGCCTGCGAAGCGCGATAGAGCGCCTCGATAATCCTTTCATCGAGCAGCGCGTTCACTTTCGCGAAGATAAACGCTGGTCGTCCCGCCCGCGCATGCTTGGCTTCGCGATCGATAAGTGTCAAACAACTTTTTCCTAGATTGAGCGGCGCCACGAATAGCGGTGAGTAGCTGGTCCGTTCAGAATAGGCCGTCAGGTAATTAAACACGTGGTGCACGGACGCAGTGATGTGCGGATCCGTCGTCAACAGGCTCAAATCGGTGTAAAAGCGCGCGGTCGAAGGGTTGTAATTCCCGGTGCCCAGATGTGCATACCGGCGAATCTGTCCATTCGATTCCCGCCGCGCTACGAGCGCCAGTTTGCAATGCGTCTTCAGCCCCACAACTCCGTGAAACACTTGCACGCCTGCTTCCTGCAAGTTTCGTGCCCAGCGAATGTTCGAGGCTTCGTCGAACCGCGCCTTCAACTCCACCACCACCGCCACTTCTTTCTTCGCGGCTGCGTCGATCAGGGCCCGCACGATCGGCGAATTTTCGCTCGTGCGATAAAGCGTCTGTTTGATCGAAAGTACATCCGGATCCTGCGCCGCACTCTCGATGAAACGCACCACGGCCGAATACGAATCGTACGGGTGATGCAGCAGCACGCTACGCTTTCGAATGGACTCGAAAATCGACGACGCACCCTTCTTGAGCGCGAGCTCGCGGGATACGAACGGCTTGAACTTCAAGTCCGGACGCGGCGTCCGGTCGTACATATGAAACAACCGCGACAGGTTCGGAGGGCCATTTACGTGAAACATCTGCCACGGTTCCAGCCGGAAATTAGCTTGTAAGCGATCGACGATCTCGCGATTCGCCCCCGCTTCAATTTCCATTCGCACGGCCGCGCCTTTGCGGCGCCGGTGAAGCTGCGTATCGACGGAATCGAGAAGACTGCGCGATTCCTCTTCTTCCAGATAAAGGTTGCTGTTGCGCGTCACTCGAAATGGAGCTGCAGAGAGCACTTCGTATCCGTGATAAAGCCGCTCGGCGAAAGCGTGGACCACATCATGGAGAAACACACACTCCACTTTGCCTTCTTCTGAAGGCAACAAAACCAGACGCGGCAGCGCACGCGGCACCGTGACTACACCGAGAAATGTCTGCCCACTGCGCCGCTTTTTCTTTAACCGAAAGGCCACGCACAGCGCCTTGTTCAATACATGCGGGAAAGGATGCGCTGGATCAACCGTTACCGGAGTAAGGAGGGGCTCAACACTCTTCGTGTAGAAATTCTCGATAAATTCGAGGGCCACCGGGTCAACTCTGCCCGGCTCAGCACTCGAATAGATTCTTCCGCAAGGGCAGGCGCTATTATGTCGCGCCAGCATTCGTACTGCCGCCCCACAAACTCGTGAATCTTCGCCGCCAGCTCTTTCAGGACCTCTTCCGGAATCTTTCCATCCGGCCCGGGCTCGCGAATTCCATGCTCCACCTGCTGCAGCAACCCGGCCACGCGCACTTCCACGAACTCGTCAAGATTGCTCGCCGTGATGGCAAGAAACTTTACGCGCTCGAGAACCGGATTCGCCTCGTCACACGCTTCTTCCAGCACTCGGTCATTGAACTGCATCCAGGAAAGATGCCGATTGAAGATGTTTTGCGGGTCGGGTACTGCATTGCTGTTCATAAAGTCCCTGAGGCGCGCGAGAGTACAGCCGAAGTGTTACAGCCATGTTACGGGCTGGCCGCATATCTTACTCCGCCCGGAGCGATGGCGCACCAGCGCGTGGTTTCACTTCCTTGCCGCCGTGCCAGATTGTAAGCATTTGGCGGGTGTTGGTGATTCGGTCCAGAGGGCTCGCCGCAAGCACAAGAAAATCAGCGCGTTTGCCTGCTTCGAGCGTTCCTATGTCCGCCGACCCGACCACAGCAGCGCTCCCCTGCGTGGCAGACACAATAGCTTGCATCGGCGTGAGCCCCGCTCGAACCATCAGCTCGAGTTCGTGATGCTCCGCCCAGCCCGGAATGCGAGCCGGATTCGCACCTGAGTCGGTGCCGAATGCGACACGAATCCCCGCATCTTCGATGCGTCTTCAGATTTTTTTGCCCCATTGCGAACGCAGCTTTCACTTTGGGAAGGTTCGGATCGCTCTCGACCCTCTTACGATATTCGGGGCTGTCAAATTGTTGCAAGAGTTCCGGGCTTACGGCGAGCTTGAAGAACTGGTCTTGCATCACGGCCGGATTCTCTGCGAAGACGAACGCGGATTCATCCACCATCAACGTGGGAATATAAAGAACCGAGTGCGCTTTCATTATTCCGATTAATTCGTCATCGACAGGCAAGTCGCGAATACTATGCGCCAGCACGTCCACACCGTCTGCGATCAGCGCTTTCGCATCGGCCAGATAGAACACGTGCGCTGCAACGCGCAATCCTTGCTTATGTGATTCGTCGATCACCGCTCTGTAAATCTCCGGATCCATCTTCGGATATTTGCCATACATGTCGTCGAGCCAGAGCTTGACGATGTCCGGATGATGCTGCGCCATTTCGCGAACCTGAGTCCGTGCTTCGTCCGGCGTCCGCGGCCTGTACACTTGGTCGGCCGCCACAGGAATCGGAGGCGCGCCGCTCTCAACGCCAAAGCCTCGCCCCGCCGTAAAAATCGTGGTGCCGGGGAATGTCCCCTTGCGCTGCTCCTCGCGCAACTCATATATGAGATCGCGGTTTAGTCCCAGCGACATCATAGACGTAACGCCATACTGTTCGTATTGAACGAGCGCGTTCTCCACGTTCTCGCGCGAATAGCCGTCTGCCCGGTTTTGCGTTCCGACCACGAGCCCCAGATGCCCGTGCCCATTAACAATCCCCGGCATGATCGTGCGCCCCTCGAGTTCGATCACGCGCGCATTCTTTGGATAGTGGACTTTCCCCTCTTTACCGACCGCCGTGATTCGGTCGCCCTCAATCACGAGAACGCTTTTCTTGATCGGCGGCGCACCTGTACCGTCGATGAGCTGAGCACCCTTGAATACGATCACACCGCTGGTTTGTCCCGCGGCCACAGAGGCGCTCGCCAGTATGAATACAATTGCGAATAGCTTTTTCATGGAGAATTCCTTGCCACCTTTCGACCTACAGAATAATCTGATTTTAGGAGGATACTGAAGTTTGCACTATCGGGTTAACTTGTCCTGAGCTCAGCCCGCATCGATTCGACACTTGCGAGTGTGAAGGAGATTCATCATGGCCTTGAAGAAACGTTCTCTCGGTTCGAGTGGATTGGAAATCACCACAGTCGGATTCGGTTCCTGGGCAATTGGCGGAGGCGGGTGGTCCTACGGCTGGGGGCCTCAGGACGATGCCGAGTCGATCGCCACGATGCGCCACGCGATAGATTCGGGAATCAACTGGATTGATACCGCCGCTATTTATGGGCTGGGCCATTCGGAAGAAGTGGTCGGCCGCCTTCTCCGCGATATTCCGCAACCGCAGCGCCCTCTTATTTTCACCAAGTGCGGCATGGCGTTCGAAACGGATCGCATGGCAGAGCCGCAACGAACTTTGAAGCCAGATTCCATAGGGCGCGAATGCGAGGCATCGTTGGGCCGCCTGGGTGTAGAGCGAATCGATCTCTACCAATTTCATTGGCCGGACGAAACCGGCACGCCCGTGGAAGATTCCTGGGCCACGATGGTGCAGTTGATCGAGGAAGGAAAAGTGCGCGCGGGTGGCGTATCCAATTTCGACGTGAACCTCCTCGAGGGCTGCGAAAGCATCCGTCACGTCGATTCTTTGCAGCCGCCTTTTTCGCTGATCAATCGCTCTGTCGCCGCCAGCGAGATTCCCTGGTGCGCAGGCCATCACACCGGCGTGATTTGTTACAGCCCGATGCAATCCGGTTTGCTGACGGACACTTTCTCGCGTGAGCGAATCACAAATCTCGCCTCCGATGATTGGCGACGGCGCTCGCCTTACTTTCAAGAACCGAATATCAGCCGCAATCTCGCGTTGCGAGATTCCTTGCAGCCCATTGCACAGCGCCACAACGCTTCGGTCTCCTCCGTAGCAATTGCCTGGACGCTCGCGTGGCCCGGCGTCACCGGCGCAATCGTGGGTGCACGAACTCCCAAGCAAGTCGACGGCTGGATCGGCGCAGCCTCCCTGGAGCTTACCGATCAAGACCTCACCGAAATTGCGGCAGCAATTGAACGCACTGGAGCCGGCACTGGCCCCATCCGCCCGTCTTCAGCAAGGAAAGCTGCGGCACCGGGCAGCGCGTAAAGGCCAAATCTGTTTCAAGCGATTGGAACCTAAGTCGCAGTACACTTGCGGCCATATGGGACAAACCTACGCGGGCACTTCGGGATGGGCCTACGCTAGTTGGAAGCCGGATTTCTATCCAGCGAAACTGCCTGCCGCCAAATTCCTAGCCCACTACTCGAGCCGGCTAAATTCTGTGGAGGTGAACTACACGTTTCGCCGCTTTCCTTCGCAAAAGCTGCTTGAGGGTTGGGTCGAGTCAACTCCGCCGGAATTCAAATTTGCCTTCAAAGCAAATCAGCGAATCACACATCTCATGCGGCTTCGCGGCGCCGCCGGGCAGACATTAGACTTCGTCGGCGCCCTGGAGCCAATGCAAAGAGCAAAGAAACTCGGACCGATTCTCTTTCAGTTGCCGCCGCAGCTGAAGCTCGACCTAAAACTACTCGAGGATTTTCTGGCCGCTATGCCGAAAGAGATTCGCGCAGCATTCGAGTTTCGCCACGATTCCTGGTTCAACGATGAAGTATTCTCTGCGCTCCGCAAAGCGAATGCCGCGCTCTGCCAGGCTGAAAGCGAAAATCTCGTCACGCCGCAAATCTCTACCGCAGATTTTTCCTACCTCCGTCTTCGCAACGAAAGCTATTCGCCCACGGCCCGGAATGAAATCGCGGAAAGAGTCAAAAAACTGCTGCCCTCAGGGGACGTGTTCACATACTTCAAGCACGAAGAAACTGCGGAAGGTGCCCTGTACGCCGAGGGACTGCTGAGCTCCTGCCGCCCCTAAGCTTCGCGCCGCCCCGGGAAAAATCCGTTCACCAGGAACATTGCCACGCACGCAGCAATAGGAACCACCAGACCAGCGCGTAGCGCGCCCGAGTGGGTAGAGATCACACCTACGAGCCACGGAAGCGTGGCCCCACCCAGGCTACCAGTAGCAAATATAACGCTTCCGAATCGTCGCGCCTGCACGCGATAGATTCGAACCAGCCAACCTACCAATATCGGGTACACGCACGCGAGACCTAGGCCCGCAAGCGTCGCGCACAATGAAGCCGTCCGATACGTCGGCGCAAAAAGCAGTGCGCCGCTCGCCACCGCCGCGAGACTAACGCCGAAGCCCAGCAGAATTTTTTCTCTCTCTTTGCGCGCGGCAAGCGAGCGCAGCGCCACAGGTGCCAGCGCTCGCCCGGCCGCCAGCCCGCTCCAGAAAAACGCCGGCGTCAGCGCTGCCATCACCGCGGAAATAGATTCCACTCGATTCGCGTATGCCGCCACCCAGCCGCCAACCGCGCTCTCCGTGCCTACGTACAGAAAGAAGAGTCCGCTCAGTGCAAACGCTGCCGCGCCAATCAGACGGGTTCGCGGCGCTACGTCACCAGCATCGAGTTCATCGGCTCCCCGTTCGAGCGGCTCGATGTCCCAAGCGCCAATCAGCAGCGCGCAAATTGCGTGGAACAGCGCCACTCCCACCAGAAATTTCGCCAGTACGTGCAGATCCTCGGCCAGCATCACAAGCGGCCCGCACGCGATCGCGCCGATTGTCCACGTAACGTTGAGGATGCTCACCGCCGTCGCCCGCCGCTGTGGAAAAATCTCGGCCACCCACAAATTTCCGCCCGTCAACGCCAGCCCGAGTCCGTAGCCGTACAGCGCCGTTCCCGCAAGCCCGGCGTGAGCATCTCCCAATCCGAGCGCCGCCACGCCAAGTGCGATGAATGCGAATCCAATCGCAAACGTAAGCCTGTAGCCGCGCCCGCGTAGCGGAATCAGCACGCCCGTCGAAAGGCAGCCTGCAAGCTGCCCGCAAAATTGAGTCGTGAAGAAAAGCCCGGCCCGTTCATCACTCAGCGACCAGCGGCTGATAAGAATCGGCAGAATCGGCCCCAACAGCACCGTAACGATTCCAGTCGCCGCAAACGCAGCATGGATCACAAAATTCGCGCGCGCATGATGCGGCGCTGGATTATAAGTCGAGGTCCCGATTTCAGCTTACCCCCTGATTCTGAAGACTCTAGCAAAGCACGCGGGCGAGGGCTATGCTGTGCGCCTCGAACACGATGAACG
>Ga0307471_100001358_pt1 | contig 13327 bp, 10 predicted proteins | sample atmos_gasesAM3C__2_FD_204566 | JGI IMG/M metagenome (GOLD analysis project Ga0307471, IMG submission 204566) | Hardwood forest soil microbial communities from Morgan-Monroe State Forest, Indiana, United States - atmos_gasesAM3C_515 | ecosystem: Environmental > Terrestrial > Soil > Temperate... | reverse complement strand
AAGCGCGTGGTGCAGGCGTATACGGCGATGACCGGCCGCGCGCCGCTGCCGCCGCTGTGGGCGCTCGGCTACCAGCAGTGCCGGTTCACTTACTACCCCGAAGCTCGCGTGCGGGAAATCGCCCGGCTTCTGCGTGAAAAGCAAATTCCCGCCGACGTCATTTATCTCGACATCGATTACCAGCAAGGCTACGCGCCGTTTACGGTGAATCGCGAATATTTTCCGCACTTCGACCAAATGGTCGCCGACCTTCGGGCGCAAGGTTTTCGCGTCATTGCGATCACCGATCTGCATATCAAGAAGGATCCCGATCACGGCTACGTTCCGTACGATTCGGGGATGAAAGGAGACATGTTCGTCAAGAATCCGAACGGCTCGGTTTTTGTTGGGCCGGTGTGGCCGGGCGACAGTGTATTTCCGGATTTTACTTTGACGCGGGTTCGCGATTGGTGGGGCAAGCTTTATAAGGATTTTGTGGCCATAGGTATTTCGGGCTTCTGGAACGACATGAATGAGCCGTCGGTCTTTCAGCGCGCGGACAAGACCATGCCGCTTGAGACGCGGCACCGCTTCGACGACGGTACTTCGCTGGATCATCGCGCCGTGCACAACATGTTCGGGATGCAGAACGCGCGCGCCACCTACGAAGGGCTGCGCAAATTGCAAGGCGACGAGCGGCCATTTGTGCTGACGCGGGCCGCCTACGCGGGAACCGAGCGCTACGCCGCCACCTGGACCGGCGACAACGTGGCCACGTGGAATCATTTGTGGATGAGCACGCCGATGCTGCTCAACCTCGGCTTATCGGGCTATCCGCTTGCGGGGGACGACATCGGCGGCTTTTCAGGCACACCGCCCGCGGATTTGCTCACGCGCTGGTATGAAGTTGGCGCATTCAATCCGATCTACCGGAATCACGCGAATAAGGGCACCGGCGATCACGAGCCGTGGGCCAGCGGGCCCGAGCATGAGGCCATCCGGCGCCGCTACATCGAGCTGCGGTACAAGCTTCTGCCTTACCTTTACACCGGCATCGAAGAGACCACGCGCACCGGCTTGCCGTTTATGCGCCCGCTGTTTCTGGAGTATCCGCAAATCGAGGGTTTCTATCGCGACGATCGAGACTTTCTGTTCGGCCGCGACATTCTGGTCGAGCCGGTGCTGACCGAAAAAGTGGATCCGATAGATGTCGCGCTGCCGCCCGGGAACTGGTACGACTTCTGGACCGCGCAGAAACACGCCGGCGGAGAAAAAATCGCAGTGCATCCGGTGCTGGACGAAATGCCGATTTACGTTCGCGCGGGCGCAATCATTCCGATGCAGCCGCTGGTGCAAAGCACCAGCGAGAAGCCAAACGGCCCGCTGCAACTGCAGGTTTATCCTGGCGAGGATTGTCACGGGTCGTTGTACCTGGACGACGGCCACACGTTCGCCTATCAGCGAGGAGAATTCCTGCGCGTCAGCTATTCCTGCCAAGTTTCTGCGGGTTCGGTCAGCGTGAGCAGCCGGACAGAAAAAGCCGCCTTTCAGCCATGGTGGAATGCCGCAGAAGTAGTCATCTTCGGCGCGGCCACCGAACCGAAACAAGTGCGCGTTGGCAATCAGCCGGTTCAGGGCGCACGCTTCAACGCCGCGACGCACTCCGTGACGCTGACCGTGCCCGATGCCACCAAAGATTGGTCGATTCGGGTCGACTACTGAGCCGGCGCAGGCTCGGACATCAGTTCAAGCTGAAAATGGAAATCGATTCCGCGGGAAGCGTCATCCGCAATTCTTTGCCGGAAAATTCCGCTTTCCCCTCGCCGAACAGAGAGCTCACCGCCAGTAGCCCCTTCGCAGGCGTATCCGCAAGTGGAATTTGAAGCTGGCGCGCCCTCGCAGCGATATTGAGGGCGACGACGACGCTCTCCTCGTCTGTTTGTCGGAGAAAAATGTAGCTCGATTCGTCCGACTCCAGATGCCACAGCCGCCCGCTCGCCAGCGCGGAATGCTCGCGGCGCAATTTCAGCAATGCCTGCACGTGAGAAAACAGCGCTTGCTGTTCGAGCGAGCGGCCCGACTGCTCGAACGCGTTACGCTGGTCCTCGCGCCAGCCTCCGGGAAAATCGTGGCGATTTTCTGGGTCGTCACCTCCGGTCATGCCGATTTCATCGCCGTAGTAAAGCTGCGGGATTCCGCGCAGCGTGAGCGTTAAACCGAAGACCATTTTTTGCTTTAGCTGGGAAGCACTTGGTGCGCCGGCTAGGCGAGCGACGTCGTGATTCGAAAAAAAGGTAACCAGATCATCCGGGCGCTGATAAAGCGAGTCGTGCCGAAGAACGTCGGTCAGGCGTCCGGCAGGTGCGCCGTGCAGCAGCACATCCCGCAGCGCGAAATACATCGGGTAGTCGAAAACGGTCGCGACACCGGAATCGATGCCGTCGCTGCGACGCTGCCCGCCGACAAAAAACGAAGTCACGCTGGGATCCGGATGAAAGACTTCGCCGATGGTCGTGAGGCGCGGATAGATTCTCCGCAATCCCGCGTGCCACGCCGACCAGAATTGACGCGAAACGTAGGGAAACGTGTCGATGCGATAGCCGTCCAGACCCGAGGACTCCGCCCACCAGATCGCGTTTTGCAGCAAATACTGGGCCACGACGGGATTTTCGCTGTTGAGGTCGGGCAGCATGCCGAAGAACCAGCCCTCGGTCAGATTTCGCGAAAATTCCGGAGGCGCATGAGGGTCGACCAGCGTTTCAAACGGGTCGTGTTTCGCAGCTTGCGCTTCACTCAACCCGTAGAACGATCGTGACATTGGCGTTGAAGAATTGGTGTGGTGTTGCAAGGTGCCGTGAAACCAGTCCGGAAGCGGCGGCGACGTGGCCCAGGGATGTTTGGGGCCGACATGGTTTGGCACGATGTCGAACAGGACTTTCATTCTCTGCTGGTGAGCGGCGGCGACCAGCTCCTGATAGTCGCCAAGAGTACCGAAATGCGGGTCCACGTTGTACAAGTCGACTGCGCCGTAGCCGTGGTAGTCCTCGCTCGCGCCGTTCCTCACAATCGGCGTGAGCCAAATGGTCGAAACGCCGAGGTCCTTCAAATAGGGCAAGTGATCGCGAACGCCGCGCAGATCGCCGCCGTGATAGGCAAGCGCTTTGCGTCGGTCGTGCGAGCCACGCGCGTCGGCGGGTTCGTCGTTGGTGGGATCGCCGTTGGCAAAGCGATCCGGCATGATCAAGTAGATGACGTCGCTGGTCGTCAGCCCCTGAAATTTGTGGATCGTTTCGGAGCGATTGGCTAGCGGCAGCTCGAAGGATGTCATGCCCGTCGGCGTCGAGATCCGGCATACCGCCGTGCCGGACTTCATTCCCGGAGCAAATTTCAGCCACACGAATAGATACTTGCCGCCGGTCGCTTGTGTTCTTTGCACGATCAGACTCGGCAAATTGCACTCCACCTTCATCGCGTCAAGCCCGGTGCCGGAGAGCAGCACCATCAATTCAGGTGTCATGCCGATCCACCAATTCGGTGGCTCAACCTTGTTAACGGCAGGAGCGTTGTCAACGGCAGGCGGAGTTTGCCCGGCGCGTGCGCCGCAGGATCCGGCCAGAACCAACAGCGAAAAAAGCGGAAATATCGGATTACGACAGTTCAGACGCGGTCGGGCGGATGGCTTCCCCACGTCGAAAGCATAGGGAAAAAGTGCACCTGATACCAGACAAACCGTTTATTTCAGCGAGTTCTGCGCGAAGACGAGACGCCCGAATGCTTCCGGCACGTGAAAATTCGGTTGCGGCGTTCGAGTCGGTTGCCACGAGGAATAGAATCGCGGCTCGCTTGGACCCTCTACGCGAAAGAAATTGACACGCCACACCGCCGAGGGGTCAAACGAGGTGGTGAGGCTTTTCATCGGCAGGGCCAGCACCGCGCGCCACTTTTTGCTGGCGCTGTCGACGTCGACGCGGCGGCGCAATCCGCTTTGCAAATCGCGGCGCGGCCCCGGGTTAATGTCGAGATCGATCCAGAAGCCATTGGGCGCGACTTCAATCTCTTTGTAGCGCCGCAACTGCGACGGGTCGGGTTGCAGGAACGTCTCGCACACGTCGCGATCCCACAAATGATCCCTGCGGCCGCTGGGATCGGAGTCCGCAAAGACGGTCAGCCCGCGGTAGCGCGCGTCGAACCTCAAATACAGGGTGTCCTTGGTCCACAACAGGCGCACTTCGGTTTCCCGCTCGGGATCCGCGTTCAGCCCTTGCCAGTCGGCGCTGAAACGCACGGGCGGAACGATTTCCCACGCGGAGTCCACCGGGAAGCCTTTCGCGTCCAGTGCGCCCACAAAGTGAACGGCGGTCGCCGTCTCGTGTGTCATTTCGTTGGCCATAAGTAATACCTGATGTTCCCACGGAAGATCGGCCCGGGCCGACGCGCGTGCCCAGTCGATTACAAGCAGGATCAAGACACAGGGGAGGAGGACAAATCGGACCGCAACGCGCCCGCGAACTTTTTGCGCACGAGGCTGCCTGCTCGTCCGAACGGTGTCAGAACCGTGTGCTAGCATCGATTTCGTTCGAATTCTTAGCTTAATAGAACCATCTGGCGCAGCAATTTCCGGAGGCCCCAATGATCGAGCCGGTCAACGCCGAAGAATACACAACACAAGTCACGCGCCGCAGCCCGGACAGCTTTCAGCACGTCAAATTTCGCGTCGACAAAAATGTCGCGCGCATGACGCTGAGCCGCCCGGAGCACAATCTTCTGAACGAAGCCATGCTCCGGGAAATCGCCGACGGCATCGCTTTTGCCGGCGATCGCGAAGACGTAAAACTCATTGTGCTCGATTCCTCGTGCAAAGTGTTCAGCGGCGGCATCGACATCGGTGAATATACCTCACAACGCGTTTTCCAGATGCTGGATGCGTTCCACGCGGCGTTTGCGGGGATGCTCGACGTTGGCAAGCCGGTTCTGTGCGTTGTGAACGGTCCGGCGATTGGCGGAGGCGCGGAGCTGGCTGCGTTCGGGGATCTTGTCGTCGCCACTCCGAAAGCGCGCTTTGCCCAGCCGGAAATTACGATCGGGGTTTTTCCGCCTCTGGCATCCACGATTCTGCCGTTTCTTGTCGGTCCGAAGACCGCACTGGAAATTGTCCTCACCGGTGAGGTCATCAGCGCGGAACGCGCCTTGGAGCTTGGCCTGGTCAATCGACTGGTGCCCGAGGCGCAACTGGAAAAGAGCGTTGAGGATCTGATTGCGCGCATCTCCGGGCACTCCGGGCCGGTTCTCACGATGGCGAAGAAGGCGATTCTCGGTGGCATGGGCCTATCTCTGCGCGATGGTCTGAAGCAATCCATGAACATCTTTCTCAACGAGCTTTATCGCCTGGAAGACTCGCAGGAAGGGCTGCGCGCTCTGGTGGAAAAGCGCAAGCCCAACTGGAAGAATCGCTGACACGCTCGGTTGAATCGCAATGCCTGCGCAGATTGACACTCTCGCGACGCGCACCTTACACTCATACATCCATTTGCAGGCAAGGGAAGCGGGGAAGGCCGTGTGAATCGGCCGCGGTCCCGCCACTGTGATCGGCCGGAAGGCCGTAAGCCAGGCTACCCTCCCTCGTCGCACGGGCAGTGCGTTTTTCGCGAGAAAGAACGCCGCCGGCAGCCCCATTGCTACTCGCATGGGGCTTTTTCGTTAGGGCCGGTGCGTAAATCGCATCGAAAGGGATTCGTGCAGCAATTTTTTGCAGCGACGGTCGCAAGAGCTCGGATCGCAGTCTGCATCGTTGCGATTGCGGCGTCGTACGCTGGGTCGTTGGCTTCGGCGCAGGCTCCGGAACAGTCGCCGGCGTCCGCTCGAGCGGCTGCCGCATCGGATTCCACCTTTCGCGAAGTTACCGACGAAACCGGCCGCACCATTCGCATTCCGCGATCCATTCATCGCATCGTCTCGCTCGCCCCCAGCATCACCGAGACCCTGTACGCACTCGGCTTGCAGGACGAACTGGTCGGCGACACCGACTACTGCGACTATCCTGTGGACGCGCAGCACAAACCAAAAGTCGGTGGCACCATCAATCCCAGCCTGGAAGCCATCGCCGCTTTGCGTCCCGATCTCGTTCTGGTCGCCAAAAGCGCCAATCGCCTCGACACGGTTCGCGCCCTCGCCGATCTCAACATCCCGTCCTTTGGAATCGATCCGCACACCATCACCGATATTATTTCTTCTACCCGGCGCCTGGCCGATCTTCTCGGCGTCTCGGAATCCGGCGCCGCCATCAACAAAGACCTCCAGCAGCGCCTCGCCGAAACGCAGCACCGTGTTTCTGGCTTTCCGCAGCGACGCGTCCTCTTCGTGGTCTGGCCGCAACCCCTCATTTCGGTCGGCCGGCAGACGTTCATCGCCGACGCGCTCCTGTACGCCGGAGCTGTTTCGATCATTGATTCCCCCCAGGACTGGCCGCGCATCAGCCTTGAGGCGGTTGTGCACGAGCAGCCCGAATTTCTGATTTTCGCGGAGGCGCATAACACGGGCGCGCCTACCGATTTCGACTCGTTCACCACGCTTCCCGGCTGGCGCGCGCTCGATGCCGTAAAATCCCGTCGCTTCGCGCTGGTAAGCGATGCGATCAACCGCCCGTCACCCAGGCTCGTGTCGGTGATCGAGGATCTTGCCAGGCAGCTCCATCCTGAAGCCTTCGACAACAAGCCGCGAGCCGGCCGCTTTAATCTGCAAGCTCCCGCCTTCGATTTCTCGTCGGTGTCGGAATCGCATAGCGCGCAGCCCAGTTCAGCGGAATTCACTCCGGAGTGCCCATGCAGCCTCTGACACTGTGGCGACTCCTGATCCGCTGCGCGATTCTTGCCGCGATTCTTTTGGTCGTGGTGATTGGCGCTCTGAAGTTCGGCGCCGTCCGCGTTTCGCTGTGGGGACTCGGCCACGACTTGCTCGACGTAATCCTCCACAAGAGCTCTTCCATCTCCAGCGATTACGGCATGATCGTCCGTGATATTCGCTTCCCGCGCATCATTCTTGCGATTTTCGTCGGTGCGTCGCTTTCCATCGCGGGCACCAGTTTTCAGGCGCTGCTGCGGAATCCGCTTGCCGACCCGTACGTGCTGGGCGTTTCCAGCGGAGCCTCGCTCGGCGCGGTGCTCGCGCTCATCGTGGAGCCACACCTCGCGCTGCCCTCCGCGGTCGCCGCGCTGTTCACCCCGCTCGGTGCGTTCGTGGGCGCCGCATGTGCTGTCACCGCCGTTTATTTTCTGGGCCGCCGCGAAGGCCAGATCGACTCCAACACCCTCCTCCTGGCTGGAATCATCTCCACTTCCTTTTTGTCCGCGATCATCATTTCCCTGATGACCACGCTGATCAGCCGCGACCTTCACGGGATGCAATTCTGGCTCATGGGCGACCTCTCGATCCCTCTCCAGCAGAATCTGCGCTGGATTCTCGGCGTCGCCTTTGCCCTCGCTGCGGTTGCCATCTACACCACGGCAGGTGATCTCAATCTGCTGCTTTCCGGTGAGCGGGAAGCCATGCATCTCGGCGTGGATGTTCCGCGGGTTCGCCTGGTGGTATATATCGCCGCGTCGTTGCTCACCGGCCTCGCAGTTTGCGTGAGCGGCACCATCGGCTACGTGGGATTGCTGGTGCCGCACGTCATGCGCTGGATTTTCGGCTCCGACCATCGCGTCTTGCTTCCCACTGCGGCCTTTGGCGGCGCCATCGCGCTGGTTATTGCGGACACGTTCGCGCGCACCGTCGTTGCGCCGTCCGAGATTCCCGTCGGGGCGATGACCGCTCTGGTCGGCGCTCCGCTTTTCATTTACCTGCTTCGAAAGCGACTCGCGTGATGGCCGCATCGCGCAACTCGGCCGCTCAGAACGCTCTGGACGCGGCGCGCGCGTCCTCCGAGGTGCGGCTGAGTGTTGAGCAAGTCAGCTACGCTTATTCGCCAAACCCTGCGCAAGCTCCGCTTTTCACGCTGGAAGCCAGCAGCTTCCAGGCGCGGCCCGCGGAAATCGTTGCCGTCCTCGGACCTAACGCGAGCGGCAAGTCCACGCTGCTCAAATTGATCGCTGGCGCGCTCGAACCTATGTCGGGCCGCGTGCTCCTCAACGGCGTGGTCACGCACTCTCTGTCTCCGCGCGATCGCGCCCAGCGCATCGCCATGGTGCAGCAGGAAAGCCCGCTGCCGTTTCCATTCCGAGCGTGGGAATTTGTTCTTCAGGGGCGTCACGCCTACGGGCGATCGCTACGGTTTGAAAGCGATCAGGACATCGCCATCGCCCGCAATGCCCTCGCGCAGGTCGGCGGCGAACACCTCACCGACCGCTTCATGGATCAGATCTCCGGCGGCGAAAAGCAGCGCGTTATCCTGGCTCGCGCGCTCGCGCAGCAGCCACAACTCTTGCTCCTCGACGAACCCACGCTGCATCTCGACATTGGTGCGCAAGTCAATCTGCTGGAGACGCTGCGGCGTCTCGCTGCCGCCAACCGCTACACGGTTGTTGTCGTCACGCATGAACTGAATCTCGCCGCGGAATATTCCGATCAAGTCGTGCTCCTGCAGCGAGGCAGGAGCTTGCGCGTAGGCCCGCCCGCAGCGGTCTACCAGCGCGAATTGCTCGAACAGGTTTTCCAGACGTCGCTGTCGGTCGAACTCGGCTCATCCGGCCGTCCTCGGGTCAGCATTTTGCCCGGACCGCCGTCGTAGTGACATTCTTATCGGTGATTTTAGGTAGTATTTATCCAGCGCCGCGAAGGTCGGAAATCGGCGCACTCGCGTAACCCACAGCGGGCTTCGGCCCCTCACTTAAACCGCGAACTTCGTGCTCGGGAAGACGGGATTTCAACACAAGCCGTCGCCGACGCGCGACTGTACGGTGGATTTCATTCTGCGCCAGCCACTGCGCCGCATCGCTCGTTTTGCGCCAGCAAACCGGGCAGTGTCGCGGGAAGGCCCGCAGCGGCTCCAAGAGCCGACTTGCCACCAAGCCAGGAGACCGGCGAAGTTCGCAGCCTGTTCGACGCTCTCGATCCTCAGGCCAGCCTCGACCTCCCACGCGTATGGGAGCGGAGGAAACATGAAAACCACTTCTCTCGCTCGTTCTCTTTTTCTCTCAGTCTTCTCGTTCGCCGTTCTGATTTCTTCGCCGTCGGCTTTCGCGCAGTCTTCCGGCCGTGTCGCTATCGCCGGAAGGGTGCTCGATCCAGACGGCCGCGTCGTCACCCGTGCGCACGTCGATTTGCTCTCCGGCCTCAACCCGGTCGATGCCCGCGACACCGACGCCGCCGGCCAGTTTCGTTTCGAAGGATTGCTCCCCGGCACCTACAGCCTCGTCGCCAACAGTTCCGGCTTCTCGACGCTTTCTACCGGCGTCGATCTTCAGCCGGGTGCCGAACGCGATCTCGACCTGCATCTCGAGGTCAGCGCCGTTGAGGAGCACGTCGTGGTTTCGGCCACTCCCGGCGGCGCGCTCTCCACGCAGATCGGCTCCTCGGTGAGCGTCATCACCCGGCAGGACATCGAAGACCAGGGCGTGCAGAACATCTACGAATCCCTGCGTGAAATTCCCGGGGTTACCGTCAGTCAGACTGGCCGCCATGGTGGCGTCGCCAGCGTCTTCATTCGCGGCGGCAATTCGAATTACAACCTGGTGATGATTGACGGAATTCAGCTGAATCAATTCGGCGGCGACTTTGACTTTTCTTCTCTCGGCGTCGACGGTGTCGATCGCGTCGAAGTTTCCCGCGGCCCGCAAAGCGCCATCTATGGCTCCAACGCGATGGCCGGTGTCGTCAACATCGTCAGCGAGCACGGCGAGGGCCCGCCGCAATTCTCGCTCCTCGCCGAAGGAGGCAGCTTCACCACGCGCCGCTTCGCCGGCGGAGGCAGCGGCCTCACGCACGGCTTCAATTGGGGCTTCAATCTGTCGCGTCTCGATTCCGGCGGTGTCGTCGCCAACGACAACTACCGCAACCAGAGCGCTTACCTCACCCTTGGCTATTCCCGCACGCCGAAGCGCCAGTTCAACTTCCACTTCTTCGGCAATGCCAACGACGCTGGCGCGCCCGGCCCTTACGGCTCCGACCCCGATCATCTTTTCTTCGGTCTCGACACCGTTTCCCGCAGCAAACAGAATCTGTTCGCTTACCAGGCCAGTTACGCCGAGCAGTTTACCAGCCGGTTGCGTCAGGTCTTCACGATTAGCGTGACGCCCGACCGCTCCTATTTCATCTCGCCGTTCGGCGATTCCTTCGAAAAGAATCTTCGCGTCGACGTCTCCACCCACGGCGAACTGAGTGTCTCGCCGAAAGACACGTTCATCTACGGCTTCGAGTTCAATCACGAACAGATCGAAGACACTTTCATCATCAACGAAAACGCCGACCCCTTCACGCTTCCCCGCGCCAGCTACGCCTACTTCGCCGAAAATCGCTGGAGTCCGGTGCGGCGCTTCAGTCTGACCACCGGCGTCCGCGTCGACAACATCCGCACCGACGCCTTACCCGCGGATCCCGTCGACGGCCGCCCCTCCTTGCCCAAGGCCACGGTCACAAAAGCGAATCCACGCATCACCGCCGCCTATTTACTGCGCGACGCCGCTTCGTCTGACAGTATCGGCGCAACTCGCGTTCACGGCAGTTTCGGCACCGGCATTCGCGCGCCCGGCGGATTCGATCTCGCCTTCACGAATAACCCCGCGCTCAAACCGGAGCGCAGCATCAGCTTTGACGCTGGCGTCGAACAGCGCTTTTTCAACGAACGCGCCATCTTCGACGTCACCTGGTTCTACAATCGCTACAAGGACCAGATCGTCGTTCTTGGTGGCAGTCTGACCAATCTCAGCACCTTCACCTCCGACAATCTTGCGAATTCGCGCGCCCTGGGCCTCGAAACCACGCTTCACCTGCGGCCGGTTCGCTCCATCGATCTTTCGGCGCAGTACACCTGGCTCGATTCCGAAATTCTCGCGCTCGACGGTAGCACCCTCGTCAACACTCCGTTCGAAGTCGGCCAGCCGCTCCTGCGTCGCCCGCGCGAATCCGCGTCTTACAACATCACCTGGACGCACCACCGCCTGATGATCAACACCAATGCCTTTATTCGCGGCGCCGTCTTCGACGTCGAACCCAACGATGGCACCTTTGCGTGCTCGTTCGGCCTGCCGTGTTTATTTCGCACCAAGGGCTACGTCCTTGCGAACGCCGGATTCACCTATGCGCTTCCTGCGGGCGTCGAAATCTACGGTCGTCTCAACAATTTCCTGAACCAAAAATATGAAGAGTCGCTAGGCTTCCCCGCTCTGCATCTCAATTTTCTGGCGGGCATAAAACTTCACGTTCCGTCCCGCTAACATGACTCGGACGGTTCAGTCACGCTCTTGGGTGGCCCATCCTTTGCGTTTTTTGCAAAGGGTGGGTCGCTTTTCCGCTACGCGCGTTCTCACGAAGCCGCTCCGGTTCCGACGAATCGCGCTTCGTTTCCTCATCTCGAGGCTCATCCATGCCTGAACCCGTCCTGTTCTGCTGGTCCGGCGGCAAAGACTCCGCTATGGCTCTGCACGCCCTCCAGCAGGACGCCAGGTTCCACATCGTTTCGCTGCTCACCACCGTTACCGAGGGCTTCAACCGAATCAGCATGCACGGAGTGCGGCGTGAACTCCTGCTGCACCAAGCGCAGTCCATTGGCATTCCGCTGCACGAGGTCCACATCCCGCCGCACTGCGGCAATGCTCTTTACGAACAACGCATGCAACAAGCCCTGCAAATCTTCTACAACCAGGGCGTCCGCAAAGTGGCCTTCGGCGACATCTTCCTCGAAGACCTGCGCGCCTACCGCGAGAAGAATCTCGCGCGTATCGGCATGACCGCGCTGTTCCCTATCTGGAAGCGCGACACCCGCGAACTCGTACGTCATTTCCACGCGCACAAGTTCCGTTGCGTCACCGCCTGCATCGATCCGAAAATCCTGCCGCGCGCGTTCGCCGGCCGTGAGCTGGATGCGGCGTTTTTCGACGATCTTCCGCCCCACGCCGATCCTTGCGGCGAAAACGGCGAGTTTCACACCTTCGCTTTCGACGGGCCGATCTTTCGCCGCCCGATTCCGCTTCGTACCGGGGAAATCGTCGAACGCGATTCCTTTGTCTTTTGCGATCTGTTGCTTGTCGTAGATAGAGAAGAGGAGAGAAAAAAATGAACATCGATAGCAATCAGCGCGAAGGGTTGATCGTCCGCACCACCGTGATCCTCGCCATGATCGCCCTTGCGGCCGTCCTGCGCGTCCTGCCCCATCCCTGGAATTTCACGCCGGTGGGAGCCATGGCCCTATTCTCGGGCGCGGTGGTCAGGAATCGCCGTCTGGCGTTCCTGTTTCCGCTCGTCGCGTTGTTCGTCGGCGACATCTTTATCGGCTTCCACAAGCTGATGCTGCCCGTCTACGCCAGCTTCCTGGTCGACGTCACACTTGGCTACTGGATCCGTGACCGTCGTACCATCGCCCGCATCGGCGGGATCACGCTCCTCGGCGCCATTCAATTCTTCCTTATCACCAACCTCGGCGTTTGGGCCTCTTTGGACACCTACCCCCATACCGCCGCGGGATTCGTCGCTTGCTACGTTGCAGGCCTGCCCCTGCTTGGCAACACGCTCGCCGGCGACGCCTTCTACGCGCTGCTCCTGTTCGGCGCCTTCGCTGTTGCCGAGCGCTTCTTCCCGGTCCTCCGCGATGCCGCGCACTCAGCGCCGTCGACAGCCCACGCCAATGACTGACGCAACTCGCGCCCGCCGAGCAACTCTTGGGTGCCCTATCCTTCGCGAATTTTGCGAAAGGTGGGCCCCTGCGCAGTACGTCCAAACGATCGCGCAGGCCGCGACGGCGCCGCAAGTTCTGTCCCGACCGAAGCGAGCGCACGCGAGCGCCGCGGAGGGACCCTGGCGTGATGGCTCGAAACTTCGGTCACTGAGATCCGCTTCAGGATCACTGCGCAGCACGCAAACGCGCGATCACCGATGATCGCTCCTCTCCATCTCCCGAAAGTCGGCGTCGGCGTGCTCCTCACTGACTCGGGCGGCCGCATGCTGCTCACCCTTCGCAAGCGCCCGCCGGAGGCCCATCACTGGAGCATCGTGGGCGGCAAACTCGACTACTTCGAGCCGCTGGAAAAATGTGCCGCGCGAGAGGCCCTCGAGGAAGTTGGCGTGGAAATTGCTATCGAGCGCCTTCTGTGCGTCACCGACCACTGCCTTCCCGAAGAGGACCAGCACTGGGTTGCGCCCGCGTACCTGGCTCGCATCGTGCGAGGCGTTCCCACGAACTGCGAACCCGACAAGACCGAAG
>Ga0307471_100001357_pt1 | contig 13331 bp, 10 predicted proteins | sample atmos_gasesAM3C__2_FD_204566 | JGI IMG/M metagenome (GOLD analysis project Ga0307471, IMG submission 204566) | Hardwood forest soil microbial communities from Morgan-Monroe State Forest, Indiana, United States - atmos_gasesAM3C_515 | ecosystem: Environmental > Terrestrial > Soil > Temperate... | reverse complement strand
GATGTCGCCGGCGTGCAAGTCGGCGACGGCGGTGGCTGTCTTTCCCTGCATGGCGGAGATGTGCTGCAGGCGCTCCTGCGTATTGCGATTGTAGTTGTTGATGGTGGCGTCGTTTTTCAGCACGCCGGACATTACTTTGAAATAAGTGATGCGGCCGGCGAAAGGATCGGCGAGCGTCTTGAAGACGTACATGGAGAGCGGCTCGGAGCCTGCGATTTTGCGCTCGACGGTGTCGCCTTTTTGGTCGGGCGTCTTGTGGCCGGTGGCTTTTCCGCGCGCGGCGGGCGAGGGGAAAATTTCGACGAGGAAATTGAGGATGGCGTCGGGGCCGATATTGTGGAGCGCGGAGCTGAGCATGACGGGGAAAATACGCTTCGCGAGCACGGCTTCGCGCAGGCCTTTTTTTAAATCTTCGACAGGCAGCGTGCCCTCGTCGAAAAATTCCTGCATTAAAGCGTCGTCGCCTTCGGCAACCATTTCGACGAGCGCTTCGTGCGCGGCTTTGGCTTCTTCGGCGAGGTCGGTCGGGATTTCTTCAATTCTTCCTTTGCCGTCGCCATCGCACGTGTAGAGGAGCGCTTTCATTCCGATCAGGTCCACGACGCCTTTGAAACTTTTTTCCTGGCCGATGGGCAGCTGGATGGGAACGACTCCGCGGCCGAAGACTTTTTGCAGCGAATCGAGGGTGCGCTCGAAGCTGGCGAGCTCGCGGTCCATCCAGTTGATGACGAAGGCCCGCGGCTGGTCGTACTCAGTGGCGTAGTCCCAAACTTTTTCGGTGACTACCTGAACGCCAGCGGCCGCGTCCACGAGAATCAGCGAAGCGTCGGCCGCGATGAGCGAAGACTTCGTTTCATTGATGAAGGTGGAGTAGCCAGGGGTATCGAGGAGATTGATTTTGGTTTTTTCTGCCTGGCCGGCGGCTTGCCATTCGACGAAGGCGAGGCCGGTGTTGATTGAAATTTTTCTCGCGATTTCTTCTTCGTCCCAGTCGGTGACGGTCGAACCGTCGCTGACTTTACCCAGGCGCGGCGTGACGCCCGCGGTGAAGAGCAACGACGACACGAGCTGGGTCTTCCCCGTGTCGCCGTGGCCTACAATGCCCACGTTGCGTATCCATTCGGTGTTGTAGGATTTCATGAGTCACCTCGGTGGAATTTGGAAAGTGGAAAACCGAAAAGCAAAAATGGAAAGGCGAAACCTGAAAATCAGAATTAGCGGTGGTGCGAATAGGCATTTCGCGGAGAGAAAATTCGGAGCGCAAATTCGAGCTATGCAATGGAGCAAACATCACGAGGCCGCCCCCGGCGGTTGCGCGTGACCCTGCGGAATGGGGATGCTAGCACAGGGATTGGATTTGATTCAACAGAGGAGCGAGGTTCATAGAGGGTCAATCTCCGATCATCCGACGCCGGCAACGTGAATCGCGAGTTTCAGTTGAGGAGTCTAATTCACTATGCGTGTGCGAAAAGTCTTAATCGGTTTCATCGCAGTTTTTCAGTCCGTTCTTTTTTTGACGCATTATCTCCTTTATGAGACGTGGACGTTTTCGCCCGTAGGGAGCGACACGTCCGGGGCGCTCTGGATCAAACTGGTGCTTGGCTTTTTGTCGGTGAGCTTTGTCGCCGCTTCGCTGCTCGCATTTCGCTATACGAATGCTGCTTTGCGCGCGCTATACAAGGCTGCTGCGGTTTGGGTGGGTCTGCTGACCTTCCTCTTCGCCGGCGCGGTTTCCTCCTGGATTATTTTCGGAGTTGCGCGGCTAGCGGGGGTGGACGTGAACTTCCACCGGACCGTCGAATTGCTGTTCGGTGCTGCACTAGCGGCCGGACTCTACGGGGTGTTCAACGCAAGCTGGACGCGAGTCACGCGAACGACTGTGCGACTCGCGAACTTGCCGGCAGCGTGGCGAGGGCGAAGAGCGGCGCTGATCAGTGATCTGCACCTTGGGCACGTGCGAAACGGCAGTTTTTTGCGGCGCATGGTTGCGAAGATTTTGAAGGAACAGCCCGACGTGGTTTTTATTGCTGGAGACTTGTATGACGGCACGGCCATCGATGCGCGGCGAGCAGCGGAGCCATTGAACGATCTCATAGCGCCACACGGTGTGTACTTCGTCGCGGGAAATCATGAGCAATTTGGGGACGACAGCAAATATCTGCATGCCATTGCGGCGGCCGGAGTCCGCGTGCTCAGCAATGAGAAGGTGGAAGTGGACGGTTTGCAGATTGTTGGAGTACCGTACCGGCACGCGACGCACGATGGCCACTTTGCGTCTGTGCTACACGGCATCCGTTTGGATCGCGATCGCTCGAGCATTCTTTTGACGCATGCGCCCGACCATCCGGAGGTCGCGGAGGCCGCCGGCGTTTCCCTGCAGGTATCCGGGCATACGCACCTTGGGCAGTTCATACCTTGGAGTTGGATTGCCCGGCGAATTTACCGGCAGTTTGTTTATGGCTTAAGCCGGATCGGGAAGATGCAGGTTTTCACTTCGAGCGGAGCAGGAACGTGGGGACCGCCGTTGCGGCTCGGATCGAATCCCGAAATTGTAGTGCTTCAATTTGAGTAGGGTTTACCAGCGCTAAATTCAATTCAGAACTTGCGATGAGGCGAGAACGCCTCACGCCAACAAATTCTCGATCTTCACCGGCAGTTCCCGCACACGAACACCGGTCGCGTGGTGCACCGCATCCGTGATGGCTGCGGCGATCCCGGCTAGGCCGATCTCTCCAATACCGCGCGCCCCGAGCTCGTTGATTTCTTTGTCAGGGAAGTCGAGAAAATGCACTTCTATCGGCGGCGCGTCGGCGTTCACTGTCATCACGTAATCCGCCAGATTACTGTTGATGGGCGCACCGTTCTGCGGATCGTAGGTGGTTTCTTCGAACAGCGCCATTCCGATGCCCATCACCACTCCCCCCTGGATCTGGTTGCGGCCGGTAAGAGGATTTAAGATTCGGCCTGCGTCCATCACCGTCACGACGCGGCTGACGCGCAGGCGCGCGGTCTCCGGCTGCCACGTGACTTCCGCAAAGTGGCACCCGAAGGAGTGCATGGAGACTTTCGGGTTGGGGATAAAAGTCGTCTGTTCACCCCTGCCGCTGCCTGTGACCAGGCGTGCGTTCGCCCCCCGGAGCACGTCCCCGAACGGAATACCTTGTGCAGGGCCTTCAGCCTTTACGAAAACGCGCCCGCCTTCCAGCGCAAGATCGCCCGGCTTGTGCCCCAAAAACGGCGAGCCGGGAGTTGTAACAGCGATGAGCAGCAGCGATGTGATCGCTTGGTCCGCGGCGCCGAACACAGCCGGGATCACGGAACTCGTAGCCAACGACCCGCCTGAGATCGGACCATCTGGTAGCGCGCTGTCCCCCAGCTCAACATCGATCTTGTCCAGCGGCACACCGGTCTTCTGCGACGCAAGCTGCGCCAGGATCGTATACGTGCCGGTTCCAATGTCCTGCGTTGCGCACGCAACGCGAACCGTTCCATCATCGCGGAGTTGGAGATTGGCTTCGGCGGCAAATGCTCCGGCGATCCATGCGGCGCCGGACATTCCCCAACCCAAGGTTAAGCCATCGCGTTTCATAGCGCCGACCGCCGGATCGCGCTTCGACCAGCCAAATTTCTCGGCACCAAGATTCAAGCACTCCACATAGTGTCGGGACGAGAACGGTATCTTCAGCGCCTCGTCGAGCTTCGGCTCGTTGAGAATGCGGAACTGCACGGGATCCATCTTGAGCCGCTCGGCCATCTCATTCATTGCCGATTCGGTTGCATAAAGTCCGGGGACAGCTCCGGGACCGCGCATGTCGGCCGTTGCGCCGATATTACGTCTCGCGCGGCCGAAGCTCACGCGCAAATTGGGAACACTATAATGGTAATCCGTGGCTTCGCCGCAGTTTTCGTGATACGCGTCGGCCATCGACATGTGGTAGACGTAATCGTGCTGCAGCGACACGAGCTTGCCGTCGCGCGTCGCGCCGAGGCGAACCCGCTGCTGAGTGCGCGCCCGATGCCCGACGGACTGGAACATCATTTTGCGGCTAACGACCAGCTTCACCGGCTTGTCTAACTGGCGTGCTGCAGCGGCAGCAAGCGGGACATGCGACCAAGGATAGAGTTTGCCTCCGAATCCCGAACCCAGGAACTTCGAAATAACGCGAACGTTCTCGTTGGGCAAACCGAACATCTGCGCCAGCACGCTGCGCAGATTCACAACCCCCTGCGTCGAGTCATACAGTGTCAGCATGAGACCGTCCCACACCGCCACGGTCGAGTGCAGCTCGAGAGGATTGTGAGTTTCGGCGGGAGTGACGTACGTTTCGTCCAGTTTAACGGCCACAGTATCGAACGCAGCCGCGGCGTCGCCGCGGTGGCTTTGCAATCGCTCCATCGGCCCGTAAGCAGTCAAAACCACATCAGGATCATTGCCTGCTTCCAAGTGGGACTCAACATTGGGCCTTTCTTTGGAGTAGGTCGCTCGCACGGCATCGGCGGCAGCTTTGGCGGCTTCGAACGTGTCCGCAACGGCCAGAGCGATGTACTGTCCCCAGTAACGGATTGTGTCATCCTCGAACGGCGGCCGCCGCTCTAGGCACATGCGGTCGAAACCAGGCGCGGGAGTGGAGCGGAAGATACTCCCAACGTTCCCGCGATGAAGTACCGCGCGTACGCCCGGCATCTTCTCAGCCGCCGCGGTATCCAGCGTAAGCAATTTCCCATTCGCGATCGTCGCTTCTACAGGAACGGCGTAAAGCATCCCGGGGAACTGGAAATCAGAGGCGTACTTTGCCAGTCCGGTAACTTTGCGCGGACCGTCTATGCGGAGGGTGTCGCGTGCGATGGGAGAAGAACTTGCCGGGGATTGCTGTGATGTCGTCACGGTTGCTCCTCAGAAATCAAGCTGTGGTGGCCATGCGCAGGGAGTGCATCACGCAGCGTTTGGCCAGTTCGATTTTGAATTTGTTTTCCGACTGCGGCTTCGCATGTCGCAGCGCCGCTTCGGCGGCTTCACGGAACGTCCCTTCGTTTGCGGGTTTGCCGGTCAGTGCAGCTTCGGCTTCGGACGAGCGCCACGGTTTGGTTCCTACGCCACCAAGCGCAATGCGGGCTCGCGTAATCTTGCCGCTTCCCATCGTGACCACCACTGCTGCCGATGCCAGCGCAAATTCGTACGACGCCCTGTCGCGCAGCTTCAGGTACACCTGCTTGCTCCCGGCGATCGGCGGCGGGAGCGTGACGTGCGTAATGAGGTCGCCCGGTTCGAGCACTGTTTCGCGGTTTGGTGTGCTGCCGGGCAGAAGATAAAAGTCGCCGAAGGGGATCGCGCGTGAACCCTTTGGTCCCTGTACGTGGATCGTTGCCTCCAATGCTGCCATCGCCACGCACATGTCCGACGGGTTAGTGGCGATGCAATGTTCGCTTGTGCCCAGGACGGCGAGCGTGCGGTTGCTGCCCGTGATGGCGGGGCAGCCGGTTCCGGGCTCGCGCTTGTTGCAGGGCATCGCGGTGTCGCGGAAGTACATGCACCGCGTTCGCTGGAGCAGGTTGCCAGCAGTCGTCGCCATATTGCGAAGCTGTGCCGATGCCCCGGCGAGAAGGGACTGCGAGAGCACTGCATAATCTCGTTGTACCGTCGGATGGTGGGCCAGATCTGAATTTCGAACGGTGGCGCCAATCTTCAGCCCGCCGTCGGGCGTTGCCTCGACTTTGTCGAGCGGCAAACGGTTGATGTCGATCAGCCGCGCGGGGGTTTCGACGTTCAGCTTCATCAGATCGACCAGCGTCGTGCCGCCGGCGATGAACCGCACATCCGCGCCTTGCTGCGCAGTTTTCGCCTTTGCGGCGGCCGCAACCGCCGCCGCGGGATCTGCGGGCCGAATGAATTCGAAGGTGTGCATGGGGATCGCTCCTGCTCGCAGCTAATTGTTTTTGCGGACTTGTTGGATCGCGGCCACGATATGGGCGTAGGCCCCGCAGCGGCAGATGTTGCCGCTCATCAGTTCCTTCACGGCCGCGTCGTCGGGACCGCACGGTTCCTTGAGCAACGCAACGGCCGACATGATCTGGCCTGACGTGCAATATCCGCACTGGTACCCGTCGTGGGCAACGAACGCAGCCTGCATAGGATGCAATGCGTCGGGCGTGCCGAGGCCCTCGATGGTGGTGATCTCTTCCCCGTCGTGCATCACCGCCAGGCTAAGGCATGAATTCACGCGCCTGCCGTTCACATGCACGGTACATGCGCCGCATTGCCCGTGGTCGCAGCCCTTCTTCGTTCCGGTCAGTGCAACGGTCTCACGGAGGCAATCCAGCAGTGTCGTCCGAGGGTCCACGCGAAGTTTGTGCTCCTTGCCGTTGATGCGCAGCGTGATCGGGACCGCGCCCTCGATGTTCGGCCCGCCCGCGCTTGCTGCGGCCGAGTCGCTGCTCCCCGCAGCGCTGTTCGCGTGCGCCGGTACGCACGCCGCAACGATTGTTGCTGCAGCAGTACTTCCCGTGGTTAAAAGGAATGCCCGGCGTGTGGGATTTGACGGGCCCGCTTGTGGATCGTCGTCTCGCATAGGGCCTCCGTGCGGGGGAGGAGGTTAACGCAGCAACGCGCAACTGTCCACCCTGTCCTGTGGAAAATGAAGGCTGGCAAAACGGTGTGGTAGGCAGCAAGAAACTTCAGCGGACGAGTGACGGGCCACTCGGAAGTAATCGACTGCCCCGATTAACACGGTAGGCGGACACTGACCCGCTGCTGCGGATTTGGCAGGGAACTGAGGCGTGACTACATCGGGGCTGTAATCGCAAAGCACCTGCAGATCATCGGACTGGCGGATTACCGTCCTTTACTCTTGGTAATACTGCGACGGTCTAGACATCACAGCGGAAAATTCATACGACTTACGATGGCCTGGAAATCAGGGTCGGAGCGCACGGAATCGAAGGCTGGATCAGTCTTCAGCCTGACCATCCCGCCTGACCGCGCCGCATAGGCTTTCTCCAGCCAGTTCACTGCCTCGTTTTTCTTTCCCAAGAAGGCATAGTTCCTTGCAATTGGATACGCTCGCTGGTTCGCTGCTGGACTCTTGATGTCGCTATCAAGCCAAGTCTGTAGAAAAGCCTGATATCCAGAGGTTCTGAATGCCTCTCCCCCGGCGACGGCCAATGCCGAGTTACCGGACAAAGTTAACCCTCTCAGCCACTCGGCCACGGCTTCGGGATCCATCCTCTTTTGTGTGTAAGTGTCCGCTAACTGGAAGTGCACTGGCCTGAAATTGGGATCCATTTGCAGGGTCTTCTTGTACTGCTCTATCGCCTGGTCATACTTGCGCGCATAATAATAAGCATCTGCTACCGATCCGCTGATCGCCACGGAAAGTGGGTCGAGTTCCTGGGCCCGCTTCGCTTCAGCAATCGCTTCGTCGTGACGTCCCACACAGTACAGATACTCCGAGTACCACTGATGGGCGGTCGGGTAATTTGGATTCGCGGCAATGGCGCGCAGGAATTCCTGCTGTGCCTTGGGGAAATCCCAGTCGTAGTAGAGATATGTATCGGCCAGATTGGTATGAGCTTCAGCCAGGGAATCGTCAATTTCCAGCGCCTTCATGGCCGCAGCTTTTGCCCTCGGGCGAGCCTCCTGAGGGGTCAGGCCAAGATATCCGCCATTATTGACCGCGTACGAGTCCGCCACTCCGGCATAAGCTAGGGCATAACCGGGATCCTTTTCGATGGCCTGCTGAAAATATTGCAGGCCCTTTTTCACGCCTTCGTTGGTCCGCTGGTTCCAGTAGTAGCGTCCCTGGAGATAAAGGCGGTAGGCCTCGGGATTTTGCGTATCGCGCTTGGCGATCTGCTTCTGTTCTTTCCCATTCAGCTCGACGCGAAGGTTTGTGGCGATGGCTTTGGAGATGTCCTCCTGGATGCCTTGGATGTCCGACAGCTTCTTGGAGTACTAATCACCCCAAACTTGCGACTGGCGGCCGACATCCATCAACTCCGCGCTGACCTGGAAGGCGTCGCCCCGCCGCGTCAACCTTCCCGTCACCACCGCGCGAACGTTGAGCTCCTGTCCAATTTTCTCGGGTACGTTCTCGCGGCCCTTGTAGCGGAACACCGTGCTGCGCGGCACAACGCGCAACTGCGAAAGGTGCGAGAGGCTGTTGATCAAGCTCTCGGTGATGCCGTCGCTGAGGTACTCCGTATCCGGGTCTCCGCCACCGCTTGCAAATGGCAATACCGCAACCGAATCGAGTGATCCACCGCCGTGCCATGAAGGATTGGCGCGGTAGAGCCAATAGCCGATGCCTGCGACCACAACGAAAACGGCGGCCAGCGCAATCGCAAGTTTCTTCTTGTGCCGCTTCGCCAGCCCGACCGCGAGAGCTGTGTCGGAGCTGTGCTCGGCCTGCGCTTGCGGCGCCGATGTCTGCGGGTCCTGAAGGGTGTCGACGTTTTGAGTCGCGGAGCGACTCGAATCTGTGTCGCGCTTCAGCCGCTTCAGATCGGCGCGCATTTCAGAAGCGGACTGGCAACGCAGGTCGCGGTCTTTTTCAAGCGCCTTGTTGATGATCTCTTCCAGCTTCACGGGCAGGTCCGGATTCAGCCGCACGGGAGGCACGGGGGCGCGGTTCAGGATTCCTTCACTGATCACGCCCGAAGTTTCCCCACGGAAGGGGAGAGTGCCGGTGGCCATCTCATACAGCACGACACCGAAGGAGAAAAGGTCGGTGCGCGCATCTAGCTCCTTGCCCCGCACTTGCTCCGGCGACATATAAGCAACCGTGCCTACGGTCGTGCCCGGGCTTGTCTGCAATTCGTCGGCTGTCATCGTCGGCATGGCCGATGCCCCGGCGCCTCCTGGAACTGATGAGGGAGCCAGCTTTGCCAATCCGAAGTCGAGTATCCTGGCATTGCCGCGTTTGGTGACGAAGAGGTTCGCGGGTTTAATATCGCGATGGATGATGCCGTGCGCGTGGGCGGCGTCCAGCCCATCGGCGATCTGAATCGCCAAATCCAGCACCTGCTCCAGCGGAAGCGGTCTCCCGCCGATGAGATGCTTGAGTGTTTGACCCTCGAGAAACTGTATGGCTATAAACGGCTGGCCTTCGTGCTCACCAATTTCGTAAATGGCGCAAATGTTGGGATGGTCGAGTGCAGAAGCGGCCTGCGCTTCACGCTCGAGCCGTTCCACTGCCTGGCGATCGTTTGCAATGGTTTCCGGGAGGAACTTCAGCGCGACGAAGCGGCGAAGCCGGGTGTCTTCGGCCTTGTAAACCACACCCATGCCGCCGCCGCCGAGTTTTTCGACGATGCGATAGTGCGAGATGGTGATGCCGAGAAGGGGATCCGCGCTTGCCATGTGGCGCTCATCTTAGGTTGGGGCAGAGGGCATGTCAACGAAGAGAGGCCGCATGCGAGAGATGATCGGGCGGCAGGAATCATGCTGCGTATGAAGCTTTCCATGCAAGCGGATCGTTCACTTTGTTTGCAACCCTAGTTCCCACCGTGCGCCCGGCGGCATCGTCCGCGCAAATCGGGATAGGCGGTGGCAATTGCGCCACCTGCTGAGACAAAGAGAAACCGGGAAAGAATTACACGTTACAGTACCACTCGCTCTGTTCGGGGAAGCGCTGAACTACTGAGCTGCCTCAATTCTATCCCACACTATCTAAGTGGCTTAAGGAGAAATCGGTAAGGAATTTGGGAGTCTGGAAGCGATTTTGCACCTTGTAATGATGGCAAACGGGCAATGGCGTAATACCCGGGAGGCGTGAACTGGATATTGGCGGCGTAAGACCATGTGCCCGAAGGCGGTGCCTTGTGCCTGCTCCTCGAGCGATTCGGTCATGGAGCGAACGCGGCCGCGGACGGTGTCCGGGCGCTTCTGAAGTTTCGGCATGAGGCAAGAACCACAAGATGTTTTAGGAGGGACCTGACATGAAACGCGTGCTATTAATTGTTGCAGGATTCTTGGCTATTTCTCAAATTTCCTTTGCTGTAACCCCAACCAACGCGAAAGCGCAACAGGACAGACTCGAAAATGCGGGCCAAGTAATGCAGGAAATTCTGCAAGTTCCGGACGACATCCCCCGGGACCTGCTCGACAAAGCTCGATGCGTAATCGTGATGCCTTCGGTGCTGAAGGCGGCCTTTGTCGTGGGTGGGAGCTACGGACGCGGGACGATGGTCTGCCGGACTGGCAAAGATTTCACCGGCCCGTGGGGCGCACCTGCAATGTACGCGCTTGAGGGGGGCAGTGTTGGTCTACAAATCGGCGGAGAGGCAACCGACTTCGTCTTTCTAGTGATGAATGACCGCGGCGCAGACAGCCTGCTACGCACCAAGGTTAAGCTCGGGGCCGACGCGTCGGTAGCGGCTGGACCAAAGGGGCGCACCGCCTCGGCGGACACAGACGCATACATGCGCTCGGAAATTCTGGCTTACTCGCGTTCACGTGGTATATTTGCAGGAATCTCGCTTGAAGACTCGACGCTTCGGCCCGACGGCGAGGGCAACCGTGATCTCTATGGCCGCGAGATCAGCGCAGCCGAAATCATTCGAGAATCGTCGGTACAAGCTCCGGAAGCGGTACAGAATTTGAATGCGGCGCTGCAAAAGGCGTCGCCGGAGCTGAAGCCATAACGAAAACTTGCCAGTTGGAGGCGGATGGCCCCATCCGCCTCTCTCTGGTGTCCGTGCACGAGATGATCAACGCGAAAAAGAAACTCCCGACGGATGCTCAGGAGGAATTGCCCTGCAACTTAGTTCCACGTTCAAATTGAGAGGAGGACTAACGCCCATGAGACACTCAAACAATTCGTTCTTCGGAAGAGCGGTAATTGCTGCAGCAACACTGGCCGGCCTTCTCATGTTCACAGGCGCCCCGAACCTGAGCGCCAATGACGGCTGCCAGCGGCGCATTGCGAAAGCGGATCACAAACTGCACGAAGCAATCGAGCACCATGGCTATAGGAGTGAGCAGGCTGAACGCTGGCGCCACGAGCTCCACGAAGCGCGCGAGCACTGCTGGAAAGTCAATCATCGGTGGTGGGATGAAGATGATCATCGCTGGCACTCGGATCGCGATTGGGATGACCACGACCATGATCATGACCGCGATCACCACTGAGTCGTTTCATTCGTGAAACGGCTATGAAGTCCACAATCGCCGTTAGGAGTGCAGTGGAACGTCTTGCGTATTCGGAGGGGATCTAGGTCAAGGGTCGTGCACGGAGAGAAAGTAATCTGAGGAGGTGCAAAATGACTATCACTCGCTCAATTGGCTCTATTCGTATGCTGTTTCTCGCCCTGATAATGCTGGCCATGCCGATGAAATCACTCGCGCAAATCGGCGTCGTGGTCAGTTTCGGGCCGCCCGAGCTGCCCGTATACGTGCAGCCTGTTTGCCCCGGCGAAGGCTATATCTGGACACCCGGGTACTGGGCCTGGGACAACGACGGTGATGACTATTATTGGGTACCGGGCACATGGGTGCTGGCTCCGGAAGTCGGATACCTGTGGACACCGGGCTACTGGGGCTGGGGCGGCAGCGGATTTGTTTTTTATGAGGGATATTGGGGCCCGCGGGTAGGTTTCTATGGCGGGATCAACTACGGGTTCGGTTACTTTGGCCATGGTTATGAAGGCGGACGCTGGGACCATGACCGCTTTTTCTACAACCGTGAGGTGAACAATGTGAACGTGACGGTAATCCACAATGTTTACAACACTAGGGTGGATAACAGCTACACCAGAGTTACACGAGTGAGTTACAACGGCGGCAATGGTGGGATCAACGAGCGTCCGACACGCGACGAGGAGAATGCCGCACATGAGAGACATATCCCGCCTGTTCGCGATCAAGTGCAACATGTGCAAGCCGCGCGCGGGGACAGAGAACTGCGGGCTTCCACGAATCATGGCAAACCACCCGTCGCTGCCACTCCTAAGCCAGGGGCTTTTAAGGATCGCGGAGTCGTAGCGGCGAAGGAGGGAGGACGCTACAACCCGCCTGCGCGGACAGAGGGCAATGCCTCTGTACGGACGGACAACAAGGCCGGTGCGCGAACAGAGAACAATGCGCCTGTACGGACAGACAACAGGGCCGGTGCGCGAACAGATAACAATGGCTCTTCGCGGACAGAAACTGGTAACGCCGGTCGCTCGAACGTGACCCATCCGAAAGAGCTTCCGCCAATCGAACGCCGCGCCGCTCCGAATACGGGCAATTCGAGAGTGGACCAGAAATATCAGCAACAGCAAGACAAGCTAGTCCAGAGGCAGGAGCAGGATCGGCAGAGGCTCCAGCAGAAACAGGAGCAGGAGCACCAACGGCTGTCACAAAAGAACGCTGACGATGCGCGAAGGCAGCAGACCGAGCAGCGGCATCAACAGCAGACGCAGCAACTCTCGCAAAAACACGAGCAACAGCAGCAGAAGTTACAACAAAAACAGCAGCCACCTCCGCGCCAGAATGAGTCGAAGCAGTCCAATAAAAAGCTGTAGATTACTTCTGACAGCGCGACGATCAGGGCTTGGCCGCGAGTGGTTGAAAATCAGCAGTGGTGGTGGAACGCGGCCAGGCCCACCGATTTGCCATTCATCATGTGTGCGTGGCCTCGCCTCACATCTGTATGATTTTCCTCATGGTTACCATTAGCCCCCCGCACAGTCGCCTTTGGCATCGCCCTTGCAATAGCTGTATGGCGTGAGCTGCTTCAGAGAGTCGAACGAGTGCTTCCGAGGCAGGTTGGATGTCGGCGGCGGGGCCGGAAGCGGCATCGCAGGACCGACGCGGAGGTCTAAGATGAAATACATAAAGTACGTGGTCTTGGTGGGACTTTTAGCTTTTGCGGCAGGTAGGGCCGACGCCCAGGTGAGAGTTGGCATTGGAATTGGCCCTGGCTATTATGGGCCAGCGCCGGTTTGCGCCTACGGTTACTATGGATATTACCCCTACGCTTGCGCGCCCTATGGGTTCTATGGCCCAGATTATTTTGTTGGCGGCGTGTTTATCGGTGCCGGGCCGTGGTTCCATGGTTTCCGCGGCGACCGCTTCTTTGATCGCGGATTCCGTGGGGATCGTGGGTTCCGTGGTGATCGTGGATTCCATGGCGGTGGCGAATTCCACGGCGGTAACGGATTTCACGGCGGCGGTGGTGGAGGATTCCATGGCGGCGGTGGCGGTTCACATGGTGGCGGTGGCTTCCATGGAGGTGGCGGAGGTCACGGCGGCGGCCGTCGGTAATCGCGGCTAGTTTGCCTGAACGCGAACGGCTGGCAGCACGTGCTGCCAGCCGTTTTTCTTTCTTCTTGTGTCTCGCGCGCAATCGGAT
>Ga0307471_100001355_pt1 | contig 13336 bp, 13 predicted proteins | sample atmos_gasesAM3C__2_FD_204566 | JGI IMG/M metagenome (GOLD analysis project Ga0307471, IMG submission 204566) | Hardwood forest soil microbial communities from Morgan-Monroe State Forest, Indiana, United States - atmos_gasesAM3C_515 | ecosystem: Environmental > Terrestrial > Soil > Temperate... | reverse complement strand
AAAACCGACTGATATCGTGCGAGCGCGCTCTGGGATTGCTCCAACATGTACTCGGTCACGGCTTGGTACCAACCCGTCCACTCATTTACGTCTGCGCTGCCCAATGGCGGCGATGGTGGCGACGGCCGCGGTGGCGCTGTAAACGAATCCCCAAGCAAGCCCTGGATGAAATCCTCGGTGTATTCGCCCTGAACTTCGGAAAGACCTTTTAAAAAATCAAAACTGAGCGCCGTTAAGCGTCGATAAAATGCCTGATTTTGGTCTTGGAAGAATTGCGGCAACCGGTCCTGGATTATGTTAGGTGCAAATTCTCCGCGAGACATTTTGCCGAGTAGTTCTTGCCAATGTGTGAGCAGGCGTTGATAGCTCGATGCCGCCTTATTCGTGAGAGCTTGATATGAGGCCGTCCAATCCGTCGACATGGCGCCACCGTTTCAGCAACAGCACTCGCATTGACATCTGGCGCGATGCGCGCCGCAATCGTTCGGGAGCACAGCGACAGCGACGACGAGCGGACGAATGAAGCAACCTTCCGCTCGGATCGTGGCGTAAACGACTTTGCATTCGTCTACCGAGGATGAACGATCTGCCGCCCTTTTTTGGGTACCCTGATTCTCAGCAAACATTCCACAATCCACGGTGACTGTTAGTAAGACAAGCTTCTCTCCACACGGTGGAAGCTGAAATTCAGTGGACGACAGGGAAATTTTCCAGTTGAGCTCCCGTCCAGATGAAGTGGCAAATGGACTCAATTGTAGTTTCACATTTCGCTCCCGGCGTGTGTTATTCTCAAACGTCAACGGAATGATGCGCACTTCGCCGCAGCGCGTGTATTCCACTGCGTCAGCATCGCGAATGCAGCAGGTGCAATGGCAATCCTTCTGCGGCTCGCAACAGGGGTCATGTCGATAGCGCCGGCCGGATGGCATCCAGCGTTGCGCGCTTTCGAACCAGGACTGCGTAGTCTTTGCCACGTTCTGATACATGTCGGAGTAGGTTTTCCGAATGTTCTCCGCATAGTCGGGGAAATCCATCATTCGCATACGGCCTGTTTCCGAACAGTAGCCGTAGAAGATGGCGGGTCCCCCCCGCGTCCAATCCGTCTCCTGCTGGGATTTCACGTACGGTGGGTTTGCATTCATATTAGATCCTCCTGGATCATGTGGTTTTATTCATTCATCGAAGAGCTGCTCTTCTTGTGTAGGTTCCGGCACACCGTTGGAACACCGGTGAAATAACATTCGCGCGTTCTAAAAGGAGATATTTCTTCCCACCATTTTGCAGCCAGAGATCGGCTTCCAGCGAGACCGCTTCCCCCAGCGTACACGATCGAGTCCCGAGCGCTTGATCCGCGAACGAAGAACTTCATTGCCTTTCCGTTCACGATTCCCATCGCCTCGCTGGATGGCCTCCTTAGAACTATGTCCGCCCGATCCGCACGCGGAGACCCCCTTCGTTACCGCCACCGTCGTGCGGGGGCTCCTCTTCGGAAGAATGACCATGGTGGCCTACATGCACACTGTGAAACCGACTGCGTTCCGGACTTCGCACCGCAGTTTCGGAGGTGCCGCTAACATTAAAGCCCCACAGTTCAATCCCCATAAAAGTAAACCCGAAGTGATGGGTGTAAGGTTGCTCGACGCAAGTTGCCGGAAAGGGAGCCAGCTTCAGAGTCTGGCAGGAATCGACCACGAGCGGCTTGATATCGATTTCGGATTTGGAGTCGCTATCCACTTTAAGCGGCTCGACCTTCAGATCGATGCTGGCTTTCGAATCGCTGTCAGCAGTCGACTGTGTAACAATGGGCTTCGTCACCGCGATGTTTGAATTGACAGTAAGCGGCGCGATTTCCTTGATGCGAATGTTGTCGAGATCGGCATCGACAGCAAGCGTAGTGCCGGTGCCTCCAACGGCGATTGTGTAGTCTTTTGGAATAGTGATACCACCACCTTTACCGCCTGGCATATACAGAAGCTCCTTTCACTTTGTTTCCCGGATCGTTTCCCGGGTCGGTTTGAGTTTTGGTTTAGGCCTAGAACCGTAATTTGAACTAGTGTAAATGTCCACGCTGAGAATTGCGTTATACAGCTGCAGGGTGGCGCGATAATGTCGCAGCGGCTTCAAATTCGGCGGAAGCTGAAATTCGATATCGCCAACTATCTTCTGTGCGGGGAGAAGTACTATCGGCTTGCGGCGGGTGACGAGTGTACCCGCTTGTAAATCGGCCCACTCGTTCAGAAACGCTTTTACCATTGATTCAGCCGAGGTCCTGTCTCCTTTGTGAAGCCCAATAACGAGTGAACTGACCAGGTCAAAGGAATCGAAAATGGGAGCTTCGCATTCCGCTCCGGTTGGAAGCGGGACATTCCCCGCATTCTCTACAATGAATCTTCTGGTGTACGAAGTGTCCGAACCAGCGAGAATCGTGATCTGATTAGGGTCGATCCGAAGATCGACGACTTCGGATACATATGCGGTAGCAGGCAAGGTCCTTCCGCCAACTGTAACCTCAAAATCGTATCTGCCAGGTTGGGTTTGGGAATTCAGCACAATCATCGCAGGGACGTTTGCCTGTGTTCCGCCGTACAGTCGCGCGTTTAGACCGAATTCGCGCAGTGGAAGGCGCGCCGGTCCTTGAAGCTTTTCCGTGTTGACCGCAACGGTTCGAATCTTCTGTTTATCTGGCCCGGTATTGACCAGCGGTATGGTGCCGGTGAGTCCGCTTGGAGGGCCTGAGAAGTGAAGGCGCGTGCCTTCTGGACTACCCAGCCGCACCGTCTGCCGTTCAACCGGCGAAGAGCTTCCGTTCGCAGCCATACTGCCGAGGATTTTCTGGGGCTCAAGAGCCTCGAGGATTGCCGATCGTATCTGCAAGGCGGCGGAGTGTCAAATCAGAAACCGTCTTCTTTGGACGCTATTTTTCAGGGTTCAACAACAGCCGAGGAAATTGTTGCTCAATGCAGCTACTCGAGTAGATCAATCGCAGGGTTCACATCGACGATCCGCATCAGCGCCTGTATCAGACAGTCGATCTATTTGCCAATGGGATCAAACAGGCGTTTCGGGATGCGAAATATGAAACTGAAGCACGCACACTTGAGCGCGAAGCTTTGGAGGATAGCTATTGAACACTTGGAGTAAGGGACCGGTTGAGGTTCTCGCCTTTATCCACTTCTTTGTACGCCGAAGACATTTTTTGAGCTCATTTGAGAACACTTGAGACAAAGCTCACTCGAGCACTTTACCTATGAAAACGTAGGTGAGAACACTTGGGAGAAAATGAGACTATTCGTTAGGCTCTCGGTGTAAACAAGTTGCTCTACCACTGCGCTAACCGCCCGCAGTCTTTGAATTGTAGTGGCAAGCGTGTCACCCGCACTTCTTGCCTGCATCGATTTTGCTTGACCGACAGGCCAGACTTTTTAAAACTCGGCGTCGCTACGCGGATCTGAATCAGCCGGAGGATCTTTTCCCCGCTGGGTTCTTCGCCTGTTCCTGACCCTCGCAATGTCCGAGTCGAATCCAGTGGGGATGAGAGGAAGAACTATGAACTTACTGATTCGGCTAAAACGGATAACGCTAATATTTTTCGTCGCGCTTGTACTGACCTGTGTCGCGCTCGGACTACCTATGACAGCTTTCGGCGGTACTAACGTAATCTATAGCTTCGCCGGGGATGAAGATGGCGAATATGCTGATACAGACTTGGCGATTGATAAAGCCGGCAATTTGTACGGGACGACAGTGCTCGGCGGTGCTTTCGGCAGTGGCACCGTATTTCAGCTGTCTCCTTCAGGTAACGGTTGGATTCATACCGTTCTCTATAGCTTTACCGGGGGCCCAGACGGAGGCGAACCATACAAAGGTGTTACCCTGGATGCTAGGGCAATCTGTACGGCACGGCGGTTACAGGTGGCTCTGGTAGCTGCGAGGGGGGTTGCGGCGTAGCTTATAAGCTGACACACGGGACGCAGACTGTGATTCATGCCTTCACCGGAGGGAATGATGGCTCCGGTCCTGGTGCACGGCTAACGATTGATGGTCAGGGCAATCTTTATGGTATGACTCCTACTGGTGGAGCAAATGGCTTAGGCACGATTTATCAGATCCACACGGACGGCAATAACTGGACGCTCAATGTCATTCACACTTTCACCGGAGGCGCGGATGGGGCGACTGGTTCGGCTGGGCAAATGCTTCTGCGTGGTGGCCTTCTTTACGGGGCAGCCACGGCTGGCGGCAATTACGGTTTTCGAGCTTAAGCCGACTCAGAGTGGGGAATGGATTTTCAGAACTATTTATTCTTTCAGAGGCCAACCGGACGCGGGCTTTCCTTATGGCGGCCTGCTTTTTGATATTTCGGGACACCTTTTTGGGACAACATACTATGATGGTGCCTATAATCTTGGTTCTGTTTACGAGCTTTTTCCACGGCCGGCTGGCGAGTGGAACCAACGGGTGCTCTATAGCTTCCAAGGTGGAAGTGACGGACAAAATTCCATTAGTAACCTGGTGTTCGACGTGGCTGGTAATCTCTACGGCACGACAAGTGAAGGCGGTTTAGGTTCTGGTGTTATCTTCGAGCTAACTCCCATGGCAAACGCGCGCTGGAAAGAGATTGTGTCTCATCAGTTTCAGGGGCCTCCAGACGCAGCGTTCGCTTACAATGGGATGGTAGCTGATGGCTCCGGGAACTTTTACGGTGCAACTGTCCACGGTGGTGTCGATGGAGAAGGCGCGATCTACAAGTTTACGCCGAATCAAAAATCGGCCGACGACGCGGTAATGTCGCTCGAAACCCAGGCACACAAGAAGTAGCGCGCCGTGTGTGCCACTGGTACGCGTGGGCGAAAGTCTAACCCTGTTTGTTCACTCTGTTAAGGCGTCAACGCCTATCACGCCGTTTCAAGTGAATTGACTGTTCCACCGTCGAATTGGGCGACAGCTAGCACCGGCAATCGTCGAGCAACGCGATAACTACGCGCGTCGGCGACACACGACTTTCTCGCCTGGAATCGATGCTTTGTAGCGCGCCGCTCGGCGAGTCGCCGCTCATCTCGGCGTTGTTCGCGAATGCTGCGGTCGACAAGATGCATAAAGCTGTTCTCAATCTCATCCCGACCGAATAAAAGAAACTTTCCATTCATTGTTTGACCTCCAATCATTCAAATAAGAGGTGCGACGACGAGGTTCTCATCGTTCGCCGCCCTTCTATTTGAGACACTAATGGATCGAACTTATTTCGGTATCCGGACGTCTCTGGTTATCAGCGGGAGCTGCCGTTAAGCGAACAGAGCGATCGTCTAACTCAGGAAAATTGGAACGAAGTCTGGATGCCAGGTGCAATCACCTATCAAAAAAAGCGCCGCAGGGCTTGGAACCCTGCGGCTTTTATTAGTGAACCTTCCCGCAGACTCAGTCTAATAGAACCACGTGATCAATCGTACGCAGATCGCTGGTGTTTGCGTAATAAACAAGCACGCGTGCGCCGGGTTTGATCGCAGTTTGGACGACTTGGCCGGCTTTGTTCAGAACGCGGCCGGGTCCGTTGACGACATAACGCGCCGCGTTTTGCGAGTTGTCTTCTCGAATAACGAGCGTTCTGATAGGCTGATAACTGGCAGCCGCTCCTTCCTCGGTCGTCATTTTGATGACCGCCCCCGTTACTGTTACTGGTTCTGTGGTTGTTTGTTTCTTATTCGTCGAGTTCGGCTGCGCGAATGCCAACGGAGCAAGTAGCAAGCAGCCGAGCGTAACAATTGTTCTTTTCATAATGCCTCCTCTTTTGTGTTGATTGTTAATGCATGTTTTACTGGCCGAATTTCTGGCGCTGATCTGAACCCAACAAGAGCCAGTTCGTGTCTTTGCCACAGTCCACTTTTACCTCGCCCGCAGTGAGCGGAGAACCCGTCCTATAACTGCGCAGCGCAGCGTTGTAAGCCACGGAGCTGTGTCGTTGTGGCGATACGGAATAACGAGAGCGCGGACTACCGCGCCATCGTCAATACTCCATGGTCACGGGAGTCACCGCGCACATTAGGCATTGCTCAATCCGGCAGGATGACGCATCAATTGGGCTCGCCTTTTTAGAATGACGAAAAAGAGCAGAATGAAAGAGCATTACTTCGACGATATGAAAGTCGGCGACCGCTTCAAATCCGAGCCGCTAAACGTCGCCGAGAAGCAGGTCATCGAATTCGCCCACAAGTTCGATCCGCAGATGTTTCATCTGAACCGGAAAGTTGCAGAGCGAACACTTTTCAAGGGATTGGTCGCGAGTGGCTGGCACACGGCCGCCATCACGATGCGGCTGTTTGTGCAAACGTTAAACTTCGCCGAGGGCGCTATCGGGCTTGGTGTTGACGAATTGCGGTGGCCTAACGCCGTGCGACCTGGTGATGTGCTCACTGTTGAAACGGAGATTCTCGATCTGAGGCCATCGCGTTCCAAGCCGGGTTACGGCATCATTCGGTTGCGTAACGTGACCACGAACCAGGGCGGTGAAATCGTTCAGACGATGCTGGCAAGCGCGATGGTGCCGCGGCGCGGCCAACGCAAGAGGCAACAAGACTACTGACCACGAGACTACACGACTATGAGAGACTATACGAAAATTGAGGCATGGAGACTCGCGGATGATTTGACCGTTGCAGTCTACGAACGAACACGATCGTTTCCCAAGGAGGAGATTTACGGGCTAACAAGCCAACGACGCCGTGCTTCTTATTCAGTTCCGGCTAACATCGTCGAGGGAGCCTCGCGAGAGAGTAAAAAGGATTATCTCCATTTTCTTTACATTGCGCGTGGCTCGTTATCGGAAACCCAATATTTTATCCACCTCGCACAGCGACTCAATTATTTGTCATCCGAAGAGGCAGATGCGCTGCATCAACAGATCAAGGTAACATTTGGCTGCTTACACGGCCTGATTCGGGCAGTCGAGAAAGAGGCCGGAAAAGTGAACAAATTGATCGCGACCGCCACGAGCCTGATCGTGATTGGGCTTATTCGCTGGTCAGGTGGTCAGTTGTCCGTCGTCTCGTAGTCCCTCTTTATCGATTGACCATTTCCATCGCCCAATCCGGATAACGCGCACCGGCGACGGCTTCGTGAGGAGCGACTTCATCGATACGCGCCAGATCTTTGTTGGTAAGAGCAACTTCAAGCGCGCCGACATTTTCCTGCAAATATTTGCGATGTTTGGTTCCGGGAATAGGTACAATGTCGTCTCCCTGCGCGAGCACCCAGGCTAGAGCTAATTGCGCTGGGCTACATTTTTTCTCGCGAGCGATTTCTTCGACTCGCTTCACAAGTGCAAGATTGCGCTGGAAATTTTCTCCCTGGAATCGGGGCGAGAATCGCCGGTAATCATCCTCGGGCAGATCTTCGAAGCGCTTGATTTGTCCGGTCAAAAACCCGCGGCCCAGCGGACTGTACGGCACCAAACCGATTCCAAGCTCGCGGCATACACCAAGAACTTGATTCTCGGGGTCGCGCGTCCAGAGCGAGTACTCGGATTGTAATGCCGTGATGGGATGAACGGCATGCGCGCGGCGGATCGTCTCCGCGCCTGCTTCGGACAGACCTAGAAAGCGCACCTTGCCCTTGCGGACAAGCTCCGCCATGGCACCAACGGTCTCTTCGATTGGCGTGTCCGTATCGACACGATGCTGATAATAAACATCGATCACATCAACGCCCAGTCTGCGCAAACTTCCTTCACAGGCCTCGCGGACATAATCTGGCTTACCGCTGATCCCACGGTGGTCCGGCCGGGCCGGATCACGCAAGATCCCAAACTTTGTAGCAATGATGGCCTGGTCACGATGGCCGCGTAGTGCGCGTCCGAGCAATTGCTCGTTCGTGTGCGGTCCATACATATCGGCCGTATCGAAGAACGTGATGCCGAGATCCAGCGCACGATGAATCGTGGCCATGGACTCTTCATCGTCGCGTGCGCCGTAAAAATCCGACATCCCCATGCAACCAAGGCCGATCGCCGAGACAATCGGACCGCCGCGTCCAAGTTTTCGCTGCTTCATACTTGTTAAGATTCGATTGTCAGTTTTATCGCGGAAGCGAAATCGTCAGGCAAGGGCGCCTCAAAGCTTTTCCACTCCCCAGTGCGAGGATGGCGAAATCCAAGCTTCCATGCATGCAACATTTGTCGCGGAAAATCCTTTGCGAGGCGCGGCGCATAAACTTTATCGCCAAGCACCGGGTGACCAAGATGATGAAGATGCACGCGAATCTGATGGGTCCGTCCGCTGTGCAGTCGGCATTCGATCAAACTGGCGCGCCCGCTCGACCGAACGACGCGATACTCGGTTTTGGCCGCGCGTCCACGCAGAGCAGAGGCGCTCATTCGCTGTCGGTGGACTGGATGTCGTCCGATTTTTTCTTCGATTACACCAGCTGGCTTGCGCAATTTTCCAGCCACCAACGCAAGATAAATCTTTTCCACCGTACGCGCAGCGAACTGCTTGGATAGATCCCGATGGGTCGCATCATTCTTGGCGACGACGACACAACCACTCGTCTCTTTGTCGAGACGATGAACGATGCCGGGGCGCTCTTTCCCGCCGATTCCCGACAATGTCACGCAGTGGTTGAGGACCGCGTTGACCAGAGTGTGTTCGCGATGACCAGCACCCGGATGAACAACAAGCCCCGCCGGCTTATTAATGACGATGAGGCCGTCGTCTTCAAAGAGTATTTCAAGCGGGATCGGCTCTGGCAGCGTCTCGATCTTTTCCAGGGGCGGCTCCGTGAGCTCAATCCTATCGCCACCGCGAACGATCTGGCGTGGCCGGCTGGTTGAGTTGTTGAGTCGAACAAACCCATCGCGGATCAACTGCTGAAGTCGTGAGCGGGAGAATTCTGGAAGTCGCTTCGCCAGAAATTGGTCAAGTCGAAGTTTTGCTTCGTTTCCTGATACGACAAGCTCGGTTCGAGTCGAATTTTCGGCGGGAAGCTGCTTCATGGATAGACGAATGCGTGCCGCGACTTTTTAGCTCGCGCGGCGAACCCTCGAACGGACAATAGCAGTTTGTGAATCGGCGGGCGAGACGCCCGCAAGCCCAGCAGTCAGCACTACGTTTTGCTCTGTAAGCAGCGAATGTTACAATTGGCGCGCAATGGCGAGTGAGCCAACCGCCCAAACATGCCCCGCTTGCGGGACGACTGTCGATACGACAGAAGCAGAGCCATTGGCGCGTATCGCCTGTCCAACGTGTGGCAAAAAAATACGCGTGGAGAGAACCTTCGATCATTTCGTCGTAGTCGAAACGCTTGGTGTTGGCGGGATGGGCACCGTTTATAAGGCACGCGACAAGCAGTTGGATCGGTTCGTGGCGCTGAAGCTGTTGCGCAGAGATCTTGGCGGCGAAGAGGATCATAAAGCTCGATTGCAAGAAGAGGCGCGCATTGCTGCCGCCGTGAATCATCCTTGTGTGATACAGGTATTCGATTCGGGAACCGATCACGGCCAGTTCTATGTGGTAATGGAGTTGGTCGATCAAGGAAGCCTCGACGACCTCATGGCGCTGCAATCTCGGTTGCCAGAAAAGCGCGTGCTTGAGATTGGCATCCAGGTTGCAAGGGGATTGCGTGCTGCGCACCGGCGAGGTCTGATTCACCGTGATGTGAAGCCGGCTAATATTTTGTTTGTCGATGAACATGCAGCAAAAATCGGCGACTTCGGTCTTGCCAGCAGTGCAACCCAACGTTGGGGAATCGGCGGTGTCGTTTGGGGAACCCCGGAATATGTCGCGCCGGAAAGACTGAACAACGATCCCGAGGATTTCCGCAGCGACATTTACAGTTTGGGCGCAACATTGTTTCACGCAATTGCGGGCAAACCGCCAATCGAAGCCAGCACAAATTCCTCGACGGCATTGCTCGAAATAAAACAACAGCCACTCGATTTGCAGGCGACCGCGCCGGACATTTCTGAGGCGACTGCGGAGGTTTTGCAGCGAATGATCGCAGCTGATCCGGCGCAGCGTTTTTCTTCCTACGACGATCTGGTGGCAGAGCTTGAGCGAGCGTGGCGTGAGCTGGAATTGGACGATGCAATCAGTGGCGGTGAGACGCGGCGGCGACGCTGGCCTTCAGCCTTGTCTCGCTTTACTCAGCGCAGCTTTGAAGCGCTAAGCGGGGTTTTACGCTGGCCCCGCCTGCCACTTCTCATTCGCGTGGCTTTACCGACTGTATTGGCGGTTGGAATTTTGTTCGTTATCGCGCGCAGCCGAGGCTGGTTGGATCGCAGTCCGTGGAACAAAGCACTTGCCGAATATAGAGAGCAAGTCGCGCTGTATCACTTTGCTCAAGCGGCTGAGGGGATCAGCAATGTGAAACTGATCGGCGCATACTATAAGCCTGCTGAAGAAGTCGCAGAGAAGAGAGCACGACTCATGTCCGATTGGAAGAACACTCTGATCGACGATCTTAATCGTGCGCATTTCTCGGGGACAGTCACAGATATCAGCGGGGCGCAATATATGGGCATAGTGAGCGCCACCGATGAAGGCCTCACGATGAAACTTCGGTATGGCATCGCATGGATCACGTGGGAGAAGCTCTCGCCACAGACGTTATTGATGGTTTCCAGATCGTTCATCAACCCGGTAGCGCGTGACGCCGCAGATCGACAATGGCGTTGCGCTGTCTTTGCCAGTGAAACTGGACAAACCGAAGCGAGCCGAGAATTAGCTGAAGCCGCTGCGAGAGCCAAGCCTGAATACAGGGCGCAGATCCCCCAGCTATTTCACGATATTGCCCAGGTGCCTCAGGCAACGCGTTGAGGACAACGCGTTCCACCTTGACGCCTAGCACAAGGTGGATCGACTTCTCCGAAGACGATGGCAATCAATCGGCGAAGGCGCAAGATACCGGATGAACGAATCCCGGCTCTAAGAGTCAGATTTTAGACGAATCATTGCCATAATTGGTTTTTGACGCGACGTTTTCTGGATCGCGATATGGAGCAAAACCCACCACCACCGCAGTTTCCCTCGCCGGAAGAATTGAAGGCCAAGATCACGGAGTTCATGAAACAAAACTTCGGCGACCGGGTCTCAGTGGCGACTTTTGCCGAGCCGGAGCCCGCGCCAGCAGAAGAGGAAGGAAAGCCGGAGCAGACCGATCACCAGGAATTCGAATTCAACCTTCTGCCGCGGGACATTAAGGCACATCTCGACCGCTTCGTCATCAAACAGGATGAAGCAAAGAAGGTGCTGGCGATCGCAGTTTGTGATCATTACAACCACGCCAATTACCTCCGCCGTCTTGAGAAAGAAGACGCCACGCGTGCGCAGGAGATCGAATACATCAAGCAAAACGTAATTTTGGTGGGGCCGACTGGCGTCGGCAAAACTTATCTCATCAAACACATCGCCGACCTGATTAAAGTGCCGTTTGTGAAAGCGGACGCTACAAAGTTTAGCGAGACGGGTTACGTCGGCGGCGATGTGGAAGATTTGGTGCGCGAGCTCGTGCACAAGGCCAACGGCGACGTGAACCTGGCGCAATTCGGGATCATTTACATCGATGAGATCGACAAGATCGCTGCGGCCGGAAATTTAATCGGCCGGGACGTCAGCGGACGCGGCGTGCAGACCACGCTGTTGAAGTTGATGGAGGAAACAGAAGTTCCGGTGCGCAGCATGAACGATTTACAGGCGCAATTGCAGGCGGCATTCGAATTTCAACGACGCGGGAAGGCGAAACGGGAAACGATCAATACGCGGCACATTCTCTTCGTGGTCAGCGGCGCATTTGAGAAGTTAAAAGAACAAGTGGCGCGCCGTGTTCGGCACGGTCAGATCGGATTCAGCGCTGAACCGATTCAGGTGATGGACAACGAATTGTTCGGACACGTGACGACGCAGGATTTTATCGAATATGGATTCGAGCCGGAATTCATCGGCCGATTGCCAGTGCGCGTGGTGTGTGAAGACCTGGATGCCGATGACCTTTTCAACATCATGAAGTATTCCGAGGGGAGTTTGCTCCGGCAATACGAGCGCGCCTTCCGCGCCTACGGCATTGAAATCAGTTTCGAGGACGAAGCGCTGCGTCTGCTGGCGGAAGCGGCCGCCAACGAAAAGACCGGTGCACGTGGATTGCTGACGGTATTCGAAAAATTGTTCCGCGATTACAAATACTACCTGGCAGGATCAGGTTTAAGTCAGTTGCGTGTTACCGCTACGCTCGTGCGCGAGCCAAAGCGCGTGCTCGACCGGCTGATGGCGGAGGGACACAAGCTGGAGGCGCAAATGCTCGAAGCCGGCGCGCGTCAGTTTGCGGAGAAATTCAGCAGTCAGCATGGGTTGGAGATTGTTTTTGATGAAAGTGCGTTGCGGCGCCTTGTCGAGCGCGCGCAAGTTGAGCGGATGACCATGAGCGATCTTTGTGCCCACCTGTTTAAGGATTACCAGTTCGGATTGAATCTGACCAAAAAGAATACTGGTCAGACAAGGTTTGTGATCAATGCCGAAGCTGTCGATGAGCCCGACAAATTCTTAAGTGAACTGGTGGTGCAATCCTATTACCCGGCTGCAGCTGCACAAAAGGCCTGATCGTTCATGAAGCGCTCGTTGATCACAACGCTCGTGATTGGAGTTGCGGTCGCCATCGTTGTGGGGGTCTTGCACGCAACCAAGGCGATAGCGGGCTTTGAGACTGCTGTTGTGCAGCTTGTTTCCGATTATGCCCGCGCGACGAGAGTCGTGGGCGAAAAATGGCAGTACATTTTTGTCTTGATGACAGCTGTCGGTGTCGCCTGGCTCAGCCTGCGGAACCTGCCTCGGCTGCGAAGCTACCCGTTGTTCGGCTTGTTAGTGATCGAGTTGCTTTTCCTTTCGTGGGTTTGCTCCCTCTACCGGATTTTTTTCCAGCCCGTTCCGTGCATTTTTTCGGTTGCACTAGCGGTGGCTGCCGCGGAGGGCTGGATCGCTTTTTTGCAGAGAGACCGCTCGTATTTAGTACGAACGATCTTTGCGAATCGCCTCTCGAAAAAAGAATTTCATCGTGTCACCAACGGGGAGTTCGATGGCCGGGCGCAAGCGTACGAAGCGAGCGTCGTGGTCTGCGACATTGCCAATCGACATGGATTTGCGAGTTCATCTGATCCCGCCGGTTTCGCTGAAACAATGGGGAAATTTATTCGTGAGACCGCCGATGGCCTGATCGAAAGAGGAGCTTATTTACAAGCTGCCGACGGGGAAGGGGTAGTTGCCATTTTTGGATTTCCAAACACTGGTGGTCAGCATGCCGAGGACGCAGTGCGTGCTGTGCTCGACTTAACAAAGAAATTTCGCGAGGGCAGTCAGGA